>Ga0335081_10000315_pt1 | contig 89759 bp, 62 predicted proteins | sample Lox_Sample_35_FD_206713 | JGI IMG/M metagenome (GOLD analysis project Ga0335081, IMG submission 206713) | Soil microbial communities from Loxahatchee National Wildlife Refuge, Florida, United States - Lox_Sample_3.5 | ecosystem: Environmental > Terrestrial > Soil > Wetlands | place: USA... | reverse complement strand
GCAGGGGCGGTTCGCGAACCGCCCCTGCGCGACGGGGGAACATCCAAATCTATTTTAATAATTAACTATTTCTTTTCCCCTCGATAAACTCTTCCGTCATCCGGTAGGCCTCGTCATCGGAAAATTGCGTGGGCGGATGCTTGCAGAAATACGCCGACGGCGACACCAGTGCGCCGCCCAGGCCGCGCTTGAGCGCGAGCTTGCAGCAGCGGACGGCATCGATGGCGACGCCCGCCGAATTGGGCGAATCCTCAACGCACAGGCGCATCTCGAGGTTCATGGGCACGTCGCCGAACAGCCTTCCCTCCATGCGGATGAAGCACACCTTCTGGTCGTTCTGCCACGGCACGTAGTCGCTCGGCCCGATGTGGATGTCCCTTTTGTCAAGTCGCTTGGCCGTGACCGCCTGCACCGCCTCGGTCTTCGACTCCTTCTTCGAGGCGAGGCGCGCCCGGTTGAGCATGTTGAGGAAGTCGGTGTTCCCGCCGGTGTTGAGCTGGTACGTACGCTCGAGCTTCACCCCGCGCTTGCGGAACAGGTCGGTGAGCGCGCGGTGCGTGATGGTGGCGCCCAGCTGCGCCTTGATGTCGTCGCCGATGAGCGGGAGGTTTTTTTCCGCAAACCGCCTGGACCAGTCGGGGCTGCTCGCGATGAACACCGGGATGTTGTTGACAAACGCGACATCGGCCTCAAGCGCGCACTCGGCATAGAACCTCGTGGCCTCCTCGGAACCCACGGGCAGGTAGTTGAGGAGGATTTCGGTGCGGGTCTCCCGCAGGATCGAAACGATGTCTTTTTTATTCGACTCCTTCGCGCTGCTGGGGACAAAGGTATAGTCGGGATCGTATTGTTTCATGTGGTCCGAAACGCCGTCGAGGATCCTGCCCATGGCCACCTTGACGCCCGTGCGGGGCATGTCGGGGCAGAACACGGCGGTGCAGTTGGGTCGTTCGAAGATCGCGGCGTTGACGTCCTTTCCCACTTTTCTTTTGTCAATATCGAACGCCGAAACCGCCTCGATGTCCGACGGCCGGTAGCCGTCGATATGCCAGTGCATGAGGCCGCTAGCGCTGCCGTTGTCCTTGCCGGCGTAATACTGGATGCCCTGAAGAAGGGAACTGGCGCAGTTGCCCAGGCCGATGATGCCGATTCTTATCTTCTCCATGATTTTCCTGTTCCCAAATTTCAAGCTTGTTCCGGATTATTCAGACAATTGCAAACCTCATCGGAGTGACGCCGAGGACGCTGAGAAGAGCCCATAACGTAAAAAAGCTTTATACGGCAGAGTTGACGCTTTCCTTTAAAACGTAATTCTCTGCGTTCTCTATTTCCTTCGCCGAACTAATAAGGATAGGGATTATCAAGTTTCAGCACGCCGGTCTCCATGCCGAACCAGAGATTGCCCTTGTCGTCTTTGTGCATCTGAGTCACCTGCGCCGCAGTGATGCCGATCTTCTGCGGGTCGGAAATCCATTCTTCTCCGTTGAACTTCATGAGCCCCGTGGCGGTCGAGATCCAGACCCTGCTTTGCGTGTCCACCATGATGGCCACGATGCCGTCCCCCACCTCCATGAACACCTTCCATGATTTTCCGTCAAAGGAGTTCATGTCCTTTTCGCCCACGGCGGCCCACACGGTGCCGGTCTTGGCGTCGTAGCCGAGCGCCTTGGTGTCGTTCCAGCTCAGGCCGTTTTTCATGTTGTAGGTGGTCCATGCCGCGCCGTTGTAGCATGATATTCCCTTGTTGGTGCCGAACCATACCGTGCCGCTCGGCCCCGCAACGATGTCGCGGACATGCTCGCCGGCAAGCCCGTCTTTTGTCCCGTACACGGTCCAGGCGCCGCCCTGATACATTGCCACGCCGTTGTCGGTGGCCACCCAGAGCTTCCCGCTCTTTGCGGCCAGGATTTTGTTCACGGTGTTGTCGGGAAGCCCGTTGTCTTTGTTGAACACCTTGAAGGAGTCTTTTGTTTTCATGGCGACCCCCGCCTTTGTGCCCACCCAGACGACTCCCGTATTGTCAACGGCAATGCAGGTGGCGTCCGCCGCGGGTATGCCGCCGAGGTCCTTGTAGGTCTGCATGTCGCCCTTTTTCGCCGCAACCACGCTCATGCACGTCACGCCGGCCTGGTTGACGGACCACACCAAATTATTGTAAAGGGCGAACCCCTTGACCCCGCCGCCGGTTGAGAAAATCCGCCACTCCGCGCCGGTTTCATACGACATGGAATCGACTTTTGTTTCGCGTTTCTGGCTGCCGGCAAAAAGCGGGAGACTGATTGCCGCGAGCAGGATCACCGTCATGCGCATCCTCATAGGCACTCCTTGCTGTATAAATGAAAAGATATAAAAAAACAATATTCAAGACCCGAAAGCAAGAACTTGTATAATTTAATGAGAACCACGCGCCTTTGCACAGGAAACCGTTTCCGGCGCGCGGCGCCCGGTCTCACGGGAACGGGCGGTAGTCGGCGAACTTCCGGTAGTTCCAGTAATTCGCCAGCACCTTCTTGACGTAGCCGCGTGTCTCGGTGAACCCGATGTCCTCGATGAACAAATCAAATGTCTTGCGCTTGTTCTTGGCATACCATTCTGCGGCCTTTACGGGCCCGCCGTTGTAGCTTGCGAGCGCGAGCACCAGATTGCCCTGGAACTGGTCGAGCAGCTGCTTGAGATAAAACGCCCCGTACCTGATGTTGGTGACCGGCCGGTACAGCGAGTCGGTGCTGAACGGATCGCCGATGGCCTGGCCGATGGCCCTGCCGGTGAACGGCATGATCTGCATGAGGCCGATCGCGCCCGCGCGCGACTGCACGCAGGGGTCGAAAATGCTTTCCTGCCGCATGACCGCGAGCACGAGATACGGGTCCACGCCGTACCGGCTCGCTTCCCGCGCCACCTCCCCGCCGTAGGTCAGCGGATATAGCAGCTCATACAGGGGAAGGGGCATGATCGCACGCGCCTCCGGCGGCACCCGCCACGACAGCCGCCGCGCCACCCTGAACGACAGGGTGGGGTCGTTTGCGCGTTTGTAAAGCCATGCCAGGTCGAACTCGAGGCCGAGGTTCGAGGGATACCGCATCTCGAGCCCGTCAAGAAAACGGCCCGCAAGACCGGTAAGGCCGCACAGGGCGAACATGGTGCCGCGCTCAAGACAGGCGCTGTCGGCCGGCGCAAGGGCGATCTTTTGCGGCGGGGAGACCGAGTCGATCCATGCACGGGTGGACGCGGCATCATAGGTGGTGTCGAGAACCGGAAAACCGACCGTGTCCCCCGAGAGCGTCAGCATCTCGCGCGCCCGAAACGCGTAATAATCCGCGGGCGCGGTGCGTACCACGACGCGGAACGCCTCCGCGGTCTCCCGGTGTTTTCCCAGCGCCAGAAGGCATTTGGCCTTCCAGTACTGGGCGCCGCTTTCAAGGGGAGCATCAACGTTCCCTCTTGTAAACGCGATGAACGTGGAGCATGCCCGCGCATAGGCGCCCGCCTTGTACCAGCACAGGCCTTTCCGGAAAAACGCCTCTTCCGCCCGCGGGAATTTCTTAAGTTTCGCCAGTTTCTGGTACAGTCCCGCCGCTTTCGCGAAATGGCCGTCCTCTTCTTCTTTCCCCGCAAGGTACCAGTACACGTCCGGCGTATTCGGATGCTTGGGATATAGCTTTGCAAACTGGTTATACCAGTATTCCGCCAGTGTATCATGGCCCGTGGAGCGGTTGGCCCGTCCGAGCGTCAGCACCGCGTCGGGCGTGGGGCCGAATTTTTTCTGGAATTCCATAAGCGCCTTGATCGCCGCGGCGTACCGGGACAACGAATAGGAGACCATGCCTTTTTGAAAGCAATAGTCCTTGCGCGGCACGGCCGCGCCGAAATCCCGCCGGGCCTCGGCCCGGGCGAGCAGCGTGTCGGCCACCGCCCACTCCTTGCACGCATATGCGGCGCGCGACAGCCTGAACACCAGCGCCGTGGAGAACACGGAGTCCGGCAGCTTGTGCGCCGCGACCACGTCAACGATCCGGCAGTTCCTTTTTGTCAATGCCGTATCGATCTGCGCCGCGAGCATGCTGTCGGCCGCCTGCCATTGTTCCGACTTCAGCAGCGAATCGATTTTCGGCCCCACGGTGTCGGCGGCCTGTTCGAGCAGGATTGTTTTCTCGGCGGCAAGCGCCGCGAGTTCGGGGAACGGCCCGGCAAGCAGCGGCTGGGCCTTGACAAGCGCATAGAGTTTTTCGCTGATCTCCTGCAGCAGGGCCTGCGGCAGCGAATCGCGCCTCGCGAAAAGGTAGGCCGTCGCGGCGTCGGAAAACCGGGAGCGGGCGGTCTCGACGTCGCCGATGAATTCGTACGCGATGCCGCGGAACCTCGACGAATCCGCCAGGCACTGCCTGAACTGCGGGATTGCCCGTTCGTAATCCTGGCATTTGAAATACGCCACCCCCTGCTTGAAATGCCAGTATGCCGAGTCGGTGACGCTGCTGTCGCGCTTGAGGACCTCGAGCGCGAGCCGGCAGTCGCCGGTGATGAGGGCGCCGGAGCCGGCGGTGTCGAGGGGGGGAAAAGCGAGAACGGTTCCTGCGGAGAGAATAAGAAATAGGGGTGCACTTGTTGCTTTCAAAGCAGAGAAAAGGGGGGATAATTTTTTCTCTTTACACATACGATGAAATATCGAATTGTGCCGGTCGGTACCACGCTTGACTTGCTCGCGACAACAGGACCATCGCTTCAAGATTTGTCATCCCCGACCTGACCGGGGATCCAGTCTTTCTACAAGGAAAAATGGATTGGTAAGAACCCAAACTTCATTAGTCATTGCATGCAATCATAGTCGTTTTCCCGTTTTCACGGGAATGACAATCAACATTGTAAAAAAACTGAACTATTAACACTCCACCTCATCAACTTGTTAACGCGTTTACTCGTCTACATGTAAATCCCGCCGTTCACCCCGATCACTTGCCCCGTGATGTAGCTCGCGTCATCCGAAGCCAAAAACGAGACTACGCCCGCGACCTCCTCGGGTTTTCCCACCCGGAACATGGGGATCCGCTGTTTGAGCTCCTTGGTCACGAGCGCCTCGGTCATGTCGGTTTCTATGAATCCCGGCGTCACTGCGTTGACCAGCACGTTGCGCTTCGCGCATTCGAGCGCGAGCGCCTTGACCGCGCCGATGAGTCCGGCTTTTGCCGCGGAATAATTCACCTGGCCCGGCAGACCGCTCTCGCCCGAGGTCGATGAAATCACGATGATGCGCCCCCGGTGGTTGAGCACCATCTGCTTCACCACCGGCTTCACCACGGCGTGAAAGCTGAACAGGTCGGTGGCAAGAACGCTGTCCCAATGCTCCTCGGTCATGAAAATGAGCAGTTCATCGTGGCGGATGCCGGCGCACACCACCAGGGCGGAGACGGCGGCATGGCGTTTGAGCAGGTTTTCCATGGCGGTTTTAACGGCGTTCCTGTCTGTCACGTCAAACCTGCACAGCTCGCCGGACCCGCCGGCCTTTTGGATGCGCCCGAGCGTTTCTTCCGCCTCCTTCGTGTTTGAGCGGTAGTTGACCACCACGTGAAACCCGTCCGCCGCGAGCCGCTCGCTTATCGCCCTGCCGATCCCCCTGCTCCCGCCGGTGACGATCGCGGTTCTTTTCGCAGATGCTTCCTGTTCGGCCATGCTCTTGCTTCCTTTAATGAATGTTCGCGTGTTTTATTAAAATAAATATAGTCCCGCCGGTGTCCGTTGATTTTGCGTTATACACAAAAAATAAATCATTCAATTGCACTGTTTCCCCATTTGCATAATAAAGAATTATTTTTATCATTTGAAAACCAATCCGGAGATACTATCTTGATACAGGAACCGGGTTGTTTTTTACATTAAAAAAGGTCAAATCATCATGAAAAAACGGCCATCGCATTCCATCCCGGCGCCCTCAAAAAAAGCCGCCATCATCATTGAGGGAAAGCGCATTGAGCTCCCGCTCATCGAGGGCACCGAAGGGCAGAAAGGCATCGACATAAGCAGACTCAAGGCCGAAACGGGCTGTTTCGTATTTGACAACGGCTTTGCCAACACCTCGTCCACGCTGTCCCAAATTACGTTTGTGGACGGCGATAAAAGCATTCTCCGCTACCGCGGGTACGACATCGGGGACCTGGTCGAGAACTGCACGTTTGTCGAAGTCGCCTACCTGCTGGTGCAGGGCAAGCTGCCCACGGCGGCCGAGCTGCGGAAATTTTCCGGGTACCTCAACCAGCACTCCATGATCCACGAGGACATGCACCATTTCTTCACCGGGTTCCCGCCCAACTCGCATCCAATGGCGATCCTGTCGGGCATGGTGACGTCGCTGTCGAGTTTTTACCCGTACCTCGGCTACGACGACCCGAGCTTCGACATCACCGAGGCGCGCCTTCTTTCCAAGGTGCGGACCATTGCCGCGTTTTCGTACAAGAAGTCGCGCGGCGAGCCCGTGGTGTATCCGCGCCACGATCTCAGCTACTGCGCGAACTTCCTCAACATGATGTTCTCGTCGCCCGTGGCGGAATACGAGATCAATCCCGATCTTGTCAAGACGCTCAACCAGCTGCTCATCCTCCACGCGGACCACGAGCAGAACTGCTCGACCTCCGCCGTCAAGCTCGTGGCGAGCACGGGCGTTAACCTGTACGCCGCGATTTCGGCCGGCATCTCGGCGCTGTGGGGGCCGCTGCACGGCGGCGCCAACCAGGCGGTCGTCGAGATGCTCGACACGATATATCAAGACCGCGGCAACATCAAAAAATATCTGGAAAAGGCGAAGAACAAGAAAAACAAGTTCAAGCTCATGGGGTTCGGCCATGCCATTTACAAGAACTACGACCCGCGCGCCAGGATCGTGAAGAAGATCTGCCACGACCTGCTGCCCAAGCTCAATATCGCGGATCCGCTCCTTGACCTTGCCTTGGAACTTGAGGAGGCGGCGCTTAAAGACGAGTATTTCATCGAGCGCAAGCTGTATCCCAACGTGGATTTCTACTCCGGCATCATCTACCGCGCCATGGGCATTCCCACCAATATGCTCACCGTGATGTTCACCATCGGCCGGCTGCCGGGCTGGATCGCGCATTGGAAAGAGACCATGGAGAACGAGAAGGGCAAGATATGGCGGCCCCGGCAGATCTACATGGGACCGAGGAAACGGGAGTTCGTGGCGATTGACAAAAGGATGAAATAAACAAGATAAAATTCATCTGGAGGGGGAAGTCTCCCCCTGGCCCGGCAATAAAAAAGGCGCTAAGATGCGTCTTTTTTATTGCCGGGCACACCCCCTCTTTGGCGCCGTTGCTTTCATTGACAAAGCACACTTCGGCGGTGGCTGGCGGCACGCCGGTTGTAGGCGTCGCTGAAGCAGCGCCGCCGCTATTATTTTATGGAAAAGAATGGTCTATATTCTGAATCAAAAAATATCTAAGCGACAATGATCTTGGCTGGCTGCTGACCGGTAATTGCCGGCTGCTTTTTTCCATCGAGGATCAAATGAACGAACGCACTTATTCGGGTGATATTGCGCAGCTCCGGCGTCCGGAACGCATGGCGGTGCTGGAGGTCAGCCGTGTTGCAGAGCTCTGCATCAAGGGCATGAACGCGGCCAGCATTCTGGATGCCGGGTCCGGAAGCGGGATTTTTCTCGAGGCGTTTTCTTCGCGCGGACTTTTTTGCGCCGGAATCGATTTCAACCCGGCAATGCTTCGCGCCGCACGAGGGTTCCTGCCTTTGGCGCGTGTTGCCGCGTCATTGGCCGACCAAATGCCTTTTCGCGACAAATCTTTCGACATCGTTTTCATGGCGCACCTGCTGCACGAGGTTGACGATCCGGCAATTACGCTCGCCGAATGCAGGCGAATCGCAAAGAAAAGGATCGCGGTTCTTGAGTGGCAATACCGGCAGGAGGAAATCGGGCCGCCGCTGCTGCACCGGTTGAGACCGGATGATGTAGGGAATGCGGCGCAAAAAGCCGGGTTGCAACGCGTGAAACCATTTGTCCTCAAAACTCTCATTCTCTATTTGATTGAGACCAGTCAGCACAGTTATTAATCCGGTTCGACAAGCTCACCACGAGCGGTATCGGTTTCCATTAAAAATGTCATCCATATTCTGATCCCATTAATACCAACCGCCTCTTTGGGTAACACGCAACAATTTTCCTTCATAAACACGAAAAAATACTTATATTTTGGGAGGCGCCAGACAGATACAACTGGAAATTATGGGGGGCCAGTTGTAAAATAGAGGATTCTCGCGTTGATTTTCCTCATCGTGGAACTTTTCCCTTTAGAAAATTCAAGATTTCTGAATACTATCTGTCGATTTGATTTGAAATGCAACGGTTTTTGTAGTACTATTCCTATTGTAGTATTTACATCTGATTGATTCTGCTTTATGAACCGGTTTTAACAGAAAGGAAGAGGTATGAAGATCAAATGGGGGGGATTGGTCAATGTTGCAGCGGTTGTTGGATGTGTGACAGCATTAGGATCAATGACCGAGGCGGCAAGGGTGGACATTGCTTTGCATAAGACAGCAACTGCCGACAGCTATGCTACGGGAAACACGCCAAATAAAGCGGTCGACAGCATATGGGGTGGCGGCGGGGTCGGTCAAAGCTCGAGATGGGAGAACAACTGGAGCGCTGAAAATCCAGATGTCGATACTGTTCGAGGCAATGCTTGGCTCTGCATTGACCTGGGAGCAATATATTCAGTTGATTCGGTTGCCATATATTGGGAACATTCCGGCTCGGCGAATTACAAAATTCAGGCGTGGGCAGGGACAGATACGCCAACCGCATATCCGCCCCTGGCAGCCAACTGTGACAGCAACTGGACCACGTTGATACGCGATACCACCTTGACGTATAACGCCACTGCTGATATGTGTCTTAGCTTTTTAAAACTGCCCACGACGAATACACGCTATGTTCGGATGCATTCTTACAAAAGAATTTTCTCGTGGGGTGTTTCAATAATTGAATTTATGATTTTTGGTACACCGAGCACCGCTACACAGCCGAACCCTGAAATGCGTCATTCTCCAGCCGGCTTGTCTTTGATAAATACAAAGTCCGGTGTGCAGATTAAATCGGGAAACCTGCACGTAACCTCTGCTGAAATCGTTTCTCCTTCCGGTCAAATGATCCGTCATCTCTCCGGGTCCGAGGCGTCATTATGGAATTACAAAGATGTCAATGGGAGGAACGTGCCGAACGGGACCTATTTCATTAAGGTTTCAGCGGGTGGAAATTCGTTACAAGGCAAGGTTGCGGTTTACAGATAAGCGGGAGCATTATTAAAATGGAAAGAAAAGGGGGCCAAGCAGGGCCCTCTTTTTTTCCAAACCGTCAATTCGGTGACACAATTTTAAAACCATTTTCATGTTTTTAGGAAGAGGGGGAACATGAATAGGTTTGCCATCATTTCAATTCTTTTATTCTCCAGCATTTTTATCTCCGCATTTTCCGCCAATATTTTTTCGGCGCCCCGAACCAATCTCGCCTTGGACAAGACCGCAATCGCCGACAGCTACGTGGGAGCGCGCACGCCGGCCATGGCGGTTGACGGAATAAACTCCGGAGAATCCCGGTGGGAGAACAACTACATTGACGGAAGGCCGGACTCCATGAAAGGCAACGCTTGGATTTACGTGGATCTGGGAACACGGTATCTGGTCGACTCCGTGGCAATCTACTGGGAGCATTCCGGCTCAGGGAAATACGCGATTCAGGAGTGGGACTCAACCATTGCGCTTCCCTCGAACAACGACACGGGATGGACAACGCTGCTGATCGACACCACGCTCACCTATACCGACGCCGTGCAGCGGTGCCTCAGTTTCTTGAAACTGCCGCCCCGTGAAACCAGGTACGTCCGCATGCATTCTTATAAACGGCTCTGGAACCCGGGCTGGGGAATTTCGATATATGAATTTGAAGTGTACGGAAATGCCATCACCGCTGTTCGGCCAAAATCCGAAATGCGGCGTGTCGACGACGGGCTCAGCGTGACCTGCGCCAGGTCCGGTGCGCGCATCTCGTTTGGCAGAATGCAGGCGCGACCTCTTTCGGCGGAGATTCTCTCCCCTTCAGGCCAACTCGTCTGCCGCTGCTCCGGGTCCGTCGAAGCATTCTGGAATTATAAGGACCTTTTTAATCGGAGCGTCACCAACGGCGTCTATCTGGTAAAGATTGACGCCACTGGACAAATGTATCAGAAAAAAATAGCCGTTTACAGATAATAGGGGAGCTCAACAATGCATTCCGTGTCAAAATTATTCCTGAAAAACGCTTCAATCCTTTTTTTATCGACGATGCTGGCCGCGGCGGCGGTTATTCCTGTTTCTGCCCGGCCCAACCTTGCCTTGAGCCGCACCGCAAAGGCGTCGTCGGTGCAGAGCGCCGACCTGGCGGCCGCGAACGCCGTGGACGGCGACTATTCCACGCGCTGGGGCAGCGCCACCGCCGATTCCCAGTGGCTGTTCGTTGACTTCGGCGAAAAAGACACCGTCGATTCGGTGTTCATCACCTGGGAGACCGCGGCGGCAAAGGATTATTACCTCCAGGTGTGGTCGTCGGACATCGACACGCCGGCGTATAACGACATCGGCTGGACCTCCGTCGCGCATGTCTCCGATGGGGTTTCCGGCGAGAAACGGTCCATCACCTTCACCCCGACGCCCGCGCGGTACCTGCGCATGCGGTGCATGACGCGCGCTACGACCTACGGCGTCTCGATGTACGAATTCGAGGCATACGGCAACACGCCCGCCTGCCCGATTCCGGCGATCACCAAGCAGCCGGTGAACACCATCGGCATCATCGGCTGGCCGGTCCCGTTCAGGATAAGCGCGCTCGGCCTCGACCTTTCGTACCAGTGGCAGCGCAGCGACACCAAGGGCGCGTTATGGGCCGACGCCGCTGTCGGGACGGGCGCCGCCGCCGCCGCGTATTCATTCTCGCCCGCGGCATCCGACAGCGGGGCCATGTTCCGTTGCGTGGTCTCCTCGCCGTGCGGCATCGACACGAGCAGAGCCGCGGTGCTTTCGGTGCCCTCGAAGAAACCGGCGCGCACCAACATCGCGCTCAACACCATTGCCAAATCGTCGGCGATCCAGAGCGGTTTTTTCCCCGGCCTCTCCGTGGACGGCACCGTCAGCCAGGCCTCGCGCTGGTCAAGCGCCGGCGGCGATTCGTCGTGGATCTTCGTCGACCTCGGCGCGAAATACACCATCGACTCCCTTGCCATTTACTGGGAACACGCGGGCGCGAAGAAATATTCGGTGCAGGTCTGGAGCTCCGACGTTGATACGCCCGCCTACAACGACAACGGCTGGACCATGCTGTTGACAGATACGACCCTGTATTACCAGCCGCCGCCGGCGGACTGGTGCACGTCGTTTCTCAAGGTGCCGCCCACCGCGGCGCAGTTCGTGCGCATCCGGTGCTATCAGCGGCTGACCAATTACGGGTGCTCGATTTTCGAGCTCGAGGTGTATGGCACGCCGGTACCGGTCTTTGCAAAGGGAGCGCCTGTCGATGCGAGCCCGGGGCGGGAAATCAACGTAGTTTACGGAACGGATGGGATGCGCTTCCTGTCAAACACGGGCAAAATTTCTTTCATCGACATCTTTTCCTGTCAGGGCAAACTGGTGAGGCACTTGACCGATGCGCCATTCTGGGATTTTCGCGGCCAGGCGGGGAAAACGGTGAAGAACGGCACGTATATCGCGAGAATTACCTGCGGTGACGGAATCGTGATGCGAACGACAAAGGTTTGCAGATAGGAATTTCACGCCTTTCGGGGGAGAAGCCATGAAAGCAATCAAAACTCCGCATTATGTCCATCATTCCGCGGCCATCATTTTCATTGCCCTGCTGATTTCAAGCTCCGCGGATGTGTTCGCCCGTCCCAACCTCGCCCTGTACCGGCCCGTGTGGGCCTCGAGCGTGGGCGAGGACAATCCGCCGGGAAAGGCCGTGAACGGCGTGACGAGCGACCGCTGGGAAAGCAACACGACGGACTCAGAGTGGATCATGGTCGACCTCGGCGTTCCCTACGCCGTTGATTCCGTTTTTGTCAACTGGGAGACCGCCGCGGGCCAGGACTACGCGATCCAGACCGCGACCACCCTGCCGACCTCGGACGCGGGGTGGACCACGGCCGCGCACATCACCGACGGCACGCAGGGTGAGAAACGCTCCATCACCTTCGCGCCCGTTCAGGCGCGCTTCGTGCGGCTCAGCGGGTACAAGCGCGCGTCCATTTTCGGGTATTCGATATGGGAGTTTGAAGTGTACGGGAACTACAGCGGATGCGTGCCGCCGGTCGTGGCCGCCGATCCCGCCGACCGGACGTTCAATGCCGGGCTCAACACTTCCTTCAACGTCTATGCAAACGGCACCGACATGCTGTTCCAATGGCAGAGAAGTTCGCCGTCCGGCCTTGCATGGGCGGACATTACAAATGCGACAAGCGCGTACTACGCGTTCAAGCCCGTTGCGGCGGACAGCGGCGCCCTGTTCCGGTGCGTCGTCTCCTCCCCCTGCGGCGGCGACACCTCGAACGCGGCGTCGCTTTCGTGGTCCCAAAAGGCCAGGATCAACCTCGCCTGCAAGAAATTCGCGAAATGCACGAGCGCGGAAGGCGGCGATCTCGTCGCCTCGAATGTTGTGGACGACGATTCATCAACCAGGTGGGGCACGGATTACAAAAACGATCCGAACAAGGATTCGGCCTGGGTGTACGTGGACCTGGGGAGCGTTTGCTTCATAGACTCGGTTTTTCTCAATTGGGAAGACTCCGGCGCAAAGGAGTATCTGCTTCAGGTCGCCAACGCCGCCTCGGACAACGACCAGGGATGGACGACCGTCAGCCACATCACCGACGGTAAGGGTTGGGAAAAGCGGCCCATCAAAATAGCTCAGACACAGGCCCGATTCGTGCGCGTACGGTGCCTCCAGCGCCTCTCGGGATTCGGCTATTCGATGTTCGAATTCGAGGTGTACGGGCCTTCGTCAACAGCGGCGCTGCCGGCTCCAAAAACCGGCATGGTGCACGATCAATCATTTATAAGCGTATTGCCGGGCAGGAACTTTTGCGTCATTGCAACAAAACGCTCCGCTCCCGCGGAATATTCGGCATCGGTTTTTTCCCTGGAGGGACAGCTGGTCCGCACCTTTGCCGGGTCATCAAAAACATTTGTATGGGACTATTCCGGACAAAACGGCTGCAGGGTGACAAACGGAATATATTTGATTACCGTCACGTCAAGGGGACAGGCGGTCAAGGCAAAAATTGCCGTGTGCCGGTGAGGCAATAAAGGGGTGGTTTTTTCCGCCAATCCATGATATAGTTTATACCACCATGAGACTCAGGATCCCCCTGTTTAAAGCCGTTCTTCCGCTGCCGGTGATTCTGCTATTTTTTGCGGCCGCGCCTGCCGAGCAGTACATCAGCCAGACCTACATCGATACCTCAATCCAGCGCGCGTACTACAACCTCAATGCCGCGACCGACGTTTCGGGCATGGGCATGAAGCTGGAGGATGCCATCGCGTCGGCGAAACAGATAGCGAGCCGTCTCAAGAACATCGCAAAAGGAAACCCCAACGAGAAATACATATTGTGGAAAGTAAACGAGCTCGAGGGCCAGATCTACCTCGAGGAAAGCGGCCTGCTGCTCGAGAAAAACCAGAAGCGCCAGAAGCAGGTCAACGACCTCGTGGGCACGTTCAACGCGGAGCTCGCCAAACCCCGTCCGGATTTCTTGATACTCTCGCAGCTATACAACCAGGCGCTTTCGATCGATCGCGCAAAGTCGTACGAGTTCGGCACGTCCCTCGAAAACAGGAAAAACAACATTCTCCGCGAGGCCGAGGCGTCGTTCAACAAGGCGTTGTCCTCGGGCGATTTCGACGTCGCATGGCAGGAACTCGTGTATCTCAAGAACAACAAGGACTATCTCGGCATCTCCATCACTCAATACAGCCAGATCGCGGCGAAGATCCAATCGAAGATAACGCTCGACAACGAGCGGGAATTCATCGTGCGCAACGAGGACATCACGGAGCTCCTCATCGCCAACCATTGCTTTTTCGAGGCACGCAGCGCGCTTGACGTGCTCGATGACCGCCTCGAGAGCATAAAAAACATGGCGCGCAAGGTGGAATGGGACAAATTCTATTTCCGCAACAAGCGCCTGCGCGACGCCATGGTGCGCAAGGAGGATTCGCTGGTACGGGTGAACATCTTCATGATCAACGACCAGGGTGTGATCGCGGCAAGCGATTTTCTCGAGAAACGGCTCAAGAAGTACGGCGTGAGCCCGGAAAAAACATCGAAAGTCGAATTTGCGATCCTCGAAAAAGCCATGGCCGGCCGCAAGACGCAGGACACCGCGGTCGGCAAGGAGCTCGCGTCGGCATCCACGACCGCCGCGGCCGATTCGTCGTCCATGATGTCGGACCTCATGAGCGCGGCGAAGAAAAAGGCGCAGGCGAAGGCCGACAGCGAAAAGGCGGCGCAGGCGAGCAGCGCGCGGCTCACCTCCACCGAGGAGCTTCGGCTCGCCAACATGCGCGTTGCGCAGGAGAACCAGCAGCGGCGCAGCGAGGAGATGATGAAGGAGAACAAGATCAAGGCGAACCAGATCATCATCAACATCTACGTCTGGCTCGAACGCAAGGAAGTCCAGAAGGCCTACGACGAATACCTCGACCGCCAGTCGTTTCTCGCCCGTTACGTTGCCACGCCGTCGTTCGTCGCGCTTGACTCGACGGTAAACACCGAGTACGCGAAGATGAAAAAGAAGAAGAAATAGGCTCGTTGGTTGATTGACGTGACTCCTTCGGTTTCTCCCCTCAAGCAGTGAATCATTTGACTCATCCTGCATATTCCGCTTTTTGATTTTCGCCTCACCCCATCTCCCCCAGCCCCTCTCCGCCGTCGGAGAGGGGGAAGAGGGGCGCCCGGAGGGCGGGGTGAAAGGGTGAGGCGCGAACCAATTGGCTCACCTTTTCTATTTTGACAGCACAGAGAGCTTTTTCATTATATTATTCATTGTGGTAATGCCCGAGCCTTTTATTTCTGCGAATAATATTTAGCCGGGTCGCGTCCCGAATGAAAAACATTAAAAGGTATTTTCCTGCTCACACCGGGATTGTCACATGCCTTATTGTTTTATTATCATTAATCTTCCCCACATTTATACTTGACAAACCAGCATATGCCGCAACGGTGGTGAATTCACCGCGGGTCATCCAATATGACATCGAACAGCAGTATGCCGATCTGGCCCGCCAAATCGAAAATTATGGCCGCGGGGAGTCCGCACTGGCAAAAACAATCAACAATTCAAACAGGGTTCTCAACCGTCAAGCATTGATCCTCGACACCGACCGCGACCCGCTCGACGTTGCTCTCCGCCGCACCAACGCGCAGTTACAATACCTGAAACAGCGCCAGGGCCCTCAAAAATTCGCGTCGCTCGAAAAACGTTTGGAAAGCCTGATGAGTTCAAGCGCCGCATGCGAGCCCGCGGCCGGTCTTGCAAAATCTGCTGCGGGAAATTCAATACTCAGAAAAAACCTTTTTGCCGAGGCAATGGCACTCAACCGCGCGCTTGCAACCTCAGACGCAAGGCTCGACAGCATCAAACAAATTCTTTTTGTGGTGCATGGTGTTTTGGGCGGACAGGTGGGGACAAAATCGGAATATGACGGCGAGCATTTCTGTGACCAATACTTTGGCCACAATGGAAGGCCGGGCGGGCTTTACCTTCTCAACGACCCCTTTTCTACGTCTCCCTCGCTTGTCAATGTTTTTGACAGTTCCCTTGTGGAAAACGGGCCCTTGGCCGGCCAGAAAATAACCGGCGGCTCGTTTTTGTCGCCCGAACTTTCGTGGGACGCGAGGACCGTTTACTTTTCCTGGTCCAGCGGCGGAACCCAGAAATGGGCCGAGGCGAACCGCTACCACATCTTTTGCGTCAACATCGACGGCACCGGCTTGCGGCAATTGACATCAGGCAACTTCGACGACATTCATCCCTGCGTGCTGCCCGGCGGCAGGATCGCGTTCATGTCAACGCGGCGCGGCGGGTTCGGCCGCAGCTTCATGCGGCCCGTTCCTGCCTTCACCCTTCATTCCATGAATGCCGACGGCACCGACCTCATCTGCCTGAGCTATCACGAGGCAAACGAGTTCTTTCCGAGCGTGGACAACGACGGCAGGATCATCTACACGCGCTGGGACCATATCGACCGCGCGAACTCCATGGCAGCCCACCTGTGGCTCACGTATCCCGACGGCCGCGACCCGCGCTCCTATCACGGCAATTATCCCCTGCCGCTTTCAACCTTCGGCGTGGGCCCGTGGACCGACGGCCGCGTTGACAGGCCGGCAATGGAAACGTACATCCGCTCCATTCCCGGCCTGCAGGGCCGCTACGTTGCCGCCGCGGTCCCGATGCACGGCGAATCGTTCGGCTCCCTTGTCCTCATCAACACGAGCGTGCGCGACGACGGCGCCATGGCGCAGGTCACGCGCCTCACCCCCGCGGTGAAATTTCCGGAAACCGAGGCGCCCGCCAATGGCGACACCGCCGGCTCGTACGGAACGCCGTGGCCCATCGACACATCGCTGTACCTGTGCAACTTCGGCCGCGGCATCTACAGCCTCGACATGTTCGGCAACAGGACCCTGCTTTACCAATGCGACAGCATCCCCTACGGCGTGGGCATGGTGCGGGCGCTCTCCCCCATTCCCGTGGCGCCGCGGCAGGCCCCGCCCGCGATCGCGACCCAGACATGGCAGGGCGAGCGCGCCTCCGCAGCGGCGCCAATGGCGACGATCAAGCTGATGAACGTCATGAATTCCGATTTCACCTGGTCGTTCGACGGCTCCATAAAATGGCTGCGCATCATCCAGCTCATTCCAAAAACAACTCCCGACAAGAACGATCCGACCACCGGGTACGCTTCCGAATCAATGTGCCGCATGCCGCTGGGCATCGTGCCGGTCGAGCTTGACGGCAGCGCATATTTCGAAGCGCCCGTGGGAAAATGCATTCTTTTCCAGGCGCTCGACGACAACGGCCTCGCCGCGATGTCCATGCGCACCGCCACCTACGTGCATCCGGGCGAGCAGCTCATGTGCATCGGCTGCCACGACGACAAATGGTCCACTCCGCCGGTCAATTTTCCCACGGCGTGGCGCAGGCAGCCGTCAACCATTGCGCCCGAAGTGCCGAACGGCGCAATGCCGTTCAATTTTTACACCCTTGCCCAGCCCGTGCTCGACGCGAAATGCGCGCCCTGCCACGCGCAGCAGGGAAAAGGCCCGGACATGAGCTACGCGTCGCTCGCCGATTACGTGTACGCGCTGCCCGGCGACAGCGATGCCATGACGCTGCCGAACACGGGCGGCTCGCGCGCCACCGTCGCCTATGTAGGCGCGCGCGCGTCAGGCCTTCTGCACCATCTGGACTCAACGCACCACGCCGTGACCTTGACAAACGAGGAATACCGCCGCATCACGCTGTGGCTCGACTGCAACGCCAACGAGTTCGGCGTGTACCAGCCCGCGGCCCAGGACTCGCAGCGGCTGGGAAGGACCGTATGGCCTGATATTGACGTTGACTCGGCAAATCCGACGGGCGTGGAGATAAAGGCGGGGATAAAGAATGACAAAAAGGTAATTGCTACGCCCGCCACAGTTATACCTTCGATTGCTTTAAAAGATGGCCTATTATGGTTCCATGGCCTTTCGAGGGACCAATACACAATAAACGTGTTTGATATGGGAGGAAGAAGGATTTTACATCGGATAATTGCCGGACCGGGAAAGGCAATGGTGAGATTTAATTGCGGAACGGGAATATATATTGTAAAGGTGAAGAGCGGAGGAGTTGAAGGGTTAAGGGTGGTGGAAAAGATAAGGTAGGCAGGTTTGTTGCCCCCGCATTTCATTTCCGATATTGAGCAGAAGTGGACAGGCTCCAGTGCGGTAAAGGACGCAAAACAGAAATTACAAAATGCAAAAACCAGGCAAGACGGCATGAAATTTAAAATACAGGAACTTGAAGTAAAAAAAGGCGCTTTCTTCCACTAATAAATTCAGACGGATTTTCATTGCCGCTATAGACACTGCTTCAAAATTAATAACTTGGACAAAACTGGTTTATGTAATCCGGTACGATTCCAACCTTGAAAAGGATGTTCAAGATGTATTTATAACGCATTTGACAATCAAGAATGACGGCCTGTTTATTGATAACGAGGCGGATGAAAAACTCAAATTAAACTTGATTACCGGGAAGATTCAAATAATCAAAAAGAATAATAATGCGAGAACTATGCTCCAGAAACATTAATTGAGAACAAGAAATAAAAACAACGGCAAAAATCAACCACAAATTTAAAGCGGTCAACATTGCAATCCCAATTGCGACGGACAATTCAAAACAACTCAAAATAAAAACCACCATTACACATCCAGCTTATACCCCAGTTGTATCTCGCTCGCCATTTTCCCTCCCCTGATTCCCCAGTTGTCAAGCGGCTGCTCGTTGAGAAGGATAAACACGTCGTTACCCGCGATGCCGAGTTTCGAAAGCTTTTCCACGACGACCCGGTACAACTCTTTTTTCGCCTTACGCGACCTTCCCGGAAACACGGAAATCTCTATGATGGTGTATTGCCCGGTTTTTCCGTCGGGTATTTCAAAATTCTCCCTGTCGAATTCAACGATCTTCTGCGTCCTGTCCCAATCCGGAATTTTAAACGCGGCGACCAGCGCCTCGTGTACGGCGGCGAGGATTTGTTGCTTTTCTTCTTTTGATTTGCCTTTTAGCAAGCTGATGGTGACGATGGGCACGGATAAGTCCTTTGTTGTGTGATTATTGGTTTTGCAAATATATGTTTTTATAAAGGAAGATTGCTTGTTATTGATAAGATTTTAGCCTCACCTCGGCCTTTCAGGCCACCCCGCTCCCACCAGGGGAGGGGAAAACGGCATTATTTACATCTGCCCTTTACAATATCTCTTCCTTCCGCCGTGCAAACTCTCTATTACCACTACCGGATCGACAGCCACCCGAATGATCGCCGGCCGCGGGAGCTCCGGCGCTAAAGAGGGGGTGTGCCCCTGGATCGCCGCCGCACATTAATCTTTTTGACTTGCCTGTGTGCGGCGGATGCCGGGGGCCTGGGGGGAGACTTCCCCCACCAGAATTTTATTTCCTCTTTTCTCCTTCAAATTTTCCAGCGCTATTGTATATTTTATCCTTCGTTTTCCGCCTTGATTAATGACAGACCAGAAAAAAAATATTTTGGAGCCCTTGCGTCATGGACAAACAGTACAACCCGGGCCTTGTCGAAGACAAATGGTACGCCGCCTGGACCACAAACAAGTATTTCCGGGCCGATGAAAATTCGGCCAAGCCGAAATATTCCATCGTGATCCCGCCGCCCAACGTGACCGGCATTCTGCACATGGGCCACGCGCTCAACAACACCATCCAGGACATCCTCATCCGCTTCAAGCGCATGAAAGGGTTCGAGGTGCTGTGGATGCCCGGCACCGACCACGCGGGCATCGCAACACAAAACGTGGTGGAGAAAAAATTTGCAAAAGAGAAAAAGACCCGCCACGATTTCGGCCGCGAGGCCTTCGTGGCCGAGGTGTGGAAATGGAAGGAACAGTACCACGCCACCATCACGAGCCAGCTCAAGAAGCTCGGCTCGTCGTGCGACTGGGACCGCGAGCGCTTCACCATGGACGAGGGGATGTCCCGCGCGGTGCGCAAGGTATTTGTCCAGCTATTCAACGAGGGTCTTATTTACCGGGGCAAATACATCATCAACTGGTGCCCGCGCTGCCAGACCGCGCTGTCCGACGAAGAGGCGGAGCACAAGGAATCAAAGGGCAAGCTGTACTATTTCAAATATCCTTATAAAAACGGCAAGGGATTCATGACCGTCGCCACCACCCGTCCCGAGACCATGCTCGGCGACACCGCGGTGGCCGTGAACCCGGCCGACGATCGGTACAAGGCGCTCGTGGGGCAGATGCTCGTATTGCCCCTTGTAAACCGCGATATTCCCGTGATCGCCGACGATTTCGTCGACCGGGAGTTCGGCACCGGCGCCGTGAAGGTGACGCCCGCGCACGATCCCAACGACTTCCAGATGGGCCTGCGCCACGGCATGACGCCCATCGTGGTCATGGACGAGGCCGGCAACATGACCGGTCCCATCCCGCAAAAGTACATCGGCACCGACCGTTTCGCCTGCCGCAAGCAGGTCGTGGCCGACCTGGAGGCGCTCGGCCTCGTTGACAAGATAGAAGACCACGTGCACGCCGTGGGGCACTGCTACCGCTGCCACACCGTGGTGGAGCCGTACTATTCCAATCAATGGTTCGTGAAGATGAAGCCGCTCGCGAAAGACGCGCTCGCCGCGGCGGTGGAAGACCGGGTGAAATTTTATCCTGCGCGCTGGAAAAAAACCTACGTCGACTGGATGGAAAACATACGCGACTGGTGCATCTCGCGCCAGATCTGGTGGGGACACCGCATTCCGGTGTGGTATTGTAAGGACTGCGGCAAAACCATCGTCGCGGAGGAAACGCCGGCGTCGTGTCCGGGTTGTAAGAGCAATAACATCGTCCAGGACGAGGATGTTCTTGACACATGGTTCTCGTCGTGGCTGTGGCCGTTTTCCACCATGGGCTGGCCCGAGAAAACAAAGCTTATGGACAAGTTCTACCCCACCGACGTGCTCGTGACCGCGCCGGAAATTTTGTTTTTCTGGGTGGCGCGCATGATCATGGCAGGCCTGCATTTCACGGGAAAGCTGCCGTTCACCGACGTGTTCCTGAACGCCACGGTGCGCGACAAGACCGGCCGCAAGATGAGCAAGTCGCTGGGAAACGCCATCGACCCGCTCGAGGTGATTTCCAAGAACGGGGCCGACAGCCTGCGCTTTTCGCTCATCATGATCACGTCGCAGGGCGCGGACGTTTTTCTGGCAAACGACACGTTCGACATCGGCAGGAACTTCGGCAACAAGCTCTGGAACGCATCGCGCTTTCTTCTGGAGACCATCAAGGAAAGGCAATCGTTTGCGGCGCTGCCGCCGGTAAACGAGCTCGCGCCGTTTGACGCATGGATCCTGTCGCGGCTCAACGCGACCATTGCGCAAGTGACATCAGCGCTGTCGTCGTACCGGCTCAACGAGGCGGCGCACAGCATCTACGACTTTACCTGGCGCGACTTCTGCGACTGGTACATCGAGGCGAAAAAGGCCGACCTGTACCAAGCCGCCGATGAAAAGCGTGCGAAAAACGCGCTTAACGTGTGCGCTTGGGTGCTCGGCTCCATCCTCAAGATGCTGCACCCGCTCATGCCGTTCATTACCGAGGAGCTGTGGGCCGCGCTTCGCGAAAAAATCGAATACCCGGCGCTGCTTGACAGCGCGACAATTATGAGGGCGTCGTTTCCGGCCCCCGACGCCGCGGCCGTGAACGAAGCGGTCGAGAATGAGTTTACGCTGCTCAAGGACGTGATCACGGCATTGCGCACGATCCGCTCCGAGAACAACATCCCGCCCGACAAGAAGGGCCGGGCCATCGTCATTCCCGGCTCGTCCGAGGCGGCCGGCCTGCTTTTGCCGCATGTCAATGAGATCAACATGTTCTGCAGGCTCAACGAGACCGTGGTCGACGCAACGGCAAAGGCGCCGAAATTCTCCGGCCAGGCCGTGGTCATGGGCAATCAGGTATATTTGGAACTCGAGGGACTGATTGACAAACAGGTTGAGAGGGACAGGATATCGAAGGAAATAGCAAAGACGCAAAAATTAGCTGATGGAACAAAAGCGCGGTTGGAAAATCCAAGCTTTGCGGATAAGGCGCCACCTGAGGTGGTGAAAAAAGAAAAAGAAAAGTATCAGGGAATACTGGAAAATCTGGATAAACTGAAAAAGAGTTTGACGGCGTTAGAATAGTTCATGATAAAAATATCGGTTTTTTGAAAAATGTTTGATCGGCGTCATGTCAGTAATTTGCACAATGGAACTTCGCCGCCGCGTTCGGTAGACCGGAGGGTGCGCTGGAGCGCGGCGCTGCCCGGCCCTCGCCGATAGGCATAGAGGGGCCGTGGCAGCCCGAGCCGAAAGACGACGACCCTTGTGACCCTTGGAAATCCCTGACGAGGGAGAAGCACCCGAAGGGGTGGACCGGAAGGACGGCCGACCCCGCGAAACGGGGGAACACCCATACGAATATTAAATAACTATGATTGTACCATCATTAGAAGAAGTAAAAAAACTCGCCGCGCGCGGCAACGTCATTCCTGTCTGTAAAAGAATCCTCGCGGACACCGAGACGCCCGTGTCCGTGTGGCTCAAGCTTTTCAAGGACGAGCCGTACAGCTTTCTGCTCGAGAGCGTGACCGGCGGCGACAAGGTGGCGCGTTATTCGTTCATCGGCGGAAAACCGTTCATGACCTTCAGAAGCAATGCCGCCGCCTGGGAAGTTTCGGGCGAGGTGAAGGAATCGGGCGAGGGCGACCCCATTGGAAAGCTGCGGTCCCTGCTCAAACAATTCAGGGCCGTGCACGTGGAAGGCCTGCCAAGGCTGTGCGGCGGCGCGGTCGGATATTTTTCCTACGACTCGGTGCGCCTGTTTGAAAAAATCCCGGACAAAAACCCCAGGGAAACCATTCTCGACGAGATCTTTTTCGGGTTTTACCGCGACATCATCGCGTTTGACAACCGGGAACACAAGCTGCTGCTCGTCACCACCATCCACACCGGAAACGGCGTGGCGCTTGACAAGGCGTACAAGGACGCGTGCCATGCGCTCGGCAGCCTCGAGGACAAGCTCGCGGTGCGGCTCGCGTCGTCGGGCATCGCCATCAACGACGTGAAGGAGTCCTCGTCAACGTTCACCCGGCAGCAGTACGAGGCCGCGGTGGAGAAGTGCAAGGAGTACATCCGCGCCGGCGACGTGTTCCAGGTGGTGCCGTCGCAGCGCATCAGCGTGCGCGTGGACGCCAACCCCTTCGACATCTACCGCATCCTGCGCACCGTGAACCCATCGCCCTACATGTACTTCCTGTCACTGAACGGCGCGCAAGTGGTCGGCTCTTCACCCGAGATGATGGTGCGCGTGGAAAACGGCATTGTCGAAACGCGCCCGATCGCCGGCTCGCGTCCGCGCGGCAAAGACGACCTTGAAGACGAGCGCCTGAGCGCGGAGCTTAAAAACGACGCCAAGGAGGTGGCCGAGCACATCATGCTCGTTGATCTTGGCAGAAACGACATCGGCCGCGTGTGCGAATACGGCAGCGTAAAGGTGGAAGAGATGATGCACATCGAGAAATATTCGCACGTGATGCACCTGGTGTCCAACGTGTCGGGAACGATGAAGGCCGGCACCGACGCGCTCGACGCGCTGTTCGCCTGCTTTCCCGCGGGCACGCTGTCGGGCGCGCCCAAGATCCGGGCCATGGAGATCATTGACGAAATGGAACCGGTGCGGCGCGGCATCTACGGCGGCGCGTTGGGCTACATCGACTTTTCCGGCAGCCTCGACACCTGCATCGTGATACGCACCGTGGTGTGCAAGGCCGGCACCGCCTTCATCCAGGCCGGCGCGGGCATCGTGGCCGACAGCGTGCCTTCCACCGAATACGACGAGACCATGAACAAGGCGCGCGCGCTGCTCACCGCCATCAACGATGCCCGTCAGATCGTGGGAAGGGACTGACCCCTGATTTCGCTGATTACAATGATGACGCTGATTTAACTATGAAAAAAGATTTTATTCAATTTCATGGATACTCTAAAAAAATCAGGAAACGGGATATTGTCACTCCCGCGAAAGCGGGAGTCCTTCTTCTCCAATAAATTACCATCCATGGATTCCCGCTTCCGCGGGAATGACAATGTTTATAGGTCATCTTTAAAGTCATGAAAAAAAAACGAGAGAATAAACATCCATGATACTGATTATCGACAACTACGACTCGTTCACCTACAACCTCGCGCAGTACCTCGGCGAGCTATACAAGGGGGAATTGCGGGTGGCGAGGAACGACAGGATCTCGCTCGAGCAGATCGCTGAGCTCTTGCCCAGGGCGATCGTGGTGTCGCCGGGGCCGTGCACGCCGAACGAGGCGGGCATTTCGATTGACGCGATAAAAACGTTCGGCCCCAAGATACCGCTTCTGGGCGTGTGCCTGGGCCACCAGTCCATCGGCGCCGCGTTCGGCGGGAATGTCATCAGGGCGCCGTATCTCATGCACGGCAAGGTGTCGGAAATCCATCACGACGGCAAGAAAATCTACACCAACATTCCGAACCCGTTCATCGCCACGCGATACCACAGCCTCATCATCGAGCGCAAATCGTGCCCCGACAGCCTCGAAATCACCGCGCAGACCAAAGACGGCATCATCATGGGCGTGCGGCACAAGAAATATCCCATCGAAGGGGTGCAGTTCCATCCGGAATCGATTTTGACGCAGGCGGGAAAGGCGCTGTTGAAGAATTTCCTGGCTGGGATTCTATAATCTGTCTCACAAAACATTCACCGCAAAGGCGCAAAGGACGCAAAGTAAATCATAGACTATAATGAGGCACCCTTCGGAAACAATATTCATCCTTGCGCTCCTTGCGCCTTTGCGGTGAATGTTTTTTAAATCAACCAAGATAAAATGGCTACCATCCTCGACACCATCATTGCCGAAAAGAAAGAAGAGGTCAAACGCCTTCGTAAAGAACGCGGGCGTTTTGCGGGACGATCCTCGGACCTTCGGCCGTTCGTAAAATCATTGCGAAAGCAAGACGGCCTTGCCATAATCGCTGAAATCAAGAAGGCGTCGCCGAGCAGGGGCGTAATCGCGAAAGATTTCAATCCGAAGACCATTGCGGAAAAGTATGCCGCGGGCGGCGCGGCGGCCCTTTCAGTCCTTACTGATGAAAAATTCTTCATGGGCGCGACGGCGTATCTCGAAGCCGCCCGCAACGCCGTGCCGCTGCCCGTGCTCAGAAAGGATTTCATCATTGATCCGGTCCAGGTTGAACAGACCGCTTCGATGAACGCCGACGCGATGCTGCTTATCGCCGCATGCCTCTCCAACGGCCAGATGGACGAATTGTACCACGCGGGCCTGGAAAGAACACTCGACATTCTCATCGAAATACATTCGACAAAGGAACTTGACAAAGTGTTCAAGCTGTCGCCGCTCCCCGCTTGCGTCGGCGTTAACAACCGCGACCTGGCCACGTTCAAGACCGACAGCAACACCACGCTTTTTATCGCGCCGCATGTGCCGAAAGAAATTGTTCTTGTTTCTGAAAGCGGAATTGAAACCGGAGAACAGGCGAAGCAGCTTTACAAAACGGGAGTTTCGGCATTATTAGTCGGAGAAAGCCTGATGAGGTTGGATGAGCCCGGGAAGTTGATAAAAGAACTATCTGAAATGAAAGAATAAAAATAGTCGGGGGAGAAGTTCAGCCTGTCTCATAACTGGCTAAATAATCATGGCGCCTACCGGTCACGGCACCGTGCCTCCCCAAAAAACAATTGGGCTCGTATCTGGCGTGGACACCACTTCGCGGTTACCCCTGGCCCGCGCCGCATGCGCCTGCAGAGTCAATCAATACGTTGCATAGCCCGGCGCGGGATGATCCGGGAGCACACCCTTTCCTGCAAAGGGGCGCGCCAGTTCGCTCGCATTAAAGCTCGCGAGGCGTCGCCCCTTCGTAACGCATCCTCAGTGGTATGCCGCTTCGCAGCGATATATTCTTATAAGCAACTCGGAAAATGTGAACGAATATAATGGCATGTGTGGAGTTGGAATTGTCAGGTAGGAGATTTATATTTTTTCATGACATTATAGAACCCGGCGAAAAGTAATTAGCACAACTCATAACGCCATAACATTTGTCAAAATGCAAACAAAAGGCAAATGCCGTATGTCAATCAAAACAAGCACATTAATCCATCCGATTGTTGCCTTTCTCTGCGTACCTTTATTTTTATTGTGCCTCCCCCGCACCGTCATCCCCTTGCGCACCATCACCTACGAACGGGCACCCCACAAGGACGGCCTCCTGGTCTATCTTCCCGGTTTCGGCGACTCGATCACGGTGCTGCAGGGCAACGGCATTATCGATTCGATAAAGGCCTATGCGCCGTCATTTGACGTTGTCTCCGCCGACGTGCATTATGGTTATTATGCCGACCGCACGCTCCACGAGCGTGTCACCAAAGACATCATCGATCCCGCGAATGCCAAGGGCTACCGCCGCATCTGGTTTCTGGGAAATTCGATGGGCGGGCTGGGCTCGCAGCTTTACGCATGGAAACATCCGGGCGTGATCGAAGGCATAATTTTAATGGGGCCTTATACCACATCGAAAGGGCCGATACAGGAGATCACGAAGGCAGGCGGTCTCAGCGCGTGGTCAATGCCCGCCAAGGTGGACGAAAAGGATTGGGAACGGCCCCTGTGGCAATGGCTCAAAGGGTGCGCAGGCGGCGGTCCAGGATGTCCGCGGATTTATGTCGCATACGGCGTTAAAGACAAGCTTGCGCCAGGGATCCGCATTCTCGAGCAGGCGCTGCCAAAAGGACATGTGGTCGAATTGGAGGGCGGTCATGACTGGCCGGTGTGGAAGGAGGGGTTGATGAGGTTGCTGAGGGAAGGGGTTCTGAAATGAATAACAAATCGGCAGCGTCCGCAGAAGTAAACAACATGAACTGCACCTTATGCGGCAGCCAAATCAAAAATTATAATCCCGTTTTTAATCACATACCTATTAACGATACCCGTTCCGCGGACATTTGCACCGAGTGCGTTCAAAAAATTGTCAAGTGGCAACAAGACATTTACGCGAAATTGTTTCCGACAAAAGCCGCGAAGAAATTAACGGAAAAAGAAAAATAAACAATAAGGGTTGAATCGATCCTCGATAATCATCTTAAAACTCCCGACCGCATTTATTTCGGAATAATTCTTCTGTTATTCATTTAACCCTCCGCTCGGCGCAACTGTACCTTCTTTACGCAACAGAACTCCGCCGCCGCGTTAGGGGCGACCGGAGTGGTGCGCCGGAGCGCATTGTCACTTCGTTCCCTGAGGTAAGGTAGTTGCGCTTCGCGCTTTTTATTGTATCATTTGCCTCATGCCGGTCGACCCTGCCGCGCAAGCGGCATCGGGCGGTCCGGCAACAAGGCCGAGCCCGGAGGGAGAACCGACCCCTTGTTGAGGCGCGATAAAACGCGCCTCAACAAGGGGGAACGCCCCGATTTATTTTAAACTCTACCTATGCCCATCCGAATAAAAATCTGCGGCATCACGCAGTATGAAGACGCCAAGACCGCGGTGGGCCTCGGCGTTGACGCGCTCGGGTTCATTTTTTACCCCCAGAGCCCGCGCTACATCCATCCGTTCGCGGCAAAAGACATCATTAACAGGCTGCCGCCGTTCGTGTCAAAGGTCGGCGTGTTTGTTAACGACACTGCAGATACCATAATGTCAATTTATCAGCAGACCGGCATCGATACCGTACAGCTCCACGGCGATGAAACCCCCGAGCTTGCCGCGGGGTTTTCCTGCGGCGTGATCAAGGCATTCGGCGTCGGCCCTGATTTCTCGCTCGATTCGCTCGGCCGTTACAAGGTGAGCGGCTATCTGCTCGACACCTGGAGCGAGGGCCGCGGCGGCAGCGGCAAAACGTTTGACTGGTCGATCGCGAAAAAGGCCGCGCAGAAATACCCTAACATCATCCTGTCGGGCGGGCTTAATCCGTCCAACATTCGCGAGGCGCTTGAAAACGTCTCGCCCTATGCTGTGGAATTTAACAGCGGCGTGGAGATCAAGCCCGGCATCAAAAACCATTACAAGATGCGGGACGCGGTGAAAATCGTGAAATCGTGGAAATAATTTTAGACAACTATATTGAACCCCCCCGTATTTTCATATATTTTATTTGCCGTTTGATGGTTCCGGTTATGCCCCCCGTACACCGAACTGAGTTTGTTGAACGCGCGCAGTGAAAAGATCCCATTTAACCGGTTTTGGCTCATTTTTGTTTTTACGTTCGCCGGTTAAACCATCTTTGTCAGTCCGGAAATCCATGTCTTATTCATCAGCGGTCATAAAAAAAATCCTTTTGATCACGGGTGCGGGCATGTTGTGCGGCCTCTTCGCCGCCACTCCCCCGCCGCGCCAACTGTTTTTCCAGTATGATAACTCGGTATGGTGGGGCACCGACTTCGGCCTGCAACGGTTCCAGACCGAAAACGAGGCATGGGGCAACATCAGGCCCGAGGCCGTGAACGACCTGTGCCTTGACGACAAGGAACTGTGGGTGGGCACCAACCGCGGCGCGCTCTACGCCGACATGCGGTACCTCGATTGGAAACCCTATTCGGCAAAGCAGGGCATGCCGTCCGACACCGTGGTAAGGCTCGTGGCCGACCTCGACTACGTGTACGCGGCGGGCCCGCACGGCCTGGCTCGGTTCAACAAGCTGGTGATGCAGTGGGAGCCCATGGGGGATTTTGCGGGCAAGCGCATCTACGACCTATACTCCAACCAGGCCCAGTTGTGGGTGGCCACCGACCAGGGCGTATTCTACTTTGACAAGAAATTCGAGAAATGGGAAAGCTACACCGCGGGCACCGGGCTCATCTCGAACACGGTGTTCAGGCTTTTCAGCTTCAGCGACTACATCTGGGCCGAGACCGACAAGGGCTTCTCGCGCTACTCCATCGCCATGAAGGCATGGAACTCCTACCCGCTCAACAACGGCATCGTGGGTTCGGCGGTCAACTACATGCTCGTCGACGCGTCGTACATCTGGGTGATGTCGCCCGAGGGCGTGGCGCGGTTCAACGGCAAGAACCAGACCTGGGAAAACTTCTCGCGCAACATGCCCATCGAGAAGAAAACGGTGTATTCGCTCTCCACCTCCGGGACCACCGAATGGTTTGCCACGTCCGACGGCGTGTATTCGTTCGACGAGGACAAGCGGCTCTGGAAAACCTACACGTCGGTGGACGGCCTCAGCGACGACGTACAGGACGAGGTGTACACCTCGGGCCAGACCACGCTGTGCAGAAAGGGCACCACGTTCTCCTATTTGAAAACCGACCAGGACCTCTGGTACGCCACCCAGATCAAGGTGGCCGGCGGCGGGCAGAAGCCCAAGTGGAAGGGGCACATGGACGAGACCGGGCTCGGCGTTGAGGCGCCGGGCGGCCAGAGCCTGAACCTCCGCGGCACCGCCGAATACAAGGTCGAAAACAAGGCCGAGTTTCCCGCGCCGCTCGCCACGAGCATCGGCAACTATTTGACAAACAAGAACCTCGACTCCGTCGTGTACGCCTACGACACGGCCGCGGGCGGCGCCATCACGCGCGCGCCCGTCGACACCGTGGCGACCTACAAGGACTTTTTGTACGGATGGGCAAAGGCCAACCTCAACCTCAACGCCGACCTGAACAACGGCCGCACGCTGCGCGCCACCTACGACAACACCGACCCGCTCGGCGACCTGCGTTACGGCGCCGAATACCGCGGGTTCGGCGACGACAACCTGCGCAGGATCGGCTGGCGCACCGACCAGAAGACCGACTATTTCTACAGCTCGCTCATTAACCCCACCTACCTCGAGGGCGCGGGCGTCCGCGCGGAGTTCGGCGACCGCGTGGGCGACAAGAAGCTGCGCCGCGTCAACACCGGCCTGTGGGCGGGCTTCGGCAAGGCCGAGTATTTCAGGAAGCTCATTCCCTTCCGTGAAGACAACTTCTACGAGCTCGGCGTGGAGAACATCGTCACCGAGAGCGTGCAGATCCTGGTTGACGGACAGCTCGTCGACCCGAGCGACTACAGCATCGAGCGGACCATGGGCCTGCTCACGTTCAAGAACGAGGGGCTGGCCAACCCCGACTCCCGCATCGAGGTCTCGTGCCAGTACCAGCCCACCATCGGGGTATACACCAACCAGATGGCCGCGGCCGAAAATGTCGTGGAGCTGAGCGACAAGGTCGCGCTGGGCGTCAACGGCGCGTACCGGGGGTTCAAGGAGCCCAGCCGCAACGGCCTCGACAGCGTTTACAACCGCGACTTTGCCGGCAGCGTGAACAGCAAGATAGAGATGAAATCCGCCGACAGCAAACTGTATCTTAGGGCCGTGCCCGAGGTGTCGGGGAGCTACAACGATTCCATTCTCGTGACAAAACAGGGGACCGCGGCGAAACTCGACCTGTACTCCGTGGCCCACAACCTCAAGCTCAAGGCCTCGGGAATGTACGAGACGCCCGACTACGTCACCCTCGCCGACCAGAATTCGGTGTACGGAAGGATCAACCACCAGGAGCAGGGCGAATTGGTTTGGGACGTTTGGAAACAGTACATGCCCATCACGGTGGGAGCGAATATGACCGACGCCTCGTGCGGCAGCGAGGTAAGGGAGTATGCGCAGTATCTCATCTCGCCGCCGGACATCCCGTCGCTCAGGCTGTTCGGCATGCATCAGGACATGAGAAACTACACCCGCCTGACGCGCGATTCCCTGCCCGGCGGCGACCGCGATTCCCTGAGGTCCGACCGGTGGAACGGCATCATCGAGACCGAATGGGGCCGCACCTTCAAGGTGCTCGACAGGATATGGCTCGACGCTTCGTATTCCGTCAACCTCCTCACCGATTCGGTTGACACGAACATTGTCCCCGGCGCGGCACCCGGCACCTACGACCTGCAGTCGCGGTTCGATCAGAAGCTCGACCATAATATTTTTGCCTGGATCAGGTTTTCTCCCCTTAAAAAATTGCAGCTCGAAACCAAGAGCGTTTTCAGGATCTTTCAGGGCCGCGATAGTCTTAACGGGGCAATGGACTATAGAGGGAACACATTGCGGCCCGAATTCAAACTTTTTTCCCAGGAACTGATCCCCGGTATCACCCTGTACGGCGATTACCAGCTGCAAACCTCGGAAAACGTCATTGCATCGGATGATCGGATAACAACAACCGCGAACCTGGTAAATGGAAGCCTGCTTCTTGTTCCCGGGGTCTACCTGACGTTTCTCAACCCGTTTCAGCTCAACCTGGGATATGGATTTTCCAACGGGGATTCCCTGGAGTTAATACCCGATACAATCGAAACAAGAACGAATACATTAAATCAAACTTACTCTATTAAGCCTATATTTGATTTTTCACAAGACCTTCATTTCGACAGCAGGCTGGAGAAAACGAACTCAACGAATTTCACCCTCGCAACCGACGACGGCCTCAAATGGTACAACGAGGCGCGTCTTGCCTTTAGAGAAAGGAAAACCAGGTTCGACATCGATTTCAACATGTTTTTCGACAACTTACATATGCCGGATTACACGCAAAAGCTCGACACGTTTGCGCTCAAGAACTACCAGGATGAATTCAGAATAAAGTGGACCGAACGGTGGGTGCCGAACCTTAGGACTGAATCCACGGTGGACATCCTCTGGCAGAACCTGGACTCCACATTCACCAACCTTGGCACCAATATCACCAGGGACACCGTGACCGGCTATCTCAACACCATCACACCAGGGATCCTGTTCGACTGGCGCATTCAGGGAAAAGTAATCAGGGAATGGCGAACTCAATATTATATAGGAGCCATGCTTTCAAACGGGGCGAATTATTCATTCAGGAGCTATGACAAGGCATGGCAGAACAAGCTCGACATACAGGTGAAGGCAGGGGCTAATTTCTTCTTACGTTTGCTGTTGGAAGTGGACTATTTGTTCGACCAGAAGGTATTGAATTATAACATGGCCGAGCTGAAGGCAACGGCGCTCTTCTAATAGTAGCGAAAAAGCGGAAAAAAGGCCAAATTACAAGGGAGACCTGTGCGTATATGTAATTGGGTCAAGATCTAGGATTTAAGCCAAAAGGGTAAATTTGTGTTTTTTCGCAGGTTCTCTAGAAACGGTAGGTTCTTATGAATGCAAAGAAAATCAACCGAAGGAAGTTCCTGATCAATTCGCTTGAGGCAGCAGCAGGAATAGGCGTTCTCGCAAGCTGCGATAAGCGAACAGTCGTTGAGCCGGATATCCGGCTGCCGGCCGCGCCGACAGGTTTGTCTTACAACTTGGCCACAAGCGATTCCGGAGCCGTCGATTCGGTCATGATCACCTGGGACAGGCCCCTTACCGATGTTACGGGAGCAAAGTTGTGGACTGGAATCCGTGCGTATGATGTGTACCGCGACGACACCCTGCTTGCACAGGTAACCAATCCGGGTTTCGTGGATGCCAGTGGGTTTGCCGTAGGCAGTACCTGCGCTTACACAGTGAGGGCAGTCGACTCCAGTCCCGTTACCGGGCCAAATGGCCAGATGGGAAACCAAAGCCCGCCGTCCGATCGTCTGCTTGTTCCAATTCAGAAGCCGTCGCATGTGTATCCTGTCACCAATGCCACCGTCAACACGGGCACCATTGGAAAACCGAATATTCAGGCGACCCTGTTGAAGTCGATGATTGACGCGGCGGTCGCACAGATGCAGATTGACAACGGCGCAATTCCCTCGGGAAGCACCCAGGATCCGGCGGTCGCAACGGCCGCGTGGGAATCGCTGTTCCCGGGGTTGACTGCATCTTCGCTTATAGGAATCAAAGTCAACACCCTCGGCGGGTCAAATGTGAGTACGAGGCCAGAGGTTGTAACCGCCATCGTAAGCAGTTTGACAGCAATGCTTGGCGGAACGTTCCCGGCGTACCAAATCATTATTTTCGACGACAGGGCTCCGGGCTCTCAGATGGCGGCGGCCGGGTTTCCCTTGCGAAACGTGAAAGGAACCAGCCGGATCGCGTCGGCCAGCTTCAACACCACGCTCAATGATGGTGTTCCTGTAAGTCAGCAGGAGCCGGGTTCCGCTTTGTGGGGATCCACCGTCAACATCGCCGGCACAGACAAAAGGCTAACCGCCATATTCGAAGCCGTTGACTTTCTGATCAACGTTCCGGTGCTCAAGGATCATGCGCAGTCCGGAATATCATTCTCGATGAAGAACCTTTACGGCATTACCGACATTTGGAACGGCCCGGCGACGCTCCATGACACGATGTGCAGTCCGTCGATCCCTGCCCTGTATCAAGCCGTTAGAGCAATACCGAATGCAAGAACCGGCGCATCCAAGCTTGCTCTCATTGTCGGAGACGCGCTCCAGGGATGCTTTTCGGGAGGGCCAGACGGGCCGCCCACATGCCAACCAAATTCTATTGTCGTAGGCACTGATCCGGTGGCGATAGATACATGGGCTTTGAAAACAATTAATGCATTACGGGCCAAATACGCGCCCACCCTTCCGGAAATCTCCTGGACGCAAAGCACTAACCCGAATCAGTCCGATGCGCGGCACATCTTGGATGCCGCCATTCAATACAATCTTGGATCCACCAATTTCGTTTCGGGGAAGGTTTCCCTCGTATGAACGCGTTTGGCTTTACAAGTTTCAGATCTCCCGTTTACCGTATCGCAATAATTGCGCTTCCACTGATATTTCTCTCCCAATGCCGCATCAGCAAGGATCCCGGCGCAGGGGCCGACCCGGCCGACTATCTGCCCATCGACAACGACATAAGCGGATTTGTCAAGAAAGGCAGCGTCTCCACCATGACCGACGAGCAGTCGATTTATGCCGCCATCGACGGCGCGGCGCAGACTTACATCACCTACGGGTTCCAGGAGGGCGTGGTGCAGCTGTACAGCAACGGCAGCATCGACATCAACGTGGCGATTTTCAATCAGGGCACCGAGCAAAACGCGCTTGACCTTTTCAACTTCTTCTACCCCACCTCGCCCGATCTGATAAGCACGAAGAACCCCATCGTCGTGGTGGACCTTTCCCAGGCAACCTCGTACACCATCCAGTACGCCAAACAGAGCATATTCCTCAGGATATCCACCACCGAGAAATCCGACTTCGCGCTCAACATGGCAAAGCAGTTTTACTGGAACATTGACAAGAAAATCGGAGTCGAATGAGCAATAATAATTTTGATTGACAATTGATTCGCGCCTTGTGTTGTCGGATTAGTTTGAGTATGGTCAAAGGATGTATATTTATCAATTCATGGGTAAAAAAGCGTCATTACTTATAAACAAGGAGTGATACCGTGATATCGCGCAGAGATTTTCTCAAAACAGGAAGCGCGGCAGCCGCGGGCGCCGCATTGGCGTCTGTTCCCGTGCTGGCCCAAGACAATAAAAAGCCGCTTGTCGCGGTTGCAAAGGGCAAGCCCGAAGAGCTGGTGAAGAAAGCGGTCGATGCGCTCGGCGGAATGAAGAAATTCGTGAAACTGGGCGACCGCGTGGTGCTCAAGGCCAACATGGGCTTCCCCAACCCGCCCGAATGGGGTACTACCACGCACCCGGAAATCGTCAAGGCAACCGCCCAGCTCTGCCTCGACGCGGGAGCGCAGCGCGTGATCGTGATCGACCATCCCCTGCGCGACGGGAAAGTCTGCAAGGAAAAAAGCGGCATCGGAGCAGCGGTTGAAAGCCTCAAAGGCGTGGTGGTGGCGCTTCTCGAAGACCAGAAGTTCTACCAGGACACCCCCATTCCGAACGGCAAGCAGCTCAAGACCACGGCCATTGCCAAGGAGGTGCTGCGCGCGAACTGCCTCATCAACGTTCCCACGGCAAAATCGCATGACGCAACCGGCGTGAGCCTGGGCATCAAAAACCTCATGGGATTGGTGTGGGACCGCCAGTTCATGCACGAGCAGGTGGAGCTCAACCAGGCCATTGCCGACCTTTTGCTCGTTATCAAGCCGACGTTAACTATTGTCAACGCCGTATACGCGCTGGTCACCAACGGTCCGAGCGGCCCGGGAAAAACCGACGAGCTCAATACGGTAGTGGCAAGCGCAGACCCGGTTGCCGCGGATTCCTACACCGTGGGCATTGCACGCTGGTACAACAAGGAATTCAAGGGCAACCAGGTCAAGCACATTAAGAACGCCTACGCCATGGGTCTCGGCGAAATCGACGTGGAAAAAATGGACGTGAAGATAGTATAAATTCAAAAATAAAAATTTCCTGGTGGGGAAAAGTATCTCCCCTGGGGTGCAGCTTCCTCCCGCCAAAAAACAAAAAGGCGGGAGGTGATCTGTCATTTTTATTCACCTTGGTAATGTATCGGTGCTTCGCACCATGTTGCTATGTCTTTTGCCAAGTGCACCCGCACCCCTCTCAGCGGGGGTTCCACCCCGCAACGCTCCCGGGAGAGAATTGATTTCTTTGATTGTAGATTATAAAAATTTAGCGTAGAATCACATTTTACATTTTATTCATCAAATAATAGGTTTTGAAATCCATGAAACTCTCGACCTTCCGCCGCGTCACGCAAGCCGTTTTCTTCGGCATTTTCATTCTGCTGTTTATTTTCACCATGTACCCCTATGCCGCGAAATTTCCGGTGGACGCCTTTTTGCGGCTCGATCCGCTCGTGGCGACCGTTGCCATGATCGGTTCGCGCGCAGTGATCGCCACCATGCTGTGGGCCGGGGTGCTGCTCGTTCTCACCATCGTGTTGGGCAGGTTTTTCTGCGGCTACGTGTGCCCGCTTGGCACCCTCATTGACGTTTCGGATTTTCTCATTCACGGAAAAAAACACAAAAAGGAGTCCGTTGAACCCAAGCCCAACCGGAGGATAAAATATTACGTCCTCATCGGCGTCCTGTTCAGCTCCCTGCTGGGCGCGAACCTCCTCGCTTTCTTGAGCCCCATGTCCATTGCGCCGCGGTCCTTTGCCTTGGTACTGTATCCTCCCATGATATGGCTCTTCAACGGCGCGATTGATCTTGTCCGCCCCATGCTGCTTGCCATGGGGTTCGACTCCTTTACCCAGTTCAGTTTCCACCGGTATTTTTTCTCAACAGGCGTGGCCTCATTTGTGTTCCTTGCCGCGATCATTGCGGCGAATTTCTGGCGCAAGCGCTTCTGGTGCAGGTACGTGTGCCCCACGGGTGCGTTCCTATCGCTGTTCTCCCGTTTCGGCATCATCAAACGCAAGGTGAACGATGAGCGGTGCATTGATTGCAAGGTCTGCGCCGCGAAATGCGACATGCGCGCCGTTGACCTCAACCCGCGGCACACCGTGCTGTCCGAATGCGTGCTGTGCGGCGACTGCATTGACGGATGCAAGAAAAACGCCATTACCGTTGGGTTTGCCTCATTCGGCGCCGGAACGGGGAACGCCTCGCTCAGCATCGAGCGCCGCGGGTTCATCCAGTCCGCGTTCGCCGGCCTTGTGCTGGCCGCCACGGCAAAAGCCGGCCTCAACGCCCCGCGCAACATCAACGGCCGTTTCATCCGGCCGCCCGGCTCCCTGCCCGAACACGAGTTCCTTGCGCGCTGCATTCGCTGCGGCGAATGCATGAAGACCTGCAAGACCAACGGCCTCCAGCCCGCCGACCTCGAATGCGGGTTCGACGGCCTGTGGACGCCGCACCTGGTGCCGCGCAAGGGCCCGTGCGAGGACAAATGCAACATGTGCGGTCACGTGTGCCCCACGCAGGCCATCCGCGCCCTGCCCCTTCCCGAAAAACAGTTTGTCAAGCTCGGCACCGCCGTGATCGACCGCCACCGCTGCATAGCGTGGGAGCAGGAAAAGCTCTGCCTCATCTGCGCCGAAATCTGCCCCATCCATGCGATCGACTCCATGGTGGTGGACAATTTCAAGGGGCCGTTCAAGCGACCGTTCGTGATGGACGACAAGTGCATCGGCTGCGGATATTGCGAAAAAGCTTGCCCGGTGTACGGCCGGGCCGCGATCGAAGTGTATTCAATCGGTGAAGACAGAAAAAAGAACGGTTCTTACATCACGGAGAAAAGGAAAGTCCTCCGGGAGATCAAGGAATCTGCCGCCGAAAACCAGATCAGCGCCGAGACCATGGGATCGGGCGGCGAGGCAGGAGGCACGGTCAAATCCCGCGGCTCGGAAAACCAGGCCACGCCCAAACCGCAGAACGCCATTCCTTCTTCCGGGGAAGAGCTGCCAAAGGGATTTACTGAATAGCGGGGTTTGGTCCAGCTGATTTTATGCTGTTATAAGCCCCCCTTAAAATCCCCCCGAAGGGGGGGATACGAGAAAAGAAACTTGACAGGTGCTTTTTGAAATTTTCGCCGGACACGACTGATCCGCATTTATCCGTTACTCCTTAAAATTTTCAAAACAAGAATAGGCTGTTTACCAGATGAGGCCCAATGAATAATTCTCGAAAAATCCAGTATTGGGGCGGAATTACAATATTTATTATTGTCTGCGTTGCTCTGGTATGGAATTGCGGCGATAAAGGAACAAATCCGCAGACCAAGCTGCAAGACCTTTATTTTACTTCACAAATATCAGGCTGGGTCCCGGATTCGAGTAGCCATTTTGTCCAATATCCTCCCGAAAGCCTCTTTAACTACATCGATGGCCCGGCCCAGGTGTATAAAGACTCTGGTCTTGTCTCATGGTTCCATGAAAAAATGAATGGGGGGCCAACTGCTTCACCGCTCAATGGTGATTATGCATTCAACGGATATGTCCATAACTATGGCACAACGGCAAAAGCCAAGGCCTTGTATGACGCACAAGTCGCGGTAAATATTACAACTAAGGTCACCCTTGGCCAATATTCCGATAATGAAGCACAGGCATCAGTGGTCGGCGGAGGCATCCATGTATACGCCACATTCGGCGCATTATATTTTGAATTTTATGTCATGGGTTTTACGGTTTCTCAAATTTCCACCATTGCTGTTCCAGAGGCCTTGAAGTTTTTGGATACATACAAGGCAATTGTCCAATAAAAAAAGGCCTTTGATTTTTTAAGAAAAATATGCTCAATTTTGACAGTAAGTGATTATTTTAATCTATATTAATTGTTGAAATAGTTTGGCTGGGGTTGCAATATCGACCACAATATTCTCGAAATATCTCATGCAACCTGATAGAGCAAAGCCGTGTTTTGGTGATTTATCTGAAAAAATCGCTTAAATTCCTTATATTTGTTACAAGAGACAGTATTTTAACAAAAAGGGGGTCGTGTTCATGAAACGAAGGTTATTAAAAGGTCTTTTCCTGGCTCTTTTCGGTACAACCTGCTTTTTAGGACTTAACTTCTCCCTGTGCGGGCCGACCTCGCCTGGAACTACCTCAGTCCCTTTATCGAGTCTTATTATAACAAATCAAATAGCAGGGTGGGTATCCGACAGCATGGACAATTTTGTTGACACATCAATTTACAACTATGTGGATGGCGGTAGCAGTACCTACTGCGGCACATGCCTTAACAGCACTCTTAAAGAAGGATTTCAAAGGTTCATGTTCAAGGCCATGTCAGCAACGGATACCGGGCGTGTCAAGATGCTAGTAATTGAATATGGAACCGCCGCAAATTCCCAGACGATATTTGCCGGAAAGGTGCAGGGCAGTTCATGGGAACCGGAATCCGCTTTGGCGCCCTACTTAATTTCCGATGCGTTTTACACAAATAATGGTTCTTCGATTTACGCATACGGTCATTTCAGCAATTTTTATATTGAGATGCAATTTACAAAGTATACTTCCAGCGGTCTTGCGTTACCGGATGCCAGCGCATTCATGAATTACTTTCATTCGATAATAGTGCAATAGAAAAAACTGTTTATAAATATTAAAACTTTATCTGGAGGGGAAAGATATGAGCAAGAAAACCTTGGAAAGTAGGAGAAACTTCTTGAAGGCATCGGCTGCCAGTGCGGTCGGCTTGGCCATGATTGGACCTGGCGCGAAAAAGGCCGCTGCGGCACCTATCAACACCACCCTAGTGAACCTCAGCACGACGCCGATCAATCAGGATATCGACAATCTTCGCGTCGCGTGGATAACGGACCAAGCCGTGATGAATGCCAACCACCATTGGCCGCAGTGGGATGGATTCAATAATCCCAGTCCAGCCGCAAATACAACTGATGCGGTGGTGAATTACTCAGTCGTCGCAACAGACATGGACAAGCTGGCATGCGCGCTTGCAAATACGCATGACATTACTACCGCATGGAACACAATTTTCAAGATTCCGTCCAGTAAAACGTGGGCAACGGCAAAAGCTGCGATAAAGGTGAATACTTTTTCCGGTCTTTTTCCGTCTGTTGCCGTTGTGGCAAAAGTATGCAACGTGCTTATCGGCAAGGGTATGCTGCCGGCAAACATCTGTATTTATGACGGTGGTAACGCCGGTCCTTTCAACAAGTCGACTTATGTCGGCGCAGGCAAACCCATCCCGACAGGCGTTGTTTTCGGGGGAGGTACGGGCGGCGTGACAGTGCAGTTTCCGGCCGGTCTTCCTAATTTCACGGGCAATCTGAATAACGCCTCTGGAACATCAAGCATCAACGGAGTCGACATCTTAGTGAACTGCGCCGTTAACAAGGGCCATGACCGCTATTGGGAGTACAGCGGCGTTACGATGTGCCAGAAGAATAACAAGCAGACAATCGACTTCGGGCACACAGGTGGAGATCCCAGTAACTCTGATAGTCCTGCCGCCGATCTCGGGATTTGGGCGCTCATGTACGTCAACTCCTGCGACTACGTCGTTGGAAATATTCCCACTTCCTATCCTGCAAAAGCACAGCTCTGCATAGTGGACTGTATGTGGGCGGGCGACCCGGGGCAGTGGAGCGGCAGTGTCAGCGATGGCGCTGACCAGCGTTCCATTGTGATGGGTACCTTTGCGGGCGCCGTTGATCATGCTGCAACAATTAAGATCAGGGATCAAAAATATCATTCGGGTAGTGCGTATCCCGCATGGAATACGGCCATAGTTGATAAGTTCGTAACCATCTACGGCTACACGGCGGCGGACATAACCACGCTTATGACCGCGCAAACCGGCGCCGGAAAAGGGCTTGTTGACGCCTCTACTTGGCCAATTTCGACTGAAGTCAGGGAGAATCCGCATCTTTCCCGCCAAGGCATAGTTCAAGTCTCTGTTTCCGGCAGCGGAATCAGGTCTATCACCACTTCGATAAATCTTTCTGAAGGAGAAACCGTGCAGCATGCCGAGGTCTTCAACGTTATGGGAAGAAGTGTCTGCAAGCTTGCCGTCAATCCGGGTAGCAACCACATCGTCTGGGACGGCAGGACCAATTCTGGAAGCCTTGTTCAAGCTGGCAATTACATTGTGAGGATCAAGGGACAGAAGACCGTGACGTCCGGAGAGTTGGTACTCAGCAGGTAGGAGTAAGATTTCTTGAAATGCGTGTAAAGGCCTTCTCTATGAAGAGAGGGCCTTTTTTGTTTAGCTGTTTCTTAGAATATTTACCAAGTATATATTTATCGTCAGTAGGGATTGTTATGGGAAACACACCTGTTTTTCTGCTAGCAGAGTACCAGGAAAAATGATGAGCGCATCTTCTTTATTACAATTCAAAAACGCGTTAAAAGCTGAATTTAAACAACAAGTCACTTATTTTAAAAAATGGATCAGGCAGCATCCGGATAAAGTTATCCCAGCCCTGAATAATGGGTTTCCCAATAATGAGTTTATGGATTTAATTGCTCCAGGCATAAAGGCTGCAACCTTGTTTAAACAGACTTTGATAAATGCTTTTAGGGGACGGGCGTTACCTGATCCTGAAAACACGACAGCTTTAGTTGTAGCGTGCGGCAGCGGGAGCGATTTACAGGTTATTCATGATTTTGCCCATCATATTTATGCCTTTGATCGCATGCCGATAGCTAATGCTCAAGGTGTAAATAATGGCAAAACCACCATTCATTTGGCGCAATTTGATGGAAAGGGGCCCTATCCGGAGGCTTTCGAACGGACGTATGAAATAATCATTATGCGACATCCTGAAGTTTTTATGCATTATAACATTTCTGATTCTGAGGCTGCCAACACCCCCGTTTCTTTTTCCTGGCAAAATATTTTTGTGCAGGCACTAAGGCATTTACATGAAAACGGTTGTTTGCTCATTACCACTTACTATGAACCTGAAGCTATTGCAATAAAACAATATTTGGCCGATATTGGCATACAAGTGGAGTATCGATTAAATCCGCATAACATGCCGATGCCAAGAAATGCTTTTCTTGAAGCAGTAGCGGATTCTGGCTTTGGGAATTTAATTAATGGGGGGCCTAAAATGAGGAATCAAAGGCGGGATCATTATACGATACTATTCGATTGGGAATTATATACGCTTTAATGAGAACCAATCATAAATGTGTTTTGTCGGCCAAAGACGGAACGAGAACAAGCAATTTACGAAGGCCAATGTAGAATCAAAGGCCAGAAGACCGTTGCATCTGGAGATCTGGTGCTCAGCAGGTAAACGACCGTGTTTCGTTTTATTTGATTGGAAAAAGGCCCTTTCTGGTTTGAGAGGGTCTTTTTTTCAGCAGTAAATCATGCAGAAGTCAAGTAAAGATTTACCAAGAAGAAAGTGCAGGGACTATTTCACACATGCCTCCAAAGCAACCCCGGTTGTCAAGATTATAGTTGTTTTGGTCGCTAACGATTCTCTTATTGCTTAACGTATTTCATCAAAGAAATTACCCCGGAACTTTGGTCCCTTCCCGCAGCATACACGATTCCATTGCCAACTTCAACCCAGGAGTAATTGAAAGTGCCTGCGATAGCGAGTCCATCAGGACTTACTTCAGGCACATTTTTAAGGGAGCCATTAACGATTTTTTTAACATAAACAGGACCGCCAGTATAGTCCGGGTAACTGGCATACGAAACATAACACGTATCTCCGAGGGCAGCTAAGCACGGCTGCACGGACCCACTGGAAGTAATTGTCCCGAGATTGGTCCAACTACCGGCTTTCAGGTTATACACGGTCGGGTTTGCACCATCACTTGAAACCAGAACAAACAGGTTATTGTTTGAAAAGACAGTTTGTAACGGTGCGGAGTAAGCAACATCGAAAATACTGTCCGCGGCGGTTGCGCCGGCGCCAATCCACGATGTTCCCGGCTTCTTTTTTATGGTGAATCCGCCTGGTCCGCGATATGTAATATATGGGGTTCCATCGGAAGCAAAAGCAAGGACATGGTAATCTTTTTCCGTTTGATAGTAATTTCGGTAAATGCCGCCGCTTAGAGTATCTGTCGGCACCATTTGGCCGCTAACCGTATTGTATTTCATCAGGGAAGTAATAACTGGGTTGCTGTTATTTGAGAGATCATTCACCAAATAAATTCCCCCGGTTGGAGAAATTTCCACATCAGCGAAATTTGACCACGTGTAATCATACTGGGATGTAAAAATTGTCTGCCAGGTACCGCCCTGTAACCTGGAGACTATTGTCGCTTTATTGGTTTGAGTGGATACATACCCTATATACGGTGTTGTTCCATCTGACGAAACCGCCAGAGACACCATATTCGCCTCTAATGCGTCGACCGCCCCCCCGCCAACTAAATCCCAGCTATTACCATTGAGTTTCTTCACATACGTTTTGATATCACTATTATCGACATAGGCAATATACAGGTTATTGTTCACCAATTTCATTGCAAATCCATCATAACTATTAATAGTAATTCCGGTATTATTCACCAATTCCCACCCCACAACCCTTACCGTTCTCATCTTTACTGTTGCCGCATTTCCTGCCGTGTCGGAAACGTTGTAGGCCAGTGTGAATTTTCCCGAAGCGGATACAGCAACCGGTCCTCCTGTTACCTTGATCTTGTTCGTAATCACCCCGTCCCTGTCATCCCACGCGGAATCGCCAGGCTCGGTCCAGGTTGAGCCGATCGCGATTGTGGTGTCCAGAGATCCTTTAAGGATAATCACGGGCGGCGTCACATCCTTCACCGCAACCACGGTGCTTGACGTATCGGTCCCCGCCGCATTCGTGGCCATCACCTTGTAGGTTCCCGAATCCGCATATTGCCACGTTTTGGAGTAGGAGCTTGAAGCGGCGCCAGAGATTTGATTTCCATTGAAATACCATTGGTACGTGATCGGCGCCGTTCCCGTCGCGGTGACGCTCAGTTGGCCGGACGAACCCTGGTTAAAACTGGTCTTCGCGCCGAGCCGCGGCGAAATCACCACCCCCACATTCAGGGTAGTATGAGAAGAGTCGCTTCCTGCCGCATTGCCGACTATCACTTTGTAAACTCCGCCGTCGGTTGCCCCCCACGTTTTTGAGTATGCACTCAGGGTCGCGCCGGAAATTGATACATCGTTGAGATACCACTGGTAACTCAACGGTGCGGTTCCGGTTGCGGACACTGAAAGAGCCGTATTGCCGCCCTGCGACATGTTCGTCGTCGCGCCCAGCGTACTCGTTATCACCGGGGCAACGATCAATTGGGTGGACGAAGAATCCTTGCCGATGCCGTTGGTCACCACGATCTTATATATTCCGCCGTCTCCGGCCCCCCAGGTTTTCGAATAAGAAGCGCTTGTCGCCCCGATGATGACAACGTTATTGTAGTACCATTGATACGTTATTGGCGGCGTTCCCGTCGCCACAACCGACAGGGCGAAGCTGCTGCCCTGTTTGACGCCGGTTATCCCGGGCAGCGGGGTCGTGATCGAGGAATTTATGGTAACCGCGGTTTCCGACGAGTCGCTTCCTGCGCCGTTGGAAACTATCACTTTGTAAACTCCGCCGTCGCTTGCGGCCCAGGTCTTGGAATAGCTGCCCGTGGTGGCGCCGGAAATAGCGGTGTCGTTGCGGTACCATTGATACGACATTGGCGGTGTGCCGGCGGCGGTCACGGAAAGCGCCGTGGCGCTGTTTATCGCGATGCTGGTGCTTGGCCCCAGTCCCGCGGTTATGCGAGGGCAAACCGTGACCTGGGTAGTTGATGAGTCCTTCCCCTTGGCGTTGCTCACCACTATTTTATAGTACCCACCATCACTTGCCCCCCATGTCTTTGAATAGCTATTGCCGGTCGCGCCGCCGATTGCCGCCCCATTATAATACCACTGGTATGAAATCGGCGCGGTGCCGGACACGGCGACCGTCAAGGCGGTGCTTCCCCCCTGAGCAACATTGGTGGCCGCCGGCAGCGGAGCGGTTATCTGAAGGGACAGGGACTCGCTCACGGTAATGTACTCGGTCGCCGTGTCCGACAGGGGCGGCGCGCCGTTGTCCGTGACGGAAAACACGGCCGAGTCGGTGCCGGTAAAACCTGCGGGCGGCGTCCATCTGAAGATTGAGTCGGTGAAGGTCGCACCCTTCGGGCCCTTGACAAGAGTAAATAGGTGCGTCTGCCCCGTGTCGGAGTCCCGCACTGAAAGCGACAAAGAGCAAGTCTGTGCGGTGGTGATATTGAGCAGGCCGGTGACCACCAGCGCCGGACGATGGTTGGGCACCGGTTTTGCCGCAATGTCAATTGAGACCGTTGACGTTTTTTCGGTGCCGCCCGCGAAAACAATGATGGTGACGGTACGGGTCCCCGCCGTTCTGAAAATAATGTTGACAATCTGTGTATCGGTCCAGACCGTGCCCTTGTTAAAAACACGGACCGTATCGGTGTCGGCCGTGGTTGTGTTGGCAACAATCACTTTCACGGAATCGATATATGAGGGAAGATAGGCCAAAAGGATGATCTTCACCGGCTTTCCGACACTGTCGGAAATGGTGGTTCCGCTCTGTCCGGCAGAATTTTCAAGTTCAGGCGTCACTGTTGCATCGGAGGGCTTGAACGGATTCTCTTGCCCGGTGCAGGTAAGGAAGACAAGCGAGGCAAAAGAAACGGCAAGTAACGATAAAGACCTGATAGTGCGCATCTGAAAGTCCCCTAAAAAAGTGAACGAACAGACTCTTAATATAACAGTTCGTCTGGATAAAAAAATACATTGTTGTTTTTCCACGTATTGTGATTGCGGTCACATTAGCGAAACGGAATGTGGTCGCAACGCAGTTTAGCTTCTCTATCTGAGGACTATTAAGCTGATAGATTTCCCTTGCGTAAATCGTGGATTGTCGCAATTCGAAAGAAATGCGGCTCTTGACAAAACGACCTTTCGGTGGTATAATAAAACCTGCGGTTTAATAGCGATTGCAGCGTATCTTCGAGAGGCCCCCTTCTTACTACAGAAGGCCAGACGCGAGCGTCCGGCCTTCTTGTATTTTATCATTATAAAATTCAAACAGTTACAGCGATAAAAATCACGGGTTTTCTAGTAATTTACGCACAATTTCGTTCGTGCTTACCCCTTCTGTTTCCGCATGGAAAGAACGCACGATCCGGTGCCTTAAAACGCACGGCGCGGCGCGCTTTACATCACTCGTATCGGGCGTCGGCCTGGCATCAAGTACGGCATAAGCTTTGGCCGCAAGAACAAGGTATTGCGAGGCGCGCGGCCCTGCCCCCCAGGTGATGAACTCCTGCATGGCTTTTGGGCATTCCGGGCCGTCCGGCCTGGTTGACCGTGCGAGCTTTACGGCGTGCTGCACCACCGAGTCGGCGACCGGCACGCGCAGCACGAGCTCGCGGACCGCCTCCACCTGCGCCGTGTCAAGCACCGGTGAAATCGCCGCAGCGCGCGACATGGTGGTGGTGCGGACTATTTCCACCTCTTCTGCAAGGGTGGGATAATCGATCTCCACCGAGAACATGAACCTATCCAGCTGCGCCTCGGGCAGCGGGTAAGTGCCTTCCTGCTCAATGGGGTTCTGGGTGGCGAGCACCCAGAAGGGCCTGGGCAGGGGGAACGTCACGCCCGATGAGGTCACCTCGTGTTCCTGCATGGCCTGCAAAAGGGCGGACTGCGTTTTAGGCGGCGTACGGTTGATCTCGTCGGCAAGCACGATGTTGGAGAATACCGGACCGTTTACAAACCTGAATTCACGAAGGCCGGTGGCACGGTCTTCATGGAGAATCTCCGAGCCGGTGATGTCGGACGGCATGAGGTCGGGCGTGAACTGGATGCGGTTGAACTTGAGGGAAAGGCACTGGCCCAGGCTCCTGATGAGCGTGGTTTTCGCAAGGCCTGGAACGCCGATGAGAAGGCAGTGGCCGCCGGCGATGAGGCAGGCGAGAAGATCGTTGATCACCTCGCGCTGTCCAACGATTTGTTTTGACAGCTCTTTCCTGATGTTCCCCACGGCCTGCTGAAAGCCGGACAATAATTCTTTATCGTTCATTGTTCTTCCTCTTTTTCAATCGTCTTTTCGGCTTCGGAAATGTCTTTGAATGAAATATTCATGCTGAAAAAATAATACAGTCCCAACAGAGTCGCCGTGATATACGATACCGCGTGAAACAGGATGGTGATGGCCTGGGCCTTGTCGTGCGCCATGCCGCACAGAGCAAGGCCCTCGAGCATCATCGCGTGGAGCGTTCCCACGTACCCCGGCGCCAGCGGGATAGCGGCGCCAAGCGCCGCGAACGCCTGGGAAAAAAGGCCGAATAAAAATCCGAATTTCCCGGGTCCGGCAAGAAAAACGATCATGAGTGCGTAACACGACACGATCATGCAGGAAAAAAAGAGCACCGCCAGCCACTTTTTGACCGAGAATGTCCAGTCGAGCGAGGAAATCACGTCGCGGCCGATGCGCTTGAGGCGGGGATGCATCTTGACAGGAAGCAATTTCAGGCATTTTCCGCCCAACCATGCAACGGCCTGCGGCGCGCGGGAATAGGCAAATAGCAGCGCCAGCGACACTGCTACGCCGGCCGCCAGGATCACCGCAAAGGTGTGCAGCGTCGCCGTTTTGTAACCCGACTCCGATGCCAGGCCGCCGCCCGGGCTGAAAATAGGCGCCAGAAACACGGGCATAAAAAAGCATGCGCTGAACATGAGAAGGTCGATCCCCCGCTCCATGATGAGGGTGCCGATGCTTACCGCGATGCCGTATCCGTTCCTCTTCCATAACAGGACGACCCGCGCCGCCTCACCCATGCGTGCGGGAAGGATGTTGTTGATCATGAACGCGACGGAGACAATGGAGAACAACCGTTTTTTATGCGCTGCCTGTTTTGCGGGAAGCAAAACGCGCCACCGCAGCGCCCTGAACCACAGCGTGAACACCGTTAACAAGGCGCAGAGGAGGATAACAAAAAGGTTGGTGTGGAGCAGCTGCTCGGCCAGCCGGTGCGGCTCGACATTCCTGAAAAAAATCAAAAGACCCGCGGCCGCGAGGCCGGCGCCCAACACCCACTGGATGGCGCGGGACAGTCTCACCCGTTCTCCATGCGGTTGAAAACAAGGCCCGAAAAGAACTTCGGAAAAAAATTGGTCGACTTCTGCGGCATGCGCTCGCCGCCGGACACGATCGCGTTGACCGTTTCGATGTCGAGCGGCCGGATGAAAAACGCGCCGCGGTACGCGTTGGCGTCGCGCATGGCCTCGTCATAGGCGGCTTCGGGGTCGTTGAGATAATCGATGAGGTCGTGGAGCACGGTGCCGTCGAGCGGGAGTGACAGGATCTTGTTGACAACAATGGAATTTATCTTCGAGACGTCGAGGAGGTTCCACCGTTTCGACATGCCGTGCGGGTTCTTTGAGAGGTACTCGCCGCCGGCCCGGCTCAGCGTGAGCCCGTAGAGCCGTTGGTCCGACGAATCGAGAAAAAGTATTTCGGGCAGCGCGCGTTTCTCAAGAAATTTCTGCACCGCACCGAACGCCGCGGGGCCGAGGTCCTTTACATCGAAGAACTGCTTCAGCGCTTGCATGAGGGGCACGTCGAGCGAGCCCGGCGATGAGCGGACGAGACGGTGAAAGGGCCGTATCACGAGGCCTGGGTCGGCCATGGAAACGAGCGCCATGACCACGTAGGCATGCTCGGGGTTGGCCGTGTCTTTGAAAAATGTGAGCGCGGTTTCGTAGCGGTGGTGTCCGTCTGCGATGAGCACTTTTTTTCCCGCAAGGGCGTCGGTGAGCCGTTTAATGGCGGCGCCGTCCGCGATGCGGAACAGGGAATGCCGCACTCCTCCATCGGACTCGAACGACCCCACTACAGGTCCGGTTGCGCATGAGGTTATCACCTTGTAAAGCAGCCCCTCGTCGGGCACGATACCGAAGATGAGCTCGGAGTGGGTCCGCGTTGCGGACAAAAGCTCGTAACGGTCTATCTTGGGACCCGAAAGTGTGTATTCGTGCGGCAGGATGAGCCTTTTTTCATAGTCAACGAGCTTCACCAGCGCGATCACCGACGTGCGCTTGTACGAAACGGTTTTGCTCCCCTGCCGCACCGCGAACTCATGGCGGTACACGTACAGCGATGGCTCCGCGTCCTTTTTAAGCACGCCGGAGGAGATCCATTCATTGAGGAACGCTGCCGCCCGGTGGTGACGGTCGCGGTTTTCGGTGTCGGACCTCTCCTTTTTGTTCTGGATCACCCGCACCACGTTGGCCGCGTCTTTCTCGTACAGCCTCGCTACCATGGCAGTGTCGATCATATCGTACGGCGGGGCCACGAACCTTCCCAAATCTTCCGGTTTGTCAAGTGCGTACCGATAACCGTTAAAGGGCCTGGCGTCGGGCATTGTCTTATCCTTGTCCTTCCGGGTGCTTTTGCTTCCGGCGCCATGCCTCCTCGGAGTCGAATATCTCGGCGAGACGGTCGAGGCCGAGCAGGGCGAGCCAGCTGTAAACATCGGGGTGCGATACGAGCACGCTCACGCGGTCAACGCCGGTCATGCGCACCGTCTGGACGAGCACCGTGATGAGCGAGCTGTCTATGGTGTCAAGCGCGCTCAGGTCGAACAGGATCCGCGCACCTTTCTTTTCCGCGAGCACGGTCTTTATCCGCGCCAGCACGCTGTCGAGCTGGGGAAAGAACGTGGAAGGCGTCCAGGTATTTTTTTCGAGGACCTTGAACCGGTACCACGTCCCCTCTTCGGTGACCTGAAGGTTCATTGCGGTTCCTTCCCCGGAGACGGCGCCGTTATGGCCAGGTCCATGGCGGTCTGCGATACAAGATTAGCGCAGAAGCTCTTACGGTGTATCTCGCACAGACCGAGTTGCCTGATCCTCTCGCGGTGCAGCGCCGTGCCGTATCCCTTGTGCAGGGAGAATTCGTACGCCGGATACCGGCCGTGCCAGGACGCCATGATCCTGTCGCGGGTCACCTTTGCGATGATCGAGGCCGCCGCTATGGACGCGCTTTTGCCGTCGCCTCCCACCACGGTGAGCTGGCGGCCGTTGTCAAGGTCCGGGATGCCGCGGTTGCCGTCGACCAGCGCAAGCGACCAGGGGCGGGACATCGCGTCGAGCGCCCGTTTCATGGCAAGGAGGCTCGCCTGCAGGATGTTGTGTTTGTCAATTTCCTCCACCGACGCCTCCCCGACCGCCCAGGCGGCGGCGCCGGCAATGATGAGGCCGTACAGTTCGTCCCTTTTTTTCGCGGAAAGCTTTTTCGAATCGTTGACCCCGGGGATCGGCCTGCCGAGGTCGAGCATCACCGCGGCGGCGACCACGGGTCCAGCCAGGGGGCCGCGGCCCGCCTCGTCAAGCCCAGCAACGCGGCAGCCGAGCCCGGCCTCGATGCGAAGGTCGAAATCGTACAGCAACTGCGTGTCACACCGCGCCATACACCCTGCGGCCTTTTACCGAAATGCGCCCCTGCGTGAGGGCCTCGAGAACCCGCCAGTAGCTCGCGTGCTCAACCTTGAGCACGCGCTCCGCGAGGGTGTGGCTGTCGTCGCTGTCAAGCACCTTCACCGTGTCCTGGAAAATGATCGGGCCGTGATCGTATTCTTCATCGACGAAATGAATCGTGATGCCGGAAATTTTCGCCCCGTAATCGAGAACCGCCTGATGCACCTTCTCCCCGTAGAGCCCCTTGCCGCCGAATCCGGGCAGGAGTCCCGGATGGATATTGATGATTTTTTGCGGATAGGTGGTGATGACGGAATGGGGAATTTTTTTCATGTATCCCGCAAGCGCGATGACATCGATGCGGTATTCCCTGAGCACGGCAAGCAGTGCCTCTGCGTAGCTCTGCTCATTTGTAAAATGCGACGGCGCGATGTGGCGCGTTGGTATGCCATGCTTTTTTGCCCGTTCAAAGGCAAACGCGGCGCTGTTGTTGCCGACGCATAACGCCAAGGTGCAATGGAGATCGCCGGCCTCCGCCCGGTCGATGAGCGCCTGAAAATTGCTTCCGCCGCCCGACGCGAACACCGCGACGTTCATGTTACAGCCTTTCCAGGCGGATGACTTTTCCCGAAAACGAGAGATAATATTTTATGCCGCTCCACACGATGGTTCTTCTGAAGGTGGTCCGTATGCAGCTGAAGAGAAACACGCACAGCGCCGCCGGCTGAAAGAACATGAAAGAGCCCAGCCGCGGTATAGTCCCCAGGAGGGGGTACATCAGGTCGGAGATGAATTTCCCTAAAAGCAACATGAGCGAGGACCCGCCCGCCACGGCGTAAAAAGAGCGGGAGGTGCAAAGTCCCACGGCAGCGGCGCACGGAAGCCACACCAGCGTGACAAAGGTGATGATAATGACCGGCATGGCAGCGATCCACAGGCTCTTCTGATACAGCTTGAGGAACATCATCTGCCGCTCGAACCAACGCGTGGCGTCCCGCACGCTGTCGATGAGGTCGTCGGTGTGGGTGATGCACGTGGGCACGAGAATGGATTTTTTCCGGTGCTTCTTGATGAGCTGCGAAAGGCTGCTGTCGTCCACCACGGTCTCGGACCAGCGGCCGGCCACGTTAAGCTCGTCAAAATCTTTCTTGCGTATGGCCATGGAGCCGCCCCACAACCCCACGCTGCCGACAAACGACGCGGTGCTGTAGAGCGTGTACAGGAATGAGTTCATGTAAAAATGCGCTTGCTGGCCGAGCGTGCCGCGCTCCGCGTTAAGCCACCGGAAGCCCGTGGTCACGGAGATTTTCGGGTTGGAAAGCGGCAGGATGATCTCCGCAAGCCATTGCGGCCGGGGCGAGATGTCGACGTCGGCGAACACGTACACGTCGGGGTCGTTCGCCCGCGCCACTGCCGCAAGCTGGTTGAAGTTCTTCTGCGCGCATTTTGTTGAAAGTCCTGCAATAACGAGCGACGCTTTCGGATTGCCTGCGATCACCTTTCGTATTTTCGGAACCGCTCCGTCGCTTTCGCTCTCCACCGCGAACAGCACTTCGTAGCTGTCGTAGTCGAGCCGCAGAAACGACATCAGGTTTTCCTCGAAATTTTTTGGGGAGCCGCCCTTGCAGGGCACGATCACGGAGCATCGCGGATGAAAGGATGGGTCGTATTTCGAACGGTAGTACTTTTTATAGAAAAGCCGCTGGTACAACACGGTGAAGAAGGTGCTGAGAAACACGCCCGCAACCACCAGGCTGCAAAACACGAAGAGCGCCCGCGTCCAGAAAAAGGGGCCCGCCATCCCATGCAGCATTATACTTTCTCCCCTGAAGAGCAATTAACGAGGATAATCAATTTCCGCGATTACAATCGGCGCCATCATTTTTTATCAGCGTAATCCTGGTTAAAAATACGTTGTAGCGCCGGGGTATCAAAGCAATGAGACTGTGAAAAAATGCCGGAAGGGCTATCTTAAAAAGACCGCGTTCAAGCACGAATTATTTGACGTACATTTTAAGGAGGCTGTCAAGCCTCGGGCTCAATTTGCGCGCGCCGAGATAGTTCAGGTGGTTGGCGTCCTCGGCCTCCGAATCGGCGTAATCGTGGTTTCCGTAGTTGTTCGCGTCGTAGAAATGGAAGAAGGGGTTTGCCTGTGAAAGGCTGTCGAGCCATTGAGCAAGCAGGCCAAAGGTCTGCCGCGACGGGCCGTAGCGGCCGATGGAGGTGGTTGTTTTGTACGCCGGGTTTTCAGGGTACTGCACCATGAGCACCTGAATGGAATGCGAGGCGAACGTGTCCGCCAGGGCGGCAAGGTGTTTCAGGTTCACCTGCACGAAGGTGTCCGTAATCGCGTAATCCCCTTTGTCAATTTCAGGCTGGCCCCAGGACCCCGAAATCCGTTCAACGGTGTAGCCGGTGGAATCAAACCCGTCCCATGACGCCGGGCCGAAGCCGTTGATCTTCGACGCCACCGGCGCCGGAACGCCCGCCCTCCAGAAATTGTTGCTCTTGTCAAAACGGTATCCTTCCGAATCGTAAAGCCCGTTGAGGAACGGGTCCGCCCAGTGGGAATCGAGGTTGAGAAAACCGGGGTCGAGCCCCAGCAGCACGGCTTTCAGGTTCGGATCATGTATTAAGGCATACTGCATCGACAGCACCTCGGAAAGCAGCATCTCGTCCATGAACACGGCCATATTGACGGCCGAGAACGAGGGCATGTACGACGGGTCGACGCCGTAGTAGGCGGGCGAGCTCCCGCATACCGCCACGTTGAAGGCGGTGCACCGCTTCCAGAACAGTTTGAGCTTCTTGGTGATCTGGAGCTGGGAGCCGTAGTTGACCTCCATGGGCACATCGTACTGCGCGAAATCGGCGTAGGGATCGGGCACCTCCGAAACCTCAGCAGGATCGATCCAGCAGTAGGGGTCGCACAGCCCGTCGCCGTCCGCCACCCGCAAGTACGAAGAATCCTTGAGATTGATGATGAACAGCGACGATGCGCTCCCGCTGCCCGACGGCTTCGCCGCCGCGGCGGCGAAGTCCGGGTGGTTCGACCATTTTACGCAGTCCCATTCGTCAAATCCGGCAGGCACTTCGTACCACCGCTGCACGTGCGTGTTGCAGAGCACGCACGAGTTGCAGATGAAGATGATGGAATGGAACCGGTAGGGCTTTCCCACCACGGTACTTGCCTTTAACGGGTAGCCGAAGTCAAGGAACATGATCTCGTCGGGACGGGCAATGCCCGGCGTTATGGACACGTTGCACACCTGGGCGGTGTCGTCGCGTCCGGAATACGGCGGAAGGAAATATCTGATCCGGTTGTTGAGCCGGACGTCGCAGAGATAGGCGTTCGGATACCCCGTGGCGGCGAAAAAGCCGTTTTTCGACGCCCCACCGTGGTACGATCCGGTGATGCCGACCGCTTCGGCCGGTCCGGCAAACGAAAGTCCGCTCATGCGAAGCCGCATGGTGCGTTCCGAAAGCCACTGCGGCAGATTGTTCATGGACGCGCCTTCGGCATAGATGACGCAGGTGTCAAGCGTTGCCGGGTCCACCCACCACGACGGCAGGTAGGCCGCGCTGCCGGCCGGCGTGCGCACGCAGGTGGACGTCGCGTTGTTCAGGAGGCGCACCGTGGTCTGGGACGGCGAGAAAAAACCGATACTCTGCGACCCGTACGCCACAGAGGCGCCGTTGGGCGACAGCGCCGGGCCGTATGCCGGCAGCGAGTCCGCGATGGCGCGCACTGCAGCGTCCGTCGCGGAGAAATCGATGTAGCACAGCCTGCGGCGCACGTTGTCTTCCTTGACGAAAGCAATTTTCACCTTCGACGTGCCGATAAGCGAGATGAGATCCGATTTGGCGCAGGTCACCGTGACGCCGAGCGTGTCGCTTTCATGCACGTTGACGCGGACTCCCGTGTCCGCGAAAAACACGCCGAGCACGGTACGGAACCCGGTGTGCGGGCCGGCAATGAACGCCGGCGCCGGATACGGTTCGGAACGGCAAGCCGACCTGAGGAACTCAGGGCCGAGACTGTAGCAGCCGCCGCGCACGGGCCGGTTCCATTTAGCCTCATACTGCTCGAGGGTGAGGCCGGTCGGGCCGATGGGGTTGACGGCAAGGGAATCGCCGTACGTGCCCAGCCAATCTCCCACGAACTCCGAGACGTTGCCGGTCATGTCGTACAGCCCGAACGGGTTCGGTTGCGTCGTGCCGACGGGATGGCTGGTATAGTTGGAATTGCCGCTATACCAGGCGTATTTCTGCGCCTGGGCGCCAGCGCTATCGCCCCAGAAATACTCGGACGAACTGCCGGCCCTACATGCGTATTCCCATTCCGCCTCGGTGGGCAGGCGGTATCCCCTGCGGTCGTAATGCGCAGTGAGATTTTCGAGGACATAGGGACATTGCGTGCCGGAGGCGCACACCGCCGTGTAGGAGTACACCGTGTCGTATCCGTCAATTTTACTTCTGCGGTTGCAGTACAGGGCCGCGTCGTAGAAGCTCACATAATACACGGGAAACGAATCACCGACCCCGAAAGTGCCCTGTGTTGCGTTGTCCACCGCAGGGTTGACGCCCATTGCCGCGCGGTATGCGCCCTGCGTCACTTCGCATTTGTCCATAAAATAGTCGTAGGTGAACGACACGAGGTGCGGCGGCCGCTCGTTGACCTGCGAAGGCGCGGCGCTGGATCCCATGGTGAAGGTCACGCCCGCCGACCGTATTTTCGCCATGCGCGAGGAGTCCGGCAGCTTTACAAAACGGGCGGTGTCGGCAATGTTCTCGGTTACAAAAAGGTGCAGCGGATTTGTGGTGGAGCGCAAATCTCCGAAAAACCCGGCAAACACATATCCGGCGTTTGCTTCCGCCGTAATATATACCTCGCTGCCCGAAGACATCTTTCCGCCGCGGGGCACGATGGACACGGTCCCGTTGCCGTCGCTGACCACGGAAAGGTTCACGTAGGTAAGCTTGCGAGGAAAAAAGGGATCAAAGGCGCAAGTAAACAGCATCAATACTGGAAGTAAAACGATACACCTGCGGTATATACGCTTTATTTGATGATCAAGGGTCATAGCAATACTACGGCTAAAATCCACTTTCATTTACATGGCCGACAACATTTTATCCAGTAAAATATATTGCAGAAAGCTAAAATATATCGCCGGACAAGTGCCTGGTAAAAAGTATTCCCCTTAAAACCGCCTGAAAATCCGTTAATCCGTAATAATATATTTTAATTCAATGCGTACCTTGTAAAGCCCTGGACCTTACCATGGATGAGCATAAAAAACTAAACCTGATGTACCTTTTCAAGGGAAGCGCCCTGTACGGCGCGGCGGACGTTTTTACCGCCGCGGTGCGGTTTGTCCTCATCGCGGTTTACACGCGAATCCTTGCGCCCGCCGATTTCGGCGTTTATTCACTTATCACCGCCACGCTCTCGCTGCTGTGTGTGATGGTTCCTCTTGGCCTGCCGTCCGCGATAATGATGAGTTTCAAACCCAATGATCCTTTGGGGAATACGTCGCTTAAAAACACCGCCTTTTGGCTTTTATTCAGAATGTGCGCAGGCGGCGGTATCGTGTTTTATCTGTGCGGCCTTTTCTTTTTCAAACAGAACATAGCAGGCCAGATCTCGTTGTGGCTTATTGTGCAGGCCGCATCCGAAATGGTGAGCATGGTGCCCAAGTCCTCTCTAAGGTTCAACCAGAAAATCGTGCAAAGCGGCCTTGGCAGGGTGCTTCGGGTCATTATCATGGTTGCAGTGCTCCTCACGCTCCTTTGGAACCACAGGACCGGATTAAAGGCAATTTTCATCTCAGAGGCAATTGCCGCGGCGGCGGAATTTCTGTTATGCTGCGCTTTTGACAAGTTTGTCCCTTCATTCGCCCCAAAGACCGCCATCGCCCCGCTTCTCGGCATCGGCCTGCCGGTTACCGCAATGTCAATCGGAATTATTCTCAACGATCTTTCCAACCGGTACGTGGTGTTTTTCATGCTCGGCGAACAGGCAACCGGCTACTTTGCCGCCGCGGCCAAAGTTGCGATTATCGGCTCCTTTTTCGCCGAGGCACTCAATGCCATGTGGTTTCCGTATTATTTCATGCTCAGCCGCCAAAAAGAATTGCCCGAGGATGAAATCAGGGATTTTTCGCGGAAAATCGTTCTATTGTCATCTCTGCTTATTTCGCTTCTCGCAATATGCCTGCCGCAGCTTGTGGCATTCCATGCGTTCGGCAAATACTTCATCGCCCCGCAATATCACGCGGTGGCCGTGCTTGTCGCGCCGCTTGTCCTTGCCTATTTTTTCAAAATGACGCTTTTTACGGCGACGCCGGTCATGAGCTTCCAGAACAGGATCTGGCGGCTCGCCCTTATCATTACCGTTGCCGCAATTGTCAACATTGCCGGGACCATCGTTTGCGCCCGGCTGCTTGGAACAACAGACCTTTTTCTCACGCTGTTTGCAATCGCGCTCATGACATCGGCTTCATACTGCCTGTGCATGGCGTGGGCGTCACGTGAGGCGGGATTGTTTCCCTTGCCCTCGTGGGTTTTTTCCGGATGGGCGGTGTTTTCGATTGCCGCGCTGGCAACGGCGTTTTTGCCCGTGGGTGTTATTTATAAATTGGGAGGGTGGGTGGTGGTTGCGGGGGTGGTGTATTGGAGATATTTTCTGAGGAGTAATGTTTGGGTGAGATTGTTTAGCGTAGGGGTTAAATGAAAATGCTGATGAATGAGTTATTGGGTCTATCGCCATGGATCACGACCGTCTCTCATCTCATTTAAATATCCTCGTATTCGCCCTTATCACCTGCGTAATCTTTGTCCCCATCAGGTCGTACCCCTTCTGGTTCGGATGGAAGAAATCCGAGAAGTAAACTGGGTTGTACACCGAATCCGCCGGCAGCATCGACATGGGCGTAAACACATCCACCAGCCACACACCCCCCTCTTGACTTCCCAGCCAGGTCTGGCGCCGATCGGTGACGACCGAATCGAGCATGCGGTTGAAAGTATTGAGGTTCTGGCGGAACACCGAATCTATGGTGTAAACGCCGTCCGTCGTGTCATGCGGCATGGGAAGGTTGTTCAGCACGTAAATTTCACCCTTGGGGTTTCTGGCGTGCATGAAATCTATTGTGGACATTGTGTAATACCATCCGTAATAGGAATACCCATCGTTGGCGCCCATCATGTACACCCATGCGTCAGCGTTTAAAGACGGATGATTGAACAGGGAATCAAAAATATCAACGGCCTTTCTTCCACCTTCGGCAAGGGAGGAATCGTCCTCGGGCGGCTGAAGCAGGTGGGAACACAACGGGCCGACAATCCGCAGCAATTTTTTTGACGGACAAAGACTTCGTAGCGTGTCAATGACCATGCGCCGGAAACCGCCGGAATCAGGGCTGCCCAACATGCCCGTGACTATGGAATGGCCGATGAAGCAGAGCTGCCGCTGCCATACGCCGACGACCGAATCCAGGATCTGTGCGCTGTCGTTGTGCGAGCTCACGGCAATGATCCTGAAATAACTCCTGCCCGTGTCGAACGCCGGCACCATGACCGCGGTGTCGTTTCCGGAATAACGTGAGACCAGCTCAGCTGCGGATTTTCCGCACGAAATATCATAGGTAAAGGTGGCCGGAACGGCGTCCTTGCGCCGCGCCGAAAATACAAAATCGGCCTTTCCAAGGGGCAGATCAGCGCTGTACAAGTTCAACGTATCGCGCCATAGGGGGCGCGTCAGCGAAATGCTGCAGGCGACCGCCGTAAAAGAAATCCTGAACGAGTCCGTGGCGATGTTCCCGTCGTCGTCGCGCGCGCCGAAAGCAACGGTCACGACCGAATGCACGGCCGTGGTGATGGGGTGAGAAGGAGAGTCGCTGCTGTCGGTCCATTCTTTTCCGCCGGTGCCCCAGTAATATTTTTTGATCGTGCCGTTGGTATCGCTCGCGACAATGGTGGCCATCACCGTGTCGCCGCGCACCACGGAGGTGTCGGCCTTGTGCTTGACAACAGGCATGCCGAGCCGCACGGTGACGGTCATGGAATCGGGCGGCGACGCGAGCGTATCGTCGTCGATGGCGATCACCTTCACCTGGTGCCTCCCGACGCCCGCTTTTCCCCACACCGCTTTCAGTACGCCGGCGACGGTCGTGTCGCTGAATGCCGCCCCGTCAAGCGCCCATGCATACGCAACCACCCTGCCGTTCGTGTCTGTGCCCGCGGCGTGCAGGAACACCGTGTCGTTGATAAAAACAACTGTATCCTGCATGACGCGCACCTTGGGCGGGCCGAGCGCCACGGTGATGACCACGGAATCGGCGGGCGATTCCAGGGTGTCCCGGTCCACGGCCTTCACCTTGACCGTGTGCTTTCCCACGCTGTTCCGGGGAAAACGGAGCGCGAGGCTCGATGCTGTTGTCGTGTCGCCGAACGGACCGCTGTCCTTTGCCCACACATAGAAAACGATGGGGCTCTTGCTCGCACTCTCCGAACCTGTGGCATGCACCATTACGGTATCGTTGATGAACACCGAGGTGTCTTTCATGCACTTGACCGAGGGCGGCAGTTTCATGCGTATGGTAAGCCGGACCGAATCCGGGGCCGACTGGAGCGTGTCGTCGTCAACGGCAATTACCTTTATAACCTGCAAGCCCGTGTCTGCCCTGGTGAAATGCAACGATAGGTCTCCCGACTTGGTCGTGTCGAGAAACGCGCTGCCGCTCCGGAACCATACGTACGACACGATACGGCCGTTGGTATCCGACCCTGTGGCATGCAGAATGATGGTGTCGTTGATCGCAACCGCAGTGTCGTGAATAATCGTGACAAGCGGGCGGTACAGATGAACCGTTATCCGGACCGTATCGACATTCGATACGAGCCGCCGGTTGTCTACGGCCTTCACGAGCACCTGCCTGCTGCCAGCCGAAAGCCTGTCGAAAACGACGGGGAACGTACCGGTGGCTGTTGTGTCAAGAAAATCCCGGCCGTTCTTGGCCCACACATATCGCACTATGGTGGCAAAGGTGTCGGTCCTTTCCGCCATAATACGCAAGGTGTCATTGATGGCCACTGCGGTGTCCGGCATTGCCCGTATGGCTGGCGGCGTCACGCGCACCGTCACTAGCACAGACTCCGGCGGCGACAGGATGCTGTCGTCGTCCATGGCTTTTGCACGCACTACATGCACGCCGCCCTGTTCGCCCCATCCGACCATAAGCGTCGCCGAATCCGTGGCAAGGGTGTATCCTGTGGTGTCGACCGACCACAGGTAGCGAACGACACTGCCATTTTTATCCGAGGCGGACGCGCGGATAGCCAGGGAATCATTCGCGAAAATGACGGTATCGCGGGTAAGCAGAAAAAGCGTTGGCGGGTTCAGCAAGACGGTGACTTGGACCGTCACCGGATCAGATGATACGCCGCGGTCGCTGTAGCCGGTGACGGTTATCGAATGTTTCCCGGTGTCCTGAATGCCAAAATACAAAACACAAACGCTGTCCGTGTCGCGGAGAACGGCGCTGCCGTCCAGCCGCCATTTGAAAAAAACTGCCTGGCCGCCATCTGCCCAAACTCGCACATGGAGGCGAATGGTGTCTTTGACAGAAACCGTGGTGTCCGCGGAAATAAGCAGGCGCGGTTTTCTGTCCCTGTCGTTCTCCGGATTAGTGCAGTGTAAACCACCGGCAATCAGCGAAATGACCAGGGTAAAAAAGACGCAACGGTATAAAACTCTCATGACAGCAGCTCTTTGGCTTGTTGACAAGGTCTATGAATATAATACTATCGAAATGAGGTTAAAGCAGGATTTTTTATGAATTCACCTGCCGTTTTTTCAATAATTTATAAAAATAAACACCAAAAGGTTTTTCTTAAACGTAGTAATCCTTGTGGTTAACAAGCAAATCCGAGGTATTGAATTCCTTTTAGGGGAGAGCACAAATTAATTTATCGTTTCTTTAATAGGGTGACTTCCCTTTACACATTTTAAACAGCTTCATGAAAAAAAACTGGCCATTACGGACCTCTCTAAGAGCCCTATGCATTGGGGTGGTGATGTGTGCCGTCACCCCCGGCCATTCCGGTATCATTCTCAAGCAATTCGCCTCTTTCAAAGCGGTCAATGCGATTATTGACGGCGGCAGCGTGCTGTGGCTGGCGACGTCGGGAGGCGTCGTCCGTTACGATAAATCAAGCAAAACCATGAAAACGTACACCGAGATGTCCGATCTTCCCGACCTCAACCTTACCGCTGGGGAAAAAGACGCATCCGGTGACCTGTGGTTCGGCAGCGCCGACGGGTACCTTGTCAACCTCCATCCCCAGACCGGCGCCTTCACCTCATTCAACGCGCTGCAGGCGACGGGATGGAACATCGAATGTATATTCAGGTCCGGCAACAGCCTTTTCATCGGGACATCCAAGGGGCTCAGCGTTTTTTCCCTCACGCAGAAAAATTTTCAAAATGTCAAGAAATTCGGCTCGTTTTCGAGCACCGACGTTTCCGCTATCCATGTATTCGGCGACACCATTGCAATCGTGTCAACAGATGGGGTCGCCACCGCCGTCATCCCGGACATCAAAACGGCGAACTTTTCCGATCCCTCCATCTGGACCTGCAATTCCGGCAGCGGCATTCTTGGTATCATCAAACAGGCCGACACCTTGGTGTTTGCAAACGAGAAAATATCACAAATCGGCGCTACCACCTGGCAATACGGCGGCGTAGACACGGTGGTGATTGGCGGCAAGCCCTATTATCTTCCAAGCGGACGGCTCTTTGCCAACAGCGGCCTTGCTCACCAGTTTCCTTCCCCGGTCACGTGTGTGGAGCCCTTCACCGGGCCATGGGTGGTCGTGGGGACGCAGTATTCCTATTTTTTTCTTCTGAACACCGCCACCGGCGAGGTCGTCAATAACGCCATCAGCGGCCCTGTCGCTTCCGTCATTAACGCGTGCGCTGTTGACCAGAACGGCATGCTGTGGTATGTGCCGAGCGACTTGACAAACGGGATAGGCGGTTTTGACGGAAAAACGTGGAACGCCGTCACCATGGACAACACCCCTAGCATCGGCAGGTTGGAGGCCTGTCCGCCCCAGTATAAAAACTCAATAACGGTCACTTCAAAAAACGACCTCTGGGTCGGCACGTTTGCCGACGGGGTCAAATGGTATGACCGTTCCCAAAACACGTGGGCTTCCTACCAGGACTCAGCCGATCCGAACCGGGGCGTTCTCACTCCCATTGCGCGATATGCCAATGTTCTCGATCCTAACGGTATCGTTACGTCGTATTGGAGCCTTATCTCCGGCACATGCGAGGATTCCCTGGGCAATATATGGATTGCAAACCAAAAGGCTTACAATGGTAATATCCTTCATGTCCGTAAGCCTCGCGACAATAGTATTTGGCGGTCCTTCAATCTTGCCGACAGCAGCCTCGGATTCTGGACAAGCTATACAGGCCTTGTCGCAGCCAATAGGAACAAACAGGAAAACAAACAATACATTTATCTGGGATATAATAAAAAAGAAGATTTTACCGGCGGCGGCATGACCATCCTAAGTTATAATTCCTCAGATGACCCGACGTCTCCGTCCACCCAGATAACAACCGATCACTTCGGGAAGAGCTCTTCGGGCACGAGCATCATGATCCAGGGATTTGCAGTGGCAAACGATACCCTTGTCTGGATCTCTGCGGAGGACGGCATCTACCATGTGACTAATAATAAAACATCGAACTTGACAAAAATCGACAAGATCACTTCCAGCAGCTTGTTCTCCGCTATTACCTTGGGAATGGACGGAAAGCCTGTTTTCTGCAAGGACAACGATATCTACTCATACAGTGATCCTGATTCCACCCTCACCAACCTCACCAACTGCGGTTGCTTTACCGCCGCCGTCAAATGGATTTACCTGGACAAGAACAAGAACGCCTTCTGGATCGCCAGCGACATAGGGCTGTACCGGCTCGAAACGGGCAGCGGCCCGCTTGCGCCCGGCGCCTCGGGTTCGAGCGTCACCGTGTTTCCCAACCCCGTGTCGCGCACCACGCTGAAGAACAGACATACCATCAAGTTTACCGCTTTGAACCCGCTTGCGCCGCGCGTACGCATCTATGACGCGTCAGGCACGCTTGTCCGCGTCCTTTCGGATCAAAATACATCCATCATCATCTGGGACGGAACCAACAATGCCGGCAGCATTATTATTCCCGGCACCTATTTCTATCAGGCCGCTGCGGCCAACGGCAAAAGCTGTAGGGGCAAATTTTTGGTGATTCCTTAGCAGGATTACGCCGCTCCCAAGTACGCGGATTTAAAAGAGGAAATAAGACCCGTTTGCCAGGCGTGATCAGGTTCGGAGCCGTTTCGCGACTTCAGGGAGTTCCTTGTCCATATATTCCAGCATAGTTTGCCATACCGCGGAAAATGAATGATGTTCCTCCACCCATCTCCTGCCTTTTGATCCCACTGTGGTCCGGTATTCCTCATCGTCAATCAGTTTTACGAGCACCTCGAACAGCGAGCGCCGGTCGGCAAGCACAAAGGGATGGCCGGTGAGAAAAGCCGCGTACTCCGGCGTGAATTCGGTCACGGTGGGCATGCCCATGGCAAGGGTCTCGAGCGAATTGACGCCGTAACCGGTACCGCCGAAATTGCCGATTTGCTCTATGGCGATATGCGAACGCATCTTTTCCTCAATCACCCGCTGGCGGCTCGCGCCGGTGACAATCGCGTATTCTATGCCGCGCTCGGCTGCGAGCCGCGCAAGCACCGGCTCGATGAGATGCGTTCCCTTTGCGGCCGGATTCGACGGTGTATGGATGATGCGGATTCTTTTTCCCAGGCTGGTCTTTGACGGCAGGTTCGAACAATCAAAGGGAATGGCAAGGTACTTCAGGCGGGGATGCAAGCCAAGAAGGTCGAATTCGCTGGTGAGGTTGAGGCCGCTGACGTCATCGACCGCCCGGACGATGCCGCGGGTGCGCATGTCGGGGCCGTGATAGTGACAGACAATGGGTTTGCCCATTACGGCAAGCTTTCTTGCCCAGCGGGAATCACGGAAAAAATCAATGCCGCCGTGGAAATGGTAAATGTCAAACCCGAATAGATCATACCGTTTCGCCAGCCCGCCGAATTCCAGGGCCCGCCAATTGTCGCGCAGCGCAACATAAACGCTCTCAAGGACCGTGGCGGGTTTATATTCATGAAGTGCGCCGCGTTCGGCCTCCTTCGCAATTAATTTTTCAGCCGTTTTTTCCCGCTTGCCCCGCAGCTGATGCAGCCACCACGGATCAAAAAGCTTTTTATTGAGGCAGATGTCTTCCGGGATGGCGCCGCGGTGCTTGTAAACGGTCAACAGCCTTGCGCCGTGCCCCATCGCCTCATAGACTTTACAGAACGTCAACGGGACGTTCACCGTATTGAAAAAGGAGAAGTGAAGGCTTTTCACGGCAATTCCTATCCCATTGCCTCTTCAATGAATTGCAGATATGACTTTTTTTCGTTTTCCCAGCAATATTTCTGGGCGGCCCTCGCGCAGTTTTTCCGGAATTTTTCTGCGTCGGAAAGCGAAAGCAAAAACTTCTTGATCGCCTGCCTGATGCTTTCGACGTCCGCCCCGGAAACCACCCATCCAACGTCCCATTCCTTGACGATGCGCGACATCTCGGGTCCGTCGCCCGTGAACACCGGAATGCCCGCGTTGATGTAGTCGAACAGCTTGCTCGGAAGCGTGATGGTCATGTTGACGCCTACGGCTTCGTGGATGGCGTGGCCGGCGTTGGCATCCTTAAGGTAATGGACGAACTCGTTGCTTGGCACCGGATTGATAAAATGAATTCTTTTGTCAAGGCCCCGTTGTTTTGCTTCACGGCCGAGCCTTTCCTGGTAGATGCCGCCGCCCACCAGAACGAAATGCAGTGGCTCAAACTGGTCCATGGCGGCGATAAAGGGCAGAAGCCCCCGGTTCTCCGATATCTCGCCTTTGTAAATCACCAGCGGCGTTTGCGGGGGAATGCCGATGCGCCTGCGCAGCCGGCCGTCCGCCGCAGCAGCATAGTCGAGGCGGGCTGGAACATTGAGCACCACCGAGGTCCTGAGCAGGCCGAAGTCCCGCCTGAGGAGCTGTTCCGTCGTTTTGCAGACCGCTGCGACATTGCGCGCCCTTGCCACACCGAAACGCTCAACCGATCGCCAGATCAAGCGCATGATTGGCTTGGCAACAAGCTGTTCAATGCCCTGGAAATATTCAAGGGAAAAATAATTGTACCTGCTTTTTTGGCGCCGTGCCGCAAGCCGCGCAGGAAGGAGGGCCAAAGGGTCAACGGCCTCGTACAGCCTCGCCTTTAAACGGCATAAAACAACTGTGAGCGAAAAAAAATATCGTATAAAATACCATTTTCCGCGAATCGAATCCGAACGTATGCAGATCGGATATACGTCGATGCCGGGCCATTGGGGGTCCGCCTCGCCTGGATTCCGTTCCCATGACACCAGCGCCACCTTATACCCGTTTTCAGTGAGCGCCTGCGCCTGCCGGTGAAAAAAAGGATAAAACCGGGCATCGGCAAGGTGGATGATGCAGACATCATAGGTGGTTTTCGCGATCGGCTTGTAAACAATCATATCTCTATTACGAAAATACTTTCCAAAATGATAAATTGCCATTTTAGATTGAATGTTGGGTGACCCGATTTTTTGAGCATTTTTCCAATAAAAAAGGCCGGAAATTTTCTCCGGCCTGTCAACCCATCGATCAAATGCTATTACTGCTTATTATCTCCCGAAATTGATGCTCTGAACTTCGCTTTCCGGTTCAGCCGCCGCCTGCGGCGCCGTTGGTTCCGAAGAGCGTTCCTTGCCCGCATTTTCACCTTGGGGCATGCTAACTTCACCGATAACCGGTTGGCTTGACTGCTGGGAATCTGCGCCCGCCTGACCACTCTTCGCCGCCTGCGCCTGTTCTTCTTCGGTTAAAATCCTCCGGCGTACAAGCACTTTTCTGCCGTGCAGGATCTCGGTATTTTCCGGAACAACGGCAATGGGTTCTTTTTCAATTGAAGGCAGGATTACCGCAGGATTTTGCGGCGGCCTGACAGCATCTGCGGCGACGCCCGGTGCGGTTCCCTGGCCGGAAACCGGCTCACCCTGCGGCCTGGAATTCTCCTGGCCCCTGTTCTGGTCCCGGTCCCTGAAATGGCCGCCATGATGCCTTCCGTGTCTGTCCCGTCTCCTAAAATCGTCTTCTCTTCCCCTATTGGGCCTGCCGCTGTTCTGGTCAATCCGTCTCTGGGAATCCTGGTTCTGGGGATTCTGAATGACGTCCCTAATTTTCCTGCGAGCGTTCTCTTGGTCGCGCTCAGCGTTTTTAAGCTTGAGATTAATGTCCCGCAGGGATTTCTCCACGTGATCAACGGCCGGGGCCTGCGGTGGAGTGAAAGGCTTTGGCCTCTGTTCAAAAACAGGTTTTTTACTGAAGCGGTTTTCGTCGTGTCTCTTCCTGAAGTCCCGGTTATCGTTATTCACAGGATTCACCCCTGAATCGGGCTTCGCGACCGCTTTCTTCTTGTTTGTCACAATCAAAATTATTGAAACAATCTGCAAAATGATAATTATAGCTGAAGCTGTAATTACTATTGGTGCTAAATCCATAATAAAATGACTCCATAAGGTTTAATAATTGGTTCTTGCGCTTCAAGGTGTCTGATCCAAGTTGTCGCATTTTTACTTTCTTGTTTGTGCTTAACATCTTTGTAGTTTTCTTACGTTTTTCAATATCACCTCGTTAATTACTAAAATTTCATTGCTTTTTTCTATATACTAATTTCCTCCTTTCAATCCATTAAAAACGACGGCATTGACGTTATTGCCGCACCGACCAATGTCAAAGAACTCGTATTTCCTTTTTACCAATTACGTTTTACTTGATAAAGACAGGAAGAATTGGAAGGTAAAAAAGGAAGTTGGCTGCTTGAAAAATCCCGACATTATGAAACGTTAATAGAAGTTACTTGACTTATTTGAAAGATATGTCATGCGCTCTTGATAAAGCAAGAATTCATTGATTCTAAATTAAATAAATAAATATCTTAACCACCGCGAAACCAGCAAACACTCCAAAAATCCGTTCATGACTATCTTTTTATCTCGGCGGATTGATCGCCAATTTTTCTATCTTGCTTTTCACCACTTTCTGCTGCACCTTGTCCACAGCGATCATCTGGTACAGGTAGACGCCGGGCGACAACGGGTTGTTAAAATTGTCTTTCCCGTCAAAAAGCTCCCCGCGCTGTATATCGTTGAAAACGCGCACAAGACGGCCCGACAACGTAAAAAGCCGTATGGACACCTTTACCCTGTCGTCTGCCGATTGACTGGTTGTCTGTGAAAGGTCGAAATAAAACCTGCACGACTCGCCCATCCGCATCGGGTTGGGGTAATTAAACACGTGATACAGGGCCAGTTCCTGCGGCGCGGATATTTCTATGGTGATGCTCTTCCTCGAAACGTTGCCCAGCAAGTCCCGCGCGCTCAGCTTCAGGGTATAGGTGCCCGGCGATATCGCGCCGTCGTTGAATGTCCAGTTCGCCTCCCCCTTGCGGAATTCACCTTGGTCGAATTGGAATTTATAGTTAATATTTGTACGCGCCACCACGCCAGGTACTTCAAAGGTGATGCCTTCGTCAGGGCCGGTGGATACGATGTCGATGCCGTTTGAATCAAACAGCATGATTTCCAGAGTCAACGGGAGCGGGCCTATTATCCGGTCGGTGGAAGATGCGCCCTTGCTTGCCGAAGCGTCGGTGACGGCCGACCCGCTGCTATACACCGGCCGAACCGAAATGGTGGGCCCCGTGGTGTCGTTGACAGGTAATTGACCGAATCCGTGAAAAATAAAATCCTTTTTATCTCCCATTGCAATGGTCGGCCCGTTCCATGCATATGCCGTAAGATTGGCCCCGTTCTGATCCAAGGTCACGCTTTTTGGAATTAGGATGCGCTGCTCAAATGTCCCGTTAATCACCCGGGCCTGGGCGGCAAAAAGCTCCGCTCCAGGCCATTTATAGGTCTGATTGTTAAGGGATACGCCTGGAAGGCTGTTCATGCTTTGCCAGTTATCTTTACGCGAAGTAATGAACGCCGGATTGAATAAGCTGATAAGCACCGTTGCGGGCTTTTCAGCGGTCCCGAATTGCAGGTCCGGAGTTCCGCTGTTCTGTGAGACGGTGCCTTTGACGGTCACCCGCATGAGGGCCTTTACAGTGTCAATTGTCTTTCCGCTGTCGTTGGAGAGGGAAAGAAAAATTTTGCGGGCCGGCCGCGGTGTCTGCAGGGATGGGTCTCCAAGATACGAATACACCTTTTCATTGTCGTCCCTGCACTCGCTTTTTGCCAGCGCCAGCGCTTCGCCGTAGGTCCGCGCCGCAGTGTCCGTGGTATCATACACGGAGGAGAAGAAATTGCCGGCAAGTTTCTGGTTGTCCGATGCGTAGGCTTCCCGCATGGCGGAAATGGTTGCTATTGCAGCGCTTTTTTGGGCCATCACCAGATATTCCGATAAAGAGCGCTGTTGCCCCGGCTGGTCAAACTTCCCCACCGCGCAGGAAAAGGACGAGATAAGCGGATACTGGCCGTTATTCTGCATATTGCCGATATTTTCCGGCAATAAAATATGCTCGTCCGCCCAAACCTCTGCGGAACCATGACCAAAATAGTTCACAATTGATGCACCGTTGTTGATCCCGTTGATGATCGCCTGGTTGGCCTCTGGTTTTTCCATGAGGCTGTTCCATTCGTATTCAAACAAGTAAATCTTCCTCAGGTCAACCGCGGGCTGGAGGTGCGAGATAATGGTGTCCATATATTCGGACGCTTCCATATGCTGGTTGCCGAGCTGGTCTTGCTTTAGGCCCTGCATGTCGTCGTCGGCGACGAGAATCACGCGGTTGCGCCATCCGGTAAAGTCCGCGAACGTGGGATCCTCCATCTGGATAATTTTGTCCACCACTTGCGCGGCTCCCTGCGAGGTCTGGCAGGGAATCCGGCCGATGAAACAATCGGGCGTCGTTAAATCGCTTTCCGGATCCTCGCCGGGCTGCAGGTACACGAAAAAATCCTCAAGGCATTTGTCCCTGAATTCCGCAACGGGAACGAAACTCGTGTCCGACGAGGCGATGTTGCGGTAATCGTAATGGCCGAGCCCCATGAGCACCACGTAATCGAACGACGTCCCCCACCTGGTTGCCACCTGGTTGCGTACATACATGATGGCGTTGCGCACCGCGGCCGGGTCGGTGTTGCCGCCCGAAAACTGATCATTAATGTCGCCGATCGAAATGGCCATTGGATTCAAGAAACGTCCGATGTTTTTTTTGTGCGCCGCCAGCCGTTGCGCCTGCACTATGAAATTGGGATGTGTCACGATCAGGTAATCAACGGGAACCGTAAGATTTCGAAGGTCGCGTAGGGTGAACGTGGTGTTGCTTTTGGGCGCCACTTGCGCCAATGGCGGCGCAGCCTTCACGGCCTGCTCCTTGCACAGAAAATACCGTACGCCGATTCCCGTCGTGTCGCTCCACTCATAGGTCCCGGCGGTGCGAACGGTATCAATAAGCATCATGGAAGCGTCATTGTTCGCTATCCGAAAGATGTAGAGAAGGTCTCCGGTCAGGCCGCTTAACCGGTACCGCGCAATGGTCCCCAGGCTCTCCTCCGGAGAGAACACGGTCATGGCCGTGGTATTGCTCATGTCAAGGTTCTGCGTGTACCTGAACTCGACTTGCTTTAGCTCGAGCGTATCGCCCCGGTCGACGGGGTTTAAGGAAATCGTGAACGGTTGGTTGGCTGCCATGGTGATGGGATACCATCCGTTAAACTGGCATCCCTGGCATGCCGCCGTGCCGCCGACCAAAATGTTCATTGACGGTGCGCCGGCATTATACCCCACTCCCACAAGCACGCTGCACGGTGCGGCATAGTTGATGTTCTGCAGGACGAAATTGTCGAGCGTAAAGCTTGGCATATAGTAACTGAGCCTTGTCCAGGCCCAATCCAGGCCTCCGTTAACCCCCTCGGTCAAGGACGGCGACACCGACTTTTTAAGAAGGTAATGACCCTTGGTCGAAGTGAAAGTGGCGGCCGGCGCGGCACTGACCGGCGGCATTTTTGAAAGGGTGAGGCCCGGTGATGTTTTCACCGTGATCCAATAATGCCGGTAATCTTCGTAGGGGTCGATACTGTAAAAATATTGGATGCTTGACGTATCGTAGTACCAGTCCGATATGCTGCTGACATAGGCGAGAAAATAATCCGACGAATCCGCGATGCCGTTGTTGTTGACGTCGACGCGGAGCATCGGCACTTCGCTCATCCCGTCGGGGAGCTGTGAAAGCTCCGGGACGTCGGAGGCCATTGCTCCCTTGTACGACGCGTACAGGGCCACGTTGCCGATGGGCGCGGCCCCCAGGATGCGAGTGACGTCGGAGGCCATGATCCTGATGATTCCGTTTTCGTCAATGGTACCCTCGCCGAGGCCGTTGTGACCGTCGCCGATACGAAAAGAAATCGCGCTCTGTGTCGGGTCCACCGGAAATTGCTTGATCGCGGCGCGTTTGGCCATCCCGGCCGCAGATGCCCAGCCGGCAGCCACCGAATAATTGAGCACGAGCCTTTTCGCCATGTGGCCGAAATCGGAGGAAGGGGGAACCGGCGCTGCCGCAGTCTGTGCAGCGGCCGGAAATTCAATGGTGCATTGGGCCTTGTCAAGCACGCGGATGGTATTGCTCGCCTTGTCGTAAAGAACCGGACGCAGGATGAAGCGTCCGCACCGCAGCCGTCCGATTTTCACGTACTCCGGTTCGGAGATCCAGGGACCGGTAAAGCGGAGACCGGGATAACGAGGCCCGAGGCCCGGCGCCCTCCGCACCCTCAGGGGGCTTGTGAGCTGCTGCGTGTGCGTGGCTGTTACATCCAACTTAACCGATACCGTGCCCTGCAAAGGTACACCTATATGCAAAGAATAGGCGGGGACAACAGGCTCCCCGTTGTCGCCGAGGTCAACGTTGGCTCCCGTAAAAGAAACGGACGCAGCGCCCTCTCCCTGGACAGTCCGGAGGTTGTCGGTTGACCATTCAAACGTAAATTTCTTGGAAGTATTCTCAATGATCCGGATCCCAGAAAACGAGGATCCCACCCACCCGCAGCACATGAGCAATATGACGGCGCTTATTCGCATTATATTATGAAAACCTTTTAACGGCTGGCGGCCAACCAAAATGATTTTTAAACCAATTATCAAGTTTCCTATGGTATTACGTTTATAAAATACTATTTAATGCGGGAAAATGGAGATTATGCTGAGTTCATCAAGCGCATGACAGCGTGGAACTGCGCAAAAGGCAATATAAAGTTTGTCTCGCAATCCGCCCCTGATCAAATAGATAAATTATTTTTCTCCCATAGTCCTTTTGTCGCCTTATGGAAAAAATTCTCTTTATAGAAAAACTAGTCCATGGAGGGTTTGGCCTCAGCCGCACGGACCAGGGTATTGTTTTCGTTTCCGGGGTGGTTCCGGGCGAGACCGTGCGCGCAACGGTGCAGCCTCATGCTTCCGGTCATGCGCCTGCCGCGTGCACGGGAGTCATAGAGTCCTCGTCATCACGAAGAAAACCGCCCTGCGCCCTCGCCGGCGTGTGCGGGGGATGCGACTGGCTCCATATCGAGTACAGCAGGCAGCTCTCGATAAAAGAGGAAATCTTCCGGGAATGCCTTGCCCGGATCGGCAAGATAGGCAATGTTCCCGATATTGCGGTGACTGCGTCGCCTGAATTCGGATACCGCCGGAGAATACAGGTAAAAATCGACCGGGAAAAAGGAATTGCAGGTTTTTTTAAAAAGAAGTCAAACGAGATCGTCTCCGTTTCGTGCTGCCCGCTGCTGTGCGATTCATTAAACCATTTTCTTTCAGGATTACCAAAACACCTTTCAACATTTCCAAAAAATACAAAGCAGGTTAAGGTCGTTGCGGGAACAGAGCCGGATCCTCAAAAAGGGTCCGAAGGATTTTCATCGGTGGCCACGCTGCCGGTGATACAGGGTGTTACCCGTGCATCCACCGCCGTCCAGGTGGAGTCTTTGCGCTTTTTAATATCAGGAAGCAATTTTTTCCAATCGAATCTTTTTCTGTGCGGCCCGCTGGGACGTTATGCCGCCGCATGTGTGCAAGGGGAATGGTTCTGCGACCTTTACGGCGGAACCGGTTTTCTTTCCGCCTTCGTCGCCCCTCGTTTCTCACGGGGGACGCTCGTTGACAACAAAGAAAACCATGTGGCGGAGGCAAAAAGGAACCTTTCTGAAAACGGCATCACCACGGTATCGGCTGTCGCCCAGACAGTGGCCGCATTCGTCGAGGGGCTCGCCCACGGCGAAAAAAGACCCGACTGCATCATCGTGGATCCGCCCAGAACCGGCATGGATGAGGAGGTCAGGCGCGGGATGGCGAAAATCCTTCCGACCGTGGTTTTTTACGTCTCGTGCGACCCGGCGACCCAGGCGCGCGACGCGGGATTTTTCGTCAACAGGTGCGGCTACCGGATCACAAAGGCGGCGCTGTTCGATTTTTACCCGCAAACCCATCATCTGGAAACGGTGCTTGTGCTGCAGCGGTAAGCCGCTATTGCGCCATTCGCTCCAAGCTTATCGGATGGACAACAGGATGAGACCGGCAGGCGGAAGGTTCATCGGGAAACGTTGAAAATATCGTCTTGACAAAATAACCGTTTTCCGGCAATGGGTCGCCTTGTTCCAGAGCGGAAAAATATTCCAGACTTTGGCTCGCTTTCGGTTCAAGCTGTACGTTTGGTAAAACCGGTCCACTACTATTAAAAAATCCAGCACAGACAATAAGTGCCGCATTCAGAGAAAGCCATTTCGTATTCATTGCATTCCCCTTTTCTCTAAAATAAAGATCAAATCATATGCCAGTTCCTGCAATATTGATTTTTTTATAATTTGAGAGAGGTAAAGATAGACAAATTGATGGAAACAACGATCGCTCGCTCACGTTAAATCATACCGTCAAGAATATCTTTCGCTATTGGATTCAATGCATCAAGACTGTTTTACCGCCCAGAGACCGTGAAGGTTGCAAAATTCCCTTGCAATAACCGGCACATTTTCTTCAACGAGGAATTCCGCCTCGGCAACACTGTCGCCGTCGGCAAAATCATGCCGTAAAACCTTTTTACCGGCAATCAGCTCGATAAAAAGAATGTAATGTTCCTTTGTCATGGGGTGGGGAACCGAACCGATCTTCACCTTGATTTTAGCGCCATTGCGTTCGATGACCGGGACATGTTTTTCCCTTGCAGCATCGGTGGTGTTTGCCACCAGGGCCTTCATTTCCTTTCCGCAGCAAAAAACGGATTCCTCGCCGTTCCATAACGATTCAATGATCACGCCGCAGCCGTCGCATTTATAAACCGTCTTCTTTTGTACCATACCTGCTCCTTCCTGCTGTGACTTTAATTACGCAAATTGTATGCCTTGGTGATGCATTAAATAATCCAGAAGCTGAAACCAGATTGATAGAATGTTCGTTTTCACTCTTTTCCTCCGCGGATTCCGTTAATAAGCCAAATTTTAATGATGAAATTTATTACCATTTTGTATTGTTTTATTTTTTATGATCAACATGGAGCACCATACATTTGTGTATTGATAGACGGGTGAGATAAAAATATGTTTGCTGTCAACCCTTTTTTATTTTATGAATAAAAGAATTCAACCGGAACAATTTTCCATCAAGCACCTCAATGAATTTTGCCATCATCAGCGCAGGCTCGAACATCAATCCTGAGGAAAACCTGGAAAAAGCCCGCACTGTATTTCAAAAGGAACAGCGCCTCGTCGCGTCTGCAATACCGCGCGCGACAAAACCGGTGGGATTCGCCGAGCAGCCGGATTTTTTGAACACCGTTTACTTCATTGAGACCGGCCTCGACGTGACCTCGCTCAACGCGTACTGCAAGGCCGTGGAGCGGCGCCTCGGCCGCGTCCGCGGACCGAACAAATTCGGCCCCCGTGCCATTGACCTTGACATAGCGGTATTCAACGGCGCGGTCATTGACAACGATGTATACGAACGGGAATTTCTGCGGGATCTGATACTTGAAGTTGCGCCCGGGATGAAGGACGCGCTTGTCAAAAAATAATACGGTATTCATCGCGCGCAATTCTTAATATCATCTATTTTATTGTTCCGATAAAATTTCACGTTTACCACCAATCACCAAAAGGACCTCCTGCATGGACCGTAAAGACCTTGAACAGACCCTTGTGCTCATCAAGCCCGACGCCCTGAAAAATTCCCTCACCGGCTACGTGTTGTCGCAGCTTTCCGAATTCCACACCGGCCTCAGGTTTGCGGGCGTAAAAGTGGTGCATGTGAATAAAATGCTCGCCGAGGAACACTACGCGGAGCACCGCGGCAAGATTTTTTATCCGTCACTCATCGAATATATTTCCGGCAAGCTTCATTATCCCGACGAACCGTGGAAGCGCAGGGTGATCGCGCTTGTATATCAGGGGCCGGGGGCGATAAAAAAAATCCGCGACATTGCGGGACCTACCAATCCGCTGCAGGCCAGGGAAAAAAATCCCGGTTGCATACGCTCGCTGGGAACTCTTGCGCCCATCAAAGATGAAGCGGGCAAGATCCTCGGCGAGCGGATGGACAACCTGATCCACGCCTCCGCCAACGCCGCCGACGCCGAGCGCGAGATAAAACTCTGGTTCAGGCCCAGCGACATCCCGCCCGCCATGCACCCCTACATGGCGGGCGAAAGCGACGAGCATTATTACTATAAAGAAGGCAAGCTTTTCACCACGCACGAGCGGGGCAGCGCTTGCCTGCTCGCGCCCGGCGACTTTGCGTGGAAGAGCGACCTTGACGCGCTGCGGTTGATTTACAAAGGCCAAAAAGCCGCATGTTCGGTGGAGACGGTGGTGGCGAAGTATTTGATTAATGAAGAATGGGAAAAAGAGTGATTGAGTAGATAATGAAATTTGAGCGCCCCCTCTTCTTCGTCTGGACTCAGGCTCGGGTCGGTCTTCTTCCGGTCCACGCGAAAATAAAAATCGCGTAAGTCAATCATTTTCTTCCGCGCCGCTCGGATACCAAAAAATCCAAGCAAATCTCTAGTCGATCATTAAAAGATTTTCACCTATCGCCCTTCGGACACCCCCGCTCAACCCCCAATCCTGTGCCTGCGCGAAATGGCGCTCACCGCGTTGAGCGAAATTTTGCCCACCAATAGATAAATTCATTGAAATTACATTAATTTAACGGTATTTTATGAATAGGCGCTCACTAGAATGACAGATTTTTAAACGCAGACAAACAAGATCAAAACTTTATGAAATCTCTCACCGACTACACAGACTTCCGCGCTTATCTGAGCGATTGGGTGGAGAACAGGAAGTCCCAGGGCCTTCCAGGTTCCAACCGCTGGTTTTCCATGAAAATGGGCATCAACTCCACGTCATGGCTCACGTCGGTGCTCAAGGGCGTCAAGGGTCTGTCAAAGGCGACTGCGAACAAGCTTTCCCTGCTGCTGAAGCATTCTCCGATCGAGTCACGGTACTTCGAGACGCTTGTCTATTTCAACCAGTCCAAAACGCTTGATGACCGCAACCGCCATTACCGCGAACTCGTCGCCCTGCAGAAGCTCAAGGACGTGCGCACGGTGAAGCCGGGCCAATACGATTTCTATTCCACATGGTATCACAGCGCGGTCCGCTCCCTCATCGGCATGCATTCGTTCGGCAGTGGCACAAAGGATTTCGAGCGCCTCGCATCGCTGGTCACGCCTCCGATTACCGCTTCGCAAGCAAGGAAATCTGTTAAATTGCTCGAACAGCTCGATCTTATCACCCTGAACGGCAAGGGGGTATTCGAACTTACTTCATCCGCCATCACCACGGGTGAAAACATCCGCTCGCTTTCGGTTGCAAACTTTCAGCGGGAAACCATGCGCCTTGCGCAGGAGGCTCTGGACAGATACCCCCGCGACCAGCGGTATATCGGAACCGTCACCGTGGGAGTGAGCGCCGCGGCGTTCGAGCAGATTCGCAAGGTGCTCATGGATGCAAACGACAAGATTGCCGAAATCGCGAACGCGGACGCCGATGCGAACCGCGTATTTCAGGTGAACGTGCAGGCGTTTCCTATGTCGAAAGCGGGCGATCGTCCGGCCGCAGCGGCACAACTCGAAAATCCTGATGCAAAAGGGGCTGTATGAAAACCAAGCTTGACTTTAACATCAAGATACTGCTGAGCGGTATGGTTGCGCTGTTCTGCGCATGCTCCTCCTCGCAGCTGGCGGGCGGAAACAGTTCGCAGACCGGCAACGCCGGCATCACCGTCGCGGCAGTATCGAAATCGATTAGCGGCACCGCGCGGCCCGGTGCACGTATCTCCATTTACAGCCAGTCATATCTCCCCTGCTCTGCTATTCCGGGGTTCTGTGATTCAACAACGGCGGACGACAGCGGCCGCTTCGCTTTCTCCGATACTTTCATAGGATACGTGAACCTTCTTGTCAAAGACGAGCCTTCGCAATCAGCGGCATTTATTAAAAAAATCCCCGTTTTCACCGACTCATCATACGCCGACACCGTTGACACCCTGAAACACCAGGGTCTTGTTAAAGGCACGGCAATCGATTCATCAGGACTTGCCCTGGCGCTTTCATACGTGTACGTGCAGGGTTCGCCGTTCTACGCGGTCACGAAAAACGACGGCGAATTCCTGCTCGGCCCTCTTCCGGCCGGCGGTTACACCATCGGTCTGTACGCGAATTTCACGGTAGTTCCTAATAATCCGGGGTTTCTCATGCCGGCATTCACTGCAGAGGCCGACACGAGTTCGATCACCGTGTATCCGGACAGCATTTCAACGTGGCACCGTTAAGAAATGGTTGACAATAAAAAAAGGAGGTATTCATGATCGGAAAAACATTGTTTGCAGCATTGATCCTGGCGGCCGCTCTCTCACCGGTGTTTGCGGATTCCCTTTCGGTAAGCCCGCCGCACCCGACAACTGCCGACAAAATCACGTTCACGATCATCATCCCGAACTGGGACTGCTGTACCCGGTATACCTGGGACTCAACGGCGGTGGCGGTCGTGAACGACACCGAACTGCTTCTCTCCTACCAGTACAACCTGCCGCAGATGTGCCCCATGATCGCCTGCATGGATATCGACAAGCTTCTTCCATTTCACAGCGCCCCGCTCAAGGCGGGAACCTATGCGGTGTATGAGCTCCGCGCGCCCTTGTGCACCACGCAAATCTGCCCTGCCATAGCATTCATGCCCGTTAAAATCGGGTCCGTGACCGTGACGCCCTCGACCGGGATCGTTAATGGCATCACGGCAGCCTCTGTTCCGCATGTCGCCTTGGCAGAAAAACTGTATGACGTCAGGGGCGTTCTTATTTCTTCCACCGGCAATCGTGCGGCAGTACGGACACCGGGAGTTTATCTGATCAAGAATGGTTCTCAATCGTCAAGGCTCATTCTCGAACCATAATGCTCCCTGGACGATCTGCCGTCTGTATTCGCGGGGATTGAAAGGATTTTAAAGGAGGTTTTATGATCAGAAAGGCATTTTTATCAGTCGTCGCAGCGTTATTGACGCTTCACGCTGTGTTTGCCCAGACCCTGCCGCCGGTGAAGCTGGCGGTGATAAGCGGCACGGTCATGGACGATCCGTACCCGATGAAGCGCGCTTCAATGCCGATACCCGGGGTCAGGGTCAGGTTGTGGCAGCAGCTTGCGATTGTAAATCCCCTGTCGGGCGCAATCATATCAAACCCCGGCCAGGTCCTTATCGACTCGACGACCACCGCCGCGTCCGGGACGTTTGCGCTTACACCCATCGCGCCGGGCTCGTACCAGGTCTCATTTGACAATCCCGCATACGTAAGCAGGCAGATCCCGGTGTACGCCCAGTCCGACACCTCGCTTACCGTGCTCCTGGTCGCCGCCGGCGCGCACGGCCGCGTTGCGGGAACGGTATGGGCGGCGTGCTCGGGTTTTCTCGGAATGCCGTGCGTCCTGCAGCCCATTGCCCGCTGCACCGTGACTGTCTCCACAAGCACTCTCGTGCCGATTGTGCCCGTCGGCCTCAACCAAGCCATCTCTTATCCAATTATTCCCGTGGCTTATACGGCGATCACCGACTCCCTCGGCCGCTATGCCGTTGACAGCATTCCGCTCGACGTGAACGGAGAACGTGTATCGGTTTCGACGGCCGTCGGCGGTTATGTCGCGCAGACCATCGACACGGCGGTCAGCAACGGCGTCACCACCACCGTTGATTTCTCCCTTGCAAAGACCACCGCGGGTCCGCGGGACACCGTTTATGTCACTCCGCAGAACCCGACCGCGGCCGATTCGCTGCACTTCACCCTGTACAATGCGAACCACTGCTGCGGGACGATTTACCGCGGCAACGCGGTCTCCGTCGCCGACACCATCATTTACCTTTCGTACACCTACGACGACTCGCTGTGCCCGTATATCGCCTGTTTTGCCGCCGGCTCGACCACGGGCTTTTCCAGCGAGCCGCTCGCCCCGGGCCGCTATGCAATTTACAAAGTGGAAAGCCTCTACTGCCCGCCGGGACGCATGTGCCCGCTGTTTCTGCTCGCGCCGGAGCGCGTGGGCAGCGTGACCGTGTCTTCCGCGGCCTCGGTGAGCCGGGCGCCCGCGACCTTTGCGGCGGAAAAAATCCTTGGAATTTCCGGTAACAGCGCCCTGGTGAATCTTGCGTCGGGCGGCCGGGCCGTGCTTCGCGTCTTCGACGTGGGTGGAAAACTGCTCGCCGAGCTTCATAATGGCCCTTTGACCGCCGGACTTCACCGGTTCGCAATCGGCAGGACCGCGACCGCTTCAAGGATGATCATGGTCAGCCTCACCGTCAACGGGAAAAGGTACGTGGTGAAAACCGCGGCGATGGTACGCTAATCCCGAGTGAGCGATGACTGATTTCTCGTAACCGGGTGAATATAAAAAGCCCCCGACGCTTCTCAGTGCCGGGGGCCTTTTCATCGTATGTTTGAAATCCGGACCAGGGATTGAGACTCTACGGAACCTCGACCGCTCGCTTCCATACGCCACCCAAACGCGCTGACTTCTTCTAATGCGCCTTTCCCGCAAACGCAAATGCCAGCTGCACGCTGATGAGCGCCACGCCCGCAAAGAACACGATAAGCGCCCAGATGTTCGACCTGAATGTTTTACCGAGGCGGGCAAGAACATAGCCGACGACCAGGTTCGCCAACCCCCATAAAACATTGACAAAAGGGGACGAAAGGCCCCTGCCCGGCGGGTTTGCAAAGGGGCTGGGAAAGCTGTCACCGGAAATGCCGTGGACAAAATGCGGGACCGTGTTTGCCAAAAACACGCCCGCGAAGAAGCAGGCGAGGTAGTGGTACCATTTCATGGAACCTCCTGGAAATGTTGAAGTTTTACCATCGAAAAATCACCGCTATTTTCTGCGACAGGCCCCTCTGTTGTCAAGGAAGACATACGACATGGTTCGCAGCCGTCTGGCCCGCCGTTTGGACATGCATCAAATAAACACCTTTGGGAAGGGCTTGCCGGCGCATGTCCCGCATGACCGATTCCCTGCTTGTCTGCCGAATGAGCATTTGACCTCTCATGTTGTAAAGAGCAGCAATGTCCCCTTCCGCAGCCTGCGCAGCGCGCGCCGCCTTTGGCCAGTTTTGACTGACGGCGGCAGGGTTCATGTTTTCAAGCAGGATGGGTTTTATTCCGATCGTGACCGTTCCGCCCGCAGTACCGGAGTTTCCGGCAAGGTCGCGGTACTGGACGCAGCCGTTGGGAACCGTGAATGTGGAGGTCGCGGCGCTGTTGGTGTCCCACACCGCAAGCGCCTGATAGCCGCCCGGACGGGTGAAGGCGCATGTGTAAACCGAACCCTGGGCCGTACATGGCTGGGTCATTGTCGCGCCGACCATCCAATTGAATAATTGCTGATACGCGATCCCCGCGGCGCTGCGGGTGCCGGAACTCAACAGGTCCCCCCAATTGACGCAATCCCAGCAATACCACGCCGACATCGATACGCCCGACGACCATTGGAGCAGGTAGTGACGTGCCAAGAAAGCCACCTTGCCGTCATCGGTGGGCTGATTCCCATTGTTCCCCCACGAGCATTCGGTGTCGAAGATCGGTTTTGCGCCCTGGCCGTTGGAATTCATCGCGGCCTTAAGCGCCGTGACGATGCTTAGGATTTCTTCCGCCTGTGTGCGCACATTAATGCCGGCCATGGAGGGGTAGCCGTGAAACGCGACAATGTCCGCGTACGCGCCGCCGCCGGCGGCGAAGTACGCCGGGTAAAACTGCGACATGTTGTACGCGCCGCCGGTCGCGTCCGGAGTCAGAACCTTGACGCTCGTATCGATTGATTTCGTTATGGTGTAAAGATGCTGGGCAAGTTGCGCGAGCTGCACGTATGTCCCGGTAAAAAAGCCTTCCTGCGGCGCGGACTCGTTCCAGCACTCCAGATACTTGATGCTCGAATGGTAACGGTTTACAAATGCAGTGACGAAATCGTCCCAGTCCTGGATGTTTGCGGGAGGATCAGTTTGTTGTGCGGCCGCCCACGAAGGCGTCTTGCCAAAGCAATACAGAATATCCACGCCCTGCGGTGCGAGCGCATTCACCAGGTCGTCAAGCGCTCTCCAGACATACGTTCCCTTTGAAGGCTCCAGGTCTTTCCAGTTGTGGTCGCCGGTGTACGGCCCGGCAGAATAATAGCAATCCCACGTTCTGAATAAACCATAGGGCTTGGCGGGTATTACCGCCATGCTGTGCATGCCGAAAAAACGCGGGGGAACAGGATCTGTTGATGCGGCAGAGATCTCTTGAACGCACAAGGCAAAGTAAAAAGCTATCTGGATGGAAAATGCCATGGCCATGGAGAAGTTAAAAGGCCGGAATCTTTGAAACATAAAAAATCTCCTTACTTTCCACTCTTCACGACGGGATACTTTATTTACGCTCTTCCGGACTTATCACTTACGCTAAACCCAAAAATCTGTACCGGGCATTAGCTCTCAAGCAGCCGGGAATTTCTGCGACATGCACTTGCTAATGTCAAGGCAGACACACGACACGGGTTGCAGCCGTCCGGCCCGCCGTTTGACCGCGCATAAGATAGACACCTCGCGGCAGGGCCTGCCGGCGCATGTCCTGCATGACCGATTCCACGCTCGTCTGCCGGATGAGCATTTGACCTCTCATGTTGTAAAGAGCTGTAGGTTGCTTCATTGCTCCCTGCGCGGCATAGGCCGCTTCTGGTCTGTTTTGGTTGATGGATGCAGCGGTCTGATTTTCAAGCAGAATGGGTATTATCCCTATGGCAACCGTTGTTTGGGTTAGGCTGTGAATGCCGCCTGCAAGGTCCCGGTACTGGATATAACCGTTAGGAACGGTGAACGTCGAGGTCGAAGTCCTGTTGGTGTCCCATACCGCAATCGCTTTATAGCCGCCCGGCCGTGTGAAACCGCAGGTGAAAACCGAGCCCTGCGTTGTGTATGGCTGGCTCATCGTGGCGCCGACCATCCAGCTGTATAATTGCTGATACGCGATTCCAGCGGCGTTGAGGCCGGCGGACGGCGTCCACAGCTGCCCCCATTGCCAGTCGCCGTTATTATTGTCCCAGCAATACCAGGCATAGCTCGACACTCCCAGCGACCATTGGAGAAGGTAATGACGGGCCAGGAACGCCACGCAATCATCATGAGTGGGCATATTTGAATCATCACCCCAATTTCCCTCGGTGTCAAAGATTTGTTTCGAGCCCTGGCCGTTGGCGCTCATCGCGGCCTTCAGGTTCCCCACGATGCCTATTATCTCTTCCGGATACGTGTACGTGCCTGCGCCGGCCATTGAGCAATAGCCGTGAAACGCGACAGCGTCCGCATAGGCGCCTCCGCCGGCGGTAAAGTAATCACCGTAGAATTTCGACATGTTGTACGAGCCGCCGGTCGCATCAGGCGTCAGGACCGTGACCGTTGAATCAACGGATTTCGTAACGGTATAGAGGTGCTGCGCAAGCTGCACGAGCTGGGCAATGGTGCCGGTATAAAACCCCTCCCCGGCCATTGACTCGTTCCAGCACTCCAGAAATTTGATGCTCGCATGGTAGCGGTTTACAAATGCAGTTACGAAGTCGTCCCAATCCTGGATGTTCGTCGGGGGAGCGGTGTGACTGGCCGCCGCCCACGACGGCGTCCCGCCGAAGCAGTAGAGAATGTCGACGTTCTTGTCTTTGAGAGAATCCACGAGCTTGTCCATGGCATTCCAGCTGAAAGTTCCCCGCGACGGCTCGCATCCTGCCCAGCTGATGTCGCCGCATCCCCAGTGGTCCCACGTTCTCAATAAACCGTAGGGCTTGGACGGCGTTGGAATTCCATTGGACCCAAACCCCATGCCATGCAGGCCGAAAAAACGCGGCGGAACAGGATCTGTCGATGCGGCGGAAAGTTCATGAATGTTTATGACTAAACAAAAAGCGGTCAGGACAGATGCTGCCAGGACAATGGAGAATTTTGAAGGATGGAATTTTTGGGACATGTGAAATCCTCCTTACCTTCTTAACGTGGGATTTACCTACAAGGCAATATAAGGCTTCCTGCGATTGTTGTCAATAGTGGGGAAAATTTCCATTATGGCTTTTAGTCAAGCGATAAAAACCGGGACGGCCTTGGCATACGGAGGGGGCGTATCTGGAATGACCGTTACACAAACCACCCTTTTGCGGAGACAAAAGGACATACTCGAATGATTTTTTTCTTGTTATAAGCTTAACTAAAAATCCGGTCAAAATGTTTAAAAAGGTGGCCCATATCACGGCCCGGAGTGCCGTGACAATCGGCGGCGTTATTCTTTATTTGTTTGAGAGGGCATACGGGCCACCCGTCGCCCGCCGGATATGAACAGAACAGGCAAGGCATCTTATCGTATGCCTTGCCTGTTCGAGCACAGCGGAGCGGCTTTACCGCACCATGAGCACGCGCTTGACAAATCGCTCGCCGCCCACGTCAAGACGGACAAAGCAAATTTCACCGCTTGCGGATTTACCGTTACCAAGGGTTCCCTTCATCGCGACCGGGTGCCAGCCGGCTTCCACCCTCGAAGCGGCCGTCCGTTCCAGGACTCTTCCTCTTGCGTCAAGAATCTCCATGGAAACGAGCGAGGGACCGCTTACGTAATACTTCACCACGCCGTTGATGGTCCGAATGTCGAGCGCCGGCATGGTTAAGGCCGCATTCATACGCGCCGCCGGCCTCACCGCGGTTACCACCCCGTTGTTCGGCACCGGGACAACGGTGAACGATGCCGTGCCGCTGCCGAGCCCGGGCGAGGTTGCCGTCACGGTCACGGTACCGGTCGTGAATGTCGACCGCACCGCAACCTTGCACATGCCGCCTTCCGCGGAAAGCTCGGGATCAAGCGGCGAATGATAGCCGAGAGGCTGGCCCGCGGTCACGAATTGGTCTGAGCCGCCGCGATAATTGCCGGGGCCCGAAACGGCGAACGTTACAAGGTTGCTCGCGGTGGGACACAAAATGCCGTTGGCGTCAACCACCTTGGCAAGGATCAGCGCCGCATCGGTGCCGTTGGCGGTGATGGCGAACACGTCGCCGTTCGGCTTGACAAGCGGCGTGTCCACGACCAGAACCACGTGATCGGCGGCGCCCGCCGTTACTTTCTGGTCGGTGCAGACCACTTTTCCGCTTGCGTCAAGGCCTTGGGCCAACAACGTACCCGAGCCCCAGGCGACGTCCCAATGGCACTGGTACGGCATTGAGGTGGGATACGTGGGAGGTTGATCGGTGAAGTCGTTCTGGCCGGCCACTCCGGAATCGGAGTTGGGCTTCTGGTTACCAAGATCGGTGCCGTTGAGCAGGAGCTTGACCGTGGGGCAATTGCTGAACACATTGACCCGTACCGTGCCCGAACGGTTCCAATGATGGGCGATGAAGACCACGGGTTTTACGGAGAACGGCAGCCACGCCGCCGAATATATTTTGTAAAGCATCTTTGGAATCCGGTTGAAATCCATCATCGAAGACCCGAACGACCTCGGCGAGCCTCCCTCCGCAAAGTTGCCCACTTCACCCGGCGTTTCGGCAAGGTACCATTGACAGAGGCCGAACGGGTGCGTGGTGTTGGTTATATCGGCCGACCAGTTCCGCAAAAACTCCGCGGAAAACCATATCTCCCAGTCGTACGCGAACCTCGAAGACTGCCGGCCCCAGGATTCGGCTCCCCACCAGGGGCATTGCGGATGAAACGGCTTCTGCTGCGCGTCACAGCCGGTGAGGGTGCACGCGATCAGGTCGCCGACCACGTATCCTGGGCCGCCGCGGCAAGACTGGGCACGAGGAGCAAGAGAGTCCCAGGTAGTGGAAACGCCCCTTGTCAAATCGGCAAAGGCGGGGTCTATGTCCCCATTGCTCGCTTCCCAAGCAAGAATGGAAGGATTGTTCCTGTCCCGAACGACCATGTCCCTGTGCAGTTCCAGCTTGAGGCCTTTGGTGTAGGCGGACGCGTTCGCGCCGGTGGAAAACGCTCCCTCACCCTCGCCGCTGGGCTGGATGAGCATGATTCCATAGGCATCGCAGGCCGCGACGAATCCCGGGCTGCACGATGAATGCCCGGGTCTCCAGAGTCTGCCGCCGGCGTCCGCGAGTATCTTCGCGTCGCGGTACTCGATCTCGGGAGGCAGCGCGGTGCCCAGCGCGGGATAATCGTAACGCGAGGCCGCGCCCCAGAGCAAATGCTTGTGGCCGTTGATATAGGGGAAGTCCGAGTCCCACGTGATCGTCCGTATTCCCAGGGGGGTCTGGGCGACGTCGAGCGTCGTGCCGTTGACCTTGACTATGTGGTACACCGAGTACATATACGGCGTGCCGTAGGTGCTGGCGTTCGGGTACCACAGGTGCGGATTGGCGATGTCGCCCTTCTGGTCGAACACGTAGCTCTGCCCCGCGGCAACGCTTTGCGTGCTTGTCAACGACAACACCACGTTGCTGTTCGCGTCCACCACCTTGGTGTTGAGCGATACGCTCGCGTCCGCGGTCCCGTCGTTCTGGACGTTGGTGAGCATGCGCACGGTGGCGGAGGCATCCGATGCAGCGGTGGTGGCCACGTAGGTTCCCCATTTATTGAGAACAGAGTACACGTTCATCGGTATGTGGACGTTGTCGGTGATGTGCATCCATACGGGCCGGAAAATACCGCCGTCCGACTGGCCGAAGCGGAACCCGAGGGAAAAACCGGGGTCGGCGTACGTTGCACCGTTCTTGCTGAGGCGCACCGCGAGAACATTGTCGGCGCCGCCGAAATGCACATACGGAGTTGCGTCAATGACGAACCCTATGAACCCGATCACATGGGTGCATTGAGGATTATACGCGCTGTTGCCGGGAATGAACGTGCCGTTTACGTAGACCGAGGCGCCCACATGCGCTCCCTCAAATTCTATGAAAATCTTTCTTGCGGCATACGCGTTGTCCAGGGTGAAATGTTTGCGATACCAGTTTGTTCCGCCGTACATGGATCCATCACCGCCGCCGCTCGCCTGATTGATGAAGGTGTCGGTGTCGTTCCAACAATGCGGAATCCCAACATCTTTCCATCCGGCATCGCTGTAGGTGGGCGCCTGAGCGCCGCCCGGATCGGATTTTGTAAATTTCCAGGGTGTAACACCCATGTTGACCGTCACCCTATTGCTCGTTTCGCCTGTGTAGGTATCCGCGAAGCCGGAAACGGCAGCCAGCATCGTGACAACCAGCATTCCCAAAAGAATTTTGCATTTCATTGTAATGGCCCCCCCTGAGTAGATTTTTTTCGTGGCTCAGAATTTAACCGCACAAATAATGGATTCTAACTTTGCTTTGCGCACCCCCTCTTCCCTAAAGTGGTTACAAAACCAAGTTCCACCCAACACCTATTATAATATACCATGCATTTGCCATTATTTGCGGAATACTTGGGCCACACGCCAAGAATCACAGCCAATAAAAGGCAATTGTTCTTGTTTGCTATTGAAGAAATAGAGACACGGCCGGGACGGCCATGGCACACGAAAGAGATTTATTTAGGATTTAAGGTCATGCTGGACAACTGTCCGCGCCATCCATCCGTCTTTTCCGACATGTTTTTAATCTCGAATTACTCCTCCTCATCCTTCTTCGTTTCAATCCCCAACTTTTTACATTTACGGAACAGCGTCGCCTTGTGCACCCCCAGCTTCTGCGCCGCCTTGATCTTGCTCCCGCCGGTCTCGGCGAGCACGCTCTGCAGGTACAGTTTTTCCAGTTCGTCAAAGTCCTTGACATGCGAGATCGACTGCAGGCCCGCGGCGGCGGCGCCGCCGCGGAACTGCTGCGGCAGGTGCGCGACGCCGATCGTGGGCTCCTTGCAGAACACGAACGCGTGCTCCACGGCGTTTTCCAGCTCGCGGATGTTGCCGGGGAAGTCGTGCGCGAGAAGGGCGTTCGCCGCCTCCTGCGACATGCCCTTGATCTTCTTGTTGTACCGCGTGTTGAACCGCTCGATGAAATGGTCGCACAAAATCGGGATGTCGCAGCGCCGGTCGCGCAGCGGCGGCAGCTTTATCACGAGCACGTTGATGCGGTAGAACAGGTCCTCGCGGAAGGCGCCCTTCTTCACCATGGCCGAAAGGTCCCTGTTGGTGGCGGCGATGATGCGCACGTCAACCTTCACCGCCTGCGACCCGCCGAGCGGCTCGAAGGTCTTGTTCTGCAAAACGCGCAGCAGCTTCACCTGCATGGCGGGCGAGATGTCGCCGATCTCGTCGAGGAAGATGGTGCCGCCGTCGGCGCGGCTGAACGTGCCGGGCTTGTCCTTTTTCGCATCGGTAAAGGCGCCCGCCTTGTAGCCGAACAGCTCGCTCTCGAGCAGGTTGTCGGGCAGGGCCGAGCAGTTGATGGCGACAAAGGGCTTAGCCTTGCGGTTGCTCATCTCGTGCAGGGAGCGGGCCACGAGCTCTTTGCCCGTGCCGCTCTCGCCGGTGACGAGCACGGTGGCCGGCGTCTGCGCTACCTCGGGCAGGATGTCGAAGATGTCCTTCATGAGCGGGCTTCTGCTCACCATGTCGTGGAAGCTCGCCCGGTCCATGATCTCCCTGCGCAGGCTGGCGATCACGTGGCGCGCCTCCTCGGTTTCCTTCTGCGCCTCGGCCAGCCGCGCCTCGTCCGCCTTTTTCTTTTCGGTGATGTCGTGCACCTGGACAATGAAAAGCTCGCGTGAGTCCCGGCTTTTTTCGAGCGGGGTGATGTTCCACATGAAAAACCGGTCCCCCTCGGCCTTGCCCTTTTTTCCCTCAAGCCGCAGGGCGGTCTCGTGCTCCACGCTTTCGCCCGCGTCAAGGCGCGCCTGTTTATCGGCCGGCAGCGAAATCGCGTTGAACACCGAAAAGGGAACTTCGGCCGGCGCCGCGCTCGCCGGGATGTCGAACAGGTCGCAGAACGCCCGGTTCATCTCGGTGAGGCAGCCGGCCTTTTCGCACAGCGCGATGCCGGTGGGCGACCACGCAACGATGCTCTTGAACCGCTTCTCGCTCTCCCGGAGCTTCTGCTCCGCCACCATGCGGTCGGTGATGTTGATCACGCACATGCGCATGCCCGTGATCTCGCCGCCCTCGGTGATGGGAGACGAGTTGACGAGCAGGTGAAACACCATGCCGTCCTTGCGCGTCACGGTGTATTCGGCAGGGTTGCCGTAATCGCCGCGGTAAATATTGGCGATGTCCTTTTTCGCCCGCTCGTGGTCCGCGGGCTGGATCAGGTCGAACAGGTGCACGCCGCGTTTGAAATCGTCCTGGGTGAGCAGGAAGGTCTCGAGCCCTTTCTTGTTTGTATAGGTGAGCTTCATGGCGTTGTCCCACTCGCAGATGATGCCCGGCAGCAGCTGGGCAGTGTCGCGGAACCGGTGCTTGCTTTCCCTGAGCTTCTGCTCGGCCACCACGCGGTCGGTGATGTCGATGATGCACATGCGCATGCCCATGATCTCGCCGCCCTCGGTGATGGGAGCCGAGTTGACGAGCAGATGAAGGAGGGCGCCGTCTTTCCGCCTGACCGTGTTTTCCACGGGATTGCCGTAAATGCCGTGGTAGACATTGTAAATGTCTTTCTCCGCGCGCTGCCGGTCTTCCGGCGAAACGAAGTCGAACAGGTTGATTCCCCGCTTGAAATCCTCCTCGGTGAACAGAAAAGTCTCAAGCCCCTTTTTGTTGGCATAGGTGAGTTTCATGCTGTTGTCCCACTCGCAGATGATGCCGGGTAAAAGCTGTGCCATGTCGCGGAACCGGTGTTCGCTCGACCGCAGGTCGGTGATGTCGATGAGGGAGATGAGGCTCCGTTTTGTTCCCGGAATCATGCCTACGTTGATGAGGATGCTGCGGAGGCCCTTGTCCTTCTGCAGGAGCTTGAATTCGTATTCGGTGGGGACGTCGGAACCGCCCTCGCGCCTGCGCTTGAAATAATTGAGCATCCGCTCCCGGTCCTCGGGCGCCACGTATTCGGTGAATAGCTTTTTGCTTTTAATCTCGTCTTGGCTGTAGCCGGTGATGAGCTCCATTTTATGGTTGCCCACCGAGATGGTCATGTCCTCCTCGAGGATGAGCATGGCGGTGCCGGTGTATTCGAACGCGGCCCGGTACAGCTCCTCGTTCCTGCGCACGGTCTCGCGCATCTGCTCGAGTTCCTGGCACGCCGTTTCGAGCTCGCGAAGTTTTTCCACGCATTCGTCTTTTGACAATTGTTCGTAGTCCATGACGTCTCCTTGCCGGACTGTTAGGCCGATACCCTAAAATAGAATGTCTTGTACACTTTGACAAGGTTCAAAACCACGGGAGGCGCTTATTTTTTCCCCCGCCGAATAGTATTTTTCTTATAAACAAACGCCAGCGGAGGCTGCATGGATAAAAGGATCGTGGACCTGCTCGGCACCATACACGCGGAGGCGTCGTTTCTCCTGCTTGCCGGCAAGGACTACTGCGGCGGCGATTTCGTGCTCGAGGCATGCGCCGGCTGCCAGTGTTTTTTCGCGTGCGAATCCATCACCCGCGGCAACCGCCTGCTCGCCGACCTGCGGGCCGAAACCAGCGCAAAAGGAACCGACATGAACAGGGAAGTGTTTGAGACCAAATGCCAGCTTGTGCTTGACTGGGCGCGCGCCGAGGTGCGGCATTTTGCCGAGTTCTCGTCCGCGGCCGCCGACATTAAAAAGGCGCAGTCGTTCGCCAAGGACATCGCCGAGGTGGAGCCGTACATCAAGGCCTCGTTCGAGCTCGCCGGCGCCGTCAAGGCCATGATCGGCGAGTACCGCATCATGTTCCAGCTGCTGGACAAAAAGATCCCGGACTGGCGCGAAAAATTCCCGTTTGAAAAGACTTGCCATGAGGCCGAGGATTTGGTGAACAAGATACTGAGTTGATTTCCATGCAATAATTTTTTGCGGGGGAAGTCCATCCTGTTTCATAACCATGTCAATCAACATGGCGCCTGCCGGTCACGGCACTGGTTCTCACTCCGGTCTCGGCTAACGCCTCGGGCCGCCACGGCGCTATGCCGCTTCGCGGCTGCGTCCGGGCGGCACCGCGTTCTAACGCGGCCTCCGTTCGCCCCTGGCGCGGAACATCCTCCTTTCTTTTTGTAAATTGAATGGACCCCACAACAAGCCCAGTAAAGACAAGTCTTATAACCAGCACGTGTCAAGCTGTGTCATTTTTTTCGATGCTATAACGCAGGATGAGAATAAAAATGGCTCTTGACTAATGCCAAGCGTTAGGCAGGACTGGAGGCCGTCGCCGGAGCGCGGTGCTGCCCGGCCCTCGCCGAAGGCATATGGGGGCCGTGGCAGCCCGAGGGCTTGCCCGAGACCGGAAGGACGGCCGACCCCGTCGCGTAGAGCGGCCGTGAACCGCTTTTACGCGACGGGGGAACGCCCAGATTTATTTTTTTTTAATATTATGAAACCTTTTAAACGAACCTATATTGAAATCACTAATACCTGCAACTTGTCTTGTGAATTTTGCCCGGGCACGTCGCGTACCACGCAGTTCATGAAGCCGGAAACGTTTGAAAAAATTCTGGTCAACCTAGGCCAATATTCCACCCATCTCTATTTCCACGTGCTCGGCGAACCGCTGCTGCACCCGGAAATCGCCGCCTTTCTTGACATTGCGCAGAAGCATAAGAAACTGGTCAATTTGGTCACCAATGGAACGCTTATTTCGGAAAAAGGCTATCTTATCGTCGGGAAACCCGCATTGCGGCAGGTGACGTTTTCGCTGCATTCGTTTGTGGATGCCGGCAAAGTAGCGTCTGTCAATAATTATCTCGGTCAAATTATTGATTTCGCCAAGAAGGCTTCTCAAAGTCATATCATTTGCCTCAGGCTCTGGGACACCGACGCGGATGCCGGAGGCGCCGTCGGCGCGGCGATGATCAGGCATGTTCAAGATGAATTTGATTTGTCCTATTCTCTCATGGAAAGATTACAAACGTCTTCGGGAGTCAATCTTGGAAAAAATATTTTCATCAACAAGACAAAACGCTTTGAATGGCCGGACCTCAGCGGCCCTGATTTCGGTGAAACCGGGTTCTGCCTCGGCCTGAGGCAGCAGATTGCGATACTTGCGGACGGCACGGTGGTGCCCTGTTGTCTTGACAGAAACGGAGATATGGTTTTGGGAAACATCCTGTCCCAGAAAATCGAGGACATTATTGGATCAAAACGGGCTCAGAGGATATTAAACGGGTTTTCGCGGAGAAAAGTTGCAGAAATATTGTGTAAAAAATGTTCTTACCGTCTTAGATTTAATCTCCCTTCTGGTCTTGACTGATGATCTCGCCGCCCCATCTCCCCATCAAATGAACTACGCCGCAGCAGAGCTGACGGGGTATCTAAGTCAAAACAAAAATAACTGAACCGCTTCTTTATGCAAACACTCGTACTCTTTTTCGACACCTTGTTCTCGAACATACTTTCGAACCGTATCTTCACATCC
>Ga0335081_10000314_pt1 | contig 89834 bp, 62 predicted proteins | sample Lox_Sample_35_FD_206713 | JGI IMG/M metagenome (GOLD analysis project Ga0335081, IMG submission 206713) | Soil microbial communities from Loxahatchee National Wildlife Refuge, Florida, United States - Lox_Sample_3.5 | ecosystem: Environmental > Terrestrial > Soil > Wetlands | place: USA... | reverse complement strand
CGTGTTGCCGCCGGTTTCCAGGCTCACGCCGGAGCAGGCCATGTATCACTTTTTGAGCGGCTACACGGCCAAGGTCGCGGGCACCGAACGAGGCTTGGGCAACGAACCGCAAGCCACGTTCAGCGCTTGCTTTGGGGCGCCCTTCCTGCCGCGTCCGGCCTCTACGTATGCCTCATTGCTGGGCGAAAAGTTACGGCGGCACGAAGCGACGTGCTGGCTGGTGAACACCGGCTGGGCGGGCGGGCCGTTCGGAGTGGGCGAGCGGATGAAGCTGCGCTACACGCGGGCCATGCTCAACGCCGCGCTTTCCGGCGCTCTGCAGAGCGCTCCAATGGCGGAACACCCGGTGTTCAAAGTGGCTGTGCCCACGTCATGTCCCGACGTTCCACCGATTTTCCTGGATGCGCGCGGCATGTGGGCCGATAAGGCCGCGTACGACAAAGCGGCGCATGATCTGAGCAACCGCTTCCGGAAGAACTTTGAGAAGTTCACTGTGGTGCACCGGGAGATCGCGGAAGCCGCGCCGGCGGTATAGCTCCCGCGCCGCGTGAGCTATAGTCGGAAAAGGATGCTCCCGCGCGCGATCGGTATCCTTCTGGTGGCGAATCTCTCAGCCACAGCGCAGAGCCTGCGCTCGGTCAACGACCTGGTCACGACGGTGCGGGACGCTCTTCGGCAAAACCGAAACGACAGGCAGATCGCCCGCAGCCTGCGCAGAATCCGACTGGCCGAGCGCCTGGACGACCGGACGGTCGAGACGTTGGAGAGCGACGGCGCCGGGCCCCAGACCGTGGAAGAGCTGCTCCACTTGCGCGACGCCTCTTCCGGGATGCCGGCACCGCTGGCTCCAGCCATCGAGTCGCCGCCGCAACCATCGCCGGAAGAGCAGAGGCGCATCTGGGCCGCGGCCACCGCCAATTCCCTCAACTATAGTGAATCGTTGCCGGACTTCATCTGCAACGAGGTTGTGCGCCGATTCAAGGACCCCACGGGCAGGGAGTCATTCCGCCTGGCCGATACCCTGGTGATCCGGCTCACCTACTTCGAGCACAAGGAAGACTACCGGCTGTTGACGGTGAATAATCGCTCGACAGGGTTGTCTTACGAGCAGACCGGCGGCGCCATTACCGAGGGCGAGTTCGGCACCATGTTGTTCAGCACCTTTACTCCGGCGGCCCAGACCGAATACCGCTGGGACCATTGGACGACGCTCCGCAAACGCCCGGCGAGCGTTTACTTCTTCCGGATTGTGCCGCCGCACTCGTACTACCGCATCACATGGGGAACCACTGCCGGAGGAAGGCGTTCCACCACGGCGGGCCAGCATGGATACGTCTACGTAGACAGAGAGAGCAACATGGTGGTGCGGATTGCCGCTACCGCCGACGGTATCCCCCAGGATTTCCCGGTGCAGAAGGCAATCACGCTGTTGGATTATGGTTTCTCGGAGGTGGGCGGACGGCAGTACTTGCTGCCGTTGCACGCCACTACCCGTCTGGACGCGCTGCCATTCCAGCACCGGAACGAAGTGGACTTTCTGGCCTATCGCAAGTTCTCTGCCGATGCCACCATCAGCTTCGGGGACACGCCGGTCAAGAAATAGGGCCTGAGCTCGGTTCGGCTCCCCGGAGCCGCAGCCCCGGGGGATTACGGCCCGAGTGGTGGCCAGCCGCGAACTTTTTTGCGGAACAACATCCCACCTCCGGCGTATTAGCCTGTTATGCGCAATGAGATCCGCTATGCTGTCCGCTCGCTCTGGCACGACCGGGGCTTTACAACAGTGGTGGTGCTCAGCCTGGCCGTGGGTATTGGAGCCAACACCGCGATCTTTTCGCTCGTGAACGGCATCCTGCTGCAGCCGCCGGCCTATCGTCAGCCGGAACAACTCGTGGGAATCGCCCAGGTAATTCCCAAATTCGCCAAAACCTATCCGTCCCTTCCAACCAATCTTGGCATCCTGGCGGAGTGGCGGCAGCATGCCAGTTCGTTTGAGAGCATCGGCGTGGATGTGCCCGCATCGTTCAACCTGACGGGCGTTGGCGAGCCCGAGTTGCTCCGCGGCGTGCGGATGTCGGCCAATTTCTTCTCCGTCCTCGGCGTCCAACCACGCTTGGGACGATCCTTTCTGGTGAGCGAAGACGCCGCAGGCCACGATTCCGTCGTGATCCTTACCGATGGCTTGTGGCGGCGCCGCTTCCATGCCGACCCCGGCATCGTGGGCCGCAAGATCCTGCTCGATGGCAAGCCGAATGAGGTGGTGGGTGTCATGCCGCCATCGTTCCGCTTCCCGCGGGAAAACGGCCTCGCGATCGCGCCAATCGGTGAATCGACCGAGATCTTCAAGCCGCTCGGCTATGAAAACGACGACCTCAAGCTCCGGATGGGCGACTTCAACTATTGGCCGACGGGCCGTCTGCGGGCCGGCGTTCCGATCTCGAAAGCCCAGGCGGAGCTGAACGTCGTCCAGGCGAGCATCTCCGCGAAGATTCCCGGCGAACTCGACCTCCACGCCAACGTGCTGCCTCTGGTGGAGCGGATGGTGGGCGACGTGCGACGCGGCTTGGTGCTGCTGATGGCCGCCGTGGGAGCGGTGCTCCTGGTGTTGTGTGTCAATCTGACAAATCTCTCCCTGGTTCGCGCGGCTGGGCGCGCCCACGACTCGGCCATCCGCGTGGCGCTCGGCGCGGGACGCTCTCGGATGATTGGTCAATCCCTGGTGGAGAGCCTGTTGCTCGCGGGAATCGGCGGCGGTCTGGGAGTGGCGCTCGCCTTTGGCGGTTTGCGCGCGTTGCTGCAAAACGCTCCTCTGGATTTGCCGCGGCTCAGCGAAGTCCACGTGGACGTGCGCGTGCTGCTCTTCACGGCAGCGATTGCGCTGGTTACGGGCGGGATCCTCGGTGTGCTGCCTGCCTGGCGCCAAGCCGCCGCCGCGCCTTATGAAACCCTGAAGTCCGCCAGCCGTACTGGCACGGAGAGCCGGGGCGGTATCCGCCTGCGGAACATCCTGGTCAGCCTGGAAGTGGGGCTCAGCGCCACCCTGTTGGTGACCGCGAGTCTGCTCGCCGCCAGCTTCGTGCGGTTGATGGGAGTTGACAAGGGTTACGACATAGATAGGGTAATTTCCGCGACCATGTCGCTTCCCGCGACGAAGTACCCCGAACCCGCGCAGCGGGCGGCGTTCTATCAGCGCGTCCTGGAGCGTTTCGCGGCCCTGCCGGGCGTGCAGTCGACAACTCTGGTATCGGCCCTGCCGCTCCAAGGCGAAAGCTGGATCGACATCGTCGTTCCTGAAGGCGATTCGCGGCCTCTCCTCGAGCAACCCACCACGAACGTGCGGTTCATCAGTCCCGGATACTTCCGGACCCTGCGGGTGCCGTTAGCGGAAGGACGCGATTTCGAGGAACGCGACCGCAACCGCAAGGTGGCCGTCATTTCTGCGGGGCTCGCGCGCAAGCTCTGGCCCGGGAAAAGCGCGGTGGGGCGCAGGCTCGATGACCACCAGGGCATCATGGAGGTGGTAGGCGTCACGCCCGACATTCGCAGCACCAGCCTGGACCAGGAGCCCGTTAACATGCTCTACCACCCGTATTGGGAGCGCCCCCAGCGGGTTTCGGCGCTCCTGGTGCGCACCGCCATGAATCCGCGCGGCGTGGCGGGAACGCTGCGCAACGCCGTTTGGGCGATCGATTCCGAAGTGCCCGTGCCGGAAATCCGCACCCTGCAGCAGGTGATGGACCAATCCGTGGCCCAACGCCGATTCCAGATGCTGCTGGTCGGGCTCTTCGCGGCCGCGGCGCTGGCGTTGGCGGCATTTGGCACCTACGGGGTGGTGGCGTACTCGGTGGCGCGCCGGCGCGCGGAAGTTGGAATCCGCATGGCCTTGGGCGCCAGCCAGAGCAATGTGTTAGGCATGGTTGTCCGCCAAGGAATGGCCCCGGTCTTGGCCGGTTTGCTGGGTGGCGCGTTGGTGGCTTTGGCGATTGGGAAATTCGTGGCCAGTCTGCTGTTCCAGATGAGTCCGCGAGATCCCGGAGCGTTCGCCGCCGCCGCTGCGGTGCTTGCTCTGACGGCAGCCGCCGCCTGCCTGATTCCCGCCCACCGCGCCACCCGCGTCAATCCGGTGCAGGCTTTGCGGTTTGAGTAGTGGCGCCTGTGGCGCCCGCACTCTTGCGGGGGTGCCCTGGGCCAGTCGCGACTCATCGCGACGCATGGCTGTCCCGGCCCCTCCCCATGACCATATCGTGACACTTCCTGTACGAAAACCCCATCCGCGCCTCGCTACAATCAGGAATCATGAGCCCACCGCGGGAGTGGCTCAAACCGCCGCGCAGCCTGCTGCTGATCCTGTTCCTGGTCACTCTCGTGTCCGTCTCGGCACTGGCCTGGTTCGGATGGAAAGTCCTCGACCAGGAGCGCGACGTCGAAGCCCGGCGGGCTCAGGACCGTCTCGAGCAGGCGGCTGACCGGATCGCCGCCACGATGCGCGGAGCCTTGGCCGACACCGGCGACCGCTTGGGCGCATGGGTCATGGCGCCGCCCTCCGATGGCCAGCCCGAACAGGGTCTGCTCCTGTTAGTGACTGACAATGCCTTCTCCGCGCTCCCTTCCGACCGTTTACTCTACCGCCCGTTTCCCTCGCCCGAACCCGAGGCCGACCCAGCCGCGTTCGCCGATGGCGAAACACTGGAGTTCCAACCAGCGCAGCCCGACAGAGCAATCGAGTGGTATCACCGGCTGGCGGATTCGAAAAACCCCGCCATTCGCGCCGGCGCGTTGATGCGCCAGGCGCGTGTGTTGCGACGAATGGCCCGGATCGACGAGGCCCGCGCTGTTTACCTCGTACTTGCGGCCTCGCGCGGCGTGCGCGTCGCGGGCGCGCCCGCCGAACTGGTGGCCCGGCACGAACTGTGCGACCTCTCAGGCAACCGGGAGGAGGCTGAAGCGCTCAGGAGAGACCTGCTGCGGGCGCGCTGGCAACTGACTCGCGGCCAGTTCGGATTCTACTGGTCCGAGACCGGGCGTCTCTCCGGGCACGAGGAAGCCGCACCGGCGGAACTAGTTCGGTGGTCCGAGGTGGCGGCGCTGGCTTGGGCGGAGCTCAAGCGCCAGCAGAGTCCGCGCGGTCAAAACACCATGTGGGTGGATGGCCACCCCTACTTCCTGATCTGGCGCGGTGTTTCCGGGCGGCTAGCCGCTCTGGTTAGCAGGCCAGAGGCGGTGCTGAAGCCGGTTGCTTCCGATGCCTCAGTCTCGTGGGCTGCCTTGGACAACGAGGGACGTGTCGTTGCAGGACGCAAGAGCGGATCGGGCCACGCCGCGGTCCGCACAACTGCAGAGACTGAGCTTCCTTGGACGCTCTACTTCACAGGAGCGCAAGGCGCCAAGGAAGCCGGAATGGTCGCGCGCCAGCGCTTCCTGCTTCTGGTGACGGCAGTGACGGTGCTGTTCCTGATCGCGGGAGCGTACTTCATGGCCCGCGCCATCCGCCGCGACCTCGAAGTGTCGCGGATGCAATCCGACTTCGTCGCGGCTGTCTCGCACGAGTTTCGTTCGCCGCTCACTTCCATCCGCCAGTTGTCTGAGATCCTGGCGCTGGGTCGAGCCCCCAGCCCGGAACGCCGCCAGGTTTACTACGAGACCCTGGTCCGCGAGACCACGCGCCTGCAACGATTGGTCGAGGCGCTACTCAATTTTGGCCGGATGGAGGCGGGCGTGCGCCAGTACCGTTTCGAAGAGTTGGATGCCGCTGGCCTGGTGCAACGGGTGGTGGCTGAATTCGAACCTCAGATCGCGGATGCAGGCCGCCACATCCAACTCGATGAAGCCGGCGGGCCGTGCCGGATCGACGCAGACCCAGAAGCTCTCTCCGTCGCGTTGCGGAACCTGGTGGACAATGCGCTCAAATATTCGCCGAATTGCCCCACCGTGTGGGTCAACTGGCGGCGCGAAAATGGCCACGTAGCCATTCAGGTCCGCGACCTGGGAATGGGCATTCCGCTTTCGGAAAGGAAAGCCATTTTTCGCAAGTTCTATCGCGGCAGCGCCGCCGCGGCGGCCAACGTGAAGGGCTCGGGCGTGGGGTTGGCTATGGTGCGCCATATTGTGGCTGCCCACGGCGGAGAAATCACTGTGGCCAGCGAAGTCGGGCAGGGGAGCACGTTCACGATGCTGTTGCCCGCAGGAGCGGATCAGCCATGACGCGCATCCTTGTGGTGGAAGACGAGCCCGGCATCGCCCTCGGCCTGGAAGACGATCTCAAGATGGAAGGGTATGAAGTCGAAGTGGTCGCCGATGGCGCCGTCGCTTCGCGCCGCGCCAAAGAGGGCGCCTTCGATTTGGTCGTGCTGGATGTCATGCTGCCCGGCAAAGACGGTTTCGAAATCTGCCGGGAACTGCGCCGCGCCGGTTTGCGGGTCCCGATCCTGATGCTCACGGCAAAGACCCAAGAGGCCGAAAAAGTGCTGGGCCTGGAATTGGGCGCCGACGATTATGTCACCAAGCCATTCGGCACCCGCGAACTCCGCGCGCGCATCAAAGCGCTGCTCCGCCGCGCCGCAAGCGGCCAGGAACCGGAGGTAGAGCGCTATCGCTTCGGCGACGTGGAAGTGGACTTCGGCCGCGGCGAACTGCGTCGCACCGGCCAGGCCGTCGAGCTGACACCGATCGAATTCAAGTTACTGGCGCTTTTTATCCGCGCCGCCGGGCGCGTGCTCAGCCGCGACCGCCTTCTCGCGGCAGCCTGGGGCCCGGACACATTCGCTTCCGATCGCATTGTGGACAATCACATCGCCAACCTGAGGAAAAAGATCGAACCGGACCCGGCCAATCCGCGCTACCTGCGCAACGTGCGCGGCCTGGGTTACCGTTTTGATGGTTGAAATGTTACGCAAACGTGACACTGTCGTGGCAGCGTTCCCATATTGGTTTCGTATCCTGCTGCATGAGATGACCAAGTCACCCGGTGCTCCCTCAGTGCCGCGACCGTCAGGGAGCCGAGAGCAACGCGGCGATCATCCTCGGCCAATCATCTCAAGACTGCAGCACAGGCGGTGCCACGTCCGCTATGCAGCCGCAGCAGCAATGGCCGTTAACCTCCTGCCCGCGACCCAACCCGCCGTTGATTCCGAAACCCAACTCGAGGCCGCCATCCATCGCGAAATCGTCCTGGGCGACTTGCCCGGCGCCATGCGCCAGTTCCGCGCTCTACTCGCGCAGCCCGGCCTGCCGCGGCCGGTAGCTGCCAAAGCGCTTTTCGAAACCGCGGAATGCCAGCAAAAACTGGGGCAGGGCAAGGACGCCTACAATACCTTCCGCCGGGTAGCCAGCGAATATGGCGACCTCGCCGAGGTCGCGAAGCCGGCGCGCCTCAGGCTGGCCGCGTGGAGTGGCCCCCGCAACCTCAAGTTCGAGGAAGGTGTTCCCGGCAAGGTGCCTCCTGGCTGGTTTGTGCCGTCGCTTCCCAAGGACGCCGACTACCTGGCTGGTTTGCGCCGCGAGGGATGCCACAGCAGGATCGGCTGTGCCGTAGTGATGGTGCCCGTGAATGTGCCCCGGCCGGAAGGCAACTTATATCAGAACTTCAGTGCCGCCGCTTACCGCGGCAAGACCGTACGGCTGCGCGCGTGGCTCAAGCTGGATACGTTTTTCACAACGCCCATCGGCGTTCGCTTCGCCGACCCCGAGGATCGCGCGCAGTTGTGGCTGAAGGTCGAGCGCGCCAACGGCGGCATCGGCTTCTCTGACAACATGGACGACCGCCCGCTCCGTTCCACCGAGTGGACCCAGTGCGAGATCGTCGGCGCCATCGATGACGACGCGCAGTTCATCTACTTCGGCGTCATAGTGCGGGGAGGGCGCGTCTGGATCGACGACGTCACCTTTGAAGTAGTTCCGCAATAACCGAAGAGGTGTGCTTATGAGCAACAACAGCAGAAGTGTGTTCGGACTCGTGTTGGCTGCCCTGATGATTCCGGCGGCGCTGCCCGCTCGAGCCCAGGGCGCCAACGAAAAGAAGCTCAAGCAAGGCGAATATCAGATCTACAATGACGTGGTCAAAGACGTCAATACCGCCAATTTCACCAAGGCTATCGCCGACCTCGACGCTTGGAAAACGGAGTTCCCCGATTCGGAGTTCAAAGACGACCGGCTCGCCTTCTACGTGCAAGCCTATGCGGGAGCAAATCGAGCCGCCAACTCACTGGCCGCCGCCACAGAACTGCTCGCACGCGATCTCAACGCGACGTTCCCCGGCGCGGCGGGCCAGCCCACTGTCATTCGGGTTCTCTACAGCACGGTGTGGGCCGTCTCTCACGACCCGAATCCCGGGCCCGAAGAATTAGCGGCAGGCGAAAGCGCTGCCCGCCAATTAATGGCCTACGACCAAAAACTACCCGGTGTGACGGACGAACAGTGGGCCCAGGCGCGAGCTGACATGCGTGAAAAGGCCGGCGCTGCTCTTCTCTATCTAGCCATGCGGCCCGGCATCCAAGCCATGGCCAAACAGCCTCCGGATTGCGCCACTGCCGAAACGGCCTACGCCCGAGCCCTCGGCGGCTATCCCGACAAGTCCCTCCTGTCCTACGAACTGGGCAGGGCCGCCAGTTGCGAAGTCAAGACTCAGCCCGAGAAGATTTCCCTTGCTCTCTATGAATTCGAGCGCGCTGCCGTGATAGACCCCACGCTCGGAGACCCCAAGAGCGACGCGAAGACGATGCAGAACTACGCCGACAACTCCTATGTAAAGGTTCATGGCAGCGACGAAGGCCTTGACCAGCTCAAGCGCCTTGTCAAGGAATCCCCGCTGCCGCCAGCCGGTTTCAAGATCAAGACCGCCACCGAGATTGGCGAAGAGAGACGCGCCGAATTCGAGAAGGACAATCCGCAACTTGCACTGTGGATGAAGATCAAAGGTGCGCTCTCTGACACGGATGGCGATCAATACTTCGTCGCGCAGTTGAAAGACTCCGCGGTGCCCCAGCTTCGCGGCACGCTGCTCGACGCCAAACCGGCATGCCGTCCCACGGAACTGCTGGTCGCTGTTCCGCTACCCGGCTCCACTCAGACGCTTCAGCCGGAGATCCTCTTGAAGCTGGAGAAACCCCTCACCGGCAAACCGGAAATCAACATCGAGTTCCGCTGGGAAGGCGTTCCGTCATCCTTCACCAGAGACCCGTTCCTGCTCACCATGGAAACCGAAGCCGCCAAGATCGAAGGCCTCAAAACAACGCCGTGTACTCCGGCGCCAACCAAGAAGAAGTAGCTGACGCGCTGAAAAAGACGGAGTTTCGATTTTGTTCTCGTGTTACTCGGCGTCTTCGAGCCTCGGCGGTAAGAATTCCGGCGGGCGCGTCAAGCTGCCCCCGCCTACTCCGGGTAAAACCCTTCGCGCGCGCGCACCACGCGGCCCTTGGGACCGCTCAGCACCACCTGGATCTTGCGCCATTTGCGGTCTTCTCCCGGCTCAGGCTGAAATGCCAGCAGGTATCCGTGCATCAGGTCTTCCGATACCTTTTGGAACACTCCACCGATATCCGCGAGCGTACGAATCAGGAATGGCGTACCCCCGGTTGCGTGCGACACATTCGCCAATTCGCCGATCAGCGTCTGATTGGTCAGCGCTTGTCCCTCGGCGATAGTGTGGATCGGGATTCCGCGGCTCTTGGCCCGCATGACGGCTGTGTCGGAGGTCAACATGCTGGCGTTGTCGTCGCCGTCCGTGAAGACGATGATGACTTTCTTCCCGCTCCGTCCGGAGAGGTCGTGGATCACGCTCACCAACGCATCGTAGAGCGCGGTAGTCCCCGACGCGTGGGCCCGAAGCACAGCACGCTTGGCGGCGACCTTGTCCTTGGTGAATTCCTGCAACTCGGTCACGCGGTCGTTGAAGCCATAAACCGCCACCGTATCGTCCGGGCGCAGGTCGTCCAGCAGCCGCAAGGCGGCGTTCTTCAGGGGCGGAAGGGCTTCCTCCATGCTTCCGGTGGTATCGAAAAGCAAAGCCACTGTGACGCTGGAAGTGTGATTCTCGAAGGCGAAGACCGGCTTCGGGTGGCCCTCTTCCAGAATCGTGAACTGGGGCGCCCTCAGGTCGTCCACATAGCGTCCCCGGCCGTCCGTGACGGTTGCGTACACCTCCACGATTCGCCCGCTTGCCCGGAAAACCGCGTCCGTGGAGGGAGGCGGGGTCATGCTGGGAATGCCTCCGTCAGACGCACCAGGCGGCATGAGCGCAGCGGTCTCCACCAGACGCTCCGGCTCCTTCTCGCTGATGACGCGGCTGCTCAGTGGGCGAGCCACTTCGCCAAATGTGCCGAAACCACCCAGCAGCAGAGAGCCCGGAGGACCATTCGAAACAATCATGCTCGACGGCGCGAAGAAGGAGGTCCGCTGGTCGCCGGCCGCCGGGACAAAATTGTGTTTGCTGAGGAGCAAGGGATCCTCGGCAACCAACAGCCACTTCGGATCCAGTAACGCCGCATACACCGCGCCGCTCAACGCGGCGAGCGTCTTCAGGGCATCGGGGGGTTGCCCCAGCGAACCGATGCGTGGGACGTTCTGCAGAGCCTTCACCCGTTCGAAGGCGTCTCTTTTCGCGCCGTTCAATCGCAGGAGGCCGCTTGCCAAGGCCTCGTCGATGTCGGCTGCGCCGCTGGTCATGCCGCGCAACGCTTCAATGGATCTTGCGGAAGGGTTCTCCGATTGCAATGCCTCGCACACCTGGCGGAAAGCTGCGGCGCTCCGAGCAGCGTCGAGAGACCCGGCCTGGTTGGCCAGCACGATCAGCTCCACCAGCGAATGCCAATCGCCCACAAGCAGCTTCTGCCGCTCTGCCGGCGCCCCCGCCGCGCTATCGGCGAACTTGGCCAGGGCCTCAAACTCGGCCGCGCCCAGACCGGGAAGCTGTTCGAAGTAAGGAAACAGGCTCCTCCACTCGCCGTAGTGTTCGCGCAGCAACTCGGCGGACGCGCGGTCAAGTGGCGCTTTCCGCTTTTCTTCCAATTGGATCAGCGCTGCCAGAGCCGGCAATGCCGTCAGACGAAGAAGGGCATCCGCCGGGCTCGCGGAGCCTGCCACCCACGCTTCGGCGCCCCCGGGGAATTCCACTTCCCCGGAAGAGCTCAACCGCAGCCTCTGCAGAATGACCGCCTGCCACCGCTCGGGGGGTGCAGCTAGTCCCGCGACACCGACCGAGTCCCGATACCATCTGTACGCCCCTTCCAACCGCGCCGCGCTCGCGGTGAAGAACTGCTGGTGCGCCGCATCCGCGCGCCACAGATCGAAATAGAAAGGCAGGGAGTGACCCTGGTCTTTTTCCAACAGCGCCCGGAAGAACCGCGCCGGGTTTTGCGGATTCGCCCCGGCGAGCTTCGCCCAGACCGCTTCCGCTTTCGCTCCACCCGGTACGATCACACGCTGACTCGCCACCGCAAACGCCGCCCCGTAGTCAGCCAGCAGGTTCGAGTGCTTAACGATCAGATTGCCCAGGCCCTCCGACGAGACCACCGCCGCCGCGGCATCCGGCTCCATCACCCCCAGTCCCGAATAGGCTCGGGCGAAGCGCAAATCGCTGATGAAGATCTCGAGCGGACCACCCGGAAACTCCACCGCGCCCTTCAACAGCACGCTCCACGCCGCGCCCCCGATCAGCCGGGCACTCCCGGTGGGAATCTCGAACTGATAATCGCGCCCGCCTTCCAGCGCCTCGCGCATTTCGAGCTCGTCGATCCCGAACGCCTGGGGAATACGCTGCCGCCGTCCGTCCACACTTGTGCCGCCCGGCTCGACGGAGAGCGTAGGCTGCCAGTTCCCGCCCGTAAGCGGCTCGCCGTTCTGCACCAACTTCCAACCCAGAAGGCCGAGAACGTGTTCGGCCTTCTTGCGTGCCTCGTCCGTGCGCAGGGAAATCCGGATGGTCGTGCCGCCGCCGCTGGGTTCTCCCAATTGCTCCAGTTCCGCCACGCTGGCCAGGTACGCCCGCACCACCATTCTCGCCTCGGCCGTCTGACTCGCTCCCTCGCCGCCTCCCGTAATCGCGCGGCAATATTCCAGGAAGAAATCCCGATTGGCAGGTGTTTGCTTCAGGCGGGCGATCTGCGAGAACGCGTCCAAACCGCCGGGAACCGGTATTTCGCCTGTGGCGGGAAGCCGCATGTCGGCAGCGGTCACCGCCCGGGAGAGGTCTGCCGGCGGCTGCTTGCCCAGGTTGTTCAAACGCTCCGTTGCCTCGGCGGCGTCCTCCGCGCGGGGATGCTTCTCAAGGTAGCTGCGGATGTGTTGCGCGGCGGCATCCAAGTCATGTTTCGCTTCCAGGATCAGTCCCAAGACGTATTCGGCGCGCGGCAAATCCTGCAACCTGTCCAGCCGCATTCCCTCGACAACGCTGGCCTGCGCGCGGTCGAAATCCCCTAGCTGGTACCGCGCCACGGCCTGCTGGAAATAGGCTTCCAGGTAGAGATGCTTGGTGTCGGCCTGAATCAGGGTTTGCGAGGTCTTGGCAGCCGCATCCCAATCCTTCAAACCCAGCTCGGCGTTGGTCAGCGAAACATACGGCGGCAGCGGCTTAGGATCCAGTTCGACGGCCTGCTGGAGCGCGTCCCGCGCGTCCGCCGCCTTGTTCAGGTTCAAGCACGCCATCCCCAACGCATTCCAACCCGGCGCAAATTTCGGAGCGGCCTGTACCACGGTCCGAAATGCCGTCTCCGCCCCCGCCCAGTCCTTGGCATTGGCCAGCTTCACCCCTTGCATCCACTTTTTGGAAACGGGGCGCGGCACGGCTGGGCCGTGTTTCAGGTCGATCGCAGAGCCAGGCAGAACCCGCGTCAGCACGATCAGAGGCAGTTCCGGGTTCATCGTCAGCCTGCGGTCGCTCAAGTCGAGTTTGGTCGAGACCACACCTTGTGCCACGGCCTCCAGAACACAAGGAAGCAGGCCGGTGCTTTCAAAGGCCCCCGAAAAGACTCCCCCGAAGTCCGCCACTTCCAGGCGTACCGTGTAGTCCCCCGTCTTGGGAGATGCGTACCCCTCACGGAACGGATACGGCGCGCCGTTACAGTTGCGTTGGATCAGCACCGTCCGTCCTGGCGGCGAGCCGTCGTCCATCAGCACCTTGCCTCGGAAGACCACCTGTTCCGCGGCGGCGGGCTTAGCCAGTAAAGCGAGACTCACGATACCCGGCAACCAGGCCCATCCACTTCTCCGCAGATGACCCGATCTCTCTGCCCTCGGCGCTCTCACGACCGATCAGTATACCGTTTGCGCAGACGGCAAACCACCGGGCTCGCCACAACTCCGATCTCATCCGCCCCGCACGCTCCGGCCTCCCGCCGTGGCCCGGCTTCGCCCTTGACTTCCGCTCTGCACGAATGTGATGATGCGGCCTGTGACCCGATATCTCTCTCCCAGACTCGCGATCCTGGCGGCTAGCTTTGCCGCTGTGATCCCCGGCTTGGCACAACCCGGCCCGGCGGCCCGCGCCCTCACCGCTGACGATTACGCCCGCGCCGAGAAATTCATGGGCTACAACACCCAGGGGCTGATGTTCCATTCCGCCGTCCAGCCCAACTGGCTGGCCGATGACCGCTTCTGGTATCGAAATACAACCGCGGAAGGAAGCGAGTTCATCCTTGTGGATCTCGCTCGCGGCGCCCGCGAACCGGCCTTCGATCACGCCAAACTCGCCGCCGCGCTCTCCACCGCCGCCGGCCACAAGTACGACGCGGCGCACCTGCCTTTCCAATCCTTCGATCTCTCGGCGGATTCTCAATCCATCTCTTTCGACGCCGACGGTAAGCGCTGGAAGTGCGACCGCCAAGGCAACGCCTGCGCAGCCGACACTGGCCCCGCGCCGCCTTCCGGCGGCCAGCGCGGCGGAGGCCGCGGAGGACGTGGCGGCGGAGGCCGTGGCGGCCGCGGTGGCAACGCCGCTCTCTCGCCAGACGGCAAGAACACCGCTTTCATCCGCGATTACAATCTGTGGGTGCGCGACGTCGAAACCAGCAAAGAAACCCAGCTCACCACCGATGGCGTTAAGGACTTCGGCTACGCCACCGATAACGCCGGCTGGACCGCCAGCACCAACGCCGTCGTGCTCTGGTCGCCCGATTCCAAGAAGATCGCCACCTACCAGCAGGACCAGCGCAACGTGGGCGAGATGTACCTCGTCAATACCACGGTCGGCCATCCCACGCTGCAAGCCTGGAAATACCCGCTGCCCGGCGACGCGGTGGTCACCATGATCCAGCGTGTCGTCATCGAGGTCAACCCGCCTCGCGTCATCCGGCTCCAGATGCCTCCCGATCAGCACCGTTCCACCCTCTGCGACGACATCAAGTGTCCCGCTCTCGATATCCAATGGAACCAGGACGCCACCCAACTGGCCTTCGTGTCCACGTCACGCGACCACCGCGTCGAGCAGCTCAGGCTGGCCGACGCCTCAACCGGCGCCGTTCGCGACGTGATGGAAGAGAAAGTATCGACCTTCTTCGAATCCGGCAACGGTCAGATCAACTGGAAATACCTGCCGGCCACCAACGAAGTCATCTGGTTTTCCGAGCGCGATAACTGGGGACAACTCTATCTCCACGATCTCTCCACCGGCAAGCTGAAGAACCAGATCACCAGCGGCGAAGGCAACGTCACCACCGTCATCAAGGTAGATGACAAAGCTCGCGTCATTTACTTCATGGGCGTGGGCAAGGAAAAAGGCCGCGATCCCTACTTCGCCCATTTCTATAGCGTCGGCTTCGACGGCAAGAACCAGAAGCTGCTCACTCCCGATGACGGCAACCACGCGGTCAGCCTCTCCACCTCCGGCCACTACTTCGTCGATACCTTTTCCAGGCCCGATGTCCCGCCCGTCATGGCTCTCCGCGACATCAGCGGCAAACTGATCCTTCCGCTCGAGAGAGCCGACATCTCCAAGCTGCTCGCCACCGGCTGGAAGCCGCCGCAACCCATCACCATGAAGGGCCGCGACGGCGTCACCGACATTTACGGCTTGATGTTCAAACCCACCAATCTCGATCCGACCAAGAAATACCCGATCATCAACCACATCTATCCAGGCCCGCAGACCGGCAGCGTGGGCGGCCGCAACTTCTCCACGGCGCGCGGCGACGCGCAAGCTCTCGCCGAGCTGGGCTTCGTCGTCGTCGAGATCGACGGCATGGGCACTCCCTGGCGCTCCAAGAAGTTCCACGAGGCCTATTTCGGCGATATGGGCGACAACACCCTCCCCGACCAGGTGACCGGCATGAAACAACTGGCGCAGCGGCATCCCTGGATCGATATTGACCGCGTAGGCATCTACGGCCACTCCGGCGGCGGATACGCCACGGCCGGCGCTATGTTCCACTACCCCGATTTCTTCAAGGTAGGCATCTCCGAATCCGGCAATCACGACAACCGTGAATACGAAGACGATTGGGCCGAGAAGTGGCAGGGGTTGCTCGAAAAGAAATCCGACGGCGCCACCAACTACGACAGCCAGGCCAATCAGAATTTCGCCAAGAACCTGAAGGGCCATCTCCTGCTCGCCCACGGCACCATGGACAACAACGTGCCCCCAACCAACACGCTGCTGGTGGTAAGCGAGCTGATCAAAGCCAACAAAGACTTCGACCTGATCCTGTTCCCCAACCGCGCCCACGGCTACGGCCCCGATTCCAACTACATGACGCGCCGCCGTTGGGACTACTTCGTGCGCTACCTGCTAGGCGCCGAGCCGCCGAAGGAGTACGAGATGCGCCCGCCCGCGCCCGGCCCACCCACCGGGCCCGCGCAGTAGCCTTTCGAAAAGCACGTTGAGCTGTGGATGGACGCGGATCAAGGGTCTGGGGTGTGGCAGTGTCGAAGCGGAAATGGATAGTGCCATTGATAAGGGAGCATGTCGTGAAACCGAGACGGAATCCGAATGATGAAGACCGTTTCCGAGATTGAGAATAACCTGGCGGTGATCCGGCAGAAACGCGGACTGTCGGCCGCCCACCTGGCCAAGGTGACCGGTGTCAGCCGGCAAACCATATACGCCATCGAGGCCGGGAGCTACGTGCCAAACACCGCGCTGGCGCTGAGATTGGCGCGCGTGCTCGAGACTGGTGTAGAAGAGCTCTTTGCGCTGCCCGGCGACTTCCCGGCTCCGGATGTCCGCATCGAAGAGGCGGCGATTCTGAGCGGGCCGGAGGTGCCGCAAACGGGACAACCGGTGCAGCTTTGCCGCGTGGACCGGCGCATGATGGCTTCGGCGCCATCGCCGGTGCCGTGGTATTACCCGGCCAGCGACGCGATCGTGACCGCGCAGACGGCGCGGAGCGGCATGGCAAAGGTGCAGGTGTTCCATGCCGAGCGGGATTTCCAGAACCGCATCCTGGTGGCGGGGTGCGATCCCGGGATTTCAGTGCTGGCGCGGCACGTGCAGGCAGCGGGGTTCGAACTGGTGCTGGCGCACCGCAACAGCTCGCAGGCGCTTGAGTTGCTGAAGGAAGGCAGCGTCCATGTGGCGGGAACGCACCTGCGCGACGAAGCCAGCGGCGAATCCAACCTTCCGGCCATCGGCCGGTTGTTCTCGCGGAATGCCGTGGCGGTGATTTCGTTCGCGGTGTGGGAGGAAGGCATCGTGACGGCTCGCGGAAATCCCAAGGCGATCCGGGGAATCGAGGATTTCGCGCGGCCGGACATCATCATGGTGAACCGGGAGGCCGGCGCAGGCAGCCGCAACCTGCTGGATGCGCAACTGAAGCGGCTGAAGATCGGGGCGCGGAGAGTGCGCGGCTACGAGCGCGTGGCGCCGGGGCATCTTCCGGCGGCGTGGCGGGTGCAGACGGGAGACGCGGATTGCTGCATCGCCACGCGCGGCGCGGCGCGGTTGTTTGGATTGGGTTTCATACCGCTTGTTAGCGAGCGGTACGACCTGGTGATCCGGCGGCAACATCTGGATTTACCCGGAATCCAGGCGTTGCTGGATGTGTTGAGCCGGTCGAACTTTCGACGCGAGCTCGACAGCCTGGGCGGGTATGACACCCGCGCTGCGGGCCAACGGATGCTATAGCGTGCGCGACGTTATGCGACTTCGAGATATTCGGGTTGCGGCACGCCGGCGGAGTAGCCCATGTGCAGGGGCACCTGGCGCAGGTAGAGCGGGTCGAGGCCCCGTGCAGCATGGCGGTGATCCCAACCGTTGTCCCTGGCCGGGAACATTACCCAGCCGGCATCGGGAACGTACGCTACCCAGTGTTTGGGGTGCAAGGCACTGCGATACAACTTGATCATTTGGTTCCCTCCCTTTTGGTCTCTGAAAGTTTTCGGACAGGCTCGACTTTGGCAAAGCGGCAGAGCGCGATGCAGCCTTTGTTTTTGCAGGTGAGGCAGAGCCGCTTCGGAGTCATTCCGAAATAAAAATATCCGAAAATGTCGCGGTTCTCAACGAAAACTATGCGGGGACGCGATCATTACCCACGGCAGGGGGTACGCGGGCACGCGGACGTCCCAGGCCGGGTTCCGAGTCACCCTAATTTGCGGGCAATGTTGGGTTTTGGCGTCTTGGGCGGGTCCCGAGCGGGGCTTCACAACTGCGTACGCCGGTTGAACGGGGATGTGCTAACATGCAATAGGATTAAGCTCCGATCATCCGAAGCTCGTCTTTTCCTTTAAATGAATTGCGTTTACTAAATGAATTTACGCTCTCTTTTTAGTTTGTTTTCCTCGGACCTTGCCATTGATCTCGGCACGGCGAATACGCTGGTGTATGCCAAGGGAAAAGGCATCGTGGTCAACGAGCCTTCGATCGTCGCGATCAACAAAACCACCGGTGAGGTGGAAGCGGTGGGCAAAGAAGCCAAAGAGATGCTGGGGCGCACGCCCGGCAACATCGTGGCCATCAAGCCCATGAAAGACGGCGTGATCGCCGACTTCAAAGTGACCGAGCGCATGCTGAATTACTTTATTCAGAAGGCGCACGGCCGCAAGATGCTGGTGCATCCGCGCATCGTGATCGGGGTGCCCAGCGAGATCACGCAGGTGGAAAAGCGCGCGGTCATGGATTCCGCGTATCGCGCGAAAGCCAGCGAAGTGCACTTGGTGGAGCAGGCCATGGTGGCGGCGATCGGCGCCGGGCTGCCCATCACCGAACCTTCGGGCAACATGGTGGTGGACATCGGCGGCGGCACGACCGACGTGGCGGTGATTTCGCTCTCGGGCATTGTCTACTCCCGCTCGGTGCGCGTGGCGGGCAACGAGATGGACGACGCGGTGACCCAGTATCTGAAGCGCAAGTACAACCTGTTGATCGGCGAGCGCACGGCGGAGACCATCAAGATCGAAGTCGGCTCGGCTTACCCGCTGGACAAGCCGCTGACCACCGAAATCAAGGGGCGCAACCTGATCGAGGGGGTGCCGCGCACCATCACGGTGGACGACAGCGAGATTCGGGAAGCGCTTTCCGAATGCGTGGCCACCATTGTCAACGCCATCCGCGTGGCGCTGGAGCGCACGCCGCCGGAACTGAGCGCGGACATCAGCGACCGCGGCATCGTGCTGACTGGCGGCGGGGCGCTGTTGAAGAACCTGGACAAACGCATCCGCGAAGAGACCGGTTTGCCGGTTTCGATCGCCGACGACCCGCTGGCATCGGTGGTGCTGGGCACCGGAAGGATGCTCAGCGATTTCCGGTTGCTCCGCAAGATTTCGATAGACTGAGGATAGCGACCAGCCGCCAGCGATCCGCACACGGAGCCGCGGCGATTGCTGAGGGTTGAACGCCGATGGCGGATAGCCGATGGAATCCTTTCTCAACCGATACCGGAACATCACGATTCTGCTGCTGGTGATCTTCGCGCAACTGGTGCTGCTCGCCTTCCAGGTGAAGAACGACCAGGATGTGCGGTTCATTCGGGTGTGGACGGTGACGGCGGTTTCGCCGCTGGCGCGGATTGTGGAAGGGCTGCGCGGGAGCGGCATTGGCTTCGTCCGCAACTACATTCAACTGCACGACGCCGATGCGCAGAACCGGAAACTGCAGGCCGAAGTGGACCGCTTGCGCATCGAGAACATCTTCCTCAAGAACGAGCTGAACACCGCCGAACGAGCCAAGGCGCTCCAGATCTTCCAGCAACACACGCCCTCCAAGACGCTGGCCGCGAGCGTGATTTCGACGGGCCTGGGGACCAGCCGCAAGGTGATCTACGTGGACCGCGGCACGGTGGCGGGCGTGATGCGCGGAATGGCGGTGGTCACTCCGGATGGGATCCTGGGAAAGGTGGAGGCGGCGTACCCGACGGCTTCGGAAGTGCTGCTCGTGACGGACCCGGAATTCGCCGCGGGCGTAATGACGGCCGACGCACTGGTGCACGGCACTCTGCACGGCCAGGGTTCGCCGGTCTGCAAGGTGGACTACATCGGGCTCGAGGACAAGCTGGCGCCGGGAGACCAGTTGTACACTTCCGGCGACGACCGCATCTTTCCGCGGGGATTTCCGGTGGGCGCGGTGAAATCGGTGAGTCCGGGGCAACCGTTCAAAGATGTCACGGTGGAGCCTTCCGGGCCGGCGCGCGGATTGGAGGATGTGCTGATCATTCTTGAGGGCGTCCACCAGGAGATTCCCACCGCGCCGACCTCGACCGAGCCGGTGTATGTGGCGCCGGCGCCGCCGGGGAACGCAACGGGCACACCGGCGACTCCGGGACCGGGCGCACCGGCCGCGCCGCCGGGAACGGAGGCGGACCGGCTTCGGTCGGTTTATAAGGCGGTTGGCGACGAACAGCAGCACACGTTTGGGGAGGGCTTGCCGGGGTCGAAGCCGCCGGACTTCACCAAGATTCCGGTGAGCGGAGCGCCGCCGGGGTTCAAGGGCACCGGTGCGCCGGCGGCGGCTCCGTCCGCGCCATCGGCACAGAAAGGCACGGGACCGCCCGCCGGAGGTCCGTTGCGGCAATGAGCTACTCGGGCAGCCGCATGCTCCTCAGCAGCCAGCGCGAGAGCCAGGTTACGAAGTTTCGCGTTTGGGTGATGCTGGCGGTGCCCCTGACGGCCCTTCTGTTTCAGGTCTACGTACCGCTGTTCTTCCGGTTCCTCGCTTTTCTGGACATGCCGCTTCTGGTGGTGGTGTACCTGGCGCTGATGCGGCGCAGCCCGGTCGCCGGCGTGTTGCTGGGATCCATCGTGGGGCTGGCGCAGGACTCGCTCTCGAAGAATCCGCTGGGCATGTTCGGAATCACCAAGACGCTGGTGGGCTACTTCGCGGCGTCGGTGGGCATGAAGCTGAACGTGGACAATGTGCTGATGCGGTTCCTGCTGGCCTTCTTCTTTTGCGTGTTCCACCAGGCGTTCTACTGGGTGATGGAGCGGGCCCTGCTGCGCCACCTCTCGCAATTCGAGATACAAACATGGCTGGTGTACGGGCTGTTGAACGCGGTGGTGGGCGCGGCCCTGTTTCACCTGCTGGATAAGTTGAGGGTGACGGCGTAGGGGAGACCCGCGATCGGTTGCGCGGGCCGAGTCTACTTCACAAGCTCCAGGATAATCGCGTAGCTCTCGCCGTGATCCCACTTTCGCTCCGGCGCCCGGCGTATCCAGTCCTGGAGGAACGCGCGCATGGCTCCGGCCATTTTCAGGTTTCTCACAAAGTGCGCGCCATCGAGCCGCACCGGCTCGTCGTTGTCGGTCAGCATATCCCGGACCACGCGCGCCATGCCGTCCGGGTCGCGAGGATAGACCACGGCAAACAGGTAGCGGTACGCGCGCAGGCGGAGCAGCGGGTTCGGATGGGCTATCAGTTTGCGAATCGATTTGGCCCCTTCCGCGGTGGGTGTGGCGAGCAGCGTATCGAGCGCGGCCATAGCGAGGGTTGGAACCTCCTCGGCCCAGGGTTCTTTACCTGCCAGGTAGCGATAGAGGGTTGCCTGCACCTCCGGAGTTCTCAGGCGCGCTTCCACGTTCGGGTACCTCTCGGTGACCGAAACTCTGCCCAAGCCGTCTCCCGCCAGGAGGTACGCGCGAACATCTTCGGGTATTTCTTCAGCCATCTTCTTTCCTTTTTCAGCCTCAGGCGACTGCTGCGCCCCACAGGCCAGGATTGCGACGCAGACTCCAACTCCCAACAGACCGCTAAAACTTGGCCACGAAACGCGACCCACGGATAGCCGTGACCTGGGCGGGCAGCGTTGAGGGGTTGACGTTGGCGTTCGTGAAATTCTCATCCCAAAGCCTCTTGGATGCGCCGACTCCATTGGGGTTGGCGGATACCGACTTACACATCAGATTCTTGAAGTCGAAATTCCCGGAACCGACATTTGCCGCGCCCATGTGAAAGTGGCCACCCTCACTATTTTTCAGGTTCGTGGTCATATGCGTCATCTCATGGACGGCTACATACTTAGTCGCGTCCGTGAGGCCGATAAACCCAAATCCACGGGCGATACTCGACGGAACGAAAACATCCGGGAACGAAATGCCAAAGTTGGCAATCGACAGGGAAGGGGTAGCGGCGTGCAGAGACGCCGTGGCATACAGATGCTGCACATACACCAAGTAAATGTCGTTGGCGCCGAAATCCGGCCGCTTCTGCACCACCTTGACGATATCGAGCTGCGAGGGCGACGGGCCGAACGGTGGATTGATCATGTCTTCCACGGATGGATCGGCGGCCAGCGCCCCACCAACTCGCGCCGCCCATCCGATGCAGGACGCGGGCGGGTCGATTTCAAAAGAGTCTACGTCGCAGAAGATACCCGTGCAGGCGTAGACCTTCCGAATCGTGTCGCTCTCGGCTGTAATCTGGCCGGCGCTCATGGTTCCGCTTCCGCCGACGGTGTTGCGCACACTCACGAGGTGCACTTTGATTCTAAGCCGCTCTTCGGGCGAGCGATTGAACATCGGCACCGTGCTTTTCACCGTGCCGCCGCCCAGAACCGATGTGTATTCAGCTACCAGGTTGGTATCGAGTTGATGGGTGGCGTCCACCAGGAATTTGCGGGTTCGATGATTGGATTGTCCGTTGTTGCGAGGACCGACGTCCGGATTGCCAGCGGGCAGGCCGCTTTCGGTGGCTTGCTGCTGGTCGTCGGTGTCGACAACCAGGAATACGGCCTTGGAAACGAAGACGGACGGATCGCCGGTGGGCAGCAGACTGATATCCTGCGACGCCGGGGCATCATCGTTTCCGCCGGCGCCCAACTCGGTCCTCCACTGCACGCGAACCTCGGCTTGACCGGCGGCATTCGTGTCGGTAACACGGAAGTAGAATCGCCGCGCCTCCTTCCCGACGGAATCCAGGCTGACGAAGTTCTTGGCGTCCGCCGTCTGGTTGATCAGAACGCCGGTGGTCCGGTCAAAAGCGTGGTCCCAGAGCCCAACCCTGACGAACGTCGCCACCGGCTCGGATGCATCGACGATTTGATTGTTGTCGTTGTCCAGAATGACTTCGAGCAACGCGGGCACGCGGGGCAGGATCTTCTCGCAGGGAGAACTTCCGGCCAGACGGTGGTAGAAGCGGCACCCGAAAGTGTCGTGGGTTTCCTCGAATTTCCTGGTTATTCCGCTCAGGTGAGTGCTACGCCGCTTCTCGCCATCCGACCAGAAGCGGTGGATGCATCCGGCGACAGGCTCCTCCGCCCGGGGGCACGGCCATTTCTTGGGATCGACCACCGTGCCTGGCCGAAACAACAGCGCCATCACCCGGCGATTCGGCCCATTCTTTGCGTCGCGCTCCTCCTTCAGCTTGGAATCCTGATATTTCTTCAGGTCTTCCTGCGAGAAAATCATCACGGGGTTGAACTCGCCGCAGCCCTGGTAATCGGCCTTACCCTTGGAGTCTGCCCCGGCGCCGAGGAAATCCGACGGGACCAGGACGAAGCTCCCCGCGACTTTGTTCATGTAGTTCTGAAACAGGGTCTGCCTCTGGCCGGCATCGGCTCTGGCTTGGCCGACTCTTTGAGTCAATCGGTCCGCGTCGGCGCTCAGCGTGCTGTCGGTGGCGACCAACATGGTTCGCAGAGAATCGTCGCCCCACACGTCGCCGCCGAACGACTTGGAGTACAGCTTTTCCCAAAGATCGGCCTTCCGCGTGAGAAGTCCGTAAATGGCGGTGGCGCGGCGCCCGCTGAGTTGCTTGTTGTAGTCGTCGGAGCCCACGGGGTCAGCGTGGCCGAACAGAGAAATGGGGGGCGGGACCATCACCTCGCCGCCGGGAGGGGCGCCGGGAAGCCGCAGCGTATGTGTCTGCCGCAAGCCGGAGAGCAGAGGGATCTCCGCGGCGATGGCGGGCAGGACAAATGATGAATCGAACTTGAACCGCATGTCCTCGACGCGCCAGCAAGCGAGGGGAACCAGGAACGTGGAGACGACATTCTTTTCGCTGCCAGTCGACGGGGCCACGCTCGCGGGCTCGCCTTCGAACGGCGCATGCGTCCCAGAAACGCCGCCAGGCGTGGTTGAGTTTACGCTGCCACCCGAATTCGCCATCTTTCAGCAACCATAGACCGACTTCAATTTAGCCTGGGTAAGCGGGCCGCAAATACCATCGACAGACAGACTGTTCTCACACTGGAACTCTTCCACCGCCGATTTGAATTCATCCAGATCCGGCGGCGAAGCCGGTCCCCGATAGTAGCCGAGGTTAGCCAGCCGGCCGATCTGGCCGGAGACTTCGGTTAACGGAGTGAGGAAGCCGATCTGGAAGTCCACTTCACGCTGGATGGTAGCGGCACCGCCGGAAACCGTAATCTGATCATTGAGCTTCACGCTGCCGGCGCTATCGAGCCGTTTGATGGTCTGCTCGATTTGGGCGTTGCCGTCAGTGGTCAGGTCGGTCTGGACAGAGCCTACAGACAGGGTGCAGGGCACGATGGCGTACGGCTTGTTGTACATGCGGTTCAAGACCAACCGAAGCTTGAGGGTCTCAGCCGGCTTGGTGAATGAGTGCTTGACGTCGGCGGGGCGGTCGAGAGTTTTGACATCGGCGTCGGGAATGTACACCTGGTCGCCCGGGTTGAGTATATTTGGATTCTTACGCAAGGCCTTCAAATCAGCGTTTTGCGGATGATTCCAGATGGTTTCATACTTCGCAAACCCGAATTGCTCGGCGAGCCTCGATATGTGGTCGCCGGCTACCACCGTGTACATGCCAGCCATGGTTCGCACGAGGAATATAACACGAAAAGAGGCAACACAATATGCCGGGAGGCCTAGTACTGGTGTCGTCTCCGGGTCAAATCCGCCGTGGACGGGCTGTTGAATGCTGTGGTGGGCTCGGCGCTGTTTCACCTGCTGGATAAGTTGAGGGTGACGGCGTAGGCGGGCGCCGGTCGGACAGACCTCAACCGCCTATGGCTCCCCACAGGCAGCTATACAGGCCGGCCATCCACAAACGGTTGCGGAGCCTGACGAGTACCTTCCCGGCGGGTCACGGCGCGAACTGCACCTGAACGTCGCGCTCGGCCGCGCGCCCGTGGTCATCAATCACCCGAATCAGGTGCGCGCCATCGACTGCCGGACGCCACGGAAGTGCTCCCAAACCAACGGAGATCTTGCCGATCAGGGCGCCGCCGTCGAACCAAAACAGGTTCTGGACGCCTGCCGCGGCGCTGGCCTCCAGGGCGATGACGCCATCGGGCCGGGAGCGCCGCAGGGCATAGGCGACGCCAAGCAACGGGGATGCGATGTGCGGCGCTTCGGAGCTATCTTCCCCCGTGCAAGCCGGCAACGGCGGAGGCACCCGGCGCGGCATCCCGGCTTCGCGAAACAGCTTCAGCATGTCCGTGCTCCAGAACTCGAAGACCTCGAAGCGCGTCGTATCGGGAGAGAACGGCGGGCAGGCGGGGCGTCCTGTGGCGGTGTCAATCGCGACGGCGCGGTGCAACTGGCTCACGCGAATGGGCGACTTGCCAGGAATGTACCAGGTATCGACGGTTTGTGGACACCAAATGTTGGGCAGGTCGCCGCTCTGGGCGCAAACTGCGACGCGGCTGACACCGGGCGGCGGCAGCAGTTCCGGCGCCGGCTCGTGCCCTCGCGCGAGATTCAAGCCATCGGCAATGCGAAAGAACAGCGGCGCCGCCGCGTCGACCCCCACGAAACTCGGATTGCCTTTCCCGGTGAAGTCGCCGATCCAGACCACCAGCACATACGGACCGACGATGCCCACCGACCATGCATCGCGGAAGCCCCAGGACGTGCCGGTTTTCCACGCTACAGGCCAGCGGCTGCGGACGGGCGGCGCGCCGTCGTCATCGGGCCGCGGATTGCGCCGCAGCATGTCGAGCGTGATGAAGGAAGCCTCCGGGCTGACCATGCGCGGGCCTTCGTCGGGCTTTCCTGTTGGCGGCAAGGCGACCGCGTGAACCGGCCGCAGCACCCCCTGGTTCGCCAGCATGCCGTAGAGGCCGGCAAGCTCCTCCATGGTGACCTCGCCGCCGCCCAGCGCCAGCGCGAGGCCGTAATACGATTCCGGTTTCAGGCGGCTTATCCCGGCGCTCTGCAGGAACCCATAGAGAGTGGGCTGCTTGAGCTGCATGGAAACCCAGACTGCGGGTACGTTGCGGCTGCGGACCAACGCCTCCTCGGCTGGAATCGGGCCAAAGAACCGGCCGTCGAAATTCTCCGGAGTGAACGGGCCAAATGACGTCGGCGAGTCGCGCAGAATCGTTCGCGGATGCAACACTCCCTGATCGAGCGCCATGGCGTAGATGAAGGGCTTCAAGGCGGACCCGGGAGAACGCTTGGCAAGCACGCCATCAACCTGGCCGTCGATGGCGGTGTTCCAATAATCGGCCGATCCGACCCACGCCTTGACTGACATATCGCGAGAGGCGAGCAGCAACACTGCCGCGTTGCGGATTCCACGATCGCCGTATTCATCGATGTAACGCTGCACTTGGCGCTCGACGATCCGCTGCAAGCCGGCATCGAGGGTGGTATCGATGCGAGGGGACCGGCCAGAGCGCGCGGCAAGCAGGGCATCAACAAAATGCGGCGCCAGCCAAGGCATGGCGTGATCGGGCCTGGCTCCGATCGGCGATTCCAACTGGCGGCGTTCTGCATCGCTGGTGCGGTGCCGGGCAAGCCACAAAGCCGCGAGCCGGGCTCGAGCCTTCAGCAGCTTCTCCTGCTGGAGGTCATGAGCGGTACGGGCGGCGGGGCTTTGGGGAATGACGGCCAGCGTCACGGCTTCGCCGAGAGTGATGCGATCGGGCGGCTTGCCGTAGAGGATTCGGCTGGCGGCGCCGACGCCCTGAACGTTGCCGCCGAACGAGACGAGGTTCAGGTAGGCTTCCAGCAGGTCATGCTTGGAATAGCGGGACTCGAGCCAGAGCGCGGCGGCAATCTGCCGGAGCTTCCCCGCCGGTGTTCTGGTTTTCAGACCATAGACCATCCGCGCCACTTGCATGGATATGGTGGAACCGCCCTGGTGTCCGGCGCCGTGGTAGGTTCGGACCGCCGCGCGGCAGAGCGCCGCCGGGTTGACGCCGGGATGCCAAAAGAACCAGCGATCCTCCTTCAGCAGGAATGCGTCGACCAGAGCCGACGACATTTGCGTGAGCGGAGTCCAGAGACGGTACTGGTCGTCGGCCGCCAGCGTGACGCGAAGCAACTGGCCATCCGCCGACCAGACGGCGGTGGAGAGCGGAACGCGGTCCGCGAGCGGAGGGTGCGGCCACAACCGCAACCCGGCCAGGATGGCTGCGAATAGCAGGGCGATGGTTCGCGTTCTAGTCATGGCCAATTCGAGCTCTCAGCAATCAGCTTATAGAAGAAGCGACCGTCCCACCGGCTCCCTCACGATCGCGGCTCTGAGGGCCGTCTTTGGCTGATCGCTGAAAGCTGATTGCTGATCGCTGTGTCTCACGGTTTCACTATCTCCAGCGTGCCGGCGACGCTTACGCCGCTGACGGTGCGATCATACATGCCTTCGGCGAAGGCCGGCGGCGCCTGGAATATGCCGGCATTGGTGGCCCTCACGCGGTACACGAACGTCCCTACGTCCTTGGTGATGTCGCCGTACAGCACCAGGCGATCGTCGCGCACGTCGGCGTGCTGCGGCGTCCAGTTCGATTTGTCGGGCAATCCGATGGCGAGGCCCGAGTGACCGGCCGGCTGCCGTGAAAATGCTGCATCCGGACTCGGAGTGCTGCTGTCGGCTGCGGGACGCAACTCGAGAACCGCCTCGGTTCCACCGGGCAGCAGGTCTACCACGGCGATCTGCCGTAGGCGGCTCCGGCTGGTCGCGCGCAACCGCACACGCACCAGGAACTCCTCGCCGACTCTTACCTTGGTTGTGGGGCTACCATGCAGATCCAGGAACTCGTGGAACACCTCGATGCCCTGACTGGTTGCGGACGGCGGGTTGCGATCGAAGCCCGATTCATCAATGGCGTAGTAGGCCGCAAACGGCCCTTCTTTGGTGAACTGGACCCTGGCGGCGCCGGTGGAAAGGTCCGCCCTCGGCATGACGCCGGGTGTGACCTGTAGAGTGCGCTCCCGGCCGTCTTTCGCGATTTCGGCGATGCCGAGCTTTCCGGTTGCGCCGGCCGCCTTCGCGTAGGCATCCAGCGCCAGCAGCGTCCAAGCGGCGGATAGCGAATCGATGCGACTGGCGCTGGCGGCGTTGCCCAGATCGTCCAGGACCGCGGGTGGAACGCCGCCCAGCCGTGCCGGGAAATGGCGCGCGGTGATGTAAAGCAGTTGTGCGTCGTGAACGACTGCGTCGTAGTAACTCTCTTCGCCGAAATCGCGCTTTTGCCGCGACCACGGCACCTTCGCAATAATCCGGTCGGCGTCGTTGTTGCGCTGCATCAGGCGGTAGGTTGCCGCGAGCCAGCCGGCCGAAAGGTCGGTTGGCCATGCGTCGGGATACCGGTGGGACAACTCCTGCTCCACGTTGGAGAGCGCGTTCGACGGCTTGATGCCCTGGCGCGCCAACAGGTAAGCCGCGTAGGCGCGCCAACGGCCATCCTCCAGGGACGGCGCGGGAGTGGAAGCGAACCGGACGAGCCAGTCGTCAACGCCGGTGAGCACCGGCGGCGGAATCTTCTGGCCGCGGTCCTTGGCTTCCAGCAGGAATTCGGCCGCGTGGAGGGTGGGAAACTCCGCGGTATCCGCAGACGATGCCCAAAGGCCGAATCCGCCCGAATCATTCTGGCGGCTCTGCAACACAGAGAACGTGTCGTCGAGCGTGGAACCGGCACGACTCCGTACCGAACCGAATTCGGGCCGCGACGCCACCAGCAGGGCCGCGATTCCTTTGCTTACCAGTTGCTCCGTGCAGGAGTAGGGATAGCCGTCCAGCCAGACGACGAGTCCCTGGCCCCACACCAGAGGAACCGAGGAAAGCGCCGCCTGGACTCTACGCTTCTCGCCGTACAGGTCGCGTTTCAGTGGGACGGCGGTGGCGCTTCCCTCGAAACGCCCCAGAGTGAGCTGGGTGCGATAGGCGACGGCGGGACGGACGCTGACGCTTTCTTCGATGCGCGCCTCCGACGCGCCGCGCCGCGCGACGAACCGCAGGTCCGCGGGACCCAGCACCGCGTTCGCCTTGTAGCGGAACTCACCGGCGGCCTCCTTTTTGTCCGGCACCTGCAGATCCACGCTGGATGGACCCAAGGGCGACAAGGCCGCGCCGGCTTGGGCCTCGAGGCGGATTGGACCATTCCCGCCCACGGTGTTGTTGAAGACGCCGACGCTAGCGGTGAATTCGTCGCCGGGAGCGACCATGGAGGGCACGTTCGGCGTCAGGATGAAACTGCCCTTCACTTCCGTGGCGCCGTCGGCCGTGCCGATGCGCCGCGGACTCACGGCAATTGCGACGATGCGCAGCTTTCCGTTGAAATAGTCGGGCACGGCATAACGGAACTGGTGGCCGGCCGGGCCGACGTCGACCAGGCCGGACCAATAGGCCACCGGCGGCTTGCGCTTTTTGGCGAACGGGTTCAGATGCCGCGCGAAGCCGCCATCGGCATCGCCGCCGGGGGCGGCCAAAGCCAGGAAGCGCTTGAATTCCGGCAGAATCAGGTCGAGGATCTGGGTGCTTTGAACCTCCAGCATGCGCTTTTGGAAGAAGTATCCGAGCGGGTCGGGATTCTTATATCGCGCCACCTGCAGGATTCCCTCGTCCACCGCCAGCACCGCGACACGGGCGGGCTCGGCAGGGACCACACGCATGGTGAGGGTCGCCCCGGGCTTGACCTCGCGGGGCGCGTCCAGGGTGACGGGCTGTTTGCGCGCGGCCAGGTTGGCGGAAAACGCGGCGACCCCATAAGACAAGGGGCTTAAGAAGATTTCATCCGAAGAGGGATCGCGCACGAACTGAACGGTGACATAGCCATTGCCTTCGAAATCGGCCGGCAATTGAATCCGCTGGACGGAGCTGGTAGTGGACGTCTTGAACCACCGGTACTGGAGCACGCGGTCGCGCTCGATGGTAATCAGGCCGGCTCCGACGTACGGCGCGCGGATACTGACTTCAATGGTGTCACCGCCGGCGTAGGCCGGCTTATCGAGCTGAACCTGGAGCTCGGCATCGCGATCGAGCGACTTCGAGAGGTTGGCTTCGCCGGCCACGCTGTAGCTGAGCTTGTTCAGCTCGGCGCCGGACGCATCGCGCAGCACCAGAACGAAGTCTCCCGGCTCCTGGGTAGGCAACGCGAGATTACTGCCGCCGGCGGCGATGCGAACCTTGCGGCTGTCGCGGACAATCTCCTTGAGCCTCGAAACATATTTATACGTCCGGTCGGGCTGCTGGGTCAGCACGGAGACATATTTGCGCTGCACCCATTCCAGGGTCAGGGAGTCCGCCGCCACGGGAGCAAGCTGTTGATCGACGGCCAGCCAGTGCGCCTGCCTGGCGCTGCCGCGCTTGACGAAGGCGAGGTCGCCATCGGGCTTGACTCCGACGAGATAGGCGGCGTTGGAGACGATCGCACTGTTCTGCGCCGCCACGTTGCGGCCACCCTCGGCTTCAAACGCGCGGACGAGGAGGTTCAACCGGTAGGCCCGCCCGACGAAGCGGCCGAGATCGGGCCGGAAAGTAGCGATGCCCTTGTCGTCGGTGACGGTGGCGGGAAGGCTCTCGTGAAACGGCTCGTTCAGAGACTCGCCCACCTGGAAGCGATGGTCGGAATAGCGGGAGAACACGGGCAGGACGGCCGTCAGGCTCATTTCGGCTTCTACGCGCCGCCCGCCTGCCGGCTCGCCGAACAGGTGAGCCACCGTGGCGCGGGGCTTGACGTCGTCCGGCTTCAGCCAACCCTCCACTGGTTGTTCGCTGAGATCCAGCCGCACCTTCATCCGATCCGGTTCGAATTCCTGCACCTTGAAGGAGGTGCTGCCCAGGATCTCGCGGGTCTTCTCGTTTTTGACAAGAAACGCGGTTGCTTCATAAGTGCCGGTGGGCGCGGCGGGTTGGGTGGTGAAAGCAACGTCCTCGAAGGCGGTGGGTGAGAGCTTCAGGGCGTTGCGGCTGACGACCGCGCCACGCGAATCGGTGATTTCGACCTCGATGGGCAGCCCGGTGAGCGGGGACTTCCAGTCGGCGGTGCGAGCGATCAGGCCCAGGTGCGTGGTTTCGCCGGGACGGTAGATGCCGCGATCGGAGAACAGATAGGCTGACAACTGCTGTGGCGACTTCTCATTCTCGACGCCGCCGGTATCGAAGCGGGAGAGATCGAGCATCCGGCCCTGAGTCTGGAAGGGCATGAAGGAGAAGTCTGAATCCTTTTGCGCCAGGATCATCAGCGGGGTCTTCTCGCGTTTCCACTGGGCGAATTTCGGGAGTTTCGCGCGGCCGCCGTTTTCGGTGGTCGCGGCGAGAACGGCCTGGCCGTTCCGTCCGATGGCTTCCACGCGGACGCCGTCTACCGGCAGGCCTGTGTGGATGGATTGCACGAACACGTCGCGGGAGCCGTCCTTGGCCAGTTTTACGATGAAGCCAAGGTCGGTGATCAGGATCAGCCTGTCATCCTCGACGCCGGTCCCGCGATTCTCTTCCTGGCCCGTCTGTTCGCCCTCGGCATCGGTATCGGTGTTGTCTGGCTGCGCCGCGTTCTTCCGCGCGGGGATGACTGAACGCAGCCTCAACAGGAACAGCCCGTGGGTGGCCTGAGTGGCACTGCGCAAGTACCGGCCGAGGTCGATGCTGTCGTAGGTCGGCTTGCCCGGTTGCTTGTCGCTGTAATCGCGGACTTCCAGAAAGCGTTCAATGATCTGGTCCGCCGCTCCCTGGAATGCGAAGGGTTTGGTGAAGTCCCACATGGCAGGCGCAAGGTGCTGCAACTGGTTGGGCAGGACGCGGCCGATTTCGATTTCGACGTGGTCCACGTCGCGCACTAGGAATCCAACCTTTTTGTCGCCCGACAACGAGAGCAAGGCGCCCTTCCCCAGAAAGGTGAGCGCCTGGCGGTAGGGTTCCACCTGAAACGTGCCGGCGTACGGTTTGCCCGAAATGTAACCGCCGATGCCTTCGACGCCATCGGGCACCACGACGTAGATGTAGCGGCCCACCGGAGCCTTGAACTTGAAGCCGTGCGATGTGTCGCCGCCTTCCTCGGACGAAACGTAGCTCAGAAGCACGGGCTGCGAGAGCGCGAGGATGTCTTTGCCCACCTGGCTCTCATCGATCCAGGCGTAGGGATTGGTGTCTTCCTTCCTCTGCCGGGGGTGGCGCACCGGGAGAAGGTACGCCGACACCTTGACCGCCAGCGCCCTTTCGGCGACCGGCGAAGAGCTGGACATCAGCAGGATCTGCTCGGGCTCAAAGCGCGCGTTGTCCACGATGGTCATATGCAAACCCGAGAAGCGCAGACTGGCGCGGCCCGGAATGACCACCACCGCTTCCAGGCGGCCCTTGGTTTCGTTGCCGCCGCGAGCCGCGCGGACGCCTTTCTCGACCCGAAGGGTCATTGGCGTATCGTCGCGCGGCATGGCCAGGGCCGCGGAGTGTATGTAAGCCGCGAGTTTGAATTTGTCATACACCACGGTGAAGCTGCGGCTTTCGGGCTGCAATCCGAGGTAGGCGGCGTCTTTGGCCAGCGCGAGAGAAACTCGTTGCTCGAACCGCGCAGTGTCCACCGGGTGACTGAATCCCACGGTGGCGACCAGTTTCTTAAGGTTGGGGTCGCGAGGATCCTGGTAGAACTGGCTTTCCGCAATTTTCGCCGAGAAGGGCTGGCTCCGGAAATCGAAGCTGGAGTTTTCGACCTGCACGCCGCGGGCGAAGAATCCGCTCCGGACGAACGCGACGGTGAAGGCTTGATCGACCGGCCAATCGTTCTTGGGCGCGAACTCTAGCTCCTTGTCGCTCACCCAGCGCCAGGCGCCGGGCATCGCCGGGGACATGGATATCCCGGCTGTGACCGTCTTGTCGACTTGCTGCAAGGGAGCGGCGGACTCGCTGAATGCCACGGCAAGGGGCTTGATGGAGAAGATACCCCGGTCGTCGTATTCGGTGAGTCCGGGTGCGGTGACGGTGTAGGTGACGTAGTGCGGCACCGGCCGGCTTTTGTACCAGAGCCAGCCCCCGGTTGCCGCCACGAGCACCAGCGCGAAGGCCGCCGCGCGCCTGGCATCCGCCGCCACGTAGCGCCAGCCTCGGGCCAGCCGGCCGCCAATCCAGGTAAGCCAGGACGGTGGCTGCCACTGCCAACGGCCGAGCACCCGCGCGCTCAACCACGATATCCCAGCTAAGAGCCCGGACGCGGCGCGCAGCAGCGCCGCCCGAAGCATGCGTAAATTTTCAAGATCTGGCATATGTCAACCTAAGCACGCGGCGGAGCGGACGGACAGGTGCATCCGGCAAGCGCCGCGCCTGCGTCAAAACCTCACCACGATGTTGCTGGCCGGACACGCGACGTTCCGTGCGGCTCGGGCAGTCGAAAGCAACATGGAACCGGTCTTTCACTGAAATCGAACGGCCTGCTTTCCGCATCAATTCGCGCTCCAATCTCGCCCCACGCGATTGCTCCTCGCGGGGAGGCTTCGCGGAGAAACACCGCGGTCTTTAGAGCAAGATTCGTGCCGAGCGGCGGGCTTTGGGATTTCGCACCCTGTCACTGAAATTACTTGATCGTCAGCGAATAGGCTCCCGACGTTCCACCTTGGGACCACACCTGAATGTAATAGGTCTGGTTCGCTTCCAAGGACAACGCGTAGTGGAGGTTCGATCCGGGAGTGTGGATATCCGGTCCGAAGCCGCTATTGCGCAGGTCTGGCGTGAAAGTGGTCAGGGCGGGAACCAAAGTTTGCGAGCGGTTGCGGATGTCGATGGCGACGGTCTTCGCAACCGGGCTGACGAACGAGTAGTAGTCGGTGTCGTTCGAATCCATGACGTTGGCATCGATGTTCTGGCCGAGGGTGAACTTGGTTGCGTTGAGGATGTCGTCGTTCGGCTCGTAGGCGTCGAAGGCTTTTTGCGGAGTCACGATGAGGGTATACGCGCCCGAGGTGGCCAGCATGCCGTCGATGTGGATGTAGAACGTGGTGTTAGGAAGCGGCGCGATCTCGACGCGGAGCGAAGCGCCGGGTGATGCGGCCTCCTTGGTGAAGTCGAGAAGCCGGCTGCCGGCATCGTAGACCCGGAAACGCGGAGACAGTGTTTTGGAGCGGTTGAGGACTTCGATCGCGAGAATATCGCGGGGCGCCGGCGGGGAGACGAAGCGGAAGCAGTCGACGTCACCGACGTCCGGGCTGATATCGGCTTCCACCGGCCTTCCCAAAGCGATGACGTTGGCGCGGTCGTTGGTGCCGTTGGGCTCGACTTCCCGCGTCACCGGGTCGGCGGCCTTGAAGGTCTTCATGCGGCTCAGATTCGCCCGCACCGGCTGGTAATCCAGGTCGCGGGTCAGGGCGTCGCGGAAGGCGTTGATGGCGCGGGAGCCGTCGTTGAGTTTCACGTAAAGCACGCCGAGATCGTTGAAGACCACCGGCACCGCCGCCTGTTTGGCGGTGTTTTCCAAGTGCAGGGCGGCGCTGGAATAGTCGCCGGTCAGCATGTTATCGGCGGCCATCTCGAACTGCTGCTCGATGTCGGGATCATCCAGGCTCTTGCCAACAAACCGGTGGTACTCCTGGCGCAGCACCCCGGTGTCGGCGATATATCCCGGCAGAGGCTGGAGCTTGGGCCGCGGGCGGTTCATCCAGACCCATATCAAGGGCGCCGCGACCACAACGGCCAGCATCGGCAATGCCCACCAGAAGCGCAGAATGAAGGGGCGTCTTCTGTGGCGGTGGGTCGGCTTGTTACCGGTCGCAGCCATCAGGTCTTTTCGGAAAGCAAGGTTTTCAGGCTGTAATTTCCGCTTGCTACAATCCTAATTCTATGCGCTTCAGGCGCGGCAGTAACACCCGCAGGGCGTTCGGGTTGGTGGCGCTCACCTGCGGGATGGCATGGTCGGCACTCCCCCAGAAGAAAGAAGAAACCCAGACGCTGCAGGTTCCCAGGGACCTTCCCAGCGCCGTGGAGGGGAATCCGCGGCGGCTCACGTTCCACGTTACGCCGCTGTCGTCCAAGGGGCTGCTATCGAAGCAGGTACGCGATGCCCTGGCGGCGTTAAACCACGAAGCCAAAGGCAACCCCATTCTGAAAATCCGCGCTTTCGTGGCCGGATCGGGCGATGCGCGGCGCGTCCGCGATCTGGTCAGCGAGGTCTTCACCGACCGGCGGCAACCGCTTCCGGTCCTGAGCCTCGTGCAGGTGGGGGCCTTGCCCATGGAAGGCGCGCAAGTGGTCATGGAAGGAATCGCAGAAGGGCGGAAAGACATCACGCCTGAGGGGCTTGTATTCATTTCGGCGCAGGCAGCGGTTTCGGACAACCCTCTCGACCCGGTGCCGCCGCTGGCAGGGAAGTCGTTGGCTGCCTTGGGCACGGCGGTCAAAGCCGCCGGATCGGAACCGGCCGACGTCACGCGCATCACGTGCTTCCTCAGTTCCCTGGACAACCTGGCGGCCACGCGCCAGATGGTGGAAACCCAGTACCCGCATGCGGCGGCGAACTACGTGCAGCCGCAGCGATCGCCCACGCAGGGGCTGGCGTCTTGTGAAGCCGTGGCGAACCTTCGCCGGGAGACCGGCACGCGTCTGGAACTGCTCAGTCCGGAAAGTCTGTCCCAGGAGACCGGCCGGTCCCAGATCGCTCTGGTGGCAGCGCCGAAAGTGGTGTTGACCGGCTCGCAGGTTTCGTTCGGGTTTGCGGAAACGGACGCGCATCTGGCGTTCGAACGGTTGCGTAAAGCCCTGGAGCAGGCCGGCGTGTCCACCAAGGAAGTGGCCTTCGTGCACTATTATCCGCTCACGACGGGCATTGCCAGTCAGGTGCAAAAGGTGCGCTCGGAGTTCTTTGACGCTACCAAGCCACCGGCGGGGACTTTGCTGCCGTTCGAAGGGCTGCCCTCGATGGGCGCAGGCTTTGCGGTGGACGTGGTGGCGGCGAAATAGGCCCTACCCACGGCATCGTTCCGGCGCGGTAGAATGAAGCCACGATTGTGATGGGAATAACGCGCGCTTTGGTGGCCATTTCGCTCGGAGCGTTCCTGCTCGTGACCCCCGGTGTGACTGAGCAGGCCAAGCAACCGGCGGCGCCGCGAGCACAACAGCAATCCCAGGAAACGAAGCAACCGGCGGCGCCGGGAGCGCAGCAGCAATCCCAGGACGCCAAGCAACAGGCGCAGCCTCCCGCAAAGCAGCAGTCGCAACCGCAGGTATTTAAGGCTGGGGTCAACGAAGTCATCCTGGCAGTCACGGTAACCGACGACAAGGGCCGCTTCGTCTCCAACCTGGAGCAAAAGGATTTTCGCATTCAGGACGAAGGCAGGGTCCAGAGGATCACGTATTTCTACCACGACTCGCCTGCCCTGCGGCAACAGACCGTGATCGGATTCCTGGTGGACATGAGCAGCAGTTCGTCCAGCCATTGGTCGAAATTCCAGGAAGCAACCAAGGAAATGATCTGGGGCCTGCTGCCCAACGACAAGAACTTTACGGGCTACTTGATTTCTTACAGTACGACTGCAGAGCTGTTGGTGAACACCACCTATGACCCGGACAGGCTCACCGAAAAGGTGGATCGCATGAAGCCGGGTGGCGGCGCGGCGCTTTACAACGCCATCCACATGGCGTGTACCGACCGGACTCTGATACCCGGCGAGCCGTACCAACCCCGCCGCATTATCGTGGTGATCGGGGACGGGCACGACACAGCCAGCGACTATACCTTGGATCAAGTGATCGAATTGGCCAACCGCAACCTGGTGACCGTCTACGGGGTCAGTACTCTGGCGTTCGGCGCGACAAGCGACGAGGCGGACAACCTGGAACGTCTGGCCAAGGAGACTGGCGGGCACGTGGAATACCCCCTCAGCAACCCCTACAAGGACGTCTCGGGGTTCCTTTCCAAACCGTCGGACGACGGGAACTACGCTCTGTCGGTGGGCTCGGGCGGGTATGCAGCCGCGATATCCTCGGCGATCAACCAGGCCGTACAGCACCTGCAGGGGGAGATCACCACGCAGTACATCTTGCGCTACGTCCCCGACATCGATCCGGAAACGGCCCGCAGGGAGAAGCGCCGGCTCAAAGTCGACGTTCCCACGCTACCAGCGGGCTCGGTGAAGATCCAGACGCGCCCGTACTACTACCCCTACGAAGTGCGGCAGTAAAGAAGCCATCAGCGATCAGCTTTCCGCAAGGGTTGAGGGTGTCCTTGTGTGCCAGTGGAACTGTGTGCTGGAAGCTGCTTCTGAGGTTCAGCCCGCATGGTCCAGTAGTCCGGGCTTTGGCTGGGCACGCTTCTGGGCGGCATCGACGAGATAGACGAGGGCTTGGCGTGCGAGCTCGGGCACACTGGGGTCGGGATGACGAAGGAGTTGGAGCAGCATCCGGAGCCAGCGAAGCTCGGCGGGCTCGATTCCAATGAGAGAGACTGGTTTCGCCATGAGCGTTGCCCTTTAGACAACTCTTCGCCACGAAAGGTACTTTCTTGAAGTCGGTCCACCTGCGGCCCCTTCCGATTTTTCGGCCGGCGGTCGATAAGGAGGGTACGGAAAGCCGAACCGTAGTGATCGGAACTGACGGCCGGCCTTTCCCGAGGAGCTGGTATGGACGTCACAGCATTGAATCGCATTGCACAGGCTCAGCCTGCGGCAGCGGTTCCAGCGGACACCGCGACGGAAAACCGCGGGGTGGTCCAGGCTGTCAAAGCCCTGAACAACACGCAAATGTTCGGGGACGAGAACGACCTGGTATTTCAAAAAGACCCGCAGACGCAGCGCATGGTGGTCAAGATAGTGAACCGCAAAACCAAGGACGTGATTTCACAGGTGCCGCCGGAATATGTACTGCGCCTGGCCGAAGATCTCAAATCCGCCAAGGGTTGACGGGTATTGGTGTGGCCGGAGCAGTCGATTAGAGTGGTTGGGAGATGAGAATGTGGCAAAATGCCCATGATGCGTACCTGGAAAATCGAGTCCTTTCCGCCGATCCGTTGGAGCTGGTGCACATGCTCTATCAGGCTGCGACCCGCGCCGTGCAGGATGCGCGACGCCACCTCGCTGGGGGCGACATTGCGGCACGCTCGCGATCGATTACTAAAGCGCACTCCATTCTGACTGAATTGATAAACTCGCTGGACCACGAGCGTGGTGGAGAGATCAGCCGGCGCCTGGCACAGCTGTACGATTACATGCAGCGGAAGCTGTTGGAATCCAACTTCCGGCAAACTGACGAGCCTCTCCGGGAAGTGCTCGCATTGTTGGCAACTCTTACAGAAGCTTGGGAGGGCCTTAAGGGCCAATCGAGCCTCGAGACTGAACCGGCCGCTATCCCGGCGAATCCGAACCCCTGGGGGCAGCCGCCGCCTCAGGAACTGGAACCGGCTTACACCTCGGTGAGCTGCAGCTTCTAGTGCCGTTCCAACTTTTCCCGGCGAAGGAAACTCGCGCCCAGTTGGCGACGAGCTTACTTGTGTCCCATATGGCCGCTGGCGCCCTTGACATGCCCCCGGTGACGCGGATTTCTTGACAGCCTGGGCAACACCTGTGGCCCGGCGGCGGCCACGGGCGAGTGGACTCCGTACACATTCAACCGGTCGGAGAACGTCGCCAGATACACCTTGCCGTTTGCGATCGTCGGCGGTACATATTTCGCAAAATCGAAATAGTCACCCGGATCGTCCCGGTCGGTGCTCCACAGCAATCGCATCGTATCGGCGTCGAAGGCGCGCAGCGTGCCCCGCACAATCTCCACCCACGCATCGCTGTCGTACGGAATCGCGCCCCACAGAATTCCGTCCTTGGATCCGTTCGCCGAAATCGACAGGAACCCGCCCGGCATTCCCTTGTTGCCCATGATGCCTCCCGTCGGCCTGGTGTTGATCTTCGTAGCCGCGTTGTAGTGAAATGCCTTGACCCGATCCTCTTCCGGCCAGACGTAGATCGTCGGCCCGTTCACAAGGCTGTTCCAAAAGACCGGCGCTCCGTGAATGTGATGGTACCCGGCGGCGAACAGAAACGGAAACCAACTGAGCCACGTGAGCCGCCAGCGGCGAGCCGCCTGGAAATACTGGATCGGAGGGTTCAAGCGATCGTGCGGCCAGTGATGCTGTTGCTGGCCTCCCAGCTTCGAACGGCTGACGAGGTAGAGTTTGCCTTCTTTTCCGCCCCCGACCATTTCATCGGTCTCCGGCAAAAGCATCGGCCCGGACGAACCGAGATCCACATCCAGGAAATTCATGGCCGCGACATTCGCCGGCGCAAACCAGTCGACCGGGCTCAACTCGCCGTTCAGTTTGACGAACGTGCCGCCGAATTGCTTTTTCCCAGGGTCGAAACTGCCGTTGCCGGTCATGATATAAATATTGCCCTGCGGGTCCGCGGCCAGTCCGTTCCCCGCCTGCCAAATGCCGCCCATTTCTCCGCCGGGGGTCGTGCAGAAAACCGGCTCCAGTTGCTGGAGCGTATCCTGGTCGAAAGCGATCAGCCAGCCCTGGTACGGCGGCGCATCCTGATGAGCGCCGAAGGCGGCGTACACCTTGTGGTTAGCCAGAAGCAGTCCGGAGCGCTGCAGGTGGCGTCGGGCGACGTCTTCAGGAGGCACGGCGGGGTTCTGCATCGGAATCCGAATGTCCGACTTGATCACCACCGCGCCGCTGGCGATATCCAGGGCGTGAATCCGGTAAATCACGGGGCATGCCGCCGTGGCGGCTTCATATGACGGGCAGGGCGGGTCGGCAATCTTGGCCACAACATACATCCGCCCTTTCTCCCGATCGATCACCGGCGTGCTGGTAATCCCGATGAACGGCCGGATATTGTACTGCCCTAACAGCGCCCCGGCATCCTTGGGAATGCGGTCATATTGCATGGGAGCGCCCAGATAGGTGTTCCACAGCGGCACTACGTCTCGCCCGTCGGCGTCAAAGGCGTAGACCCAATTGCGCATCGTGGCCACGTAGACCACGTTGTGCGTGCCTTTGCCGGGTATGTCGACACCGGTCACTACCAGCGGCTGCGCATAGATCTGTCCTTCCACCACCAGCGAAAACAGGCGTCCAAACCCCTGCGCCTTAAGCGTCAACGGGGAGAGACTGGTTTCGTCGAGCACAGCCCCGGTGCGGGCCGGATTGTTGTGCTGGGTGAGCACGTCGGTGGCGGAAGCGAGAACAGGAACGCCGCAGCCCAGCAACAGCCAAGCCAAGACTTTCATCCGGATAGGTTACCATCTGGAGTCTCAATTCAGAATGTCGATGTTCCCGTTCTGATCGATCAGCCGCAGGTCGCACCCTCCGCCGGCGATCTTGCCGCTCAGCGAATCCCCCCCGATCTGCCCGCTCACCGCCATCTCCGGCTGCGACGTGATGCGTCCGTACGAAGTCCTCGCCGTCAAGTTGTAGCCGGCTCCACGCGGCACGGTCACCCGAATGGGGCTATAGCTGGTGTTGATTGAAATCGGCTGGCATCTCTGCGTGGCTTTCATTCTCACCGTCACCGACCCGTTGCCATTCTCAACCGTAACGGGCCCTGCCGACTCCTCGATCTGCACCCCGGCGTACGAGGTCCGCGCATAGATTTCACCGCCGATATCCGTCAGCCGGATGGAGCTGTTGTTCGCCGAAGCCCGCGCCCCGCCCTTCACTCCCCGCAGGTCGATGCTGCCGTAGCTCGTTTCCACCTCTGCCGATTCGCCCACCGTGTCCCCAGTCACGTTGGAGTTCGCCGCCCGCACGGTCAGCCCCTTCCCGATTCGCGAAAACCGCACCCCGTCGTAGCTCGTCCGCAAATCCGCCGCCCCGGTGACCCCCATCGCCTCCACCTTGCCGTTCTGGTTCTGCACCACCACGTCAGCTCTGGCATCCCGCACCGTCACCGGCCCGAACGTGTTGGTGATGTTGGCCGCGCCGCCGACGCTGGAAACCACCACGCTGCAGTTCCCGCAATTGAGGTCCAGCCTCTTCCCCACGTTCGTCGCGCGTACCTCGGCGTAACGGTTGTGTATGTCCGCCGCCCCCGTGATATCGGTCGTTCCCACGCTCCCGTTAGTATTCACAACCGTCACGTCACCCTCGTTATTCTGCACCTCCACCTCGGCGTACGAGTTCTCAATTCTCTGCGCGCCGCGGCCCCTCTGGAAACTGACCCTGCCGTTTGTATTGTGAATCACCGACGCCGCGTGCAGGTCCGCCACGCTCACTTCGCCATACTGGTTGCGCACCTCGAGCGGCGCCGTCTCCGGCATCGTGATGTCGTAGTTCACGCTGTAAGAGAGTCCGCGCCGCCCGTTGAAGAAGCTGGTCTGCGGGTATTCGGTCCGCACCCGGACTCCCGAAGCCGATTCCTCCACCGTGATCTTGATCTGGTTGGTGCAGTCCCGCGCCTCCGACGGGGTCGCGGCCGAGCAGCGGATGGACGCGTGCAGTTCCACCTCGCCTCGCGGATGCGTGTGGATATTCACGTTGCCCAACGAATGCTCGATGCGAAAAGACCGTCCGGCGGCCAGAGCCACCGTTTTGCTGAAATCCCGCGTCGACTCGTCGCGCCCGAATGCCGTCGTGGCGCAGCAGCAGATCAGCAGCAGATTAATTGCGTTTCTCATAGTTCAGCCACTCCTGCAGCGTTCTTTGTTTCTCTCCGTACAGCGAAGCCAGCTCGGTTCGCAGGTAGGCATTGTACTGGTTCCGGACCACGTTGGCTTTCAGATCCGCGATCGCCGAATCCAGAAGCACCAGCTTCTCGCGATAAGCCGCAGCCAGCGGCGATCCCGGTTGCTGCAACTCCGGGCCCGCAACCGACGAGAGCTTTTCGATCGATCGCGCATACGCCGCTTCCGCCTGCTGCACTTCCTGGAGCGCGGCATCGGTGAGGAACTCGTGGCTCGGCGGCCGGCTCACCCGCTTCGGCATCGATAGCGCCACCGCCAGCGTCACTACCGCGGCCGCCGCCAGGCACCACTGCCACAGCGGCACGCGCACCCGCCGCGCTGGCTCTGTGGCGAGCGTTTCACGAATCCGCGGCCAGAGCGACGGGCTTTCCCACTCCTCGTGCAGTTGCGGCGCAAGGCGCGAGATTTCCGCCCACAGGTAGAGCTGCTCGCGGCATTTTTCGCATTGTTCCGCATGGGCGCGCGCATCCGGCATCAGTTCCGGCGTCCGGAGCGCGCGTTCCAGGTCGCCGCATCCAAAGATCATTACCGCACCTCCGTCAGCAGGCGCTTCAATTCCCTCTTGGCCTCAAACAGCCAGGCTTTCGACGTTCCTTCCGGCACTTCCAGAATCGAAGCGATCTCGGAGTGTCTCAGACCCTCCACCTCGAACAGCAGGAACACCATCCGGTGCCGCGGGTTGATCCGCCGCAAAGCGTCGTCCAACTGGATCCGCAGCGCCAATTGATTCCGTTGCCCGGTGTGCTCCGGGTGCGGGCCGACATCCCGGTCCGTTTCCGCCCGGCGCTTGCGGGCCAGGTCGTAACACGTGTTGATACAGATCCGGCAAATCCACGTAGATATGCTGGATTGGCTGTGGAAGCCGTCAATGGCCCGGCACACCTTCAAAAACGTCTCCTGCACGGCGTCCTCCGCGTCCTGGCGGTTGCCCATCAAGTGATAAGCGATGCTCTTGAGCCGCGCGCCGTGCGCGTTGTAAAGCTGTTCAAACGCACCCAAATCGCGCCGCCGGCAGGCCGCCAGCAGTTCGTCCTCTGAGCGGTAGTCCGCGGGATGGAAGCGTCCGATCAACGCCAATTGGCTCGCCCCAACCATTCTCCCCGGTTTCCGTTTCTGTGGATTGGACGGAAGGCCGGTTGGGAACGTTGGAAAAAATATGGCGCGGTGACCGGGTGCTACCCCCCAAACGGGATTCCGAGGTTCCAGGCGCGCGCCGCGCGTCCCAACGCCTTTCGTGAAATCAGCTATAAAGGTAAATAATGTCTGAAATTCGCGATTCCGCGAAACGACGGGCTAACCGGAGACAAAAGGGGCCCAAGCCAAAGCTTGTGGGTACAGCGTAACATGCACAGCCTTTTCTACTTGCTTGCGCTCGCTGCCCTGCTCCCGAATCCCGCTCCGCCGCGGTTCTATTTCTCGAATCTGTACGAGTACATCGACGGCGGCGCCGAAGCCTACCACCGGTACGGAATGGTTGCCCTGGTGCACCAGGAATACCGCGCCGGGGACACCGACGTAACAGTAGACATCTATGACATGGGCAATCCGCTCCGCGCCTTTGGCATCTATTCCGCCGAGCGCTCGCCGCGCTATCACTTCGTTCCCGTGGGAGCTGAAGGCTACAGCAGCGAAGGCATGCTCAATTTTGTCCAAGGCGCCTACTATGTGAAGCTGCTCGGGTTTAGCAATAGCGGCGAATCGGCCGCCATCCTCGACGGCGCCGCTCAAGCCATTTCCGCCAAGATCGGCGGCAGCCGCTCTCTCCCTCGGCCTGTCCCCTGGCTGCCTTTGAACGGCCTGGTGAAGCACTCCGAGAGGTACATCCTCAAGGCGCCGCTGGGTTTCGAATTCCTTTCGCCGGCCGTCACAGCCGTGTACCGCATCAACGGCAACGACACTACTCTGCTGGTTTCTCTGGCTCCCGATCCGGCGAGCGTCATGATGTGCCTCAAGAAAGCTCTCCGCGCAACCCCTGTGGCAGGTCTTCCTGCCAAAGCCTGGCGCGCCACCCGTCTTCCCGAAGCCGCCCTGATCTTTTTCGCTTGCGGGCGCTACACCATCTTGATCATGGACCCGCCGGCCCAGCCTGATTCCCTCGTTAAAGAGATTCTGGAGTCCGCCCGATGAACCATCGTGCCACGTGCAGGCAAACCCGCCGTCAGTTCCTCGCGGCCACCGCGGCAGCGCCAGCAGTGCTTCAGGCGGCTTCGCCGTCCCTCTCGATCGCACACTACAAATCTTCGCCCACCGACCCCGCTGCTATCGCCGAAGAGGCACGCCGTCTCTCGCGCGCCGCGCTCGAAGCTCTGGGTGGCATGTCCCGGTTCGTTTCCAAAGGTCAAATCGTCTGGGTCAAGCCCAACATCGGCTGGGACCGCCGGCCGGAGCAGGCCGCCTGCACTAACCCCGACGTGGTCGCCGCGCTGGTCGAGATGTGTTACCAGGCCGGTGCGAAGAAGGTAGTGGTCAGCGACAATCCGTGCAACAGCGCGCAGCGGGCCTTCCCGCGCAGCGGCATCCAGCAGGCCGCGCAAAAGGCTGGCGCCGATTGTTACTTCATGGACGAGCGCAAATTCCGCCAGATGTCCATCAAAGGCGCCGTCGTCCTGAAACAGTGGCCGATCTATCAAGACGTGGTGGAAGCCGATTGCATCATCAACGTGGCCATTGTGAAGAACCACGAGCTCTGCGCTGCCACTCTCGGCATGAAGAACCTCATGGGCCTTACCGGCGGCTCTCGCGCGCGCTTCCACCAGGACATAGGCAGGGCATTGGTGGATATCGCCGCCTTCCTCAAGCCCCAATTGGTGGTCCTGGATGCGATCCGCGTCCTCACTGCCAACGGCCCCACCGGCGGCAATCTTGCCGACGTGAAACGCAGAGACACCATCGTGGCGGGTGTGGACCAGGTGGCCGTTGACGCCGTCGGCGCCACGCTTCTGGGCCTGAAGCCGACTGATCTCAGCTATGTTCTGGAAGGACACAACCGCGGTCTAGGCACGCTGAACCTACAATCGCTCTCCCCCATCCGCCTCGAGGTATGAAATGGCACAGAAGGGCCGCACATCCCGGTTGGTCTGGCTCCGCCGCGCTGTTCAAACGGTCCTCTTGCTGCTGTTCCTCTACCTGTTCCTCGACACGGTCTACCATCCCATCAACCAAGCCGGCCGTGGGGTCAAGCTCTTCTTCCAATTCGATCCGCTGCACCTCCTGCTGACCTGGCTCGCGTCGCACACGGTTCCGGCAGGCATGCTGCTGGCCCTCAGCACTCTGGCTGTGACTCTTGTGTGCGGCCGTTGGTTTTGCGGATGGATCTGCCCCTTTGGAACGCTTCACCACCTCTTCTCCGCCATGCGGAGCGGCCGCATGAAAATCAAACTCGACACCGGCGGTTACGGCTCCTGGCAGAAGGCCAAATACTATTCGCTGGCGGTCTTCCTAGGCGGCGCACTATTGGGCGTGAACGCCGTCGGGTGGCTGGACCCGTTCTCGTTTTTCTTCCGATCCCTGACCACATCGGTCTTCCCCGCCGTGAACAGCGCCGTTGTGGCGCTCTTCGCCTGGATCTACAATGCCAACCCCGGCATCGGCCCGGCGCGGGTCACCACCCTGTCGGAACCGGTTTACGAATTCCTGCGCCGCCATTTTCTCGCCGCCCAACAACCGCACTACTACGGAAATGTGCTCATCGGGTTCCTGTTCGTCACGGTCGTTGCGCTCAATTTCTTCCGGACGCGTTTCTGGTGCCGCTACGTGTGTCCCCTGGGTGCGCTGCTCGGCATCGCCGCCAGGAACCCGCTGATCCGCCTCGCCAAGAGCGCCGGTTGCGACAATTGCCGCTTGTGCCTGGCCGATTGTCAGGGCGGAGCCAACACCGCCAACGCCGATCAGTGGAAGCCGGCGGAGTGCTTCTACTGTTTCAACTGCCAGTCGGATTGTCCGTCCGGCGCCATCTCCCTGACCCTGCGCCGTCCATCGCCCGCTGAGAGAAAGGCCGCGCGCCTCGACCTGAGCCGCCGCCAGGTGGTGGCTTCCGGCGCGGCCGGTCTGGGCGCCGTGTTCCTGTTCCGCACCCACCCGCTCGGCCAGGCGCGCTCGTTCAACGAATGGTTAGTCCGACCGCCGGGAGCATTGAGGGAAGTCGACTTTCTCTCGCGCTGCATTCGATGCGGCGAGTGCATGAAGATCTGCCCCACCAATGCCATCCATCCCGCCGGATTGGAAGCAGGCCCGGAAGGTGCCTGGACACCTTCGCTTCAGTTCAAGATAGGCTACTGCGAATACGAATGTACTCTGTGCACTCAGGTCTGTCCTACGGGCGCCATCCGGTCAATGGAAGTCGGCGAAAAACAGAAGGTGAGGATTGGCTTGGCGTATTTCGACCGCAACCGCTGCCTTCCCTACGCCTTTGCTCGCCCCTGCATCGTGTGCCAGGAGCACTGCCCCACCCCTAAGAAGGCCATCTGGTTCGAACCTGCGGAAGTCCTCAATCCCCAAGGCGAAAAGGTCACCATCAAGCAGCCGCGCATCGACCCCGACCTATGCATTGGCTGCGGCATCTGTGTGAACAAATGCGTGATCAAAGGCCAGCCCGCCGTGCTGGTCTCCAGCGTTGGAGAAAGCCGCAATCCGGATAACGGATTGCTGTTGAACGACAATCCCTTCGGGGGTTAGTTCTTGGCAAGAATCACCTCCTGAGTTCGAGAGCAATCCTACCCCTTTCTCATACTTTTCCCATCCCCGCCGATACGAAGGTTGATCGACACTCACCAGACGAGGGGTCGGGGAGGAGTAAATGCAAAGACGCAACACTCTCGGACATGTCTCGAAAGCCCGAAACGGCTTAGTGGCGGGCGCCTTGATGGCCGTTGGCCTGCTGACGCTCGGCGCCGGGCCTTTGTCAGCGCAGAGCACTTTCGAACCGGGACGATTCACGATCGGGTTTGAGCAGCGGGTTCGCAGCGACGACTGGAACAACGCCCTCGACATGAGCGACAAGACAAACGATCAGCGGGACCAGGTCCGCGACCGCACCCGGCTATGGTTCAATGTTCCGGCCACGTCCAACATCAACTTGTTCGTTGGCATGGCGGTGGAAAACACGCAAAAGTTCAGCGCGGTGAAGCAATTCGATGAATTCTTCTTCGATCAGGCCTATCTCGACATCCGGAAACTGTTCACCAAGGGGCTGGAGTTGAAAGTCGGGCGTTTCGATATCATTAAGGGCGAAGGATTCATACTGTGCGACGGGACCCCCGGGGACGGGCCACGCAGCGGCTACTTCAACGGCGCCGACCTGAGCTACTCATCTGGCAAGTCCAGGCTCGATGTAATTGGTGTGCTCGATCCCTTCCGCGACCGGTTCCTGCCGCGCTTTCACGATCAGCACCGCCTGCTGCAGAACTGGAATGAAGAGGCGGTCGGCGCCTACTACACGAACAAGGCCACTGCTTACACCTCGATCGAGACGTACTATTTCTTGAAAAAAGAGGTTCATGACGTCCTGCCCGTGGCGAACCCCCAATTCCAGCCTGACCGTCACGTGAGCACTCTGGGCGGCCGCGTGGCCCGCAAACTCAGCAGGCGCACTGATTGGGTCACCGAGTATGCGCGTCAGTGGGGAGCGCAGCATGGCGGCGTGTCCATCTCGGCTTGGGGCGGATATTCCTATGTCAAGCATACCTTTGATCGCCGCCGGCAACCGTATGTAAAGGCCGGGTATTGGGCTCTGTCCGGGAACGATCCCAACACTCACAATCGAGCGGAGGGCTGGGATCCGCTCTTCTCGCAGTGGCCGAAGTGGAGCGACATGTATGTCTACACGCTGTCCAAGGAAGTCGGCGTCGCGTATTGGACGAACCTCGCCATGTCCCAGGCTGAGGCCGGCTTCTCGCCGCTTCCACGGACCAGCCTGGCGTTCGCCTGGTATCACATGGATTCGTTCCATCCTTTGGTAGGCAACCCCGCAATGTTCGGCGCGGGCACCGATCGGGGCGAGAACTTCCAGACGCGGTTCGAGTTCAGTCCGAGCCCCTCGTGGAAGGCGTACATTCACTACGAAACCCATCACCCGGGAGATTTCTATTCCGCGACCCGCTCGCCGGCTTACGAGGTGCAGGCGCAAGTGACGTATCAGTTTTCATTTCATCCGTTTGCCGCGGGGGTTCGCTGAGTACAGGGGGACGGTCATGAAACGAATGGGCATTCGCACCAAGTTGTTCGCCTGTTTTGGCTTATTGATGGTTGCCGCTGCGGCCGGGTCGGTGTATTCGTTAGCCACCATCCGGCAATTTCGCACCCGGCTGAGCGGCGAGATCGTCGCCAGCGCGACCCGGCTCGATCAGGCCCGACGGATTACCATTGCGCTGGCCAATATGCGGACCGCACAGCGAGGAGTCAGCTTATTTGGCCTGATGAAGAACCTGCAAAACCTCGAAAAGGCCCACGCCGCGTTCGCAGCCTCGGCAGCCGAGATGCAGCAGACTACCCGCGAGATGAAAGCGACCCAGTTGACGGACCAGGAGCTGGCGGCTGCGAATGCCATTGAGGAGGACGCCAGGAAGTGGTTGGAGTCTTTTCCGCCCTTCGTCCAGCTCTGTGCTTCCGGCCATGCCGAGGAAGCGTCTCAGAACACCTTAAAAACCCTGTCACCGATCATGGACGCAATCCAGAAGAACGCAACCGAGTTCGGGAGAGGGAACCTGGAACGTCAGAGAGCGGCCGTTGACACGGTCAATGGGAGCATTGCGCGGAATGAAGCGCTTGCCCTGATCCTTCTGTTGACGGTGTTCCTTGCCGGAGGCGCCGGCTTCGCCGTTGCGGCGCGGCTGGTCAGGTCGCTCAGACAGATTGAAGCTTCCGTCGCCGCCGGTGCTCGCCAGGTGGCGGATGCTTCCGATCAAGTTGCCTCCTCCAGCCACGCCATGGCACAGGGCTCGTCCGAACAGGCTGCCTCCCTGGAAGAAACGTCGTCCTCCACGGAGGAAATCAGCTCGATGGCGCGCCGCAATACCGAGAATTCCCAGGCTGGGGCGACGATTGTAGCCCAGTCGCGCGAGAAGTTCGACGAGACCAACCACGCACTGGATCAGATGGTGGTGGCGATGGCGGAGATCGACGGTTCGAGCGACAAAATCTCCAAAATCATCAAGGTCATCGATGAAATTGCGTTTCAGACCAACATACTGGCTCTGAACGCGGCCGTGGAAGCCGCGCGCGCGGGGCAGGCCGGCCTGGGATTCGCAGTGGTTGCCGACGAAGTGCGGAACCTGGCGCAGCGCTGCGCCCAGGCCGCCCGAGACACCACTACCCTCATCGAAGAATCGATTACCAAATCCAAAGGGGGGAAGGCCAAAGTCGACCAGGTGACGGAGGCGATTCGAGCGATTACAGCGGAATCCTCGAAAGTCAAAACGCTCGTCGACGAGGTTTATCTCGGAAGCACGGAACAGACGAAAGGAATCGAACAGATAGGAAAGGCCATCCTACAGATGGAGCAAGTCACGCAGACCACCGCGGCCAGTGCCGAGGAGAATGCCGCAGCCGCTCAGGAATTGAGGGGCCAGTCGGAAAAGCTCAAAGAAGTCGTCGAACAGCTAAGCGCTCTCGTCCACGGCGCCTCGGAATAGCGCCTGCCTGAAACCAGTAGCGGCCGAAGACCGCCGCTCTGGCTCACTTCCGCGCCGTTACGGTAATCTCTATGTGCGCCTTCGCCGCAGCCAGCCGCGTGACTCCCACCGTTGTCCGCGACGGCCGCGGCTCCGGGAACACGCTAGTGTATACAGCGTTCATCCGGGGGAACAGATCCATGTCCGTCAGGTAGACCTGCACCGCGACGACGTCCTGGTAGGTCATGCCCGCCGCCTTCAAAACGATCCCGATTCTCTCCAGGCACAGCTTGACTTCTGCTTCAAAATCGGCTGGAATATCTCCGGTTCTGAGGTCCTGGCCAATCTGGCCGGAGATGTAAAGGGTTCCGTCCACGAGAATGCCTGGGCTGTAGGGAGGGGCTGGTGCCCCTTTGGCTGGCGTGAACTCAGGCGGCGCAATTGCCGTCTTCGCGGCTGTCAAAGGCCCGCTTAGGACGATGCCGGCGAGGAACAAGGCGCAGAGGTGGTTTCGCATGACTGCCACTTTACCACCCCGGCGCGGCCCTGGGTCTCGGTTCGTTGGTAGTTGTCGATCCCCTTACGGAGCAATTCGCAGAATCGCTGGTCTTGGCGCCGTCTCACGTGCTCGCGGCGGGCACCGCTGACGATAACAAGCGCCAGCCATGCCACCGCGCTCAGAGCGAAACACATCAAAGCAAAATTCATAACAGCCGTCCGTTAGGTCTAATATCGTCAATTTCTTAGGACGGATCGAGTCATCCCCGTACCGGACCGGTAACGTCAGGGCTACTGTGAGGCAACTGTCAAGCCAGAACGGCAACCCATTGAAAACGAGTGGGTTGATGCCGGCGTCTCCGCCCCTAGCCAGCGTAGTACGGGAGTTTTGGCTCAGCGCTCCAGTACCCTCATATCTCAAGTCCGTGCAGGGACACTAACAAAAACCCTGGTTGAAACGAGGCGACGAAGCCGGATATTCTGAATTCACCGCGGACTCCAGCGGCTATTCGCTCCACGGCGGCAGTCTGAATGCGGAAATCGGGCCGGACTGCCACCTCCGTTCCGGCTGCCGCGCCGGCCTTGGGGCCCAGACGTCGGGACTCCGTGTTTGAAGGAACGGTATGACCTGTCAGGAAAGAGATCGGCTCCTCACGGCTTTCGCCGTCGCCGTACACGCCCAGAACACGGCATCTTCCAGGCTTGAGAAGGCCACCGATGAAACCGAGCGCACCAAGGCGCGCACCTCCGTCGAGAACTCTCGGAACTACTGCTACCAACTCCGCGATCTGATTCAGGTTCACTGCGTCCGGCACGGCTGCTGAGTTCACCGAAAAGTAACCAAGCCACCCTCCCCAGGCTCTATAGTAGTTTGTTGGACTCCGAATGACCCCGCCGTCTACCGAGAAGCTGCGCTCCATCCTCGCCCGCGGGGGCTGGGACAAAGCCATAGAGCTCCTGAAGCGGCTCGAACCCGAATTGGCCGCCCAGTCGCTTCTGGAAATCCCATTCGATGACCAGCGGGCGCTTTTTCGCAGGCTGCCTGTCCCCATGGCTGCCAAACTGGCCGCCGAGTTTCCCTACTACCATACCTACGTGCTATTGCACTCTCGGCCACTCGATGAGATGAACGCCATCGTCGACCAGATGAACCCCGACGACCGCATGCAATTCATCGACGAGCTGCCGGAAGAGGCCTGGCAGACGCTGATGAAGGAACTCGCGGAGAAGCATCCCGGTGCCGCCCAGGCGCCGGCCGTGGAAGCGCCCGTACCGGTGGCTGCGGCAGTCGAGCCGATCATCGAGGCGCGAAAGATCGAAAAATCCTTCGCGCGCCCCGACGGTCCTCCGATACAGGTCATCGCGCCCACGGACTTGTCGGTGGAGCCGGGGATGATCATTGCGTTGTTGGGACCCTCCGGTTCCGGCAAATCCACTCTGTTGCGCATGCTCACCGGCTTGACCCAGCCTTCGAGCGGCGCGGTGGTGTGGCACGGACGGCCGGTGGCTGAGGCTAGACCGAATGTAGCTATCGTATTCCAGAGCTTCGCGTTGTTTCCGTGGCTGACGGTGATCGAAAACGTGGAAGTCCCGCTGGTGGCTCGTGGCATGGAACATACCGAACGACACCGCCGCGCTCTGCGCACACTGGCGGCGGTGGGTTTGAAGGGTTTCGAAACGGCGTATCCCAAGGAACTCTCCGGAGGGATGCGGCAGCGCGTAGGCTTCGCGCGCGCCCTGGCCGTGGAGCCGGAAATCCTGTTCATGGACGAACCCTTCTCCGCGCTCGACGTCCTGACCGCGGAAAATCTGCGCGGAGAGTTGCTGGAACTGTGGATCGGCAGGAAGATCCCTACCAAGGGCATCTTCGTGGTCACGCACAACATCGAGGAAGCCGTACTCTTGGCGGACCGCGTCATCGTTCTCGGCCGCAATCCGGCCCGCATCCGAACCGATTTCACCATTCCGCTGCCGCACCCGCGAAACCGCAACGCCGCCGAGTTTCTGATCTATGTGGACTACATCTACAAAATGATGACCCAGCCCGACTTAGTAACCGCGCCGCCCTCGGCTGCCGCCAAGCCTGCACTCCAGGTCCTGCCGCACGCGCGCCCGGCTTCGGTCGGGGGCTTGCTCGAGTTGCTGAACGATCGCGGCGGCCGGGAGGATCTGTACCGCGTCGCCGAGGATCTGCTGATGGAAGTGGACGATCTGTTGCCGATCGTGGATGCAGCGACGCTGCTCGGCTTCGCCAAGTCGGACCGCGGTGACATCGAGCTCACTTCCGAAGGAAAAGCCTTCGCCGATGCCGACATCGAAACGCGCACCAAGCTGTTCCGCGATGCCGCGCTGGCGCACGTCTCACTGCTCCAGCAAATGAACAGCGCGCTGGCCAACAAGGCCGACCACGCCATGCCGCTGGAATTCTTCCGTGACATCCTGGACGAACATCTCGCTGAAGCAGAAGTCGAGAAGCAGATCGAAACCGCCCTGACGTGGGGCCGGTATGCCGGCATTTTCACATACGATTCCGCTAACGACCGCCTCCTGCTGCACGCTTCCACAGAGGCTGATCGCGCCTCCAGCCTCACCGCATGACCCAACCCGCCCCAAAGACAGAGCCGGGCTTACCCGTCTGGGGACGCCTGCCGGCATCCACAACGGCGGCCTTGTTGCGGGACCTTCCGATCATCGCCGCCGGATTGGCATTGTTTTTCGGCTTGCTCTCCCTCACGCACTACTGGACCGCGCCAGTCAACGCCCAGGCCGCCATCCAGCTAAACCCCGCCGTGCTGCCCCGCTACGCCTTGTTTTCCCTGGCGCGCATTCTCACCGCCTACCTCATCAGCTTGGTCTTCGCTATCGCGTACGGGCAGATCGCCGCGCATCATGCCACGGCCGAGCGCATCATGATCCCGTTGCTCGATACGCTGCAATCCATCCCTGTTCTGAGCTTCCTGCCGCCGGTGATGGTTGCCATGGCGGCGCTTTTCCCCACGCGGCAATTCGGTGTAGAACTTGGCTCTATCCTCCTGATCTTCACCGGCCAGGTGTGGAACATGGCTTTCAGCGTCTACTCCTCCACTAAGAACATACCCCGTGAATTGATCGAAGCCGCCGAAGTCTACCGGCTCAGCTGGTGGCAGCGGTTCACGCAACTGGAACTGCCCTGCGCGGCGATCGGGCTGGTTTGGAATTCCATGATGTCGGTGGCCGGCGGCTGGTTCTTTCTCATGGCTTGCGAAGCGTTCGTGCTGAACAACCGCGATTTGCGGCTGCCCGGCTTGGGCTCGTTTCTGCAGACCGCGGCCAATGCGGGCGACATGCGATCCGTTTTCTGGGGCCTCGCCGCGATGATCGCGGTCATCGTGCTGCTCGATCAATTGATCTGGCGGCCCATCATTGCCTGGGGTGAGAAATTCAAGTTCGAGCAGGTGGAAGCGGCGCAGTTGCCGCGCTCCCCGATTCTGGCCTTACTGCGCCGCTCGCGAATCGTCTCGGCCTTGAGCCGGGCGACGGTGGCCCCCGCGCGCGAAGCCGCCGGCCTTTACTTTGCCCGTAGAAACACGGCTGTCCCTAGGAATAGTGCCGGCCACGCGGGCCGGCGGTGGATCGGACGGGTTGCTGGAGCGGCGGCGCTCGCCGGGATTTTGTATGCGGTGGTGAAGATGGCCAACATGCTGGCGACCCTCACTCCTTCGGAATTGCGCGAAATCTTCTTCGGCGCCGGCGCCACATTCTTGCGCGTCGAATTCACCCTGGCTCTGGCGGGTCTGTGGACAATCCCGGTGGGAGTCTACATCGGGCTGCGCCCCCGTCTGGCTGCTATCGCGCAGCCAATAGCGCAAGTCGCAGCTTCCGTGCCGGCGACAGCGCTGTTCCCCATTGTTCTGCTGGCGCTGATTCGGGTGGGTGGTGGCCTGGGTGTCGGTTCGATCGTTCTCCTGCTGTTAGGCACGCAGTGGTACATCCTGTTCAACGTAATTGCCGGCGCCAGCGCCATCCCCACCGACCTCAAGGAAGTTTGTGACGTCTTCCATATGGGTCGCGCGGAGCGATGGCGCAAACTGTTCCTGCCCGGAATCTTCCCCTTCCTGATCACCGGGTTCGTGACTGCCTCCGGCGGCGCCTGGAACGCCAGCATTGTGGCGGAATATTCCAAGATCCAGAACCGGACTTACTCGACCGTCGGCCTGGGCGCTGTGATCAGCCGGGCCACCGATAACGGCAACTTCGCCGTGCTGCTGGGTGCGACGGTGGTGATGGCGGCGCTGGTAGTAACGGTCAACCGGCTGTTCTGGCGCCGGATGTACGGCCTCGCATCGACGCGGTTCAAGCTCGAAACTTAGTGGGGCAGGCAATCCTGCCTGCTGTCGCCTTTCAGGCGGCGCGGGCGCGGCTAGCGGATAGCGGGCGGGCTGAAGGCCGGGATGTCCCCTGGGCCCGCCAGGACGGGCTTCGCCTTAGTGCGCTCCGCCGGCTCCGGACGTCGCAGCCGGCGCCGCCTTCTTCAGATACTTGTCGTACCAAGCCAGGTAGCGCTCCATGCGGTCGCGCTGGTAGCTCGGGCGCTGGATGCCGTGCGTCTCGTTGGGATAGATGATCAGCTCCGTGTCGATGCCCAGGCTCTTTAGCGCCTGGTACATCTGCTGGCCGCCTTGCACCGGCACGTTGAAATCCCGCTCGCCGCCCAAAAACAACGTCGGCGTCTTGATGCGGTCGGCGTGCAGGAACGGATAGCTGATCTTCACATACGTATCGAATGCCTTCCACGGCGGGCCGATCTCATAGTCATATTGAATGATGTATTGATCGGTGCCGTAAAACGCCACGGTGAATGCCGTCCCGGCGCCGCTGGTGGCCGCTTTGAAGCGCGTGTCGGTAGCGATCACATAATCGGTCAGGATCGCGCCGTAGCTCCAGCCGCCGACACCCAATCGGTCGGGATCCGCCACGCCCATCTGGATTACATGATTCACGCCGGCTTCCAGATCCTCCACCTCCAGATGGCCCCAGTCGGCGGCAATCGCTCGCGAAAACTTCTGGCCCCGGCCCGAGCTGCCGCGATAATTCACCGCCAGCACCGCATATCCGTTGGCGGCGAAGATTTGTTTTTCGGTGCTGAACGTGTGCGCGTCCTGTCCGTTGGGACCGCCGTGAATGCGCAACAGTAGCGGCACCTTGGTGCCCGCAGCGTATCCCACCGGCTTCGTCAGCAGGCCATGGACTTCGGTGCCGTCCTTGCTGCGAAAGCTCACCTCTTCAGTGGGCGGAATATCCAACTCTGCCATCAGTTCGTCGTTCTGGTGCGTAAGCTGGCGGAGTGCGCCGCCTTCCCACGCATAGACCTCGGTCGGCTTGTTGTCGCCGCCGCCCAGCACTACAGAGCATCCCTTCGACACGTTGGGGCTATTGATCACAACCGGCGAAGGCATCAGCCGCTCCACCGGCCCTCCGCTCAGGCGGACCCGTGCCGGGTACACAGATTGGTCGTCCGCCACCAGGAAATTGATGTAGCTTCCGTCGGGAGAGAAGTGGGCAGCCGAAACGCCGCGATCCAGATCAGCGGAAGCCCTAACCAGTGTTGGCGCGGCGCTGCCGTCGGATGCCACCATCGCCAACCGCTCCATGCCGTAGGCGTTGTATTTCTTATCCTCCTCGCCGGTCAGGAATGCGATCCACTTGCCGTCGGGGCTCCATTGCGGCTGACCTCGGCCGGCACGCATCGCGAACGGGCTGAGTTGTTTCTCGGTTACGCTCGGGCGGGCCTCCGCGACATAGACCTGGCTCTCCGGGTCGCGGTCTGGGTCGGCCGCGTGGTTGCTTGTGAACGCGATGCGCGAGCCGTCCGGCGACCAAACTGGCGCAGACTCATCGTGCTTCTTGTCTGTAGTCAACTGGTCAAGCTTCTTGGTAGCCAAATCGTATAGAAAGATGTGGCTGTGGCGATCGCCCGTTAGATAGCCCGCGCCATCCTGCTTGAAGTGGTAACGGTCGATGACAATCGGCTTCGGCGCGCGCCCGCCTCTGCCGCCACCTCCGGCGCCGCTACCGCCGCCTGTTCCGCCGGCGGTATCGCCGGTGTCGGCCTCCGGATCGGGATCGCCGATCACTACCGCGATGCGCTTGGAGTCAGGCGACCATTCGTACCCCTGCAAGCGCCCTTTGAAATCGGTGAGCTGTTGCGCTTCGCCCCCGCTCCGGTCGAGCAGCCAGATCTGGTTGCCCCTGGCCTTGCCGGGCCGCGATGACGTAAACGCCAGGTACTTGCCGTCCGGGCTCCAGCGCGGCGAGCTTTCGCTTTCGGGGCTGGAAGTGAGCCGGATGTCGCGCTTGCCGTCGTAGCTGACCATCCAGATGTCGGTGTCGTGCTTGTCTTCTTTGGCATCAATAGTGCCGACGGTGTAGGCCACCCACTGGCCGTCGGGCGAGCAGCGTGGGTCGCCCACCGCACGGACCCGCGCGAGGTCGTCAAGCTTGAACGGATGACGGGCCGGCTGGGCGAAGAGAGCCGCCGCCGAAACAAAGCAGAGTAGAAGGCGTGTTGCGCACATGCGGATAGTCTACACCCGCGCAAAACAAAGAGCCACGAAACTCCTGATCTCCCGCGAATAAACGCGAATCAGCGCGAATAAGAAAACCATAGACGCTGTTTTTGTTCGCGTTAACTCGCGTTCATCCGCGGCTCAACTCGCATGGAAGCACATCCTTCTCTGATGCGCCTCCATTCGCTGGTTTGTAGCTGTCTCAGAACGTGTACCGCAGCGCGAACTCCATCTGCCGCGGGCCTCCGAGCTGGCCGGTCAACTGGCCAAACTTGGCCGTCGAGGTCAAGCTGAGGTTCGCGGATTGGGGATCGAACCTCACAGAGTTGGTCACGTTGTAAGCTTCCCAGCGAAACTGTACCTGGTGGTGCTCATTGTACGGCATGGTGAACGACTTGGCCAGGGCGGTGTCAATCTGGAAGTAACCGTTGCCTCGCAACGAGTCGCGGCTCCCCGTCTGGCCGTCCATCGTTTCGGAAAAGGCCGCCAACGCCGTTTTCGGGTCCGCCCAGAGATTGGGGCCTCCGGGGCCGGAAACTGCCGGAGCGTTGTGGGTGCTCACGATGGCCGGAATCGGGTTGCCGTTGGGAGTGGCAAATGAGCTGAGCTGCCAATCGGTCGACCACCGCGAGCCGTCGCTGACGGAGAAAGGAAGACCGGAGGTTTGCCGCCAAATGCCCGTCAGTTCCCATCCGCCGACAAACGCATCGAGGATCTTGTTCATCCCGGAGCCGAATGCCTTGCCGCGGCCGAATGGAAGCTGGTACACCAGGTAGGCATTCGCCTGATGCAGCGCGTCGTATCGGGAGACCGCCCGAAGCTGCTGGGCGTTCCACGAGTTGATCATGAAGTCCGTGGAATATGCGACCGAGCTTTCCGAACGCGATCCGATGTCCATAGACTTCGACATCGTGTAGTTGAGAGTGAAGGTGAAGTTCGAAGTCAGACGTTTGGAAACCGTCCACTCCATGGCGTGATAGGCCCCTGAGCCAAGCGAGCTCCAGGCGTTGAGAGCGGAGTACTGGGAGCTCCACATCGAATACGGGCCCAGAATGCCGCATCCCGTCTTGGTTAGCTGTCCTTTCGAGTTGAATACCGACCCGGTAGTTCCGCAGTCCTGGCCGTTGTCCATGTCGCTCTGGACGTTGGTGAAGTCGCCGGGATTGCTCCGCGTTGTGTAGTCCAGGCCGATTACCTGCGTTGCAGTGTAACCGTTGCCCGCCGCGGGTGCCCACATGTTCTCGAAAAAGGGGATCTTGGGCAGGTTGGCGATGGAAACTCCTTGCATATCGATCAGGGTGGCCAATTGAGTCATGGCCTGGAAGTACGTCTGGCCGGATTTCGGGTCTGTCAAGTTAGTCGGCATTGCCAGATCGCGCTGCACGAGGTTGTGTCGCGACAGGCGGCCCACATAGGCGCCTTGTACGAACCAGCCGTGTCCCAGTTCGCGCTGGATGCTGAAGTCCAGATTCATGGTGTACGGCGCCTTCAACTGATCGTCCAGCGAGCTGGTGATGGCGAACGCGTTCGGATAGCTCACAGGGAATCCGGCCGGCGGAGCCGCTTGGAGGAACAGCGGGGCGTTCGGCGCAGCCGGGATGCTGTAGAAACTGGTGAAGCGGGGAAGTTGCGTCGAGTTGTAGACGTTGGGCGGCGTGGACAAGGACGTCGACAAGCCGAACGAGTTGCCGCTGATAAACGTTGCCAGCGGCTGCCCGATCAGATCGTAGTACATGCCCGCGCCTGCGCGAATGGAGGTCTTTCCTGGCCCGCCGAACAAGAACCGCGACAGTCCGCTCTCGCCCTTTGGCGAATAGGCCATCGCCAAACGCGGCGCCCAGTTGTTGTGCTCGGGGTAGTAGGGACGGCCAGCCACCAGGTAAGAGATCACACCCGCCGCCTGGTCGGACAGGCCCCGGGCGGCGAGCGCGCCGCGGGTATCCATCCATGTACCGATCGGAATGCTGGTCGTAATCTGTTGGCCGTTGGCTTCGTGCACCGGTGGCATGATTGACAGGCGCACTCCATACGTCAAGGTAAAGTTGGTCTTCACCCTCCAGGAGTCCTGCGCGTACAGCTCCACCTCATGGTTTACGAAATTACGGGATACCGGCGAGCCGGTGGGGATCACGCTTCCATCGGTCTTGTAGTTGTAGTTGCCCGTGGCCGAAGTCACGATTCCCAGCAGTGCAGCCACATTGTATTCGTAACTGGTCTTGTCACCGCTCGCGACGGTAATCGAAGAGGGGATCAAATCGTTTCCGCTGCCATTCAGCACGGAGGCGTTGGTGGTGGCCGAATTGTAGGCTCGGCCGTAGTCGGTGCTCTGATTCGAGACGATGCGGGCAACGGCGCCGAATTTGAAATCGTGAGAACCGTGGTTCCAGTCCAGATCTTCTGAGAATGAGTGAACAGGAACGATGCGGGCGAGGCCCGTGCTGGTGCCATAAATCGGGTCTATACCGCGGAAGGTGACCGGACTGGCGGCCAGGATGCCGGTGTTCTCGCCGCCTTGCCGTGTAAATCCATAACGAAAGCTGCTGACCAGGTTGTTCTTGAACGCGGCCGTCCAGCCCGCTGCCATGCCTTTGTTGTTCGCCAGAGTCACGGAGTTCGGCTGGGCGCCCGGGAATTGCGGGGTGCCGTTCTGATGATCGTTCTGCAGGTTGCCGCGCAAGAACAGCGAATGCTTCCCCGCATCGTCCACCTTGTAGTCCAGTCTGGCAATGTAGGTGTCCTGCTTGCTGTGCTGAGGAGCGATAAAGAGGTATCCGGTGGTATTCAGCCCGTCGCCGAGAGCCGAATCGTTTCCTTTGGGGTATTGCTGCAGGAGCGACAGGGCCGCCTGGTCGATACCGATTCCGAGAGGATCGATAACCGTCTTGAGCTCGCTCGGACCGACTTGCGTGAGCTGGCCAGCAGAATTGTGGAACACTACGATGCCCTGTTTCAAGGTTTCCATGGGAATCGTGCGGGTAACGCTTGTGGAGCTCGCGTCGCGCCGCCCCTCGTAGTTCACGAAGAAGAATGCTTTGTTCTTTTTCACCGGGCCACCGATGGAACCGCCGAATATGTTGATCAGCAGCGGGGCGATCGGAACGCCGACTTTGTTGTTGAAGAAGGTGTTCGCGGCTGTTTCGGTGCCGCGGCGGTATTCATAGAGCGAACCATGAAAGCTGTTGGTGCCGGATTTCGTCACCAGGCTGATGTTCGCGCCGGAGCCGCGGCCGGTATCGGCTCCGGCATTGGTTGTGGTGCTTCGGAACTCTTCCACCGAGTCCGGCGTAACGCGCAACACGCTAGTGAACGCGGCGCGGTTGGACTGCTGGTTCACGTCGGCGCCATCGAGTGTGATATTGGATTGGTCGGACCGCCCGCCGTTCACCGAGCCGTTCCGGTCGTCGTTGCCGCCGAAATAGGCGACGCCCGGCTCTAGCGTGAGCAGGTTGGCGACATTGCGCGCAAACGAAGGCAGCTCGACAATCGCCGTCGAAGTGATCACATTTCCCAGCGTCGCGTCCACGGTGTTGATTTGGGTGGCATTCGCGGACACCTCAACGGTGGTGGACGTGGCGCCCAGCTTTTCAAACGTTACGGAAACAGTGGCCGGCTGATTCACCAGCAGCTCAATGTTGCTCACGACCTGTTCGGCGAAACCAGCAGCTTTGGCTGTCAGCCGGTAAGTCCCCGGCGTCAATTCGTTCAACGCGTAGCGGCCCTGGCTATCGGACACGGTTGCGCGCTGCGCGCCTGTCTTGACGTTCGTAACGGTAATGGCGGCGTTCGGAACTGCGGCGCCCGTCGGATCGAGCACGGTACCGGTAAGCCCAGTCATTTGACCAAACAGAGTGATGCAGAGAAGTAAAGCAAGGACAGATCCCCATAGCAGACGTTTCATGTTTGAATCCCCTTTTTCTCAGAGTGGACCAACCAACTTCTAGCGTTTTATCTTGATTAGCACAGACCGTGTCGGCTGTCAATGAGCTTTACCCGATTTGGCCGGGGGCTTTTCGTTAAATTCCGGGCGCCAGGGCGCGCAGGAGGAAACGCGGGACCACGAGGATGCCTACGGGGTGGGAGCCTTCGGGGAACCAGACTGCTCGGCGGACCGCAGTGAATTTGCGGAAATCGCGCGTCATCAGCAGCGCCACTCTCTGCTGGTTGGCGCAGTAGATCCACCATTCGTCACCGAGCCGGATTGCTGAGGGCGATTCGGACAGCCGGGGAGCAAACGCGTCGGAGGAAGGTCCCCACGGCCCCAGAGGCTTGTCAGACCATGCAACTCGCAGGGTCAGCATGGGACGGCTGTTGTCATTGTGCAGCAGCAGGTAACGCGAACCGTCGCGCAAGATGGCAGCGTCTCGCACGCTGTAATTGTTGTCGAACAGCAGGGTCGGCTCGGAAAGCGCTTCGAAGTCGCGCGTGGTTGCGTACCAGACGCGCGGGTTGTTCTCGACATCTTCCTGGAAGGCCTGGATGAAGTTCTTCGCGATGGTGGAAGACCAGGTGACGATGAACCGGCGTGCGGGTGCGTCGTAGAAGAGGTTCGGGGATGCCAGGTCCACCGCGTCCAGCTTCATGGGTTCGAAGTATTTCGGTGGAGACCAGTGCACCAGATCGCGGGAACTGGCATAGCCCAAACGCTTGCGGCCGCCTGCCCAGACCAGGTGGAACACGCCGGCGGCGTCCTCGATCAGCCGCGGGTCTTGCATGGACTCCGCAAGCAGCGTGCGTGGAATGAGGCTCCAGTTCAGGCCGTCGGAGCTCGTGGCGAGACGCAGGCCACCGCTCGCCGCGACGGTTGCGATCAACACTGCGCCTTTCGCAATCCGCGCCGGCTTGGTATCACCAGGCTGGATGACTATCGCGGACTTGACGGCGCCCGTTGCGGGGTTCCAGCCGTCAGTCCCGGATAGGACGCTCTCCACGGTAATCTGCGCGGCCTCGGCATCGGTAAGGGAGTGCGCCCACCCGACACGCGCTCGCGCATCGGCCCCGGGGCCGGCGCTCCGGTACTCCACATAACGCGCGGTTTTTTCGCGCGCGGGGTCCCGCCAGTTGTCCCAGCCTTCGGGGCGGACGTTGGCAGACATCTCGGTATCCAGGAAAGCGGTGGCTGCGTACGGCCGCCACGGGCGGCCCAGGTATGTTCTGATGCCGGGCTCGCCGGTGATCCGGCAGTGAGAGAAGACATATCCGTAGCGCTGATCTTTGGGCGTGTTGGCGGCGGTGATGTACCCGTTCGCCGTCACGTGAATCTCGCAGTTTTCGAACCACGCGGCCGATCCGCCAAAAATGAAGTCCACGGCGCCGGCGATATAGCAGCGGTCGAAATACTGGCGGCCGGCCTGGGCCAACAGCGTGTCCTGGTAGCCGAGGAATCGGCAGTTCCGGAATACCCCGCGATCGCCCATAATGGTGAGGGCCAGCGCCTGACCCTGCGGGCCGGCCGAGTTCTCGAACGTGAGATTCTCGGCGGCGAAATCGTTGGCCTGGATGAAGACGGTGGGGGTGTCGAACGTAATCAGCGGGCGCGTGGGACCGGGCAGCCCGGCATGCAGGTCGAAGGTGATGATGGTGGTCTTCGGATTATCGCCGCGCAGCGTGAGGCGAGCCTTGTCAGGCGGGACCGTGACGCGCTCTTTGTAGATGCCAGGCTGGATGCGAATGGATGAATGCGGCGGGGCCGCATCAATAGCGGACTGGATCGTTCTGTACTGGCCGGAGCCATCGGCGGCCACGATGAGTTGGGCGGCGGGAGCTATTGATACGAGTGCGAGCAGAAGGAGGAGGAACCGCATAAAAAAGGGGCAGGCCGGCGGCCTGCCCCATGAGGTCGGTACGTTTGGTTAGAAGACGAGCCGCGCGCCCAACTGGATACTGCGGGCGCGGTTGGCTTGAGCGGTTGTAATGGTGCCAAACAGAGCGTTGGACGCCGTTGTATTAGGCGCCGGGAATACCGGGTGGTTGAGCATGTTGAAGAACTCGAACCGGAGCTGGAAGTATGACTTCTCGGCGAATTGGAAGCGCTTCAGCAGCGAAGGATCCCACTGATTGATGCCATCCATACGGAGTGCCGCAATCATCGAGGGGAAAGTCCGGATGTGGTATTGGAACGCGCTGGATGAACTGGTTGCGAAGGCGGTAGTGTTGAACGCCGCGGAGCCAGGGTCGGCAAGGCGATTGTTCAATACGAGCGGGGCGCCGAAATAGACGTAATCGCCGGGGCTGGTGGTGCTGCCGTTATTCCAGTTGATGGGCGCACCCGTTTGGTAGGTATAGACGCTGTTGATTACCCAGCCGCCGATCAGGGAGTTGGCCAGGCGGGAATGGAAGTCCAAGGCTTTGCCCTTGCCGATCGGAAGTTCGTAACTGATGTAGGTTACGAAGCGGTTCGGGTGGTCGATGGCGGAGATCCGCCTTTCCGGCACCGGATCCGAATCATTGAGCCAGCTCACCTGCTCGATGAGCTTTGAGTGGATGTAGTTGAAAGTGGCCGATATTCCATGCGAAAACCGCTTCTGCAGTCTCACATTGAGGCTGTTGAAGTAGGAATTGCCGGCGTTCAGATTCTGTTCGAGAACGCCGCCGCTTCCGCTCCAGCCGGTGGCGCTGTCGCCCACGGGGAATTCGGGGTAATGGGCCAGTATCTGCGCTGGTGTGGTATTGACGTTGGTGCCGACGCTGGTAGCCAACCCGTAAAAAGGATTCGGCGTGTTGCTCGTGAGATAGTTCTGATTGGTATCGCGCGTGCCAAGAGTGCTGAGGAGCTGGCGCGGAATGCCATTGAGCTGCGTAAAGTCGATCGGCAGATGGACAGAGTGGTTGCCGATGTACACCACTTCCAGCATCAGGTCGTTCGTGATGCTTTGCTGGATCCCGATGTTCCACCGCAACGAATAGGGGCTCTTCGCAATGGGGTTCATGAACGTAACGCCTTGCCCGGCAAACGTCAATAACCCCAGAGAGGATCCCGAGGCCTTAAGGAAGCCGTTCGGGAACGGGTTAGAGAGCGTCGTGGCCGGCGTCGCATAGTTATCGTTTGTTACAACCATGGAGGTCGTCTGGCTGAAGCCCTCCTGGTTGGTGTTGGGGCTTGTGGAATACTTGCCGTTGATGTCCATGCTGGAGATGGTGACGGGGGAGACAAACATTCCGAAACCGCCGCGGATCACGGTTTTCCCGTGGAGCTTGTCCGGAGTCCAGGCAAATCCCGCGCGCGGGCTTACCAGGTGGGAGTTGTTCTGGTAGACGGCGGTTTGGCCGGCCCCAGGGAAGGTCAGCCCTCCGAGAACGTTGAATGCGCTGGCCGGCAATTGATTAATGGGGCTCTTGGCATACGTGGCTTGAGCGGCGGCAGCCAGGGGATTGGTCGAGGTAGTGTCGAAGCCGTTGACTGTGCGCCCGTACACTTCGTTGTAGGGGCCGTCGTGTTCATAGCGCACTCCCAGGTTGACGGTGAGGGTGCGGCTCACTCTCCAGTCGTCTTGCACAAACCCGGCCGCGTAGTAGGAATACCAGGAGGCATACGTGTTGATATCGTAGCTGCCGCTGGTCGGCAGGCCCATCAAGAACTCGGCCAAATCCTGGCCGAAGGCCACGGTGGACGAAGCGCTGCTCGAGGCCTTCACCCAGTTGTTTGCCGAGAAGGCAAATGTGCCGGTGGAGTTGTTCGCGGTGAACGTGTTCAGCCGGTACTGGCGAATGTCGCCGCCGAACTTCAGGCTGTGGTCGCCCTTGATGACCACGAACGTGGGGAACGCCTGGAAGGATTGGGACGGAAGCCTGTCGGCGCCGGTGCCGGTGTTGCCCAGCTTCTGGAAAGAGCTTGTGGCGAACGAAATCACCGGGAATTGCAGATACTGCGAATTGCTGGTCATGTACGATGGGAAACCCAGCGCCGTGGGGTCGAACCCGGTGCCGGGAAGGTCGTGGTACTCGTTGAGCCTTGTGAAGTTCAAGCGCACATCCAGGATCTTCGTCGGGCTGAACGTGTAGACTTCATCCAGCGACGAGCCCCAGTTGGTGCGAAAAAGACTGGAGCCGGTAGCTACGCTGTCGAAGTAATTGTTCTTCGTCTGGCTATAGTTGGTATGCCGAATATCGAAGAACAGGCGGCTCTTGTCGCTCATGTTGTAGTCGATACGGCCCAGTTCGTTGCTGAAGTTGTCCGGCGTGTTGGGCGCCACGGTGTAATTGTTGAGACCGTCCGCTTTAGCCGGCGGAACATTCGGTTCCGGAAAGTACTTCATCAACGCCTGCGACACGCTGTTCACGTATGGCGCCACCTGCGGAATCTTATTGTTCGTGAAAGCGGTGCGCGTAATCGTGCTGCCGCTGACCTTGGCGGAGTAAGGATCGTAGAACACGGTTCCGTCCGCGCTCGTGATCTGCGACAAGTCGCCTCCACGTTCCGCGTCGGTGGGGACCGTGGTGGTATACGGGTTTGGCTGGGCATCCTTCATGCCCTCGAAAGCGAAAAACCAGAACATCTTGTTGCGCGTGTCGACTATATGGGGAACGTAGAACGGGCCTCCCGCAGTCACACCGTATTGGTTGAGGTGAGTGACAGGCCGCGGCTTGCCGGCCTGGTTGAGGAAGAAATCGTTAGCGGTGAGCGTATTCGGCTGATTGAACTCCCACGCCGAACCGTGCAGATTGTTGGTGCCGCCCTTGGTAACCTGGTTCAGCGTTCCACCCGCGGTATGGCCGAAAGCCGCGTCGGTGTCGGAGGCCTTGACGCGTACTTCCTGCACCGCGTCCTGTGGCGGGCTGTAGGCTAGGCGGCCGTCCCACGTCGCGTTGGGAGAACCGTTCACCAAAAGCTCGCTCATCTGGGTGTACGTGCCACCCACGCTCCATCCGGCCGCGGCGCCCGCGTCGAAGGGGTGGATTAGAGTGGGCTGGGCATAGCCAATTACGCCGAGGGACAACGCCGCCGCCACCATGGGCGTCCGGCCGTTGACGGGCAGCTCTTCCACTTCCTTGGTGGTAATAGCTTGCCCCAACGAAGCGTTGTCGGTGTTGAGCAGCGACGCATCGGCGGTAACTTCCACCGAAGTCGCCACATCGCCGACGTCCAGTCTCACGTCGATCACCGGGTGGTCATCGGCGCCGACGTGCACACCTTTGCGGAGAAAAGCCTTGAAGCCTTGCGACTGCACCGCGATGTCGTAGTCGCCGGGCAAAAGGAACGGAGCTGTGTATTTGCCCGTCGAATCCGAAACCGTGGGGATCTTGGTGCCGGTGTGTGTCTCTGTTACCGTCACCTGGGCCCCCGGAATCGCGGCGCCCGTGGGATCAGTGACAATACCACTGATGGAGCCGCGGAATTCCTGGCAGAATAACGCGACCGGGAGGAGCAGCGCGATAAGCACGACTAACCTTGTTTTCATATAAGCGGTCCTTAAAATCGTTCCACGTGCGCGGCTAGCCCCGGCACGGTTTAGTTACCTCTATTGTACCGGCAATGGCACGAACTTGTCCTTGCACGCGTTCGGACTCCCCTTGCCGTTGACTGAAGTTAGTTTCACGTCTTCCCCGGCGGGTCGAAAGTTCACGGGCCCGGGGCCTAAAGTAATGTCGGCATGCTGCGCGGAAACTGGTGTCGCCACAGGGGCGTCGAGATGCATGTTATCGAAAGTTATCCCCAAGCGGTGCGTGATGTCGAAGCCGTCCAGCGTGATCTTACCTGAGCTGAGCAGGCGAACATTACGTAGCACAATGCCGGTAAATACTGGGAACTTGTCCCGGGCAGGCCCCACGGAGGCAGTGTAATTGGAATCCATGAATACCGGATTCTCTGTGTCGCGGATGCATACGTCTTCGTAAAGCACATCATGGACCAGGCCCCCGCGGCTCGAGTTGGACTTGATACGGATGCCGTTGTCGGCGCCGTCGATGGAGAGGTCCGTTACCAGGATGTTGCTGGCGCCGCCATCCGTCTCGCTGCCGATGGACATCCCGTGTCCTGCGTAGAAGTGATTGTGCGAAATGGTCATGTGGCCGGTTGGCCCTGGGGGCCCGGCTTTGATGGCCACGTTATCATCGCCGGCGTGGATGTAGCAGTGGGTGACGGTAACGTTGGTTGCGTTGCCGGGATCGATGCCGTCTGTGTTGCGTGCCGTCTTCGGTGCATCGACAATGACGCCCCACGCGGTGAATCCGTCGCCGCTGAAGGTGACGTGAAAATTCGGTGAATTCCTGAGCGTAATTCGGTAGAGCGTGAAGTTGTCCGCGTGCGACGCCACGATGATCCGCGGACAGTTCTGGTTTTCGTTCTTTACCTTGGCTTCCTGTGCCAGGTCCCACCACGAAACCTTCTGGCCTGTCAGGTGAGCCCCGCCGCGACCGTCGATCGCGCCGTCGCCCATTACGGCGGCGCCGGAAACGTGATCGGCGCCGATCAGGGGCTTGCAGCCGTGGCCCTTCTTATCGACGATGCCGCAGGAGCCGGGCGTGAGGTCGTAGTCGCGCGGGTTCCGCGAGCCGTACAGAATCGTGTTGGCATCCACCAGCAGGGTCACGCCGGCACGCAACTGAAGCGGGCCGGAGAGAAAAGCCGACGCCGGGCCGGCCGCTTTGAGTTCCACGGCCTGGCTGGCGGGACAATGATCCAAGGCAGCCTGCAGGCGCGCGGTATCCGGCGTGGATTCATCCGCGTCTGAAAGTTTCGCGCCCAAGTGGGCCGTCAGGACCGTGCAGGAGGGCGGAATAACGGGTTCGGTGACCGTTCGGGTATCCTGCGCCTGCGCGCAAAGAGCGAAGAAGCTGATCGCAACCCAAACGGGCGAGGTCCAATGCGCGCAGCGCCCGGGCCCCGATCTTCTCGGCGGATCGGCGTCTCGGCGGTTGATTATGATTCTCATGCGCGCAGGAACAACGGCTCGATGTGGCGGGCATACAGGTTCTCCGTCACGTTGCGCGAGATGGACTCCTCGCAGGCTTCGAGCATCCGGGTATAGCGGCCGTCCATTTGCGCGGCGACCTTGTACCCGACGTGTAGCAATTGCCGGACGTGCGGGTTGTAAAGGGGATTTTGTCGATCGTGGCGAAGAGCGCCGACATACTGTTCGGAAGTCCAGCGCTGAACGTCCTCCGGAGTTGGCAGACGATCGGTGTCGATATCGATGACAGCGATGTAGGGCGCGCAAAGGTCCTCCGAATGGCTGTAGGCGCGCGCGTAAATCTCCTTGGCCAGGGCCAAGCCATCGGGACCGGCCTCAGCCAGGCCGATCAGTTCTTCCAACCAGGTGGTGCCCGCGGTCTTCACATGAACGCCCGCGTCCGCCCGCCGCAGCGCCCGGCGCATGGGTTCGTAGATGGAGAACTTGTCGCTCCCGGAATGGACGCTCAGCTTCAGGTTGGGCGGAAGATCGTAATCTTTGACGGCGCGCGCGATCACATCCAGATCCGCGCCGAACTCCTTTTCGAATTGTTCGACATCGCCTACGTAGTCGACGCCTTTGTTGAAACGGCCGGTAAACTTGGGGGCGATGGTCTGAATGGGGATGCCTTCATCGGCAATAGCGGCCAGGATAAGGAGAAGCTCGGACGGATTCTGCGGGCAATCCGTCTCGTCCATCGACACCTCGGTGACAAACGAGCCGGGATCTTTGCGCGCGGCGATCTTGCGGTAGATCCGGGCGGCCTCGGCAATGGCGTAGAGATACTTGCACGCCGCCGCCTGGGCTCGCGCCGCCGGAATCTCGCGGGCCCACTCCGGGTGGCGGTTGAGGAAAGCTGAGGCCGCGCCAGGCTCGGGCGGGTGGCCGATGGCATCCGCCACGTCGAGGGTGAAGAAATCGCAGGGATCGAGGTAGCGGTCGACGGTTTCTACATTAATATGGTCCGCGTCAAGGTAATAGGGGTGCTTCCAACCCAGTTCTTGGACGGCGGCGTCAGCGGCCGCACGCGTTTCAGCGGGCTCCGAACCGACAATCTTGTGTTCGCGGTTGGACTTATTCCAGACTGGAATAATGGTGACGCCTTGCTCGGCGGCGCGCACACAGGCGGCCAACTGCGGCTTAGCCTGATGCGCAAAGCGGTCCCCGACCCCGATAGAGAACTTCTCCAACACCATCTGCCTCACCGTAAACTTGTCCTAACCCCGGCGGAATTACACCTGCTCTTCTGACCCAACTATCTTCTGACCCAACTATAGGTGGAGGCATCGGACCCGTCAAGCCGAAATCGCTAAAATCATCGTTTAGAAATGCTAAAAGTCGCAGCCATCCGGAGTTAACGATAAAGTACGCGATATTCACCGCGATCGTGAACTGCGAAAAAATCGTTGAGTTTGGCTGAACTCTATTTTTAGCGATTCAGGTTTGACAGAAAACCCGGGAACACGGATTCTAGGAACAAATGCCATCGGTAACTCTCGAACAGCAAGTGGACTCACGCGCCCTGGCTGCCGGCCAGATCGGCGCGATCGTGGAGGACGAGCTCCGGACAACTCCCTTTATCGACGTTCACACCCACCTCTTCATGCCGTCTCTTGGAGCCGTGGGGTTGTGGGGCATAGACAACCTGCTGACCTATCACTATCTGGAGGCGGAGTTGTTCCGCTCGTCCGATATCCGGCCGGAGCGGTACTGGCAGCTTACCCAGCGGGAGAAGGCCGACGTCATCTGGCGTGCGCTGTTCGTGGAGAATGCGCCGGTGTCGGAAGCGACCCGCGGCGTGATCGCGGTTCTGCAGGCCTTCGGGCTGCCTACCGGGAGTGCCGGCCTCAAGCAGGCACGCGAGTTCTTCGCGCATCAAGCCCTGGAAACACACATCGAGCGCGTCTTCGCTTTGGCCGGAATCAGCGAAGCGGTGATGACCAACGACCCTCTGGACCCCGCCGAAGCCCCCTTGTGGCTGCGCGGGGCGGAAAAGCATCAGCGCTTTCATCCGGTGCTTCGCCTGGATCGCGTCCTGAATAAGTGGGCCGATCATTGGCACATCCTCGTGGAGCAGGGCTACCAGGTGGATGCCGCGGCCTCTGGGCGTTCGATCGCCGAGGTGCGGCGGTTCCTGGCGGATTGGTGCGTCCGTATGCAGCCGGTTTATATGGCCGTCTCCCTGCCCGATACGTTCGAGTTTCCGGAGGACTCCGTGCGAGGCCGGATTCTGCTGGACGCGGTGCTCCCCGCTTGCCGCGAGTTCCGGATTCCGCTTTCCCTGATGATCGGCGTGCGTTACCTGGTGAATCCGGCCCTCCGCCTGGCCGGCGACGCGGTGGGTAAGGCAGACCTGCGCACCGTGGAGTACCTGTGCCGGGAGTTTCCCGACAACCGCTTCCTGGTGAGCGTCTTGAGCCGCGAAAACCAGCACGAGCTCTGCGTGTACGCGCGAAAGTTCGCCAACCTGATGCCCTTCGGCTGCTGGTGGTTCCTGAACAATCCGTCGATCGTGGAAGAGATGACGCGCGAGCGCTTGGAAATGCTTGGCACCAGTTTCGTTCCGCAGCATTCCGACGCGCGGATTCTGGAGCAGGTGATCTACAAGTGGCGGAACACGCGTCGCACCATGGCTCCCATACTGACGAATTCGTACCGGCTCCTGACCGAAGACGGCCGAGGCGTTACGCGAGCCGATGTGAAACGCGATATCCAACGTTTGTTCCGGACGAATTTCGAACGCTGGGTCGGTCTCGCGGCATGATCACCCGACGGTCGTTTCTAGGTGTCGCCGCATCCGCGCTGGCCGCGCGGCGCCCAGTGTCCGCCCATCGGCCGTCTGATGAGACCAAGGAAATGGCGGCCATCCTGGCCCGGATCCAACCGCCGCGGTTTCCCGATCGCGCGTTCGATATTACCCAGCATGGCGCGGAGTCAGGCGGCGAAAAGGATGCGACCGGGGCCATCGCCAAGGCAATCGCCGCCTGTGCGCTAGCAGGGGGCGGCCGTGTCGTGGTGCCCCCGGGCTCGTTCCTGACGGGCCCCATTCATTTGAGGAGCAACGTCAATCTGCATCTGGAGGAGGGAGCGACACTGCTGTTCAGCGCCGATCCCAAACACTATCTGCCGGTCGTATACACGCGATTCGAAGGGACCGAGTGCATGAATTTCTCGCCCCTGATCTATGCATTCGAGCAGAACAACATCGCGGTGACCGGCACGGGTACGGTGGACGGGCAAGCCACCAAGGACAACTGGTGGGCCTGGAAATCGCGGGCATCCCGCCAGAAACTTGTCGACATGGGCGACAAGGACGTGCCGGTGGAGCAACGGATTTTCGGCGAAGGGCACTACTTGCGGCCTAATTTCTTTCAGCCGTATCGCTGTCAAAACGTGCTCGTCGAAGGAATCAGCATTCGTAACTCGCCCATGTGGGAATTGAATCCGGTGCTCTGCCGGAATGTCACCGTGCGCGGCGTGAAGATCTCGAGCCACGGCCCAAATAACGACGGCTGTGATCCGGAATGCTGCGCAGACGTGCTGATCGAGCAGTGCGTATTCGACACGGGCGACGATTGTATCGCCATCAAGAGCGGACGCAACCGCGACGGGCGGCGCGTGGGCGTGCCGTCGGAAAACATCATCGTTCGCGATTGCACAATGAAGGACGGGCATGGCGGGGTTGCTCTCGGCAGTGAATGCTCGGGCGGCATCCGCAACGTGTTCATCGACCACAACAGGATGGACAGCCCCCACCTCAACAACGCTCTGCGAGTCAAGACCAACACCTTTCGCGGCGGGGTGATGGAGAACGTGTACTTTATCAATACCGAGGTTGGGGAAGTCAGCCAGAACGTCGTGGAGATAACGGACTTTTATCCGGAGGGTGATGACAAAGAAGGGCGCGGAGGGACCTATCCGCCGGTCATCCGCAACGTCGCTGTGCGGAATGTCACTTCGCAAAAGAGTAAACGGGCCGTCAACCTGCTCGGTTACGCGAATGCGCCCATTGTGGGGATCCGGGTGGAGCACTGCACATTCAACAACGTTGCGGAAAACGATGCCATCCGGTTCGTCCGCGATCTGCACTTCGAAGACGTGAAGCGCAACGGGAAGCCGCTGACAAGGTGACCGCAGAGTCCGCCGCGGAAAGCCAAGGCTTACGCGGCCGGTTTCGGAGTGGATAGGGCTGATTGCAGGAATCGGGCAATCGAATCGGTGAGCGCGCGGCGGTGCTCCGAGCGAACCATCGCCAGGGCCTGGGTCCGGACCAGGCTACGGCCCTGCACGCGGAACGTCTGGAAGAACCGTGTCCCGCCGCGCAGGGCGTACTCCGGCAGAATCGAGTAACCGAACCCCGTCTCGACCAGCTTCTTGATGGCCTCGGTGTCATCGGCTTCCATGATCACCCGCGGAGCGATCCCCATCTCCGCCAGAAACTGGTCGATCATCGTCCGCATGTTGCTTCGCTTGGGGTAAAGCAGGAACGAAGCTGGCGCTAGTTCCGCGGGTTGAATCGTGCCCACGTGCCACCCGCTGGTGCGCTGTGGTGATGGCTTCAGTACCAGCAGCTCTTCCTGAAAGAGCGGGATCACGTCCAGGTGCTCGTTGGAAAAGGGAAGCGAGATGAGGGCCAGGTCGAAACGCCGGTCAAGCAGCCCGGCGACCATTTCTTCCGTGGCGGAGACCGTGATTTTGATAGAGGTTCCTGGAAACTTCCTGCGCAGGAGACGAAGTGGCCGCCCCAGGCGGTGAATCAGAGTCGTGGCGCCGGTAGCGAAGTGAAAGGGACGCCGGTCGCTCAACGGATCGTTGGCAAATTCCTGTTCGATCTGGCGAACCTGGCTGAGCACGGCTTTCGCATGTTCGGCCAGGCGAAGAGCCGCCGGCGTCGGCGCCAGGCGCTTGCCCGAGCGTACGAACAACTCCGTGTGCAGATCCGCAGCTAGATTATGGAGTTGGAGGCTCACCGCCCCAGGAGACAGGAACATTTTCTCGGCGGCGTGCGTTACGCTGGCGTCTTCCATCACGGCGAGGAACAGCTCGAGCTGCCGGAATTCCATGGCGCCTCCGTAACACAGCATCGCATACTGCGCCGGACTGGCAGGCGGGGGCGGTAGCTACAGAGCCTTCCACAGAGCCGCGACCGTGAGCGCAACGCATCGACCGCCACGGCCAAGCTCCTCCGCCACCTCCGTGCCCTCAGGTTTTGACTTTATTCTCGGTTTTCTCCGCGTCTCCGCGGCAGATTTCGCCCGGGCGCCCTTTCTCGTTGCGGCACGCCCAGTCAGGAAGCGTCCCTAAACCTGATTCACCCCGGAGGCCAGGAACCCGCCGTCCACGGTGATGCACTGGCCGGTAATAAAACTGGCGGCGTCTGAGGCCAGCAGGATGGCGGCGCCAATCAATTCCTCCGCGCGGCCGAATCGCCCCATGGGCGTGCGCAGCTTGAGTTCGCGGCCCCGGTCCGTCCCATCCAGCAGGGCGGCGTTCATGTCGGTGCGGAAAACACCGGGAGCGATGGCGTTCACGTTGATGCCTTCGCGCGCCCATTCCACTGCCAGACTCCGTGTAAGCGAAAGGACCGCCGCCTTTGACGCGGCGTATGCCGTCACCTGCACCAGAGAGACAAAGGAATTGAGCGAGGCAATGTTGATGATCCTGCCGCGCCGGCTGGTGGCCAGCGGAGCATAGAACGACTGGCAGGCGCGCAGCATGCCAGTCAGGTTGACGTCCAGGAGCCGGTTCCATTCCGGCTCGGTCACCTCGCGTGTCGGTTTGCGGAAGATCTGGCCGGCGGCATTCAACAGCACGTCCACCTGGCCGAATTCCGCCACTACGGCGTCTCGGAACGCGTCGATCGATTCGCGCGAAGAAATGTCGCACACACGCCGGATCGTTCTCCCTCCCGCCCTTTCCACTTCAGCGCAAGCCTCCTCCACCATAGGGTCCCGGCGGCCGGTCGGGACCACGTTGGCTCCCGCTGCGGCCATCCCTACTGCCAGCTCACGTCCGATGCCGGAAGTGCCTCCGATCACGGCCACCACGCGGCCGGTCAGATCCATCCAGTTCTTCGCTGCCATTCGTCTCCTCGTCTACCGCTGGATTCGCGCCGACCCGCCTTTGGCAAACGCTCGCACTTGCTCCACCGTAGCCATGGTAGTGTCACCTGGGAACGTTGTGAGCAAGGCGCCGTGCGCCCATCCGAGCTTGACTGCTTCCTCTGGCGGCTCGCCCGCCAATAGGCCATAGAAGAAGCCAGAAGCAAAACCGTCGCCACCGCCCACCCGGTCAAACACGTCAAGCTCGCTCACCGGGGCGGTGTAGGTCCTACCGTTGACCCACGCGACTGCGCTCCAACTGTGCCGGTTGCTGGTATGGACCTCGCGCAGCGTAGTCGCCACGACTTTGATCTGCGGGTGCTTCGCTACTGCACGGTCTATCATCGCGAGGAACGTCCCAGGGTCGAGCTGGGACCTGGCGGCCACTTCGGGCCCCGCGATTCCCAGGCCCTTCTGTAGATCTTCTTCGTTGCCGACCAGCACGTCGACATGCTTCACGATGCGTCCCAGGACCTCACCCGCGCGGGCGGCGCCGCCTGAAATGTTCCAGAGCTTTTCCCGGTAATTGAGGTCGAAGGAAACCACCGCCCCCGCCGCTTTCGCGGCCTGCATGGCCTCAATCACCAACTCCGAGGTCGTCGGCGAAAGGGCTGCGAAGATGCCGCCGCTATGGAACCAGCGCACGCCGCCGCTGAAAATGGCGCCCCAGTCAAAATCGCCGGGCTTCAAGCGTGCCGCCGCTTCGTTCGAGCGATTGTAGAAAACCACTGGCGGGCGCACGCCAAAGCCGCGGTCGCTATAGACGGTCGCCATGTTCGGCCCCGTCACGCCGTCATGCGCGAACCGCTTGTAGAACGGTTTCACGCCCATCGCGCGAACTCGCTCCGAGATCAAGTCGCCGATGGGATAGTCGACCATCGCCGTGGCGATTGCGGTCCGCAGCCGGAAACAGTCCGCTAGGTTGGCGGCCACGTTGAACTCCCCGCCGCTGACGTGAATCTGGCACGTGGCCGCTTTGCGAAAGGGCACCGCCCCTGGATCCAAACGGTGCACCAGGGCGCCCAGGGACACCAGGTCCAGCGCCCCGTCACGAGGTATTTGTAAGGTTTCGCTCATTATGTTGTTCCACTCCAAGCTATTGGCCTGACGATCGGAGTGTCAAGTCTGAAAGTCTGAAGGCAATGTTTAGGGAAGCTGAAAGGTCTCCCGCGACTCCTGCTACTATCGGTGATGGAGAGGTCCGTTGATCTCGATCCGCAAAGAAATTCAGGAGTCCGAGAACTCCGAGGCTCGTGCCAAGGCCTTGTTGAAGGCCTTCCTCAGTCTGGTTACCGCCTTGCCCAAGGCCGCGCTGCCGGCCAACCCCGAACTTTCTACGCAGTGCAAAGAGAACCTGGAGCAGGCCGCCACACCGCTCAAGACCGAACCTCTCGTCCCGGCCATCGACGAAGCCGGCAAGGTCGCGCTCCAGCAGTTCGACGAAATCTACCGCTCCAACAAATTCGCGGTCGAGGAGCGGGACGCGGCCTTGAAGGAAGTGGTCGAAACGGTGGAAGGGGCGATCAGCAGCTTCCGGAGCCACGGTGAACGCCACAAGACCAATCTGACCAAATTGGCCGACCGGTTCGAGGTTCTTTCCGCCGTGGATGATATCAACGAGGTGCGGCGCCGCTTGCGTGACGATGTCTTCGTGCTGCGCGAGACGGTGGAAGAGATGCGCCGCGAGAACGAGGAATCCGCCAAGCGGCTGGAAACGCAGGTTACCGCCTTCCAGGAGCGGGTGGAGCAGGCGCGCAAGGAGTCCGGCGTCGATCGCCTCACCGGCCTTGGCAACCGCCGCGACGCGGAGAAGCACCTGCTCAAAGCGTCCAAGCGCGAGGGGCCGGTTTGTATGCTGTTGTTCGATATCGATGGCTTCCGCGAGATCAACCGCCAGCACGGCACCCTGTTCGGCGACAAGCTCTTGCAGGCCCTGGCGCACCGCCTGCGCGACCGGTTCCCTGGCGAGAACATCCTGTTCCGCTGGGGCGCGGACGAATTCCTGGTGCTGACCGAAGGGTCCCTCACCGTGCGTCTCGAACAGAGCCGCGGGATCTGTGAATCCTTCGCGGGCGGCAGCTACTTCGTCGCTGAGTCCGGCCTCCGAAAGCCGGTGGCCGCCAGCGTGGCCTGCGGCGGGGCGCTCTACCAGCGAGGCGAGAGCGTCGACGAATGGTACCGCCGCTCCCGCGCGACGCTCGAACAGAGCTGGAAGGGGACGCGCCGATGACCTCCCAGGACCTGGAGCAGAAGCTCTCGGACCTGATCGCTTTCCAGTGCGTCCTGGTGGCCCTTCGCGGAGTGGGCGCCGAAGCCTCCGAAGAAATGCTGTGGCAGACGCTGTTGGCCGCTTTGGTGGAACAGTACGGATTCCGTCGGGTGTGGTACGGGCAGTCGGTGAGATCCGGCGTCCGTCCCGCCGTCTCCGTCCCCGTGATTGCGCCCGGCATGGAAGACCTGCCGCTTGAGATCGAAGACGACTCCCCGATTCTGGCCAGTGCCGATGTCTGCCTGCCCGTCTCAGTGGAGGGTCGCCCGGAGGGGCTCCTGGTGATGCAGGGCGGCGCGGTGAACGAAGACCGCGTGGGACAGTTGCGCATCCTGGCGTCCGAGGCTTCCACCATGCTGGCGGAAAGCCGCTCGCGTCTGCGCAACGAGCAGGCCCTCAAACACGCCAAGGTGCAGGCCGAAGCCGCCAATCGCGCCAAGAGCCTGATGCTGGCCAACATGAGCCACGAGATCCGGACGCCCATGTCGGGCGTCATCGGCTTCACCAACCTGCTGGCCACGACGCCCCTGACGCCCGAGCAGAAGGACTACGTGGACGGGATCCGTTCCAGCGGCGAGGCGTTGCTTACTCTGATCAATGACATCCTCGATTTCTCGAAGATCGAGGCCGGCAGGCTGGCATTGGAATCGCGGCCGTTTGACCTCCGGAACACCATCGAGAAAGCCATCGGCCTCCTGGCCGTTCGGGCCGCTGAGAAAGGCCTCCACCTCGGCTACACCATCGATTCCGCTGTCCCCGGCACGATTCTTGGAGACGCTGGCCGGCTTCGCCAGATTCTGGTGAACCTGCTCGGCAATGCCGTCAAGTTCACTGAGGCCGGCGAGGTAAGTCTGGCGGTCGTTGCGAAATCCCTCGACGGCAAATTCGAGATCGCGTTCGTGGTGAAAGACACCGGGCCGGGTATTCCGCTCGAGCACCAGCAGCGGATCTTCGAATCGTTTAGCCAGGTGGACGCCACCATCAGCCGGAAGTACGGCGGTACCGGCCTCGGATTGGCGATCAGCAAGTCGTTGGCCGAACAGATGGGTGGATCCATGCGAGTGGCAAGCGAGGTCGGGCATGGCGCCACGTTTCACTTCACCATCCTCGCCGAAGAAACCGAGGCCCGTCCCTCTGGAACCGCCGCGACCACTGCCCTGGAAGACGTCCAGCCGCCGGACCTTCCCGCGATGCGCGTGATCGTAGCCGATGACAACGCGGTCAATCTCAAAGTCGCGGTCACCGTGCTGAAGCGGTTGGGCATCGATGCCGATTCGGCGGCAAACGGCGTCGAGTTGCTCGCAGCCCTGTCCCGCGATGTCTACGACGTCGTCTTTATGGACGTGCAGATGCCCGAAATGGACGGCCTGGAGGCTACCCGGCGAATTCGCCGGGAAATCCCGTCCGACCGCCAACCGCGCATCGTCGCCATGACCGCCGCCGCCTTTCCGGAAGACCGGGCCCGATGCCTGGATGCCGGCATGGATGACTATGTCTCCAAGCCAGTCGGCATGGAGGAGCTGCTGACAGCCTTGCGAAGAGTGCAGGTGTAGGCAGATCCCGTCAGAACACGAACGATTGAATCTTCTGCTCCACGGCTGTGAGAAACGAGCTGCTGCTACACTCGCGAGCCCACTTGTCCGTTACCTCGTTGCGCCGGGGAGTTTGCAGCCGAAGCTCCGGGTAGCCGATACCGTCGGCCAGAATACAAGCCATTCCAACCACCTCTGATTCACCCGAATCTCCGCTCACTTCATCGTGATGACTTCGTGCGCACGTGCACAGCACCCCGGGAAGCCCCCAGGTGTGAGCCAGGAACTCGCCGGCATCGCAATGCGTGATGCCGAATGCGCGCCTCTCCAGATCGAGCGATTCCTCCATTCTGCCAAACTCGTCTTCCATAAACGCCTGATAGGCAGCCTTGAGGCTGGCCAGTTGTCCCAGCCTTCCCATGTCGTGCAGCAGCCCCGCCGTGTAGAGCAACGAGCCCGACACGCTGCCCGAATGCCTGGCCAAGTGCTCGGCAATTACGCCGGTTGCCACTGCGTGTGCCCAGGCGGCGCGAACCAATTCCGGCTTGAACTGAATGCGCATGTACGAGGCCGCTGCCACCGTAGCCGCCAGCGCCTGGATCCGCTCCAGGCCGAGCACGGTGATTGCGTGCCGAATCGTGGAAACCCGGGCTCGAGCGCCGTATAAAGGAGAGTTAGCCGTAACCAGTAACTCCGCCGCCAAAGCCGGATCGGACGCAAAGATCTCCGCGACCTGATCCAATGGATCATCAACGCCAAGTTTCAAGGACAGCAACTTCACCGCCGAAGGATTGAGAGGTGGCAGCTTAGTAAGCCGTTGGATCTGTTGTTCCCGCGCTCCATTTTTGGCAGAGGCCCCCGTAGGAGTCGGCTTGGTATCGACCATGAACTAATCCTAACTTTAGCAACCTCTTCGGGCAACGCTATCTCTTGTTAACTGCTTGCCACAAGTTCTGGACGCAGCGACACTTCCGTGCTCGTGCTAGACCCGGTTCCCAAACAGCCATTGGCTGCGCATCAGGTAGTCGACCGTGCGCACGATGGAGTCGCGGATCGTATGCTGCGGTTCCCATCCCAGGGCTCTCATCCGGGAGCAATCCAGGAAGATGAACGGATTGTCGCCGACCCAACCGCGATCCCCGCCCGTGTACTCTACCCGCGGCTGAAGCCCCAGCCGTTCGCAGATCCAGCCAACCGAATCGTTCACCTCGCAGTACTCGTTGGTCCCCAGATTCAGGATGCTGACCTTGGCGCTGGACACTGTCACGGCTCGCAGCATGGCAGCCACGCAGTCTTCGACGTGCAAATACGACTTCCGCTGGTGCCCGTCGCCGAGCACCCGCAAATGGTCCGGGTGCTCCAGCAATTGCTTGCAGAAATCGAACACGTGGCCGTGCGAGTAGCGTTCGCCCAAAATGGAGACAAACCGGAAAATCAGACCCTCCATCTCAAAGCCCTCGCAGTAAGCCGCGATCAGGCCTTCCGCCGCAAGTTTCGAGGCGCCGTAGAACGACGTCTGCACCGGGAAGGGACAATCTTCCGGAGTCGGGATCACGGGTGCCTCGCCATAGACCGACCCCGTCGATGAGAACACGATCCGCCGCGCTCCGTTCGACCGCATCGCCTCCAGCACGTTCCACGTTGCAATGGCGTTCTGGTCAAGGTCGCGCCGGGGGTGCTGCGTGCCCCAGCGCACATCGGCGTTGGCAGCCAAATGAAACACCAGCTCGCAGCCGCTCATAGCCAGCTTCAGGTCGTCGAATAGCAGCAGATCGCCGCGGATCAAGCGGAACGACGAATGCCCGGTCGCTCCTTCCAGGAATCGTTCCTGGCCGGTGGAGAAATTATCGTAGCCCACCACCTCATGCCCGTCCGCGAGCAAACGGTCAACCAGGTTGCTGCCGATGAACCCCGCCGCGCCAGTCACAAAACATTTCAGGCCTGTCATGATTACCTTCGCAAGCTCCCTCACCGCCGCGACCGGGCTCCCTCCGTGCCGCGCCCGTGCTCCCTCCGTGCCGCGACCGTCAGTACCTACCGAGTTATTTTCTGTCGATTTCTGGCAGAATATTTTCGCACCCATAGTTCGTGGCCAATACTGGCGCGGCTCCGGGTTCACTCCGAAATTGGCTCCAACTCTTGATCGCTCGATCGCCACGGCCAAGCGCCTCCGCCACCTCCGCGCCCTCAGGTGTTGACTTTTTGTGTGTTTCTCCGCGTCTCCGCGTCTCTGCGGTGAATTATTCCGCGCTCCCTGTTCGGTTCCGGCTACGCCGGGTCAGGGAGCGGAGTGCTATACCTGCGAAACAGCCACCTACTCGTAAAACGCTTTCACCGTCCGGCAAACGTATTCGATATCGTCACCTGCGAGTTCCGGATAGACAGGCAGCGCGAGCGACTCCGCCGCCAGCCGTTCGCTCACCGGAAAATCCCCCAACTTGTAACCCAGTCCGGCGAAACAAACCTGCAGATGCAGCGGCAGTGGATAGTACACTTCCGTGCCGATGCCGTTCTCTTTCAGGTAGGCCTGCAACTGATCGCGCCGCTGGCACAGAATCGAGAACTGGTTATAGATGTGGCGCGTCTGATAGGCCGCCGGAATCGGCGGTGTCACGGGCACGCGCAGCTCCGCGAGCAGTTTGCGGCAAAGTGCCGCATTGCGCTGCCGGCCTTCAGTCCACGAATCCAGGTGACGGAACTTCGCCCGCAATACCGCGGCCTGCAATGCATCCAGCCGGGAGTTGACTCCCACCCAATCGTGGTAGTACTTCCGCTTGCTACCGTGCACGCGCAGTGCCGCCAGTCTCTCGCCGAGCGCAGCGTCATTGGTCGTAATCATTCCGCCGTCGCCGTAGCAGCCCAGGTTTTTACTCGGGAAGAAGCTGAAGCAGCCCACCTCACCGATGCTGCCCGCGCGCCGCCCTTTGTACTCCGACCCGATCGACTGCGCCGCGTCCTCAATCACCGCGATCCCCCGTTCCCGCGCCAGTGCGCACAGCGGGTCCAAATCGGCGCACCCGCCGAAAAGGTGAATGGGGATGATCGCTTTGACCTTCGGCCGCCGCGCCAGCACGCCGGCCACCAGGTTCATGTCCATGTTGAACGTGGCAGCCTCGATATCGACAAACACCGGCACGGCGCCCGCGCGGTGAATCGCGCCCGCGGTGGCGAAAAAGGTGTAAGGCGTGGTCAGCACCTCGTCGCCCGGCCCGATGTCCAGTCCCAGCAGGGCCAGAAAAAGCGCGTCGGAACCGGATGCGCACCCGATGCCGAATTTCGCGCCGGAGTATGCCGCGATCTCCCGCTCGAGCTTTTGCACTTCCTCTCCCAGGATGAATTTCTGAGAGTCGATCACGCGCATTACTTCCGCGAGTACTTCTTCTCTGATGGCCGCATGCTGGGCGCGCAAATCCAATAACGGAACCTGTTTCTGTTTCACTTGGCTCATGTCTTCTCCAAGGCTATTGCTGAGTCTCTAGTAGCGTCACTGCCGTGCCCCGCTTCGCGTAGTGCGCGCCGCAAGCCGCGCAGCGGGCCGTCTCTTCCCCGCCCTCAACCGCGAATTGCAGCTTGATGCCGCAAGCGCACATCCAGCCGCGCACCCGCGCCGGGTTCCCTGTCACCAGGGCATAGTCCGGCACGTCGCGTGTCAGCACTGCGCCCGCCCCCGCGAAGGCGTAACGACCGATCGTGATACCGCAGACCACCGTGCAGTTGGCGCCCAAAGACGCCCCGCGTTTGACCAGCGTCGCTTTGTACTCATCCCTGCGGATCACGTGGCTGCGCGGGTTGACCACGTTCGTGAAAACCATCGACGGCCCGCAGAACACATCGTCTTCCAGGATGCATCCTGTATATACCGAAACGTTGTTCTGGATTTTGACATTGCTGCCAATGACCACGTCCGGCGAAATCACCACGTTCTGGCCTATGTTGCAGCGCTTGCCGATCCGGCAGTTCTTCATGATGTGCGAGAAGTGCCAGATCTTGGTCCCGGCGCCGATCTCGCATGGCTCATCCACGTACGATGACTCATGCACGAAGTAATCCGAAGCGTCCATCCCGTTTCCTATAGCTTCAAAAAGCTCTGCGCCACGGCCGCATCCAGCCGAACCGCTTCCCCGTTTAACTGCAGCGACCGCTGGCAGGCCTGCAGCACCTGGAGTACCTCGACCCCTTCCTCGCCGGGAGTCAGCGGCTGCCGCCGCTCGGCGATGCACTCGATGAAGTGCCTGCATTCCCGCAGCAAGGGCTCCTCGCTGTCAAAGGTCACCGGGACGCCGTGGGCCTTGGCTGCTTCGACCACCCCGGCTTTCCACTCGATCATCTTGTCGTACAGTACCAGCCGGTTGTCCGGCCGGGAATCCTCAAACACCAGCATCTGTTTGCTGCCGATCACCACCAACCGCTGTTCCTTGTACGGATGCAGCCAACTCACGAAGATATGGGCCCGCACCCCGCGGTCAAAAAGGAGGTTGGATACGGTAACATCCGCGATGTTAGGCTGCAGATAAGCGCCGCCCGTGGCGACTACGTGGATCGGCAACTGGCCCATCAACGCCAGGATCACCGAGATATCATGCGGCGCGAAGCTCCACAGAGCGTTCTCTTCGCGCCGGATCTTGCCCATGCTCAAACGGTTCGAATAGATATACTCGATCCGCCCGAAAGCCTCGCCCGCCACCAGTTCCTGCACTTTCAAAATGGCGGGATGGTATTTCAGCAGATGGCCTACCATGACGATCCGGCCGCAGCGGCGGGCCGTCTCGACGATCTCCGTTCCCTCCCGCCAATCCAGCGCCAGCGGCTTCTCGACAAATACGTCCTTGCCCGCCCGCAGCGCCGCTAGCGCCATGCGGCCATGTTCCTCCGCCGGCGTAGCCAGAACTACCGCGTCCGATTCCGGATCGCCTAGAGCGTCCTCCAACTTCGCATAGGCTTTGGCGCCGGGATAGAGGTCGGCGAAAGCCCGCAGCCGTTCGGCATTGGTTTCGCAAATAGCATACAGATGACCGATCGCGGCAAAATTGCGCGCCAGGTTCTTCCCCCAATGTCCGCACCCGGCCACGCAAACGCGCGCTAAGACACTACCTGCAGAAGTCATCGCCTTGCAAACCCTCAGGGTAACAGACTGCCGTCAGGCATTACTCCGCCCCCCCGGTGGGGCGGGCGATCATTTTGAGTCGCCCGCCCGCGCAACCTCTGTCTGTTCCTCCGGCTCAGGTCCATAACCTTCCCCCCACAGTTGTCGCTCCTCGCTTCTACCACTTACAATGACTGTTCTCCGTGCAATGACCGATTTCCGTGCGTTAATCACGGGTGCATCGCGGGGCCTCGGGCGCTGCATCGCCGCCGAGTTCTGGAACCACGGCTGCCACCTCGCCGTGGTTGCCCGCCCCAGCGCGGCCCTGGACGAACTGGCGGCAGACCTGCGATCACGCGGAACGCAAGAACTGCAAATCATCCCCGCCGATCTGAGCGATCCCTCAGCCCCGGCCGCCGTGATCGATCGTCTCCGCGGTAAGTGGGACCGCCTCGATGCACTCGTCAACAATGCCGCCATCTCCGGCCCCATTGGCCGCTTCTGGGAAAACGATTGGCGGCACTGGCAGGAGACACTGCAGGTCAATCTGGTCGCGCCGGTCGCCCTCTGCCATCTGGCGATTCCTTTGATGCGCCGCGGAAGCAGTATCGTGAATCTCTCCGGCGGCGGCGCCACCGGCCCCCGCCCGAATTTCAGCGCCTACAGCACGGCCAAAGCGGCTCTCGTCCGCTTCACCGAAACCCTGGCGCAAGAGGTTGCCGAGTTGGCGATCCGCGTCAATGCCATCTCACCGGGAATCATGGCCACTCGCATGCTCGATGACGTCGCGCGCGCCGGCCCGCAACTGGCTGGTGACGATTATCAGCGCGCACTCGACACCCAGCGCAACGGCGGCGAACCGCCGGAACGAGCCGCCGCCTTGGCCTGGTATTTGGCGTCGCCCGCCAGCGCCGGAATCACCGGACGCCTCATCAGTGCTGTGTGGGACCCCTGGCCAAATCTGTCGGCGCACGTAGACGAACTGCGGAAATCCGATATCTACACCCTTCGGCGCATCACCCCGGAGGATCGCGGAAAGCAGTGGACATGATTCGTGCAGCCATCATCGGGTGCGGCCTGATCGGCGCCAAACGAGCCCGCGCCTGCCAGGACGATGTCCGCATCGTGGCCTGTTGCGATGTGGACGAATCCCGCGCTGCCGCGCTCGCGCGCCAGGTTTCCGGCGCCGGTGTCTCCACTGATTGGAAAGCGATCGTCACCCGCTCCGATGTCGACCTGGTTTTCGTGGCCACCGTGCACGACATGCTCGCGCCGATTGCCGCCGCCGCGGCCGCGGCCGGCAAGCACGTGCTCGTCGAGAAGCCGGCGGCTCGTTCGAAGGCGGAGCTTGAGCCTGTGATAGAGGCTGCACGGCGCACCGGCGCGTTCGTGCGCGTGGGCTTCAACCACCGGTATCATCCCTCCTTCCGAAAGGCGCGCGAGATCTTCGAATCCGGCGCGCTCGGCAAGATGATGTACGTGCGCGGGCGATACGGCCACGGCGGGAGGCCGGGCTACGACAAAGAGTGGCGCGCCATCCCGGAGAAATCCGGCGGCGGGGAACTGGTGGATCAGGGCATGCACCTCATCGACCTGGCGCGCTGGTTTCTAGGCGACTTCAGCGAAGTGAAAGGATTCACGGGAACCTACTTTTGGAACATGCCCGTCGAAGACAACGCCTTTCTGCTGCTCCGCACAGCCACTGGGCAGGTAGCATCCCTACACGCTACGTGGACGGAATGGAAGAACCTGTTTTCGTTCGAGATCTGCGGGCGTGACGCGAAGCTCGAAATCGCCGGTCTCGGCGGCAGCTACGGCGTCGAGCGCCTCGCCTGCTACCGCATGCTGCCGGAAATGGGCCCGCCCGAAACCACCATCTGGGAATACCCCGGGGCGGACGATTCGTGGCGCGAGGAAGTGACCCAATTCGTCGCCGATATTCGCCAAAACCGGCAGCCGGCGCCCGGCCTTGCCGAAGCTGCGGCCGCTTGGGAAATCGTGGAAACCATCTATCGGGAGTCGCACCCGTGATCATCACCAGTAGCCCGCTGCGCATCTCCTTAGGCGGTGGCGGCACTGACCTTCCGTCCTACTACCGGGAACACACCGGCTTCGTCATTTCCGCCGCCATCAACAAGTACGTGTACATCACGCTGCACGAGACCTTCGCCGAAAAGATCATCGTCAAGTATTCCAAGATGGAAGAGGTTCAATCGCCCGCCGATATCCGCCACCCCATCGTGCGCGAAGCCCTCCGGTTGGTCGGCATCGATCGCCACCCTCACCTGGAAATCACCAGCATGTCCGACATCCCGGCCGGAACTGGGCTGGGTTCCTCGGGCAGCTTCACCACGGCGCTCCTGCGCGCGCTGCATTGTCTGATGAAGAATTCTGTTCCGGCGCGAGACCTGGCGGAACAGGCTTGCCACATCGAGCTCGAGTTGCTGGGCGAACCCATCGGCAAGCAGGATCAGTATATCGCCGCCATCGGCGGCATCACCTGTTTCACCTTCCATCCGCACGGAGTCGTCGATATCGAGCCGTTGCGCCTTTCCACCGAGACTCTGAGTACACTCGAAGACAACCTGATCCTGTTCTTTACCGGCTTCACGCGCAACGCTTCCGATCTCCTCAAAGATCAGGACACGCGCAGCAAACAGAAGGACGCCGAAATGCTCGACAATCTGCATTTCATCAAGCAGATCGCCGTGGACAGCAAAGTAGCCATGGAAAGGGGCGATCTGCGCCGCTTCGCGGAGCTGATGCACCAGCACTGGGAGCACAAGAAGCGCCGCTCGCAGGGCATGAGCAATTCGCAGATCGATTCATTCTACGAGCTCGGACGGTCCCACGGCGCGCTGGGAGGCAAGCTGATCGGCGCGGGCGGCGGCGGGTTCCTCATGTTCTATACCGAAGACAAAACGCGCCTCCGCCACGTCATGACCCAAGCCGGCCTGCGCGAAGTGCGATTCCGGTTCGACTTCGCCGGGAGCCAGGTGATCGTGCAATCTTAATGAGGTTCGCGCCCACAACCGATGCGGCGCAGGCACTCCTGCCTGCCGCGCCCCGACTCATCGGCGCTCTCGTTTTTTCCTGCGCTTTGCCCTCCGCCATTGTCGCGAGGGAGGCCTGTTAGAGTCCTGCTCATGCTCCCCCTCGCCATTCTCGCCGGTGGATTGGCCACGCGCCTCCGGCCGGTCACCGAGAAGATTCCCAAGGCTCTCGTGGAAATCAACGGAGAGCCATTCCTGGCCCACCAGCTCCGGCTGTTGGCTTCGCGCGGCATCCGGCGTGTCACCCTCTGCGTCGGCCATCTCGGCGAGATGCTCCAAGCCTACGCCGGCGACGGCGGCCGCTACGCCCTGGAGCTGTCCTATTCGTTCGACGGGCCCCAATTGCGCGGAACCGCGGGCGCCATTGCGCAAGCGCGGCCGCTGCTGGGCGAGAGCTTCTTCGTCCTCTACGGCGATTCCTATCTGCCGTGCGACTACGCAGCCGTCGAGCGAGCCTTCCTGGACAGCGGCAAGCCGGCCCTCATGACCGTGTACCCCAACCGCGGCCGCTGGGATACCAGCAACGTCCAATTTGAGGACGGCCGCATTCTGGCCTACAACAAAAAGCTCCGCACGCCCGAAATGCGCCACATCGATTACGGCCTGGGCGTCTTCCGCCGCGCCGCGTTTGATGCTATACCGGACTTGGGCGCGCACGATCTGGCGGATCTCTACCAGGACCTGTTACGCCGCGGCGAACTGGCGGGATACGAATCCAGCCAGCGTTTTTACGAAACGGGATCGTTCGCCGGAATCCAGGAGCTCTCCGAGTATTTAGCTGGGAAGGCGGCTGCCGAATGAGTTTTGCCCACGAGTTTCTTTCCGAGGCCAAGGAAATCATCGACCGGTTGGATCGGGACCGGATCGAACGAATGGCTTCATTGCTCGCGGCGACGCGTTCCCGAGGTGGCCGGCTGTTCATTCTAGGCGTCGGTGGAAGCGCGGCCAACGCCTCGCACGCAGTGAACGATTTCCGCAAGATCGCCGGAATGGAAGCCTATACGCCCACCGACAATGTATCTGAACTCACCGCCCGTGCCAACGACGAAGGTTGGACCTCGGTCTTCGAAGCCTGGCTGCGCGGCAGCCGCTTACGGCCCGAGGACACGGTGCTGGTGTTCTCGGTGGGTGGAGGCAACCTCGAAAACAACGTCAGCCCCAACCTGGTAGCCGCCCTGCGCCACGCCAAAACCGTGGGCGCGACCATCCTCGGCGTCGTCGGCCGCGACGGCGGTTTTACCGCGCAGACCGCTGACGAATGCGTGATCGTGCCCACCGTGAACCCTTCGCATACCACGCCGCATACCGAGGCCTTTCAAGCCGTCGTCTGGCACTTGCTGGTCACCCATCCTCAAGTCAAGCAGGCGGAGACCAAGTGGGAGTCGTTACGTTGAACGCCGCCAGGTCCGCTGTGTTCCTCGACCGCGATGGCGTTCTCAACGAACCAATCCTCCGCGATGGGAAACCTCACCCGCCCGATTCCCCGAGTGCCGTGCAAATCGCTCCGCAGGCTGCGGCCGCGCTGCACCGCTTGAAGTCGCTCGGCCTGCCGTTGATCGTCGTCACCAATCAGCCCGACGTCGCGCGCGGCGTCCAATCCGCCGAAACCGTCGAAGCCATTCATCGTCGCTTGAGCAGCGAGCTGCCCATCGATGACTTTCTCACCTGCTACCACGATGACCGCGACGGCTGCCCCTGCCGAAAGCCCAAGCCCGGCTTGATCCTGGAAGGCGCCGCGCGGCACGGCGTCGACCCTTCCCGCAGCTTTCTGATCGGCGACCGCTGGCGCGACATCGACGCCGGAAAAGCCGCCGGCTGCCGCACCGTCTGGATCGACCGCGGATACCGCGAACGCGGCCCCTCACAACCCCCCGACACACGCGTCGCCTCGTTGGGCGAAGCGGTAGACTGGATCGTCAGCCACTTCGACCCGAACGAACATGGAACCCAATAAGCTGGTGAGAGTCGGCCTGGTCGGCGCCGGAGATGTCAGCCCTCACCACGCGCGTGCCCTGCGGAGCCTGCCCTACGTCGAAATCGTGGGCGCCGCCGACCTCGACGAGACGCGCGCCAAAGCCCTGGCCACGCAGTTCGCCATTCCGCGCGTCTATCCGTCTCTGCAAGCCATGGCGGAAGCGCGGCCCAACGTGATTCACGTCCTGACCCCACCCGCGACCCACGCCGCACTGGCGATCGAAGCCCTCGACATGGGTTGCCATGTCTTCGTCGAGAAGCCCATGGCTGAAAGCGCCGCCGATTGCGACCGCATGATCCAGCGGGCACGCGAAAAGGACCTCGTCTTGAGCGTGAACCACTCGGCGCGCATGGACCCCATCGTCCTGCGCGCGCTCCACCTGCTGCGCAGCGGCTCGCTCGGCGAAATCACCGGCGCCGATTTCTTCCGCAGCTCCCACTACCCGCCCTACGCCGGCGGCCCAGACATGCCCCCGCAATTCCGTAACGGCTCCTATCCGTTTCAGGACATGGGAGTGCACGGCTTTTGCCTGCTCGAAGCCGTTCTCGGCCCCATCCAACGCGCCGACGTTCGCTATTACCCGAGCGGCATGGGCGATCCCAACTTAGTCTTCGACGAGTGGCGCGCCTTGGTTGAATGCGCCTACGGCGTGGGCCAGATGTACATTTCCTGGAACGTGAGGCCCATCCAAAACGAAATCGTCGTGCACGGCACGCGCGGCGTCATGGCGGTGGATTGCTACCTGCAAGCTATCGCAATCCGCAAGACCTACCCCGCGCCCACGCCCGTCCAGCGCATCCTGGGCGCAGGCGTGAATTCGCTCGCCATGCTTTGGAAGGTGACCGCTAACACCGTCCGTTTTGCGGCCGGGCGCCTGAAGCCTTCTCCCGGCATTCACGTCTCGGTGGTGAGGTTCCACGAGGCGCTGCACAAGGGTGAGCCGCCGCCGGTTCCCGCCGAAGAGGGCCGCCGCTTCATCGCTCTCCTCGAAGAAGTGTCCCAACGCGCCGACTCTGATAAGCGCCGCTACCTGGCCGAATCCGAGCCTGCCCGTCAACCGCGGATTCTCGTAACCGGCGCCGGCGGCTTGCTGGGACGCGCGCTCGTCCGCCGCTTGCGCGAATCCGGAGAGCCGCTCCGTCTGCTGATGCGCCGCCCCCGCACTCCGCCCGGCGATGACATCCACATCGTCTACGGTGACCTGGGCGACCCGGCCGTGGCCGACCGCGCGGTCGCCGGCATGGACCTCGTCTACCATCTCGGCGCGGCCATGCGCGGCGGGCCCTCCGAGTTCGCGAGCGGCACCGTCTGGGGTACCCGTAACATTGTCCAGGCCTGCGCCCGCCACGGTGTCCGCAAGCTGATCTACGTCAGTTCGATGACCGTCCTCGATCACGCTGGCCACGAGCCTGGGGTCCCGGTGAACGAGGGTTCCCCTTGCGAACCGCACGCCGGTCTGCGCGGCCTCTACACCCAGACCAAGCTGGATGCCGAGAAGATCGTGCGGCAGGCCGTTGGTCAGGGCCGAATCCGCGCCGTGATCTTGCGCCCCGGCCAAGTCTACGGCCCCGGCGCGGAGAATGTGCCCCCCGGCGGCACGGTCGCCATCGCAGGGCGCTGGCTCGTGGTCGGATCGGGCCGGCGCCACGTTCCACTGGTCTACATCGAGAATGTCATCGATGCCCTGTTGCTCGCCGCGCAGACCGACCAGCCCAACGGCGCCATCTTTCAATTGGTGGATCCCGAAGGGATGCGGCAGCGCGATTACGTCGAATGGCTCCGCCGCTCCGGCCGAGCCGTGCGCGTGTCCTACGTTCCAGCCTGGCTTCTGAAATGCGCCGGATGGGGCGTCGCCTTGCTGGGCAAAGTCCTGAAGCGCTCCGTCCCGCTCAATCCCTATCGCGTCAAGTCCATCACCCCTCTCTGGCCCTGCGACTGCACCGCGGCCCAGACCCAGCTAGGATGGAAGCCCCGAGTCAGTATCCAGGAAGGAATGACCGCCACTTTCCCGCCGGCGATCAGCCTCTCCAACCGCACGCCGGAGAACTGACCACCCACAGCGAGTCCTGTTAACCTGAAAGGCTGTGTGGCGACCTCAGCCGCGGTCCGCCAGGTGGACCAATACAAATCGCTGTTACTTGAGCGCGCTTGGGCTTTCCCGGCACGCAATGGCTACTGCGTAATGTCACGCGTCGTGGTCGTCACGCCGCTGTTCCCGCTATCCGGTCAGCCTTATTCCGGCCGATCCATTTACGAAACTACCCGCGCGCTCCAGCGGTACGCCGATGTGCGCGTGCTCTGCCCGATTGCGGTCTATCCGTTCTGGTCAACCCTGCTCGACCGGCGCTTCCGGTCGCGTCTCGATCCAACCTGCGCACCGCCGGGCCAAGAGGTAACTTCTGTCCCCTATCCAGCCGTCCCATTGGTGAGCCGCCCCTTCAACGGCGAGGTATGCGCCCGCCGTCTGTATCCCTATCTTGAGAACTTACACCCCGATGTCGTTCTGAGTTACTGGTTGTATCCGGAAGGTTTCGCGGCGTGCAAAGCCGGACATGCCCTGGGTCTCCCCGTCATTGTCGGCGCGCGCGGCTCGGACATCCGCCTGATTCCCGGCCCGGTGACGCGCAGGCGGGTCTCTCAGACTCTTCGGGAAGCAGACTATACCCTCACGGTAAGTGATGAGTTATGCAGCCGTGCCATTCGGTTGGGCGCTCGTCCGGCGCGCAGTAAGTCCATCTTGAATGGCTGCGACCACGATATCTTCCGGCCCTCCGACCGGCGCGCCGCTCGCGAAGCACTCGGAATCACAGCCGCCGACAGGGTCGTACTGTACGTGGGCCGGTTCGCCCGGTCTAAGGGCCTTATGGAACTGGTGGCCGCGTTTTCCGCTCTGGCAAAAGATATACCGGATCTCAAACTGGTATGCGTAGGAAGCGGATTGCTCCAGTCTGTCCTCGAAACGCAACTCAAGGACCGTGTGCGGATCACCGGTAATCAGTCGCTGCTCGAAGTTGCCCGCTGGATGGTGGCGGCGGACCTCTTTTGTTTGCCTAGCTACTCCGAGGGCTGCCCCAATGTCGTGATCGAAGCCATTTCATGCGGCTGTCCCGTGGTGGCGACCGACGTGGGCGGAATCCCGGAACTGGTCAACCCGGACTGC
>Ga0335081_10000313_pt1 | contig 90058 bp, 59 predicted proteins | sample Lox_Sample_35_FD_206713 | JGI IMG/M metagenome (GOLD analysis project Ga0335081, IMG submission 206713) | Soil microbial communities from Loxahatchee National Wildlife Refuge, Florida, United States - Lox_Sample_3.5 | ecosystem: Environmental > Terrestrial > Soil > Wetlands | place: USA... | reverse complement strand
TGGTACTGCTCCGGGGTGATCTCCATGCAGCGCAGCATAACACGAAATCACCATTTAGTGTTAACACGCCCTAGAGCGCTTCTAGACTTACTATATCCCAGCCTTGAAAGGGCACGGCTTTAGCCGTGTCGCCAAGGAACGCAGATGGATCACGCCTTTAGGCGCTGAGGGATGGCTTTCCTCGGCGGCTGAAGCCGACTTCGTCCCTCCATATTGCGGCGCGCCTGAAGGCGTGCCCTTTCAAAACGGGATACACCTGCTATGAAACTGCTTTAACGTCCATTCACTGTGCCGAGTGCAGCGTCCCGGCTGTGGGAATCACCCAAGTACGCCGAAATATGTAAAATTCCGTATCCAGGTTCTGGTCCGGAAACAATAACTGCGATTTCTCCTCCTCGGGTATCTGGATGTGCGCTACCTGTTTATAGTCGCTTACCAGCCAGTCGTCTCCCTTACGTAGCGCGTGTTTGTACTCCAATGGCCGGAGTGCGATGTAGTCAGGCCGGAAATAATCGAGCATATCCCACAAATTGCGCCGGCCGGGATGCTGGCGTATAAAGCGTACCACCTCTAGATTACACATGCCGGGATAAGCAAACACTACCCGCCTGGAGTAATAACCTATATATCCCAAAGGTTCACAGCCGATAGTCTGGTCGGGGCGCGTGACTCCGGCAATATACAAGCCTACCTGCTTGCGCACGCCATCATCCACAAAGCGCTGCACATTTTTCTCGCCTCTAAAAGTAGCCGGCATGATGACAACAAAAGACGCCAAGTACGCCGCAGCAATACCGTATGCAGTGATTCGCAAAGCCCTGCCACGCAGAAGCGAATTGAGCGTGGCGTTCAGTCCGGTTCCTGCGCCCAGCAGGGTGATTCCCGCCAAGGGAATGCAGTACCACAGAGCGACAACTCCAACCGCGAATAGGTAATAAGTGGAATAAGTCAGTAGAAAGCCGGCGATAGCTACACCCGGCATGGTCTTATTACGCAAGGCTGCTACTATGCCAATCACAGCAAAGAATAGGACGACCCACGAAATCACTCCGTTCGGGTCAAACCCAAACCATGAAAACCCGGTTCCGTTTCCAGCATATGCCGGCCCTAACACGGCAAAGATGTAGTGGCCGCGACTCAAAGTCTTAAGAAGAAACCCATATGCCGACAGGCCGGCATACCAGTGATCACCGAAGCCCCACGCTTTGGCAATGATCGTGTTGGGCAGCGGACTACCGTAATACCATGTCGTGAAAGCGATCCATGGGCCGCAAATCACCAGCAAAGCCAGAACGATAGTTTCTAGCTGACGCCAGTTATCTACCCTCCAGCAATGCCAAACTACCAGACCCACTATAATTACAACCCAAAATCCGAAGTCGGGCCGCGCTAATATGCAAAGCGCTAAACTCATCCCAACCAACCAAGGCTTCAGATCAAACAGGCTATAAATGGAGAGTAGCAGCACCGTCACTGCAATTTGCGTTTCCATTCCGGCCATACCGAATAGGATTTGCTGGTGCTCAATCGCCAGATAGCCGCCTACCATCAATGTTATGGGGAAAGCGAGTCCGAGCCGCTGGCAGATTCGCATCCCCAGCCACACGCTGAGCCCGCCGCAAATCGCCGACACGAACTTCAGCAAGGGAAGTCCTAAACCGCGGTGAAGAATCTCTCCCAGCAAAGGAATCAAGACACTCAGGGCGCTGGTGAATCCCTGCACCCGGGGCCCGAACGGAGCATGATTGAGGCCCAGTCCGCGGGCCGCGTTCTCCGCATGCTGCACGGTAATGAGACCGTCTTCCCAGGTGCGTTGCGTATAGAACCAGAAGAACAGGCGGACCGCAACAGCCAGCAGCGCCATTGCCAACACCACCGTCTCCGTCCACTTGGGTTCGTGGGTCACGCAAGCAGGTGCTGTAGACTTCAACGATTGCGATACTACCTCGGTAGTTCCGAGTTGTTCGTCAGTAGGCATAGAAGAAAACAGTCGTTATTTCCTAGTTTTCCGGCACGACTGAGGTCGTGGCCTTTACAAAGCAAATTACGACATAGCGTCTGCTAACTGGGCACTAGCGAATTACCACTGACTCCGGGTTGATGGTTGCGATGTGGCACACAGTCTTGGCATTTTGTCGCGCGACTGCATAAAGGTCAAGCATATTGCTGCGCGACAGATCGCGAACATAGGCAGTGAACCCGGTAAAGTCGCCCGCCTTCTGCCCACCAACACGCTTGTCGGGTCGCCGGTCACCAACCACGCCGAATCCCGAGATGATTCCATCGGTGGTCACGATGATCGTGCGCGGAATCTTCCGGTCGTGCGTATCCCATGCCCAACCGTTAATCCGAAGACTTCGCGGCCAACCACTGGCTAAAGCCGTAGTGGATTCCACTTCGCCGGTGCAATCTCCAAGGCTCTGCTGTCGGAATTCCATGTTCAGCGGCTGCCCCAACAGGTACGGCTCCGGCTCAGCAAAAACCGAGAGTCCGTGATCGCGCAGGAAGGGAACGAACGAGCGCGGATAGCCGGCCTGCGAATGGGCCCATGCCAATTGCGAATCGTCCGGCGCTCCAACTTCCAGCGCGACCGCGGCAAGGTTGACATTGAATCCGTGCCATCTGACTTTCAGCAGCAGAGCTTCCGCTTTGGAAGCGGCAAACAACATGATGCCGAGCAGCGCAATTTGCGACAGCAGCAAAACGCTAGCTCGCGAAATGCGGGAGGTTAGCTGGCCCAGCAACAGCACGCCCATGCAGCCCCAAAAAAGCAGTGCGAAGGATTGATAGCGGCCGGAGAATGCCTGATCGAGCCCGAAGACGATCCGCCCCGGTGCGGTGACGATGCCCGTGGCCAGCGCGAACAGCAAGAGCGCACCAAATTGAATGGAGATTGCCGGTGCGGCCTTGAAATAGGACGGCATGTGCCAGGCGATTACTGCCAGCACAAGAAATCCCATGATCCCCAGGAGTTCTGCCGTCCGGATATTGGCAGTGACCCACGAACTGCCAAAGTACACGGCGATGTATCTGGCCAATCCCATCAGCTCGGCCCGAGAGCTTAGCGATGACGGCGTTATATACACCGTGTAGTTGTAGAAGAACGCGCTGATCCCCGCTGCCGCCACGGCTATGATCGCCGCGATGGGTGCCAGACGCAGCCGCAGCAACAACGCGGCCATCACCAGCAATGGCCAGACCAGATTCCCGTTCGATAGCGAAAAAGTCGCCCCCAGCGCCGCGGCGACACACAGCAGCAGATATTTCCAACGGGAAGAACGAAGACTCTCCGCTTGCGAATTCCGCCAGTACAACAGCAAGCCGAGAACCGACACACTGGCGAACAGCGGCGGCAGAAGATTGCACAGACCGGTGAATCCGCCCACAAAGTTCGGCCACTGTGATGGACAGAACAGGCAGAACGCCAGCAGTCCGATGGCCGCGCGCCACCGCGCACCGCGCCAGCCCCCGAGCACGCGCAGGCTCCAGGCCAGCAGCGACAGGTGCAGGAGCTGCAGGCACAGGTTGCTGATAATCAAGGAAGTTTGGGTAGCGCGAAACCATCGCAGGTCGGCGAGCAGGAAAAGCTTGGGAACGACGACGCGATGCTGATTGAACTGCCGCCACAGCCAGTCCAGGGTATGGCCCGGACCTTCGTTGGCGGCGAAGTCGATCTGCATCCACTCGTCCCAGAAGGGCAGCTTCGAGTGGCCAAGTATGGCTACATAGACCGCAAGCGCGATCGCCGCCGCTCCGGCGACCAGTATGGAACACGACAGAGCATTGGCCAACTGCGCAAGGCGAGCTTCGGTACTGCCGGTCGAAACCTGCGGGGTAACCGAAACTGCGGAACTGCTCATTGCGCGGGGCCCTCGCCGTGGAAAACTTCGTTCAGCATTCTACTGCGAGTGGCCGAATCCCTTGCGACGCTGCGCGTTGTAGCGGGCGAGGGCGTCTTCAATGACCGGCAGGGCGTGCTTGGCGGGGAGGATCTCGTCGACTTCCACGCTCTTTTTTTCGAGCTGCTTATAGTCGAGAAAAAAGCGCCGCAGCATGGCCAGGCGATGCTCCGGAATTTGCGAGGCTTCCCTATAGGAATTGAATTCCGGATCATGGGTGGCGACGGCTACGATTTTGTGGTCGCGCTTGCCGGCATCGATCATGGTCATGAGGCCGATGGCGCGGGCGTGAATGAGGGTGAGAGGCACGACCGCTTCCTGGCAGAGCACCAGCACATCGAGGGGATCGTCGTCTTCGGCCAGCGTCTGGGGGATGAAGCCGTAGTTCGCCGGGTAATACACGGCCGAGTAGAGCACGCGGTCCAGCTTGATCAGGCCGCTTTGCTTGTCGAGTTCGTACTTAACGCTGGAGCCGAAAGGAATCTCGATGACGGTGTTGAACTCCAGTGGGACCTTGTCACCGGGAGCGATGTCGTGCCAGGCATGGGTCATGGGCGGAATCCGCTGCAATCAAATGACCCCAATTGTAGCTGAGCGGCACGAATGGCGAAGGAAAGGACTTCGGGCGCGGAGCAAGGCCAAGGGCGCGGTCATCGCGCGTCCCGGCTTGCGCTTCGGACAGTGTCAGTAGCGATGCGGCAGTTTCAACTCGGTATCCACCGAGCTGGTCAGGGATCCCACAACGTAACTCGCCACAATAATCGCCAGTACAGTCATCGTCACCGCATCCATAGGCCCCCCGCCCCGGCCGCAGTTACCGGAGCCATCACCCGCCAAGATTTTCGCTAGCGCTGTTGACGCCCTTACGCCTTGCAATGTGGTTCAATGCTAAGGTTAAGCCCACATAGTTTTAGAGTAATACTGAAACAAGTTTGTAACAATCATAAATCCGCCTTGTACAGTCTAAACGTGCATTGGCCTATCTTCGGCCTTACCACCCGTGGCGAGCTTGGGGCCGAAAGCGGGACCTGTGCCTCGGCGATTGGCATTCGACAGAGGAGAACAAGATGCGACTGCTGCTGAACTGGCTCGTGAGCGCCATTGGCCTGCTGATTGTTGCTAACGTGATGCCCGGCTTTCATCTGCGCGGCTTTACCGCGGCGTTGATTGCAGCTCTTGTGATCGGATTGGTGAATGCTACTCTGGGTCTGTTCCTCAAGATCATCACCCTGCCGCTGACCTTCCTGACGCTTGGCGTCTTCTGGTGGGTCATCAACGCTCTGATGCTGTTGTTCGCGTCGGCCTTGTTATCGCCGGCCTTCGTAGTCACTGGATTCTGGCCGGCATTCTGGGGCGCCATCGTGCTGTCGCTCGTCAATATGGTGCTTCGCGCGGTAGTGCGGGATTTGGAACGAGATTAGTCGCGGTTTCAGAGCAGGTGTAGTCCGTTCTGAAAGGGGCACGCCCCTTCGGCTGCACTCTGGGCAGGCTTCAGACGTGCAGCAACAGGATTGAATGAAAGTCGGCTTTACTTAGCCGCTGAGGGAACGGGCCCTCTGGGCCTAAAGGTGGGCTTTCTTCAGTTTCTCAAGCACGGTCTTTAAGTGCTCCAGCTTCTGTCCGGCTTCGCCAAGTTTTCCCTCGGCTGTCAGCCGCTGGTAATCGGACAGATCCTGGGCGGCCTCGCCAACCAGCGCATTGAAGTCAGTAGCCTGTGCTGCGGTGCCTGCCGGAGCGGGCGCACTTGGTGCCGGCGAAGCGTTCGCCGGTGTCGCTTCGAGTGTGGACGGCTTGTTGCCGAACAGGGCCGCCAAAGCTGCGTCGAATGTCGGACCGTAGGCCAGGCGGTCCTGAAGCGCCAGCACAACCAGACGTAATTCCGGCATGGGGCTGCGCTCGGCCTGCAGGTAAATTGGTTCAGCGTACAGCAGAGTGCGCCCGATGGGTATCACCAATAGGCTGCCGCGGCGCACATGCGAGCCTTGCTGATTCCAGAGCGTAAGCTGGCCGGATAGTTGTGCGTTTTGATCGATTCGCGCCTCGACCTGCAACGGGCCGTCCACCAGCCTGGTCTTGGGGAAATCGTAGACCACCGCGGTGCCGTAGTGCGCACCGTCGCTGCGAGCCGCAATCCAGCCGATCAGGTTGTTGCGGTTGGCCGGAGTGAAGGGCAGAATCTCCACAAATTCCACTTCGCTTTCACCCGGCAGCTTCATCAGAACGAATTGTGGCTGCATGCTCTGCGTGCCTTGCTCGCCACTTTCGTTCATGCCCACTTCGCTGGCCACATTCCACAGGTCTTCGCGGTTATAAAAGACCTCAGGCTCGGTCATGTGGTAGAGGCAATAAACCTCGGCCTGCATATCGAGCAGCATTTGCGGGTAGCGCACATGTTTGTGCAGATCCGTCGGCATAATGGCCGCCGCCTTGAACAAGCTGGGAAAGATGCGCCGGTAAGCCTCAAGGACCGGGTCCTTGCTGTCGAAGACGTAGAAGGTCGCGGTGCCGTTGTAGGCATCGACCACTACCTTCACGCTGTTCCGCATGTAGTTGATGACGTTATCGCCAAGCCGATGGTGAGTGGAGTAAGGATAGCTATCGGACGTGGTGAAGGCGTCCACGATCCAGTAGAGACGGCCGTCATCTCCAAGCACGACATAGGGGTCGGGGTCGAACGTGAGGAAGGGAGCCAACGCGGATACGCGCTGGAGAATATTTCGTCGCATTAGCAGACGGCTTTGGGCGTTCACATCATCGCTGAACGGCAGCTTACCGATATCGCCGCGATCCAGCGCAATGAGCACACGACGCAACCAGCCGCCCAGCACGATGCCACCGCCGCCCTGATATTCCGTAAAGTTGTTGGCCTGCCCAAGCGGATAGTTGAACTCTTGCTGGCGGGTCTTAACGTAGACGTCGGTGTTTGTCAGTTCGCCAAAATAGATTTCCGGCCGCGTGACTTTCAGACTGGGGACCGTGCTCTGCACCGGCATGTTGCTGAGCAGTAACGTCGGCAGTCCTTCCGCGTCGAATCCATTCACCGGGTTCATGGTGATGCCGTAGCCGTGGGTGTAGATCAGCTTGTCATTGATCCAGTTGCGGCTGCTCTCCGGCAACTTGTCGACGTTCAACTCGCGGGCGGCAAGCATGACTTGGCGCAGTTCGCCATCGATTACATAGCGGTCAATGTCGATGTCCGGAAAGTCATAATAGGTGCGGATCTCCTGTATCTGGCGCAGTGTGGCCTGCAGCGCGCGCCAGTCCCATAGGCGAATGTTCTGTAGCGTCGCCTGGTTGTTTGCCGGATCCGCTGCCTCGGGGTTGGTGTCGGCAGGAAATTCCTGTCGTGATACCTGGTCCAGGTCATACGCCTGCCGGGTGAGTTGGATGTTGTAGGCGATGTACGGTTTTTCGCGAACCAGTTGGTTCGGGCCAACGATGAATGTCCCAACGTACCACCCGCATAGCCGGAGGCCGATAAAACACAAGACAGCCGGAAGAGCCGCCACGATCAGCCGCCGGCCGCGGTTCCACCAGACGGCGTTCGCCGCCGCCATGCCCGCGCCAATCACCAGCGCCGCACAAACTACAAGCAGCCCGGGTAGAACGATGTGCGCGTCGGTGTACGTGACGCCGCTGAAAATCGTGTGGTCTTCGGACAAGAGGTCGAAGCGGCTGAGATATACGCGCCACGCGATCACCAGCAGAAGCAACGACAAACTAAGCGACAAGCCGCGCCAGGACACCAGAGCATAACGGTTGCGGTACCCCTCAAGCGCCCGCGTTCCCGCGTTGACCAGCAGAAAGAAACCGGCGATGGCACAGCTCAGCACTGCCAGCATCAGAAGCCAGTCCGAGAACAACTGCCAGGCCGGTAGGGTGAACAGGTAGAAGTTGAGAGGGCGGCCGAAGATCGGCTCCGCGAACCCGCTGCTGCCCGGTGCGTACCAGTAAAGCGCAAAGGTTTGCCAGTCCCCCATCATGACGCCCGCGGTGATTACGGCTACGAAGAGCGAGCCGACAACTGCAATCAAGTGGAGGATGGAGTCCACCGGCAGCTTCACCGCTCGCCCACCCACAAGAATGGTCTGCCCCTGCGGATCGGCGGTGAAGTCCGTGCGCTTGAGAGTCAAGAATGTTGCGTAAAGAATGAGAAAGGTCGCCGCGGCAGATACGGCGAAAATCCCCCACTGCAGCGCCAGCGCCCTCCAGAAGACGGCGGTGTAGCCGAGTGAGCCAAACCAGAGCGCGTCAACGTAATAGGACACCCAGCCGCGGCCCGTGAAGAGAACCACCGCAATCAGCAGTAGAACCAACCACGGCCAGCGGCGGCGCGAAGCCGGAAAATTCTGCTGTCGTTCTGGGTGCATCCGTCGCCGAATTGGCGGCCAGTCCTTCGGCTCCATATTTCCCCGCAAATAAGCATACGCGCTCCGGAACTGGCGCGGGAGGTGAGCGGCGGGGTTTGAGGGGTTAGGTTCTGCGCCCGTTGTCGAAGCGGACCGCCTCGAAGAGAGCTCCGCTACGGCTGGTGCGCGTCGACGATCGGGTGGTGGTGCACTACTGCCGTAGACTCATCCGGAAAAACCGGCCTCGCAAGCCAGCGTTCGACGGCCGTCGAACACTGGCTTGCGGCACGGTTGAGAGTCGGTTAGAACTGCAACCGCAGGGCGAACTGGATGTTGCGCCGTTCATCGCTGGGCTGTCCTGCATAACCGTAGATGCCGCCGCGCTCAGCCTGAATGAAGTTGCTGCCGAGCGAGGAAACGTCGAGGTTCTGGCTCAGGATGTAGAGGTTGCTATGGTTGAAGATGTTATAGAACTCGCCACGGAACTGGAGGTTGAAGCGCTCCGTCAACTTGAAATTCTTGTAGAAGTTCATGTCGATGTTCCAGTAGCCGGGGCCGATGAACTGGTTGCGCTCCGGATAGGCCACGCCGCTGAGGGTATAGCTACAACCGGTGTGGAGCAGGCCGGTGCAGGTCGGCAGACCCAACGCGTCGCCCGTATAAGTACTCAGAGCACCGTTAGGGATGCTGAGATAGTTGAAGACATTCGTCTCGCCCGCCACGACTCCCTGATTACCGCCGGTGCGATCCACGAGGTAGCTACCGGAGAACAGCGGGCAGGAGGTGCCGTTGAAGTTCGAGCAGTCGAAAATGCTATAGGGTGCGCCCGAACGGACCTTGACGATGGAGCCGAGGCCCCATCCGCCAAACGCGTTGCGGATGAACCCATTGCTGTAGTTCTTCAACCACGGAAGATCCCAGGTGCCGCTCAGGACGAGGCGCTGCCGCACGTCGTAATCGGAGTTGCCGTAGCCGACACTCGGGTTGAAGGGATCGATGTAGCCCAGGTAGTAGTCGCCGGATAACCCGCCGTAAATTTCACTGAACGAGGACGACAGGTTGTCCAAGGCATGCGACCAGGTGTAGTTGAGCTGGAAGTTGAGGCCTTTGTTCGCCCAGTTGGTGCTGTTCAACTTGACGATCAGGGCATCGTAGTGGTTGTAGCCTTCGTCGCTGCGGAAGTTGATGTTGCTGTACTGCAGGTTCAGACGGTTAGCGCAGCGGGTGTCACCCAGATAAGTGCCGCCGCTGCCGCAGCCATCGGGGTTGCCACCAGCCGCTGGATTGATATTGGAAATGTCATAGAGGTGAACGCCATGTGATCCGGCGTATTCCAGCGACAGGACGTTGGACTTGTTCAGTTGCCGTTGCAGGCCGACGTTCCAGGTCTCGGCGTAAGCCGTGTTGATGTCGGGGTTGACGGCACGCAAGCTGGTTGCAGGAAGCGCCTTGGTTCCGGTTCCGGCCAGCGGGCCGGCGACGTCGGTGAACACTGGCAGGTTACCAGGGACATCCTGGCCGGAAATCAGGCTGACCACAGCGTAGTTCGGCGGGTTCTGAATGACGTTGAAGGTCACGTTGCCGAAGTTACGTTCGTAGCTGATGCCGTAGCCGGCGCGAAATGCCGTCGTTCCGTCGCCAAAAACGTCCCAGGCGAAGCCCACCCGAGGTGCGAAGTTGCCATAGTCCTTCTTCCAGAGTCCCCCCTTTGGGCTCTGGTCGGCGATTTGGACGGAGCCGTTTCGGATTTGCTCAAAGATGTTGGACCCTGAGCCGAAATAAAAGTTGGAGTCGAGACTGGGATCGGCATTGTGCTGTACGCCGAAGTACTCCCAGCGCAGTCCCAGATTCAGGGTGAAGCGGCTGGTCACCTTCCACGAATCTTCGCCGTAGAAGGCCAAATCGTTGTAGTGGTTGTTCCGCGAAAAATCCGGTGAACCGACCGGCAGGTTCAAGGTGCAGCTCGGGGTCACGATGGGCAAACCACTATTGATGTCCCTATGGCACGGGAACTTGCCTTGTGGATAGGAGGCTCCCTCGAACTGGTAGATCGTACCGGCCACCAGGCTGTCAATGGCCGAGTTCGGATCGATGCCACTGGCCAGGCCCTCAACCGGGTTCTCGTAGGCGCCGAATACACGGTTGTCGCGGATTTGGATGTACTGGCCGCCGAACTTGAACTGGTGTCTGCCCTTGGTCCACGACACATCATCGTAGATCTGGTACAGATTCTGCGGACCACCGAACGGGATGCCGTTGCCGGGCGCCGTTTCGGTATAGCCGGGGAAGACCAGCGGGACGCCGCCAATCTGTCCGGTGCCTGAACTGGAGGTGTACAAGGTCGGGGCTGCCGGATTTGTGCCCAGAGGCTGCACCGGCCCGTTCAGACGGTTGTAGACGAGGTGGGTGGAGTTCACCACATTGGGCGAAAAGATGTGCTCGATCTGATAGGTGACGTTCTGGTCGTAGTTGGTTTGCCCGGTATTGTAACCAGCGTAGGGACTGGCGTTGACCGTGCCGGGGAAATCCAGCTCCTTGTACGACGCGTAACGCCCGAACATGGTGGTTTTGTCGGTCCAGTTGTAGTCGACGCGTGCAACCTCCATCCAGGTGTTCTGGGGTAAACCGCCGCCGGCATCGACGGGCGCAAGGAAGCTGACCGTGTCACAGGTGATCGGGGTGGCCGCTCCGCACGGTACTCTCGCGATGGTGCTCACACCTGGGGCCAGGTGGCCATAAGCGTTGAAGTACGCCTGGGAATCGGCCGCCAGCGCTGAGTAAGAGGACGGATCGACGATCGTGTACTGCGTGGCTGCACTGCTGCGCACCCGGATCCACTCGGTATTGCTGAAGAAGAACAGCTTGTCCTTGATGATCGGACCGCCGATGGAGAAGCCGAAGTCGTTGCGCGTGAACAGACCTTTGGGAGTGTCGGTCGCGCCGTTCTGATAGGTGTTCGAGGACAGCGCGGAAACGCGATTGTACTCGTAGGCCGAGCCGTGGAAAGCGTTGGTTCCCGACTTGGTCACCAGGTTCACCACGCCACCGCTGGCGCGCCCATACTCTGCGCCAAAGTTGTTGGTCAGAACGCTGAACTCCTGCACCGAGTCAAGGGGAATGGTTTGGCCGACCTCGGCGGTAAACGTGTCTACGTTCTGGCCGCCGTCGAGCAGGATGTCGGTCGACGAAGAACGCTGGCCGTTGATGGTGTAGCCTGCACCGCGACCGCTGTTCGTGTCTTCGTTGACATTTCCGGAGGTGCCGACCAAGTCATAGGGATTGCGGGTCAGGGTCGGCAGCTCTTGGATCTCACGTGCACCGATCAGGTTCGATATGGTGGCGTTTTCCGTGTCCACGGTGGCGGCTGCGGCCGAGCCAGTCACTTCTACGGTGGTTGCCCCGCCGCCAACGGCCAGATCGATTGAAGCGTCAACTGTCGCGGAGACGCCTACTTGCACCTGGCGAACCACTTTCTTGAAACCCGTGGCCTCGACGGTAACGTTATAAGTATCCGGCTTCAGGCTTGGCATGGTGAAGAGGCCAAGCGTATTGGTGACGACGTCGCGACTCACGCCGGTGTTCACAGAGGTTGCGGTTACCTTTGCCCCTGAAACAACGGCACCCGTGGTGTCGCGGATCGTCCCGGTGATTGTGCCCGTATCCGTCTGTGCGGCGGCCACGAGCGAGAACAGCAGGAGGATACTGGCAGTGAATGTAACTAGTCCTAGCGTCCTTCTCATCGAAACCTCTCGCTTGCAGGGATTTGGGGGCGGAAAGCGATACCTCCCCACAGGTCTGCTCGCACGAGAGTAGCCACACAATACGGCTTTTATTTTCATGTATTTAACCATGATGTTGCGGGTTAAATTGCAAAATTTGGTAACAGGAAACCGAAAAACATATGGGAATTTGTAAGTTTTGGGACATACGGCGGGTTTTTTGAGTCAGACTGCCACTTCACGGTGGTAGATTGCAGGTCAACGACCGAACCTATGCCGCACAACTCTGCGGCTATTTACAACCCAGCCTGTGGCAACGATCTACTTACCAGTAAACGCTTTCCATTTGGAAGGCCAGCTTTCAGTAAAGGCTTGCGCAGTTGCATAGTTTCCGGGACTGCGCAAGCGTCAATCGCGCCACCTCGTCGCCTTCGGAAGTCACACAAAATTAAAGCAGTTGTGGATATTCCCAAAGCCCTCTTGCAGTTGCGGGGGCTGGTCGAGAATTTTGGAATGGCGATTGCGCGTTGCCCTTCGAGGTTCTACCGCTTCACGGAGATTTCTGGTCGATCCGGGAAAGGAAAAAAATGAAGCGAGCGCTCTTGCCAGTTCTTATCTTGGCGCTGTCCTGCGCAGCTTTTGCAGGGTCAAGCACCACGATCGACTTCGAACAATATGCGGGTTATACCCAAATCACCAATCAGTATGCGGGCGTGACCTTTCAGAATGCGCTGCAGCTGGTCGCTCCCGGTTACGACTACTTCGACTACCCGGCACATTCCGGTAGCGGCGTCATTACCAACGACCCCAACGACCCCATTATGGTCACTTTCACCAACGCGGTGCAGATGGTCAGCGGCTGGTACACCGATCCGAATGGAGTTACGGTGGATGCCTACAATGTGCACGGCCAACTGATCGGCACCTTCAACGGCTCGGCTGTCATTGGCTCCAACCTGGAGTTCATGCTGAGCAGCACGGTGGCTGGCGGCTATATCTCCTACATCACCATCAGCGACAACACGCAACAGCCGGATAGCGAAACCGTCGACGACTTGACCTTCTCGCTTCCCGAGCCCGGCGTGCTGTCCCTGTTGTTCCCTGGTCTGTTAGGCGTGTACGGGGTGATGCGGCGGAAGCCTTTTGCGCCGGGGCTGCGCAAGACTCTGAGCTCGCTCGGCGTCATCGCGCTGATTCTGAGCGTGAGTCCTGTCTCGCGCGCGGAAAACCAGCGTGAGCTCATCACCAAACCGATTGACAATTACCAGATGATAAGGCTCGCGGGCAACACTCGTCCGGAAATCAATTCGTTGAACGATCTCGGCCGGGTCAACCCCGATCTGCAGCTGAATCACATGTTGCTGATGCTGCAGCGCTCTCCGGAGCAGGAACAAGCGCTGGAGCAGTTTATCGAGGAGCAGCACAATCCCCAGTCGCCGCTCTTCCATCACTGGATCCAGGCTGGCGAATTCGGCCAGAGGTTCGGTCTGGCGCAGTCCGACATCGGCAAGATCGCCGAATGGTTGGAGGGCAATGGCTTGAAGGTCAATTTTGTCTATCAGAACCGGATTCTGATCGACTACTCCGGCACGGCGAGCCAGATCGAGAATGCCTTCCATACCCAGTTGCACAATTACCTCATCAACGGCGAAGTGCGAATGGCCAATGACAGCGATCCGAAGATCCCGGCGGCGCTGGCCGAGGCTATTGTCGGCCCGCTTTACCTGAACAACTTTCATCCCCAGGCGATGAACGAAAAGCGGCATGATGCGCACATCAGCCCCACCGCGGGAGGAGGCTTCCAGCCGGATTACACCGCTGGCGGCGAACTGCCGCTGGTGCCCTACGATCTGCAGAAGATCTACAACATCGCGCCGTTGTACCCCGCCGGCATAACTGGAACGGGCATGACCGTTATGCTGGTGGAAGACACCAACCAGTGGAACTGCCTGCCCGGCAACCCGAGAGTTCCTGCGGGCGGCGGATACAACATTTGCGCTGCGACCAGCGACTGGGCCGTGTTCCGGAACAGCTTCGGATTGCCCCGTTACGGCAATCCCGTCTTTAAGGAGAACAACCCGGGAGCAACCGTCAGCACCAACTGCAGCGCTCCATCGACGGGCGCTGGCTATCCTGCGATGTCCGGCATCAATGGCGATGACGCGGAAGCCGCGATCGACGTCCAATGGTCGACCGCGGCGGCTCCGAACGCTACCATCGTGAACGCAGCCTGTGCCGACCCCAGCGGGGGATTCGGCGGCCTGACGGCCATTCAGAACACGCTGAACCGTCCCAATGCGGACCATGTTGACGTCATTAGCATGAGCTATGGCGAGCCGGAGACAACCAGCGGCGCCACTCTCAACGCTTCCTTTAACACCACCTTCCAGCAGGCCGTGACCGCAGGTCTGGGTATCTTCGTATCGTCTGGCGACGCGCTAGCGGCTGCCGACGATCGCAACCGAACAGCGGCCACACACGGCATCCAGATCAGTGGCTGGATGTCTTCGCCCTATGATGTTTCGGTTGGTGGTCTGGACTTTGCCGATACCTACCTCGGCTTGAACGGCACCTACTGGAACGCCAGCAACAACGTCTTTTACGGCTCCGCCAAGTCCTACATCATGGAGCAGCCGTGGAATGACGACTGCGCGGGCGTCCTATTGGCGCACTATGAAACCGGTTCCTATGTGACCTATGGTTCGACCGGCTTCTGCAATACGACCGAGGGCGCCAACTTCCACGAGGTGGCTGGCGGCAGCGGCGGCCCCAGCAATTGTGCGACGGGAACGCCGGCGACGAGAGGCCTGGTCGGCGGTACCTGCGCCGGATGGCCGAAACCCACTTACCAGAGCAGCTACCTTGGCACCATGGCCGGCTTGAGGAACGACGGCGTTCGCGATACCCCGGACGTCTCGCTAATGGCCGCTAACGGCCTGTGGGGTCACTACTATGTGCTCTGCTATACCGACACGACCAGTTCCGGCATATCAAACGGCGGAATTTCTTCTTGCACCGCCGTGGCGCCGATCGATTGGCCAGGGTATGGCGGCACATCGATTTCGTCACCCATCATGGCTGCGATCCAGGCACTGGTGGTGCAGCATAAGGGCAGCCTTCAGGGCAACCCCAACACGCGCTACTACGCTTTGGCTAACAGCGAGTACGGTCCGAGCGGCAACGCAAGTTGCGACTCGACCTTGGGCAATGGCGTCGGCAGCTCGTGCGTCTTCTATGACGTAACTCTGGGCGACATTGACACCGATTGCCAGGCGCTTAGCGGCACCTTGCACAACTGCTATCTGCCGTCCGGCTCGTTTGGCGTGCTTTCGACGAATAACAGTTCGTACCTGCCGGCTTATCCCACCGGACCGGATGCGCCTTTTGGCAGCTACCCGCGCGGTTGGGATTTCTCGTCGGGTATCGGCAGCGTGAACGCTTACAACCTGGTGATGGCGTACTAGCTCCCCCAACTGGTCGCCAGAGCCGCATCGGAAACAATCACCACTTCTCCTCATCCGAGCCTCCGGCTCGGATGAGCTTTCTATCCGCAACAGCGACAACTTACCAGTAAACGCTTTCCATTTAGAGAGCCGTTTTCAGTAAACCGTTGCGCAGGTGAATAGTTTCCGGATCCCCGCAAGCGCCAAATCACGCCATCTCGTCGCCTTCGGAAGTCACACAAAATTAAAGCAGTTGTGGATATTCCCAAAGCCCTGTTTGGACGTGCGGAGGAGACTCGAAAAATTTGGAATAGCGATTGCGCGCCTGATTCCGGAGTTTACCCCTCTTCCGCGCAGGACCGCTGTCGGTTCTTCGGGAAAGGACAAAAATGAAGCGAGCGCTCTTGCCAGTTCTTATCTTGGCGCTGTCCTGCGCAGCTTTTGCAGGGTCAAGCACCACGATCGACTTCGAACAATATGCGGGTTACACCCAAATCACCAATCAGTATGCGGGCGTGACCTTTCAGAATGCGCTGCAACTGGTCGCTCCCGGTTACGACTACTTCGACTACCCGGCACATTCCGGTAGCGGCGTCATCACTAACGATCCGAATGACCCCATCATGATCAGTTTTGCCAGCGCGGTGCAGACGGTCAGCGGCTGGTACACCGATCCGAATGGCATTACCGTCGATGCCTACAATGTGCACGGCCAGCTGATCGGCACCTTCAACGGCTCGGCTGTCATTGGCTCCAACCTGGAGTTCATGCTGAGCAGCACGGTGGCTGGCGGCTATATCTCCTACATCACTATCAGCGACAACACGCAACAGCCTGATAGTGAAACCGTCGACGACTTGACCTTCTCGCTTCCCGAGCCCGGCGTGCTGTCCCTGTTGTTCCCCGGTCTGTTGGGCGTGTACGGGGTGATGCGGCGGAAGCCTTTTGCGCCGGGGCTGCGCAAGACTCTGAGCTCGCTCGGCGTAATCGCGCTGGCTCTGAGCGTGACGCTGGTTTCGCACGCAGCAGATCAGCGTGGCGTGATCACGCAAAAAATCGACAATTCCCGGCTGACCACGCTGGCCGGCAATACGCGTCCGGAGGTGAACGCCTTGAACGATCGTGGTCCGGTTTCGGCGGACCTTGCGTTTGAGGATAATCTGCTGCTGCTGCAGCGCTCGCCGGAACAGGAAAAACAGCTCGAAGCGTTCATCGAGAGCCAATATGATCGGTCGTCACCGAACTACCATCACTGGCTGAGCGCCCAGGAATTTGGCCAACGCTTCGGCGTAGCCGACTCCGATATCCAGAAAATCACTGGCTGGTTGGAGAGCTTTGGCTTTCGCGTCAACTACGTTTACTCCAACAAGATGGTGATCGCTTTTTCTGGAACCGCGAGCCAGTATGAGAACGCCTTTCACACCCAGTTCCACTACTATAATGTGAACGGCCACGACTACGTCGCCAATGCCAGTGACCCGAAGATTCCGACCGCGCTGGCCGGGCTGGTTGCCGGTCCGATTTACCTCAACAACTTCAAACCTAAGGTGATGAACCGCAAGATCACGGGACCGCACATCGACCCCAGAAGCGGCTCGTTTCACCCCGACTACACTGCGGGCGGCGGATACCCGCTGGTGCCCTACGATCTGGACAAGATCTACAACATCGCACCTCTGTACCCTGCCGGCATAACCGGAACGGGCACGACCATTATGCTGGTGGAAGACACCAACCAGTGGAACTGTCTCCCCGGCAACCCGGCTGTTCCCGCGGGGGGTGGATACAACATTTGCGCTTCGACCAGCGACTGGGCCGTGTTCCGGAGCACCCTGGGACTGCCTCGTTTTGGCAATCCCGTCTTCAAGGAGAACAACCCAGGAGCGACCGAAAGCACCAACTGCGCCGCTCCTTCGACGGGCTCTGGCTATCCCCACCTTTCCGGCATCAACTCCGACGACGTGGAAGCCTCGATTGACGTGCAATGGGCAAGCGCGGCGGCTCCGAACGCTACCATCGTGAACGCGGCCTGCGCCAATCCCAGCGGGGGATTCGGCGGCTTGACGGCGATTCAGAACACGCTCAACCGTCCTAATGCCGACCACGTCACCGTAATCAGCATGAGCTATGGCGAGTCGGAGGAACGGAGCGGCGCGACCCTGAATGCTGCGTTCAATACGACCTTCCAGCAGGCGGTCACGGCCGGCATTGGTATCTTCGTCTCCTCCGGCGACGAGGATGCGGCCAGTTCCGGGGTGAGAGATGGCATCACCATCAGCGGCTGGATGTCCTCGCAATACGACGTTTCCGTGGGCGGTCTGGATTTTGCCGATACCTATCTCGGCGTAAACAGCACCTACTGGAACCCCTCCAACAACGTGTTCTACGGCTCGGCTAAGTCGTACATCATGGAGCAGCCGTGGAATGACTCCTGCGCCGGCACGCTGCTGGCCCACTACGAGACAGGCTCTTACGTGACCTATGGTTCCACTGGCTTCTGCAACACCACAACCGGCGCAAACTTCCTTAACGGCACCGGCGGCAGCGGTGGACCGAGCGCCTGTGCGACCGGAGTACCCTCCGTCGCCGGCGTGGCCAGCGGTACTTGTGCGGGGTATCCTAAACCCAGCTACCAAAGCAGCTATCTCGGTTCGATGGCAGGATTGGTGAATGATGGCGTCCGCGATACGCCGGACGTCTCCCTGATGGCCGCCAACGGCCTGTGGGGTCACTACTATGTGCTCTGCTATACGGACACGACCACTTCCGGCCTAAACAACGGCGGAATTCCATCTTGCACCGCCGTACCGCCGGTCGACTGGCCAGGCTATGGCGGCACGTCGATTTCCTCTCCCATCATGGCTGCGATCCAGGCCTTGGTCGTCCAGCACAAAGGCAGCTTGCAGGGCAATCCCAACATGCGTTACTACGCACTGGCAGCCACGGAGTACGGTCCGAGCGGCAATGCAAGTTGCGACTCAACTCTGGGCAATGGCGTCGGCAGCTCGTGCATCTTCTACGACGTTACCCTGGGTGACATTGACGCATATTGCCGGGCCAACGCTAATGGCACGTTGTACAACTGCTACAAACCTTCGGGCACGTACGGTGTGCTCTCAACGAGTAACGCTTCTTACCAGCCGGCGTATCCTACCGGACCCGATGCGCCCTTCGGCACCCATGCTCGTGGCTGGGATTTCGGCTCCGGTATCGGTAGCGTGAACGCTTACAACCTGGTGATGGCGTACTAGCCCACCGGCGGTCGCCAGAGCCACATCTGAAACCATCGTTACTTCTCCTCATCCGAGCCTCCTGGCTCGGATGAGCTTTTTTGGGGGAAATGAAGGCCGCTTTGGACGCTTAAAGGACGCATTGTGGCAATCCGGGTGCTGGTATTGGTTGGCGGCGATCGCACGAGATCAGAAAGACAAAAAAGCCGTCGAAGGATTAACCTATGCGTACTCCGCGATTTTTTCCCTTAGCTCTCGCTCTCAGTGTCTTCGTGTTCGCTTTCCCGGCCATGTCACAGGTATATCTGGGCAGCATTTCCGCGGGTCAGACGCCCATCGCCGTCGCCACGAATCCGGCGACGAACACCACCTACGTCGTGAACCAGTGCGGCAATGATCCTACGTGTCTTAGTCCTGGCACCGTCACCGTGGTCCGTGGAGTGAGCCTCGAGACGGATACGGTCAGGGTCGGGCGGCAGCCGGTCGCAATAGCTGTGAACTCCAACACAAACAAGATCTATGTGGCGAACTCCGTTTGCGGGAATAATTATCCCAATTGTCCCACTCCCGGCAGCGTCACGGTTATCGACGGAAACACGAGGCAGACGCACAGCGTGAATGTCGGTATCGATCCCAACGCAATTGTCGTCAACGCTGCCACCAACAAGATTTACGTCGAAAACTACTGCGGCACGGACCCGACGTGCGCAGCGACTAGCTCCGGTACGGTAAGCGTGATCGATGGTGCCAGCTTCCAGGTCACGGCGACGGTAAACGTCAATATTCAGCCATTTGCGCTAGCTCTGAACTCGGCTACGAACAAGATCTACGTCGCCAACTTCTGCGGCGCCGATTCCAATTGCCAGAGCCTGGGCACGGTCACAGTGATTGATGGCGGGACCTTGACCGCTACCGCAGTGCATGTCGATGCCTTCCCCGACGCGGTCGCGCTCAACGCGTTGACCAAGCAGGTTTATGTAGTCAACAACTGCGGCGACGATCCCGTTAACTGCGCCGACGGCGGCACGGTTTCCGATATTGACACCACGAACGGCAACCACGTAACCGAAATTCCGGTCGGCAATGGTCCAACCGCCCTGGCCATTGACGCAGTTACCAACCAGATCTATGTCGTCAACAACCTCGACGGCACGGTCAGCCAGATTGACGGTGGGTCCAACCAGGTTGTGAATAGCTTTCGGGTTGGCTCGGGCCGGAGTTCGCCGAAGGGCATCGGCGTCGACTCGGCAACCAACAAGATCTATGTCATCGACCCTATAACATCCACTGTCACCATGATCGATGGCGTAACCAGCACGACCACTCGGCTGGGTTTGCCCTCGGGTTCAACACCGCAGGCGATTGCCGTGAACTCGGTCACCAATCTTGCCTTCACTGCCAATGGCGGGGGCGTTCCGGGCACCGCGTCGGTCATCGCCGGTGCAGATGCGGCAGCGCTGCAGTTCTACAGCCTCCCACCGTGCCGGTTGTTGGACACGCGGCAGATGGGCAGCGGCGGCCCAATCCTCGGCGGCACCTGGCGAAGCTTCGCTCTACCGCAGCTCAACCACTGCATTCCGGCGCACGTTACGCCCCTGGCCTACTCGCTGAACGTCTCGGTCGTGCCCCACGGAGGACTGGGATACCTCACCGTCTGGCCGACCGGCGAAGACCAGCCGCTAGTTGCAACGCTGAATTCGCCTGATGGACGGATCAAGGCGAACGCGGCCATCGTGCCGGCCGGATACCAAGGCGCGGTGAGCGTCTTCGCCACGAACACCACCGACGTCATCCTCGACATCAACGGCTACTTTGCGATGCCAGGTACGGGAAGCCAGTTTTATCCGCTGACACCTTGCCGCTTGATTGACACCCGGAACGGTCACGACCAGGGCACGCTGCAGGCGAAACACGAGCGTGACTATGCCATCCCTGGGCATTGCGGGATTCCCGCCGATGCGACCGCTTATTCCTTCAACATCGCCGCCATTCCAGCGCGCGGAGGCCTCGACTACCTGACGGTCTGGCCGAAGGGCGAGATCCGGCCGTTAGTCTCGACGCTTAACGACAACACCGGAACGGTAGTGGCCAACGCCGCGATTGTGCCCGCGGGCACTGAGAGCGCTACCGCGTTTTACCCCAACAGCAACAAGACCGATCTGGTCGTGGACGTTAATGGTTACTTCGCCGCTCCGAGTTCGTCCGGCCTGTCGATGTATCCAACAGCGCCCTGTCGCGTTCTCGATACGCGAGTCATAGGTGATGGAGAGCCTTTCAGCGGCGAATTGACTCCTCCGGTCGATGTTCTCAACAGCATCTGCGCACCGCCCGCAGCGGCGCAGGCCTATATCTTCAATGCGACAGTGGTGCCGACCGGCAGCGTAGGCTACCTGACGTTGTGGCCGGATTCGGAGCCGATGCCGCTGGCTTCGACCCTAAACGCCTATGATGGCTTCATCACCTCGAACATGGCGATTGTCCCGACCTTAGATGGCTCGATCGATGCCTACGCCGCGGGCCTAACCGAGCTCATCCTGGACATTTCCGGCTACTTTGCGCCATAAAAGGGGTGGGAGGACGGTCAGGCAAGAAATGAGGTGCCGGAAGCGATAGTCGCCCTGTGAAGGTACCCCTCATTACGATCTCTGCTAGACATGTCATGTGCTAACGACACCGGTACCGAAAGCGCTTGACACGCGTCGCAGCAGTGCTATCATTCGCTTCCATCCGCAGCGCCCAAATCCGGACTGAGCGCCAACTGACAGCGTTAAGGCATTGCTCCAGCAATCCAGTCCGCCAGGCCAGGCCACGGGGTGAATCTCGCCGGGCTCTCGCGGCCGATCCCCAGGAAAAGTTTTGTTGGAGAGTGCCTATGCCGCGTCCGTCCCTTTTCCACTTCGTCCTGCTAGCGTTCAGTCTTGCCACCGCGTTGCGGTCTGCCGTGGCGCAAGACTTGATCGCAACGGTACCTACGGGCCAGTCACCTTATGCTGCGGCGGTCAATCCGGTGACCAACAAAATCTATGTGACAAACTTGTGCGGCGACAGCAGTTCATGTGTGCCTACCCCGCCGGGAACAGTGACGGTCATCGACGGCGCCACCAACGACACCACGACGGTCACTGTGGGAGTTATGCCCCAAGCCATCGCAGTTAACCCAGCGACGAACCAAATCTACGTGGCGAATGCGTGCGGCAACGACCCCCAATGCCTCAGCCCCAACGGAACGGTGACGGTCATCGACGGCGCCACCAATCAGACCACAACGATCACTGTAGGGAACGGTCCTGATGCTGTCGGGGTGAACTCCGTGACCAACAAGATTTATGTCCCCAATCTCGTCAGCGACGATGTGACCATCATCGACGGAGCTACCAACCACACCACAACCATTGCTGTCGGCACCATGCCCGAGGAGGTCGTAGTCAATATGGTGACCAACAAGATCTACGTGCTAAATTCGTGCGGGGACAGCAGCTCATGCGTGCCTACTCCTCCCGGGACAGTGACGGTTATTGACGGCGCCGACAATCACACCGAGACGGTCACTGTCGGGTACAGTCCTGGCGGCACGGAAATCAATTCCTTGACCAACAAGATCTACGTCGGCAATAGCTGCGGCAACGATACCAATTGCAATAGCCCCGGGACAGAGACCGTGATCGACGGCGCCAACAATACCACCACGACAATCAACTCGGGGTTTTGCGCGGGTGGCGGCGTTGTGAACGAGCTGACCAATAGGATTTACGTAATAAATGGGGGCGACGATCCCGATTGCTTTGATAATCCCACAATTACGGTCATTGACGGCGCCACCAACGGCATCCTTGCCAACGTCAACCTTGGGGGCTGTTGTTTCGCAGACATAAAAGTCGACACGGCGACCAACAAAATCTACTTGGCAATTGCCTGCGGTACTGACAACTGCACCAGCCCTGGAACCGTCAGGCTGATCGACGGAGTAACCAATACCTTGGAACGCAACACGGTTACGGTCGGGGTGAATCCCATCGACCTTGAAATAAACGCGACGACCAACCGAATCTACGTGAGTAATAGCAGCAGCAACACAGCCTCTGTGGTAGCAGGCGCCGCGGATTCGACCGCGCTGCAGTTCGCTGCCGTCATGCCCTGCCGCCTGATCGATACACGGCAAGGCAATCCGATAACCGGTGGCACCTCGCGTAGCTTCCAGATTCCGCAGCTCGGCTGCGGTATTCCAAGTTCCGCGGCAGCCTTCTCACTGAATGTCACGGTGGTTCCGCATACGACCTTGGGATATCTGACCATCTGGCCCACCGGTGAGGATCAGCCCGTGCTGTCGACGATGAGCTCCCCGGATGGCCGGGTCAAGGCCCATGCCGCTATCGTGCCTGAGGGTTATCAGGGTGCAGTCAGCGTGTATGTCAGCGATACCGCCGACGTCATCCTCGACATCGATGGTTACTTCTCAACGCCGAGCGCGCACACCTATCAGTTTTACGCGCTGACACCATGCCGTATCGTGGACACGCGCAACGGTCATGATGGAGGCACGCTCCAGGCTGGGGTTGAACGTGATTATTCGATTTCGGGACATTGCGGCGTTCCGAGTAATGCGGCAGCCTATTCGTTCAACGTTACCGTTTTGCCAACTCACGGAGAACTCGATTACCTGACGGTGTGGCCTAAGGGTGAAATGAGACCCGGGGTATCCACACTTGACGACAACACTGGGACGGTCGTCGCCAATGCGGCCATCGTGCCCGCAGGCAGCGAGCAGGCAACAGCCTTCTATCCCCACAGCAACAATACTGACCTCCTGCTTGACGTTAACGGCTACTTCGCGCCGGCGGGAACTGGCGGGTTATCGATGTATCCAACTGCCCCGTGCCGCGTGCTCGACACGCGCACTGTGGGCAATGGCCAGCCGTTTACGGGCGAAAAGACTGTGAACGTTGTTGGCAGCGTGTGCGCGCCTCCTGCCACCGCTAAAGCCTACATCTTCAATGCGACCGTGGTACCGCGCGGGCAGATGCCATATCTAACCCTTTGGCCGCATGGCGAAGGTCAACCTACGGCCACGACACTGAACGCGTATGACGGCTTCATCACGTCGAACATGGCGATCGTGCCGACGAACGATGGCTCTATCGACGCGTTTGCAGCCGGACGGACGCAACTGATCCTGGACATCTCCGGCTACTTTGCCCCTTAGCCACGAGCCGGATTCAGTTTAGTTGAAATGAACGATTGCGCCGGGCGAGGCGCCGGCGTGACGTGTCACGCCATGAAATCAGCCCGGCGGGGGCCTACCGTCGGACGCGTGTGCTTCGGCCAGCAGTCGCTGCATGGTACCCGGCCTGTGTGGCGACCTGCCCAAAGGTGGAGGAATAGGAATTTCTTTTCCCTGAATGCTGGAAAAAGTTGTAGTAATCGCGGCGGAACTCAAACATTCGTGGGGGCTTGCCCTCATATTTGGGTGGCAATCAGCTTGCACTTCTCCCGGTGCTAGGCCAGTCCATGCAACAGGATACGCGCCAAACCCGGGGGGCCTCGATTGCTGTGCGCGAGGCCAATCTTACTGACGACAAGCCGATCCTGACCGGACTGACCAGCCGCTTTCTGCGTGCTGACGCGAATGAAAAGCGATATGACTGGCTCTATCGTGAAAATCCTTTTGGCGAGGCACATGCCTGGATCGCATGCGATAAGGGCGACCGTGCCATCGGTATGGCCGCTCTCTTCCCACGTTCCATGTACTGCGGGGGTGCGACGGTCCGCGGCTGCGTGCTGGGGGATTTCTGTGTCGCCCCAGAGCACCGCACCGTGGGACCCGCGCTGCAGTTGCAGCGCGCCTGCTTGCATGCGGTGGAATCGGAAGAATTCGCCGTCGCCTACGACTTTCCCAGCGGGGCGATGCTGGTGATTTACAAGCATCTCGGCATTCAGCCGCAAGAACAGTCGGTGCGCATGGCGAAGGTGTTGCGGGCCGACAGAATCTCTGGCCAACTGAAGGTGCCAGGCGTCACGCGCGCCCTGGTCGGGACTGCGAACTTCGTACTTGGTATCGAAGACCGCACGTCGGCAGCGCCTTCGAAAGTCGAATGCGCTTTGCAGGAGGGCCCTTGCGGCGAGGAGTACTCCGAATTGGCAGACGCGGTAGGGTCATCGCAAGGTACCTGCACGGTGCGAAGCGCGGAGTACCTCAACTGGCGTTACCGGCGGCATCCGCAGGTTGAATACGAATTCCTGACCGCGCGCCTCCGCAATCAATTGCTGGCCTACTGCGTGTTCACACAGTCAAACGACAATGCGACGGTTGCGGAGTTTTTCGGCAAAGCGGACGACCGCGTGCTCACAGGATTACTGCGAAAGCTGGCGGCCCTGCTGCGCAACCGCGGAGTGGCGACGCTCAGCTTGCCGATCCTGAGTACCGACCCGCGCACTCGCCTGCTGCGCCGGGTCGGATTCCGGGCGCGCGAGTCCGTGCCGGTGCTGGTCCTTGGCCGGCGCCGCTCGAAGCTGTTGTTGATGCATGGGGACAGGGAGAGTTAGGTGAAGGGAACAAGCGTACCAACCAAAAGTAATGCAACATCGCGCATACGGGACTTCGTCATTCAAACCTTTCCTCTCGCGCGCAAGCGAAACGTTACCGGCAGCACCGACCTGCTGGAGAGCGGCGTTATCGATTCCATGGGCGTTCTCGACCTCGTCGGCTTCCTGCAGCAGGAGTTTGCGATCACGGTGGAGGACGATGATTTGACGCCGGAGAACTTCCGCAGCATTGACTCAATGGCGGAGTTCCTCCTGCGGATGTTGGAGGCGCAGCACCGATCGGTTGCGTCCGCATAAACAGGTGCCCTGATGGACTTTCTCATTCATCACATGTTGCGCACGAGTGCCGCACGGTTTCCCGAGAAGGAAGCTGTGGTCCATGGGAACCGGCGACTTTCCTACGCGCAGGTTCTTCAGGCGTGCAAGTCGTTCGCATTGGGATTGCGCCGTGCGGGAATTGCGCGTGGCGATCGCGTTGGAATCTATCTTGATCCCTCGGTCGAGCAGGTGCTTTCGATTTTTTCGATTTCGCAGGCCGGCGGTGTCTATGTTCCGATCAACACCGTGCTGCTTCCGGACCAGGTTGCGCATATCGTGCGCGACTGCGGGATGAAGGCGCTGATCACGACGCCGGACAAACTCACGACGCTCGCGCCGGCGCTGCGCGATGCCTCCTCGCTGCAGTGCTTCGTCGTGACCGGCGCGACCAATGGACACGCAGCCGAGAGCAATCTGCCGGTACATCGCATGGAAGAGATGCTGGCGGTTTCCGCCGATAGCGACTGGCAGGATTGGGGCATATCGCAGGACCTGGCGGCGATTCTCTACACCTCAGGGTCAACCGGCAAGCCCAAAGGCGTGATGCTGAGCCACGCCAACATCATGGTCGGCAGCACCATCGTTTCCACCTATCTTGAGATCACCGAGCGCGAGCGCATCCTCGCAGTCCTGCCCTTCAGTTTTGACGCGGGCATGAATCAGTTGATGACCGCCTTCCAGCAGGGCGGGACGATCGTGCTGATTAAGTTCGTTTTCGCGAAGCAAATCATTGACGCGCTGCTGGCGGAACGCATCACGGGTTTGGCCGGCGTGCCGACGGTGTGGTCGCTGCTCGCCAACGGCGGAATTCTCAAGCACAGCTTCCCAGATTTGCGCTACATCACGAATACCGGCGGGGCGATGCCGCAAGCTGTGTTGAAAATTCTGCGGCAGGCCCTGCCTGCGACGAAGATCTTCCTGATGTACGGTCTCACCGAGGCCTTCCGCTCGACCTATCTGCCGCCAGAAGAGCTGGATCGGCATCCGACATCGATGGGCAAAGCGATTCCGGATACGGAAATTCTCGTCTTGAACGAAGCGGGCGAGCGCTGCCGGCCCGGCGAAGTCGGCGAGTTGGTGCATCGCGGGCCAACCGTTTCGTTGGGCTACTGGGGAAATCCCGAAGCTACCAACCGTGTGCTGAAGCCGAATCCGCTGTTGCCGCCTGAGCTGGGCAATTGCGAGAAGGTCTGCTATTCCGGCGACCTGGTGAAGATGGACGAGGATGGCTTCCTGTATTACGTTGGCCGGCGCGATACGATGATCAAGTCATCCGGCTATCGCATCAGTCCGACCGAAGTCGAGGAGATCCTCTTTCAGACCGGAAAGATTCGCCAGGCCGCCGCCATAGGCATTCCCGACGAAGTGCTGGGCCAGACGGTGAAGGCTTTCATTGTTGCCAAAGACGGCGCCGACCTGGATTGCGACTACATTCAGGCGTACTGTCTGGAGAAGATGCCGCGCCACATGGTCCCCAAGCACTTCGAAATCATGAGCGAACTGCCGAAGACCTCGAGCGGCAAAGTGGACTACCCGGCGCTGCGCCGCCGCGAAGGTCTGTGAGATGAAACTGGTGGCCGGCATCGAAGAATCGTTTGCAGCGTCCGGAAACGAGTTGCTGGTCGGGGATATTCCGGCCACGCGGCTGGTGAGAGAGTTCGGCACGCCGCTGTTCGTCTACGATCAGCAGATCATGCACCGGCAATGGGAGCGGCTTCGCGCAGCGTTCCCAAACTTCGCAATTTACTATTCGGTCAAAGCTAATCCCAATTTCAACCTTCTCACTTTCTTCCTCGCGCAGGGCGCCGGGCTGGAGATCGCATCCGCCGGCGAACTCTATCTGGCACGCGAAGCCGGCTGCCCTCCGGATCGCCTGTTCTTCGCCGGACCGGGTAAGACGCCGGCCGAACTTGAGCTCGCGATCAAGCAAGGCGTCGGCGAGATCCACGCCGAATCGCTGCTCGAGCTGGCACGAATTGCCAGTATCGGGGTCCGTCTCGATTGCCGCGTGCCGGTGGCGATCCGCGTCAATCCCGAGGCCGATGCGCAGGGGGGAGCGATGCGCATGGGAGGCAGGCCTGCTCCGTTCGGTGTCGATGAAGAGTTGCTCGAGGTGGCGATCGAGTTCGCGGCTTCGCAGCCTACGATTGATTTCCGCGGCATTCACCTGTTCACCGGCACGCAGATTCTCGATGCCGAAGTGCTGCTGGCGCAATATCGCAAAGGGCTCGAAATCGGCAAGCGGGCCGCGCAGAGGATTGGCCGGCCCATTCACAGCCTGGATTTCGGCGGTGGGCTCGGCGTGCCCTACTTCGCGAGCGACCAGGGCTTAGATATGGCCCGGCTCGCTAATGGGATCGCCGAGCTCGAAGCGCAGATCAACACGGACTCGAGCTTCGCGGGAACCCGCTTGATCATTGAGCCGGGGCGCTACCTCATCGCCGAGGCAGGCGTGTATCTGACCACCGTGCTGGATGTGAAGACATCGCGGGGCAAGAAGTTCGTGATTCTCGACGGCGGCATGAACCACCATCTCGCCGCCTCGGGCAATCTCGGGCAGACCATCAAGAAGAACTTTCCCATGGCATTTGCCAATAAATGGCGCCGGCCCGATGACGAGGTAGTCGAGATCGTTGGACCATTGTGTACGCCGCTCGACACGCTTGGCCGATCGGTCCAACTTCCCTGCCCTGAACCTGGCGATGTGCTGGCGGTCTTTCAGTCGGGCGCATACGCGCGCACGGCCAGTCCGCTCGGATTCCTGAGCCATCCTTCGCCCCCTGAGGTGATGGTGGATGGCAAGCGTGGATGGCTCATCCGGCAGAGAGGCGTGCCCGCCGATTACGGCCGCGACATGGAACCGTCGGACGTTCTCGCCCAAGTTGGCGGAGCCAACGACTGAATCACGTGGCGACCCACTCAACAGCGCCGACGATCGAACGCGCCGAAATGAAGAACGGAGCGGCGCCCGAGCCCCGCGAAACGCAGCAGCCGGTTGCGGTCCGCGGCCGCGCACTCATCGTGGCTTACCATTTTCCGCCGCAGGCCGGCAGCAGCGGACTGCTACGCTCGCTGAAATTCTGCCGCTACCTGCCGGAATTCGGCTGGATGCCGACTGTGCTGACGATCAATCAGCGTGGCTATGAGAGGACCGACCAGTCGCAGACAGCCGAGATCCCGTCGTCCGTGAAGGTGATTCGCGCCTTCGGGCTCGACTCGCGCCGGCATCTGTCCGTGCGCGGCCGCTATCTCCGCACTACGGCGCTTCCTGATCGCTGGGTGAGTTGGGTTGCAGGGGCGGTCCCCGCCGGGCTCTATGCGATTCGCAGAAACAAGGTCGACGTCATCTTTACGACGTACCCGATCGCCAGCGCAGTCTTGATCGGATACATTCTGCACGTTCTGACCGGCAAGCCTTGGATCCTCGATTTTCGCGACACCATGACCGAGGAAGGTTATCCGCAAGACCCGAGAACCCGCCGCGTGTATCAATGGATCGAGCGCAAGGCGATAGAACATGGCTCGCACTTTCTATTCACCGCGCCAGCGGCCATTCGCATGTATCTCGCGCGGTATCCGGCGCTCCGTTCGGAGCGCTGCCTGCTGTTACCGAACGGCTACGACGAAGCGGACTTCACAGACTTATGGCCGCAGGCGAAGGTAAACGCGCCTTTGCGGCTGGTCCATTCGGGCCTGATCTATCCCTGGGAGCGCGATCCGACCGCATTCTTCGGTGCCCTGGCGCGGCTCAAGGCCGAAGATCAGATCTCTGCAGCGACGCTTTCGGTGGAATTGCGCGCGTGTGGCCACGAAGCCGAATACGCGCCGCGGTTGAAGGAACTGAACATCACCGATATCGTGCAGCTTCTGCCCCCCCTGCCCTATCGGGAGTCCTTGCAGGATGCTGCGAATTCCGATTGTCTTCTTCTGCTGCAGGCCGCTTGCTGCGATCATCAGATTCCCGCCAAAGCGTATGAGTACCTGCGTCTAAACAAGCCCATACTCGCGCTGACGACCCAGACCGGCGACACCGCTGCGCTGCTGCAGCAAGCCGGCGGCGCCACCATCGTGGGTTTGGAAGATGAGAATGCAATCTATCAAGCATTACCCGAGTTCCTGCGCCAAGTCAGAACGGGCGGTCATCCTCTGGCAGGCTCTCTCGATTCCTACAGCCGCCGGTCGCAAGCCAAACAGCTTGCCACGTGCCTGGATCAGGTTCTGCACGAAAGGGACAATGCCACTGGCGCGGCATCCAGGCGAGCCCAATCGAGGAATGGGTGAACCGTCATGAAGATCCTGACGTTCACAAGCCTTTTTCCCAATTCGCTGCAACCCGACTACGCAGGGTTTGTGTTGCAGCGCGTCTCCCATCTCGCCAGACGCCGCGGCAACCACGTTGAAGTGGTGGCGCCGCTGCCCTACATCCCCAGCTTCCTGAAACGAACCACAAAGGGCCGTATTGCTTCCATTCCCAGCGTCGAGACGATTGCCGGATCACGGGTCCGCCACCCGCGTTATCTGCTGCTGCCAAAGATATCCATGCCTTTGCATGCGCTGCTGATGTATAGCGGGTGCCAAGCCGTGGTGCGCGCCCTTCATCGCGAGCACCGGTTCGACTGCATCGATGCGCATTACGTCTTTCCGGACGGCGTGGCTGCGGTACTTATGGGAAGGTCGTTGCAAATCCCGGTTTGCCTGACGGCCCGTGGAAGCGATATTCACACGTTCTCGCGATTCTTCGCCATACGCCCGCAGATACGCTGGGCGCTGCGACATGCGGATGGCGTCGCCGCAGTCTCGAGTTCCCTGGCCCAGATCATGTTGCAGCTTTCGCCGTCGCTTCCGCCGCCCGTCGAAATTGGAAATGGTGTTGATGTGACGCGCTTCTTCCTGGAAGACCGGGCCCTGGCACGAAAAATCATCGGAGCGGATCAAGACGCGAAGCTGATCGTGAGCGTAGCGGCACTGAGGCACGTCAAGGGCTGTGATCTGCTGGTCCGAGCCGCATCGATGTTGCAGGCGAGCACGCCCGGCTGCAAGATCCTGTTCGTTGGAGATGGGCCGGAGCTGTCGTCACTGCGACGCCTGGCGGTGGAACTCAATTGTGCGGACGTTTGCACGTTTGTCGGCCAGGTCAGTCAGGAGAATTTACGGCACTACTACAATGCCGCTGATGTGAGCTGCCTGCCCAGCCGCAACGAAGGCTGTCCCAACGTGGTGCTCGAATCGCTCGCTTGCGGCACACCCGTGATAGCAACGCGCGTAGGGGCTGTCCCCGAGATTCTGGCTGATGTCGAAACCGGAATCGTTGTGGATCTGACACCGGAATCGATCCATCAGGCCTTGCGTTTCGCATTGGGACGCCCGTGGAACCGGGCTACCATCGCCTCCAAAGCGAAGTTGAGGAGCTGGGAACAGGTCGCCCAACAGGCGGAGGAATTTCTGCTGCACGCAATCCGAAAAGCTCCTCGAAATCACGAAGTAACGGTTTACGAGGATTGCAATTCATTCGAGATCAACCGATGAGGGCAGCGTCAAGCTTCGATTCGGCCGCGCCTTTGCTCGCGACCTTCTACAGCGTTTAGCTTTTACTGTGTTCCGGTAGAGCGGGCCCGCGTCCGGGCTCCACTTATAGCATCGCGCCGACTTCAGCCGACGCCAGACTGCCCCCCGCTAAAGCAGGCTCTCTTTCAATAACACGTGACGGAAACATCTGCGTCAACCGTTCTAGTGCTCTTAAACTTCCATATCGGTGACTGCAAACAAAACCTGTGCGGCGCAGCCACCTGAAACGCGGAAAATATGATCATCGTTTGTCACGCCGATCACTGTGGTGAAGACGGAGGTGCCGACGGTGGTTGCAACGGCGGTGTCGTTGCCGGGTGTCGCGGACGCGGCAGCAGCTTCGGTGGCGGAGGCGTCGGTATATATGTCGTATGCAGGAACTTGCCTTTAGCGTCGAAGTCCCATCCGAAGCGGGCTAAACCCAGACTCTGGCAAGCGTGGCAGCCATCGAGCAGCGGATAGGTAACAATGAACCGGGTTCCACCGTTGGGCAGCGGTTGCACGCGCGGCCACGGATTGCTGCCGCTGCGATCTCCCGGGAAAAGTTCGACCTTCGGATACTTCTGCTTGATGGCCTGGAACAGCGAGTCCTGCTCCATTGTGGCGCGGTCGAGCTTCTGAAAATCATCGACGTTGACAACGCTGGGATCGCCATTGACCAGCAGCAGGGCATCGTTGTCGTTGGCGCGCAATGGAATCATCACCTGTGCCGCATCCACCGGAGCATAGCTCCTGAAAGCGGTCATGATGCCGAGGTTTTGGTCGAAGTGGTCATATAGCCAGCGCGTGAATGTGACGGCGTCGGGGGGCTCACCCTGCGCCGCGAGCTGGTTCATGTAGCACACGCTGAAGCTTGCCGGCCCGGCGCCGGTCTGGCAGAATTTCGACGCCTTGGTGAAAACGTCCTGCGGCGGCTGCCACACGCCGGATGCAGTGATTTTGGTGGATGAAGAAGTAGCTCCGGTTTGCGCCCCGGCGTTCACACCGAGAAGCAAGCCGAACATGCAGAAAAGTGATGTCGTCAGAGATGCTGATTTCATGCGGCGCCGCGCCCGTCCCGCGTATGCGGGACGACCCAGTTTAGCTCAGAGCCCGCCCTGAGCTTAGCCGGAGGAGTCCTTGAGTAGCCGACACCGGAAGCCGGCACCATAAAAGGGGATGGCGGTCGCCGGGGGAAAGATCTCCCGATTCGTGCCAGTCAGAGCACTACCATACATGGCGAGCCGACTAGGTCAATGTCCCGGATGCTGCACCTTTGGCGTAGGCGGCATGGGGAGATACACGGTGCGGAGAAACTTCCCCTTCGCGTCGAAGTCCCATCCGAAGCGCACTAGGCCGATGTGGTCGCAGGCGTCGCAGCCGTTGAGAAGCGTATAGGTGACGATCAACTCAATTCCGCCGTCGGGTAGCGGCTGCGCGTTCGGCCATGGCGTGCTGGAGCTTCGATCCGTCGGCCCGACCTCGACCTGCGGGTACTTCTGCTCAATGGAATGGAACAGCGGGCCGGCCTTCATGGCCTTCTCGTCCAGCTTCTTCTCATCGTCGACGTCAAGAATCCTGGGCTCGCCATTCACCAGGAACAGGCCGTACTGATACGTCTGGGCCAGCGGATACCACACCTGCGCGGCATCAACCGGCCCGAAGTTTTTCAACGCGTGCAGAATCACAACCTGTTGATTTTGCGCATACAGCATGCCTGTGAAGGTGTTGGCCTGGGGTGGCACACCGGCATCGGCCATCTGATCCATGAAGCAGACGTCAAAGCTCTGTGGGCTATCCATCTTGCCGCAGGCGTCATTCGCCTTCTTGACGAAATCGGCAGGCGGCTGCCAGATAGCGGCCGCGGTGATCTTGTACTGGGAAGCTGTTCCCGTCCCTTGCGCCTGGGCGGTACTCGGAAGCAGCGCAACAATGCAGGAAGCCAAGACCGAAACGAGCGATAGTTTCATCTGGCGCGTCCACCCTCTGGCGAAGCGGGACAACTAGTTGGGCTAGGGTAATACCCTGGTGAGCGTCCCACAAGCGAAATATTCTGCGTTGGCCCGGACGATGTGGTGCCACCACTCGCCATTGTTGCTTTGGGATCTGGGAAGGTGCCATGCCCTTCTCGCACCAGGCGAAAGGGTGAGAACTCGTCCCTACGCTGTGTTCTGCGCCGCTAAGAAAGGCCATTAGCTAGCCATGGAACTGGCCACTGCCTTACTCCGGCCGGTCGATCTGCGCCTTCTGCAGCTTGTCAGAATAATCCACGTACACCGACTTCCACTCGGTATAGAAATCGATGGCGCCGATTCCGCCTTCGCGATGGCCGTTGCCGGTGGCCTTCACGCCGCCGAACGGCAGATGCACCTCGGCGCCGATGGTGGGCGCGTTGATGTAGGTGATGCCGGCGTACAGGTCGCGCATCGCCGTGAACGCCTTGTTCACGTCCTTGGTGTAGATGGACGACGAAAGGCCGTACTCGATGTCATTGGCGATTTCGATGGCGTGCTCCAATCCATCGCACGGGATGACCGACACCACCGGGCCGAAGATTTCTTCCTGCGCGATGCGCATCCTGGGATCGACATCGCTGAACACGGTCGGCGCGACGAACCAGCCGTGGTTGTAGGCGTCACCTTCCAGGCGATGGCCGCCGCACAGCATCTGCGCGCCTTCGTCCTGGCCGATCTTGATGTACTTCAGGTCGGTTTCCATCTGCGATGAGTTGACCGCCGGGCCCATGTCCACGCTCTCGTCGAGGCCGTTGCCGACCTTCAGCTTCTGTGCGCGTGTGACCAGTTCGTCCACAAACTTCTTGTACACGCCTTTCTGCACGATGATGCGGCTGGTCGCGGTGCAGCGCTGGCCGGTGGTACCGAAGGCACCCCACAGCGCGCCGTCGAGCGCGAGTTCGAGGTTGGCGTCGTCCATGACGATCATTGGGTTCTTGCCGCCAAGCTCCAACGAGCAGTGCTTGAAGGTCTTCGCGGCTTCCGTTCCAACGATGCGGCCGACTTGGGTCGAGCCGGTCAGCGAGACCGCGCGCACATCGGGATGCTCCACCATCGGCGTGCCGACTTCGCCGCCGAAACCGGTGATGATGTTGACCACGCCTGCGGGAATGCCGCCGTCGGTGAGCGCCTGCACGAAATTCAGCGTCGAGAGCGGCGTATCCTGGGCCGGTTTGATTACGGCGGTGTTGCCGGCTACCAGCGCGGGGAAGAGCTTCCACGACGGGATCGCCATGGGGAAGTTCCACGGCGTGATCATGCAGCAGACACCGAGCGGCTGGCGCACGGCCATCGCGAATTTGTTGGGCAGCTCCGAGGGAACGGTCGGGCCGAAGAGGCGACGGCCTTCGCCCGCGGTGTAGTAGCCGCAGTCGATGGCCTCCTGCACGTCGCCGCGCGTTTCCTTGATGACTTTGCCCATCTCGCGCGTCATCAGCTGCGCGTATTCTTCTTTGCGCTGGATGAGGATTTCCGCGGCTTTGTACAGCATTTCGGCGCGGCGCGGTGCGGGCACCAGGCGCCACTTCTTGAACGCGTGCTTCGCCGCTTCGATAGCGTCGTTGACGTCCTGCTTATCGGATTTCTGGAAGATGCCAACCACTTCGCGGGTGTCGGCGGGATTCAGGTTCTGGAAGGTGCGGCCGGTGCGGCTCTCGACCCACTCTCCGCCAATGAAGTTCTTGTAGGTTTTCGGCCGCGTGCCGGTGCGAATGCTGGGCGCGGTCTGTTGCAAGGTCGCCATAGGATTGCCTCCGCATGCCCACCCTCCCGCCGCCATGGTCGAAAGAAAAGCTTGTGAGGCGAAAAGAATGGGACAGCCAAAATAAACTCCAAACCCTTAATGCTAGCGGGTGGGGAGGCGGGTTGTCACTTCAGCGAGCCGTCAGCAATTAGCCCTCAGCAACCAGCCATTGCCGGGCCGACAACGCTGGGTGCGCGGCTAGACTTTTCTCACGGTATCGCGTAGCTTGAGCCCATTAGCGTCAATTCCTTCCACGCGGTCCGATCGCGTGCCAGGAGGAGGGACTCCCATGTTGAAGGGCTTTCGCGATTTCGTTCTACGGGGGAATGTAGTCGATTTGGCGGTCGGGGTGGTCATCGGCGCGGCTTTCGGCACGGTGGTCACGGCATTCGTTAAGGACCTGCTCACGCCCATTATTGCGGCTCTGGTGAAAAAGCCGGATTTTTCCGGTTTCTCCTTTGAGCTGAATGGCGCGAAGTTTCTCTACGGCGACTTCATCAACGCAATCATTTCGTTCCTGCTGATTGCCGCCGCGGTGTATTACTTCGTGGTACTGCCGGTGAACACCTTGATGAAGCGCTTCCAGAAGCAGGCGCTGCCTGACAGGAGGAAATGTCCGGAGTGTCAGAGCGACATTCCGCTGAGCGCACGGCGCTGCGCTTTCTGCACGCAACCCATAGCTGTCGGCGCAACGCCTGCGCTGTGAATCGGGCCCGGCACCGGTGGCCGTAGCTGCTGGCGATTAGGCCGCCTTTGGCTGTTTGAGGTGCGACTCGGTCAGTCGCGTGTCCAGCACCCTCGACTTTTTCCAGAAGGTGTAACCAAACCAGGCAGTATAGAAAAACGCCAGCAAAGCGAGGGTGAGCCCGGTGCTCAGAGGAGCGCCGAGACCGGTCAGTCGTGAGGCCACCCAGAAGTCGCCGCAGATGCCCAGCGCCAGGAACACCATCGCCCACAGTAGCAGGCGCGCGGTGATGTGGTGCAACATCTCGCTGTCGTCACCCTGCTCGACGATGCGGTGATAGGCGGCGGGCGTGATCAGCAGCACCGTGCATACGCCCACCGAGGTGAGGCTGGCCAGGTGCAGCACCTTCCAGGCTTGGGGAATCTTGTAGAACGCGCTCATCCACATGATGATCAACTGAAAGCCCAGCAGCGCCTGCGCGCCGGGCAGCACCACGCGGCACTCGATCAGCACCTGCTTCACCCGAGTGGTTAGATCGGTTTCTTGCTCCTGTCTCATGTCAATCTCGCTTAGGGGATCGATGATGGCGCGCAGACCATAATGTCCCAGCTTTCGCCTGCGCGCCACCAGTTCCACTACGTACCAGCAAACCAGGACGAAAGCCAGCACGAAGGCGCTCAGGACGGTTGAGCCTGTGGTCCCCAGCACCCAATGCGCGCCCAGGAAGAAGCTCAGTCCCATCGCGGCGGCGAAGGGCAGCAGCCCGGTGGTCACGGTGGCCGTGGCCAGGCGATGCAGCTCTGCCGTGTTGCGCCCGTGCAGTACGATGCGGTGATACGGGGCGGGTACCAGCAGCACGCCTAGCCCGAGCAGCATCAGCCCAAGTGCCACCAGTTGCACCCGCTGCGCGTAGGGTGACATCCTGGCGAATCCTGGTTCGAAGAATCCGCGGAAGCCGAAGCCGATGAGGATTTGGATCCCGAGTACCAGGATTCGGGTCTCGTTCAGCGCATTTTCGATCTTGTCCTGGAGTCGTGCCAACGGTTTGCCGCGGTTACAAATTTGCTACTGGAGAATAGATTCCAACCCGGCTGGCTTTAGTTGTGCCCAAGCTCTTGTGGATAACCCTACAGGTTCCGTAAGTCGCAGGGTGCGAAGCACTTGTGGGCTACGGGTAAGCTCGATTTCGGGGTGCAGTTATGTTAGAATCAGTGTGGGGAATTGCGGCTGTAAGTTACTGAAATAGCTACTAGATATGAGCATCCGCGGAGATCCGCGGATATTGCCGCGCCCGGCGCTGAAGGTGGCAACTTGCGAGCGATGCGGGTTGCCGAACGAATGGAGCAGGATGGCCTCGAAAGACACGCGACCCGCCGCTGCGGCGGCTTCGGAAACCGGCAAGCCGTTGGAACCGGTGGACGAAGAAATTCCCACAAAAAATGGCAAGAACGGCAACGACAATGGCGCCGACGACTACACCGCGGAATCAATCAAAGTTCTCGGCGGCATGGAAGCCGTGCGCAAACGTCCGGCCATGTATATCGGCTCGACCGGCGAGATGGGACTGCATCATCTTGTCTATGAGGTCGTCGATAACTCGGTCGATGAAGCGCTGGCTGGCTTCGCTGATCGCATCGATGTCACCATTCACATCGACAACTCCATTACCGTCACCGACAATGGGCGAGGCATTCCCGTAGATGAGATGGACGTCGACGGCGAGCGTCTGCCCGCGGCGCAGGTAGTGATGACCATGCTGCACGCCGGCGGCAAGTTCGATTCCTCCACTTACAAAGTTTCCGGCGGACTGCATGGTGTCGGCGTTTCCGTCGTCAACGCGCTCAGCCATAAGCTGGAGCTTGAGATTTGGCGCGACGGCGCGGTGTGGGAGCAGAGCTACTCCAAGGGTGACCCTACTTCCAAGCTGGAGAAAACGGGCAAGACCAAGAAGCGCGGTACGAAGGTCTACTTCCTGCCCGACAAGGAAATCTTCTCCACGACCGAGTACAACTACGACACGCTCGCGCAGCGGTTGCGCGAGCTGGCCTTCCTCAACAAGGGCCTGCTGATCACGCTTACGGACGAGCGCACGACCGACCCGAAGACTGGCGAGCCCAAGAAGGCAGAATTCAAATACAACGGCGGCATCGCCGAGTTCATCAAGCACCTCAACCGCGGCAAGAGCGTGCTGCACGACAAGCCGATCTACATGGAAGCCGAGCGCGACGGGGTGGCTATGGAGATCGGGCTGCAGTACAACGACGGCTACTCGGAAACAGTCTTCAGCTTCGCCAACAACATCAACACCGTCGATGGCGGCACGCACCTGACCGGCTTCCGCCAGTCGTTGACACGCACCATCAACTACGTGGGACAGCAGCTCGGGCTTTTCAAGGACGTGAAGGAAAGTCTCACGGGCGACGATGTGCGCGAGGGGCTGGTCGCGGTGGTCAGCGTTAAGCTGTCGCAGCCGCAGTTCGAAGGCCAGACCAAAGGTAAGCTGAACTCCGATATTGCCGGCATCGTGCAGGCGTTCGTGAACGAGCGACTGAGCGCGTACTTCGACCAGAACCCGCCGGTCGCGAAAAGGATCATCAACAAGGCGATTGAAGCCGCTCGTGCCCGTGAGGCCGCACGCAAGGCCCGTGATCTTACGCGCCGCAAGGGCGCGCTCGACGGCGGTGGATTGCCGGGCAAGCTGGCCGACTGCTCCGAGCGCCAGCCGGAGCGCTGCGAGGTGTATCTCGTCGAGGGCGAAAGCGCCGGTGGCACCGCCAAGCAGGGGCGCGACCGCCGCTTCCAGGCGATCCTGCCACTGAAGGGCAAGATCCTCAACGTGGAAAAGGCGCGCTACGACAAGATGCTGGGCCATGAAGAAATTCGCGCCATGATCACCGCGCTGGGCACGGGCATTGGCAAAGACGATTTCGACATTGCGAAGCTGCGCTACGGCAAGATCATTCTGATGACCGACGCCGACGTGGACGGCTCGCATATCCGCACCCTGCTGCTCACCTTCTTCTTCCGCCACATGGAGGAGTTGATCAAGCGCGGGCATGTGTACATCGCACAGCCGCCGCTGTATCGCATCAAGAAGGGCAAATTCGAGCAATACATCAAGAACGACGGCGAATTGGTGAAGGTGATGGTGAAGCGCGCGGCCGACGGCATCGTGGTGCGTTACGGCGAGGGTGCGGCGATGCTGGAGGGCGCGCCGCTCACCAGGTTCATGACCACGCTGAACGACTACATCGGCTTCTTCGACAAAGTCGATAAGCGCATTCGCGATGAGAACATCACCGAAATTATTTCGCGTTCCGACCTGGTGAAGCGCCCCGACTTCGAAGGCGACAGCAAGAAGCCGCCGGCGAAGATCACCGCGCTGCAGAAGGCGCTGAAGGCGGTCGAAAAGGAGCGGCAGATCAAAGTCAAAGAGCCCCACTTCGAGGAGGAACACAGCCTGTGGGCGCTGTCGTTCGTCAATGCGCAGGGCGCCGAGCACGTCATCAACTGGGAGCTGGCCTCCACGCCCGAGTACCGGCAGATGATGTCGAAGTACAAGCAGATCGAGCAGTACATGCAGCCGCCATACGTCGTCGAGCCGCTGAAGAAGGATGCGGGCGGCAACGGCGCGGAGGAGCTGAGCGATGCCGCGCGCGCCGACCTGGAGAAGGCGGAGCAGAAAGCCCCGAAGGCCGCCAAGCGCAAGACGACCGAAGCTGTCACGGTGGAAAAGACGACGGCCCGCGAGCTCTTCGACTACATCTTCAACGAGGGCCGCAAGGACTACGACGTCCAGCGCTACAAAGGCCTGGGCGAGATGAGCTCGACGCAGCTCTGGGAGACCACGATGGATCCCGAGCGCCGCACGCTGCTCTCGGTGAAGCTGGAAGACATCACCGAGACCGAAACCATCTTCACCACGCTGATGGGCGAAGACGTGGAAGCGCGCCGAAAGTTCATCGAAGAGAATGCGCTGGATGTGAAGAACCTGGATATCTAAGTGGCGGCGGGATGAGTGAAGCCGAAGGTCTACATCGAGACGACAATTCCCAGCTACTTGGCGGCGCGACCAAGTCGTGAATGGTGGGATCACCGTCGTTTCGAGTTTGATCTGTGTGTTTCCGCGCTAGTGTTGCAGGAGTGCGAAGCCGGTGACGCACGACTGGCCGAGAGGCGTCTTGAAATTGTTGACGAAATCACAGTGCTGCCGATCGCAGGTGAAGCGTCCGAATTATCCAAGGCCCTTGTGTCCCAGGGCTTAACGAAAAGAGCGCCGGAGGCGCGGCGTCAGAATAGCCCAGCACGGTGCCGAAGGCGGAGTGCTGGGTAGGCGTGATTTAAGACGTCAGAGCCCCGTAGGGACGGCAGGGCTTCTTGGGGCGCGGCTAGAAGCCTACGCCGCAATCAGGAAATCGGTCGGCCAACTCCCCAACATCAATTCCGCTTAGCTGCAGTTCCGGGCCGTTTGCTAACACCGCCGTCACACCGATCTCGTATGTCTCGTTGCTTACAACGACGTCGCACTAGTCGTCGGGACTAATTCGCTTTCTTGCCACGTGTGCATAAAGCCCAACCGGCCTTTCCCTTCTCCCCTGTGTTACAACAAATCTTCATGTCCCTGCGTTCTTTTCCCGCTCGTGTCGGTGTCCCTCAACTGGTTGCGCTGGCGTTTCTGCTGATCTTTGCGGTGCAATGCGTGTGGTTCATGGTGCATCAGCCGCTCTCGGCTACGGAGGGCGTTTACGTTGAGGCTGGGCTGCTTCACCTGGAAGGTTTCGCCAGCGCTAACACCACGCAGCACACCGCGCTGGTGCCGCTGATGGCCGGCATCATCGCGCGGCTGAGCGGCGCGGAGCGGCACGTCACCGAGTTCAACAGTTATCGCCTGCTGCTTCGGCTTCCGTTCCTGCTCGCTGGCGTCGCGCTGGGCGCTTCGTTGTGGTATGTGGCGCGGCGGTTATACGGGAATATCGGCGGGTATGTTGCGATTACGCTTTACTGCTTTTCGCCGCTGACCATCGGCACATCCGGCCAGGTCGGGCCGGCGGTGGTGGCCGCGTGGGGAGGCTTCGGGCTTATCTTTACCGCGATCGCCGTGGCCCATACGCTGTACGCGCCGCGCGAGGTTGTGTTGTGGAACTGGCGCCGCATTCTGCTTATGGGGCTGTCGATCGCCATCTGCGTCAGCGCGCAGTTTTCGCTGTGGGTCTTGCTGATACCGGCGTTGATTTTCATGTTGTGGGTGGGCCACGTGCGCCCGTTGGCGGCGCTGGCGATCTTCGCCGCTGCCTGCGTTGTCGGCCTGGTGTTGTTGTCGTCGCTGTACAATTTCAACCTGGTCGTGTATGCCAAGGCGCTGCGCCGCGCCGACTGGCTGGAAATCGGCTCGCGCGAGTTCGTCGCGCCGGGAATATCGTGGCTGGCCTCGACCTTCTTTCGGGAAAATGGACTAGGCCTGGCCATCCTGATTGCCGTCACCGTGGTTACCTTCATCGTGTGGAAGCGAAGCCGCTTCTTCGGCACCGCCGCGCCTCTGCTCGTTTCTCTTCTGCTGTTCAGTCTTGGAATCCGGATGCAGTTTTCCGCTTTTCTGTTCTGGTTTGTCGCGCTGCCGTTCCTGATGCTGTTCATGGCGGGCGTGTCCACGGACTTGCTGGAGAGCCGCTACGCGCTGGCGGCCAACGCCGTGGTTTTCGGGGTGCTGATTGCCAATGCCATGATCGATATCTACGGGCTACTCAACCTTGGCCCACGCACCCGATAACAACTTCCCATCATCTAACGGGTTGGAATAGACTGGGGCGTCATGTGTACGCTGGCACAGCCGGCTGGTAAGGGGACGGCGGTAAGAAGCGCGTTGCTGATTTTCTTGCTCCTGTTCGCAGGCGCCTCGGTTTGTGCCGCGCAATATCACGGCGGCGTCAATCACGGCGCGGCGCCTCATTTCTCCGGTCCTCCATTTCCTACGGGAGGGCCACCGGTTCCGACCGGCGCGCCACCCGTTCCGGGCTATTCTCCGGGCTACAGGTATCATTACGGTTACGGACCGTACTTCAACGGAAACTACCGCGGGCGCGGCTATCGCGGAGGCGGCTGGGGCTATGTGATTCCGTATTACTACCCGGCTGACGATTCTGCCTATGGGTACGATTACGTCGGCGCCGGACCGGACTTGTATTCGGGGCCTCCCATCGGCCCGAACGACCCCACGCTGCATATGATCGTGGAGCAACCGCCGGTCGATTATCCCTACGGCCCGCCGTCTAATTCAGCCGCCTACGATCCCCTTCCCGCTGTCACGCCGCAACCGGCTCCCGCGCCTGCGCCTGAGATAAAGCCGGGCGAGCCGACCGTCCTGGTCTTCCGCAACGGCAAGCAGCAGGAAGTGACGAACTACGCCATCATGGGCGACACGCTGTATGTTTTCGATCAGGGGAAAAAGAAGATTGCGCTAGCGGACCTCGACATTGCTGCCACGGTAAAGGCGAACGATGATCGCGGCATGGAATTCAAGGTCCCGCCGGCTGCCAAGAAGAAGCCGACCACGCCAGCGCCGCAGAGCAGCAGCCCCGACCAAACGCAGCCAAGCCAGCCCCCGAAAATAGCCGCGCTGACCCAGTAGGCAGGGCCGGCACTTCGGAGTAGAGCGAGTCTGAAGCGCCGCCCTACCAGTTACAATCACTACGTGCACAAATTCTTCGACAACCCGGCCGAGCGCCTCGCGCATGCGGGCGCGCGCGTCCCAGAGTTGGTGACCATCGGCGGGTTGCACATCCGCCCGGCAACCGTGCTGGCGCCCATGGCTGGCGTTACCGACACGGTGTTCCGCCGCTTTATCCGCAACCTGGGCGGCTGCGGGCTGATGATGACCGAGTTCACCTCGGCCGACGGCATCGTCCGCCACAAAGACAAGAAAGCGAAGCAGTACCTCACCTTCTACGGAAACGAGCACCCGATTTCCGCGCAGCTCTTCGGCAGCGATCCTGCGACGCTGGCCGATGCGGCGCGCGTGGTGCAGGACCTCGGCTTCGACGTCGTCGATCTGAATCTTGGCTGCCCGGCGAAGAAAGTCGTCAAGTGCAACGGCGGCTCGGGACTGCTGCGCGACCTACCGCACATCCGCAATATCTTCGAGTCAGTCCGGGCGGCGGTGACGATTCCGTTCACGGTGAAGTTTCGCGCCGGTTGGAACGAGAAGGAGATCGTACACATCAACCTGGCGAAGATGGCCGAGGACTGCGGGCTGGCTGCGGTCGCGCTGCACGCGCGCACCCGTGAACAGGGATACAGCGGGCAGGCGTGCTGGGAGTGGATTGCTGCGGTGAAAGACGCAGTCAGAATTCCCGTCATCGGCAATGGCGATGTGCGCTCACCCGAAGACGCCGCGGCGATGATCGCGCAGACCGGATGCGATGCGGTGATGATCGGCCGCAGCGCCGCGTCCAATCCCTGGATCTTCCGCCAGATTGAGCAGTACACGCGCACCGGCGCGTACGATCTGCCCAGCGACGCCGATCGCTACGAGATGATTCGCACCTACTTCGCCATGCTGATTGACGAGAAGATGGTCGGTGCCGAAGGTAAGATGAAGCAATTCGCCTCGTGGTTCACGCATGGCGTGGCGCACGGGGCACACCTGCGCAAGGCAGTGTATGAGGCGAAAACTAGCGGGGAGATTCTTCAAGCTGTAGACAGCTTTTTTGCAGGCCTGCTATCCGGAAAGATCACCTCGCCATGGCCACTCGAGCACAACTCTCCCGAACGAGTTCTCGCCTGAGGCAAGACGGAAGCGGGCCGTTCGACCCGCTCCAGTGGCCAGAATCAACCCACTACTTCTTTACGATATTTTCTCCAAAGCGGAACGTCGGCCCGACGGAGAAGCGCACTGCATTGCGTCCGCCATTCAGCAGGTTGGAGAACACGTCGTAGTGGACAAAGTCGGCAGCCGTACGAACGGCGAAGTGCCGGCTTAAATTGAAGTCCATGCCCCCGCCGAAACCGTAGAAGACCACCGTATCGGAGGTTTTTCCTGAAGGCAGAAGACCCGCCACGATTAGCGGCTGAATGCCATCATTTTTCGGGTGGGCTGTGACCGCTTCGTGGAGCGCGCCCAGCGCAGGACGTACGAAGAAAGTAACCGCTTTCAACTGGCGAAAGTTGAATTGCGGCCCCGCACTGTAAGTGTACGTGTTCGCGCTGTAGGGCACAGCCAGCACATAGCCGGGTGGCAGCAGGGGAAGAAACGGCGCCAGCTTGGCCTGCGTCTGCGCGTTGAGTTCAGTCGGTGTCAGATTGCTGTCGCCGGTGAACACACTGAAGTCGCCACCGAGAGCAAGCCACGTCCGCACGTTCACGCCGAACTCGGTATTGAATCCGTTCTCGAACAGATTCAGCTTAGGTGCACTGAGAAACGAATAAGCGCCGAAGGCGTCGTACCGGCTGACGTAATCTTGTTGTGAGAAGCAGGTGAGGGAGGCGAAAACGAGGAACAGCATGAGGGCGGAAAAAGTCTTAAGCCGCATGTAGCTCTCCTGGCCACTCGCTTAACTTCGGAGTTGGCCGAATATGAATGAACAGCGCCACGCGCCGAGGGAAATTCCGGCACGCGAACTGCGCCTACTTGCAGTGTGCTCTTTTCGCATTTTTTCACCAACAGCAAAAAGCACACCGACTGCATCGTCTTCCCAATTTGGGACGATCGATGTGAGCTATTTTTGACAGCACTTTAGAGGTTCGGGAGCAGATTACAGGACGATGAATCTACTTACAAGCAAAAATAGGCTAGGGCTTACGACTTCAGTGGTATGTGCAAAGTACGGAAAGTGAGAACATCGCTTCCCCGCCCACAGGCAACGAAGCCGATTTCCGCGGGCGGAGCGCGTGATTGCTTATGCTTCCGCGCGCGCCTGCGCCAGACGTTTGGCGATGACGGCGTACGCGGAGGCATTGAAAGCCAGCCCAATGTGTGTGCCCGGGACTTCGAAATCATTGGCCGGGTCGCCGGTGGTGCAGTAGCGCCAGTCGGCGATGCCGTCACTGCGCGTGTAAATCGCGGTTTGCATAACTGAGCATTGCATTTTGCGCCGCAGCGAAGACAGGAAATCGCAGGTGCATCGGCCGGTGTAGCAGGTGGGAAGCACTCCCGGCCCGTGTTCCATCAGAATTTGCTTGCGCACGGTTTCGACAGCCCGCCTGACGGTGGGGTGTATGACGGCGCCGCGGAATGGCGAGGCCAGCGTGATCACGGAAGCGACTGCTTCGGAACGCTGGCAGGCGATGGCTCGCGCCATCACCCCGCCGAGGCTATGACCGATCAGATGAATCCGGCGGCCGGTATCGCGCAAGGCGTGATCGATGTTGTCGTTGAGTCGCCGCTGGATCAGCAGGTTGGGGCACTCGGCATTCAATCCGATGCCGGAGAAATAAGGCCGGTAACCGATGCGCGCGAGCCAGGTGTGCAGTTGCCTAAGATAGGCGTCGCTCCCCAGGAATCCGGGCACCAGCACCACAGCCGAGCCGTCGCCGTGCGGAATGCCCAGGCCGTAATAGACCGGCGAGGAATGCAACAGCAGGAGGTCGGCGGCAAATAACGCTTCCTTCCAAATGGCTATATCGGCTTCCGCGATCTCTTCGTGAAATGTATCGGCGGGCGGAGGGGTCATGTACGAGCGCGGGTCTCCCGAACGTTGTGTGATGTGCGCCGGCAGAGAACGAATGCGAGGCGACTTCCGGGAAGTTAGTGTATTGATCGCGACGGGAGGTTGCCAAGAGAAATCTGTGGTCGCATCGTCGGCCTCGGGAGCGGCGTCTAAGCGGCTATAGAGTTGAGCTTCGGACCGACAATTCGTCGCAAGGCACGGCAGTTCGGGAGGCTGGTGCGCCATTCCGCCATGACGCCGCGCACCGGAGTCACGCGCAAGCCGGTGCTGACCGGGCGCGGCGAATTGGCGCTCACGTTCATCGGCCATTCGAGCTTCTTCCTGCAAATCGGGGGGAAGAACATCGTGATCGACCCGAATTTCGCACGCTGGATCTTCGTCCTCAAGCGGCTGCGGCGGCCGGGAATGCGGCTGCGCGACCTTCCGCCGATCGACGCCGTGCTGGTCACGCATGCCCACTTCGACCATCTGCATCGGCCATCGCTACGCGCCATTGCGCGACTCACCCGCTGGCGCTCCGGCAAGGCGCCCACAATTGTTGTGCCTCATCACCTGCGCGACCTGGTGAGTACTCTGGGATATGGCCGCATTGTCGAGTTGGAATGGTGGGAGCAGATGAAGCTGGGTGAACTGGAAATCACGCACGTGCCCGCCCGTCACTGGGGCGCGCGCATCGTGCGCGACATGCACCGCGGCTATGGGGGCTATGTCCTGCGCGCCGGCTCGCACTCGCTCTATCACGCCGGCGATACTGCCTACTTCGAGGGCTTTCGCGAGATCGGCGAGCGTTTGCATCCGGAAATCGCTTTGTTGCCGATCGGTGCCTATTCTCCGGCTTCGTATCGCGCGGTGCACACCAGTCCGGAGGACGCGGTGCAAGCGTTCTTCGATCTCGGGGCGCGACGCATGATTCCGATGCACTATGGCACGTTTCGCTTGTCCCACGAGCCGGTGGATGAGCCGTTGCAGCGGCTGCAGGCCGAAGCCAAGCGCCGCAAAATCGAAAAGCGAATTTGCGTGCTGGACGAGGGCGTGACCACGTTCTTCGCGTGAGAAGCACGGAACGCACGGAGAAATCATGGCATAAATTGCGTGTATTTCGCGCTTCCCGGGTGAACCTGGCCTGAAGCCGCTGCAGGTGAGTTCACTGAAAGAATGCCTGAAACTCCGCAACAACCCTTCCCGGCAACTCTTCTCGATTTGATTTCTGCAGGAGGCCGTGGGCCGCGCCTTCGATGGCAATCAATTTGGCACGCGCGGGGATCAGCTTGATCGCGGTCTGCAACTCTTCTTCGGTGCCGAACGCATCGCGCGTGCCGCTGATAAACAGCACGGGGGGTTGCAGGCCGGTAAAATGGGCCGTCCGCAACTGTGCCGGACGTCCGGGCGGATGCAACGGATAGGACAGCAAAAGCAAACCTTCGACAAGCCCCGGTTCTGCGGCTATCAGCAGGCTGGCCTGCCGTCCTCCATAGGAGACGCCGCCGAGAAACGCGCGACCCCCGAATCTTTCTTTCATTAAGCTGACCGCGCGGCGTAGTCCTTGCTGATCGCGACTGGCGTCGGAAGGCGAAGGCGGCCCGGTAGGGCGTCGCTGGCGAAAAGGCAGGTCGCAGCGCAGCGTGTGCAATCCCGAAGTGGCGAACTGCTCGGCGAGGGCGACCAGCAGCGGAGCCTTGCAGTTCCCGCCGGCGCCATGCGTAAGCACGACAAAACCCGCGTCAGCCTTTGCCGCGCGGTGAAGGAATCCCCGAACCGGAGCTTCGCCGGACGCTGTATCGGAAAACGGTTCTGCTTTATCGTTCGCCATGTCGATCATACTGTCACCATTTCGCCGCTGTGAGTAGCCACCCGTAAGAAAAATGAGTAATGGGGAGGAACCGGCAACCACCGGTCGCATTCTTCATTTGCAGCCGGTGGAAGGGCACGGCCGCGCCGCACCCCGTCCCCTAATTTGTGTCATCCCGGCCGAGCCGCGTCTGCGGCGACTGGAGGGACCTGCTGTCTGCTCGAAACATCAATTTGCTGCGAGCGAGCAGTAGGTCCCTCGACTACGCTCGGGATGACAGAACAAAGACGGGCGCTATAGGCACCGGCTGAAGCCCGTGCCCTGATACAAAGCACCTTGAAGCGCTCGCGCCATCTACCAGGCGAAGATTCTATACAGCATCAGGTAGATCACCACGCCGGTGACCGAGACGTACATCCAAATGGCGAACGTATACGGCGCGATCTGCTTGTGGCGCTCGAATCGCCCCCTCAGCGCCCGCGCCAGCGTGATCAGGATGAAAGGCACGACCACCACGGCAAGAAGCGTGTGCGAGACGAGGATCGTGAAGTAGAGCGGACGCGACAGCCCCTGTCCCTGAAAGTGCGTGACTCCGGCGCGTAGGACCAAGTGATAGTAAAGATAAGAAACCAGGAACGCGCTGGAGGTGACGAAAGCGGCAAGCATCATGCGCTTGTGCGCCTGCTCGCGGCCGCGCTTAATGAAGTACAGCCCCGCGCCGATCAGCACGGCGCTGGAGCCATTGAGCGCCGCGTCGAGTGCGGGAAAGAATGCGTTACTCAACTGCATCATGCCGCTGGTTTTGTGGTGCGGCGGTTGGCAACTATAAACGACAGCGCGAACATGACGAGCGTAAACAGCGCCAGCACGGCGAAGTTGCCGCCCGACGACAGGTCAGTCGCGGCCGAGGCCGGGAAGAGCAACGACCGCAGCGCCTCGGTACCGTAGGTCAGGGGATTGATGCGCATCACTAGGCGAATCCACAGCGTCGCTCCCGACAGCGGAAACAGCGACCCCGACAACAGCCACAGCGGGATCAAAAACAGATTGATGATGGCGTGAAACGCCTGGGTGGAATCCATCGGCCAGGCGATGATGAAGCCCAGCGCGGTAAGCGAAAACGAGACCAGAAAAATCGCAAGCACCGTCAAGCCGAAGCTGGCGAAGGTGAAATGCACCCCTACGGCCGGCGCGAACACGAGAAAGATCAAGCCCTGCAGAGTGGCCAGCGTCGCGCCGCCGAGCACTTTGCCCAGCACAATGACCGAGCGGCTAACCGGCGCCACCAATACCGACAGCAAAAACCCTTCTTTGCGATCTTCAATCACCGACATCATCGTAAAGATCGCGGTGAAGAGGACGATCATGATCAGCGCGCCGGGAAAGAAAAATTCGAGATAATGCTGGCCGCCGGCGCCGCTGGAACGGAACGAGGTACCGAATCCGGAGCCGATAACGATCCAAAACAGTAGCGGGGAAGCGATAACGCCCACGACGCGCGCGCGCTGCCGGTAAAAGCGAATGACCTCGCGCCACCAAAGTGAGATGGAAGGCTGCAGCGTGCCTGCACCCTGGGCCGCGAGCGTTAGGGAAAGATTGGTAGTTTGAGTCGACATGAATCACTTGTCAGCGGTCATTTGTCGTTGTCAGCTGACCTACGAACGACCGCGTCGTTGAGGGCAACCGCTCTGCTTCAATTGTAATGGACACGCACTCCCACTGCGGAGCCGATGCCATGTCCATGCTATGATGGCCTCCCACCAGCATGTGTGCGTTCCCCGCAGTTGTGCATCAGGCGCCCTCCGGCTCTGGAACATTTGAGACAACTTCCGATCGACGCCTTTTCTACCTGCTCGGATTCCTGGCCCTGATCTACGCGTGGTTCGCGGGACTGCGCACTGTATCGGATTTCGATCTTGGCTGGCAAATGGCCACGGGCCGCTGGATCGTCCAGCACCACTCCATTCCCTCGGTCGACATCCTTTCCTACACGTTCGCAGGGCAGCCGTGGATTTATCCGGTCGGCGCGGGAATTATCTTCTACGCCGCCTACCTACTCGGCGGATTTGCGCTGATTTCGTGGATCGGCGCCGCAGCCTGCGTCGGCTCCGTCGCGCTGCTGCTTCGCAGGAACTCCGCGGTAGGAGCTGGAATCGCAATCCTTGCGGTGCCGGTGATCGCTTTGCGCATCGCGCCGCGCGCCGATATGTTCACGGTCGTGCTGTTTGCGGCATTCCTGTCGATTCTGTGGGAGCAGCATCGCACCGGAGTCGCACGGCTGGGGCTTCTGCCGCTGCTAATGATCGCGTGGGTGAATCTTCATTTGGGATTTATCGCCGGGTTGGCGCTGATGGGCGCTTACGCCGGTACCGAACTGCTGGATGCCATGTTCATTAGGGCACATCGCCAAGCGGCATTACCGCGGGTCCGTCGTGCCGTGCCGTGGCTGGCTTGCACCGCATTCGCCACGCTGGTGAACCCCTGGGGATGGGGCATCTACCGCGCCATCCTCATACAGCAGCGCTCCACCAGTCAGCACGAGTATCTGATCGCCGAGTGGCACCGGCTGCCGCTAAGCTGGCCTGCGATTGCTGCCGCCTCCTCCTTGCGGCAGACCAGCGGCGCGATCTACATGCTGCTGGCGCTCGCCATCGTGGCGGCGACGCTCGCCCTGCTGCGCGCGCAATTCGGCGCCGCCATTCTCTTGCTCGGCGCCAGCTACGTGGGCGCGCGTTACGTGCGCATGGGCACGGTCTTTGCCTGCGTGGTGGTCGTGGTCGCCGGGCCAATTCTGTCCCAAACCGTGCAGAAGACGTCTTCCGAGCTGAAATCGGCGCGAGTGCGTTCGCTAATTGCTCCGGCCGCGGTTGCACTGCTCTCGGCGTTGGTCGCGGTGCGCTGCCTCGATCTGGCGACGAATCGCTTCTATCTCCGCGGCTCGTCGGAAAGCACCTTCGGCGCCGGATTGAGTTGGTGGTTTCCCGAGCGCGCGGCGGAGTTCATCGAGGCGCACAACCTTCCCGGGGAAATCTTCAGCAGCTACAACGAAGGCGGATACGTTGCCTGGCGGCTCGGCCCCGAGCGCCGCAACTCCATCGACGGACGCGATCCGCTCTTTGGCGCACAGGCCATGCGACAAAACAGCAAACTGCTCAAGACCTCGCCCGATTCGCCGCTGTGGCGGCAGGAGACGAGCCGTTACGGCATCCACACGATTCTGCTGCCGCTGGGACGATTCGATGGAATCGAGCTGACAAAGCTGCTGGACTTCTGCAATAGCACGTCATGGCAACTCGTGTACCTCGACGAAACGTCCGCGGTGTTCGTGAGCCGCACCGCACCAGGAGCCGAGGAACTGGAGCAGCGCTTCGCCGTGAATTGCGCCGCCGCTCCGTTACCATCACAGCCGCCGCAGACTGGGGCAAAAGCGTTCAACGGCTGGGCAGACGCCGCCGCCGTGCTCGCTTCACTAGGGCGAAATTCGGAGGCGCTCGCGGCAACCGACAGAGCTCTGGAAATATTCTCCGGCAGCTCGTTTGCGCATTGGCTGCGCGGCAACCTGCTGGCTGCGATGGGCCGTCCGGAGGAAGCGCAGGAAGAGTATCTGGCCGCAGTGTCGCTCGAATCCAGCGACGTGACCTGGTCGGCGCTGGCCGAGTTCTATCGCACCCACGGCCGCACCGCGGATGCTATTGACGCGTTGCAGCGCGCCGCCGCGCTTTCGGCACGACCGTTTTCCCTGGATTCGAATCTGGGGTACCTCTATTTACGGTCGAATCAGCCGAACGATGCGTTGCGCGCCTTTGACGCAGCCGAGCGCAGCGCGCCCGCCAATGTGGCTCAGGCTGACAATGGCACCTTCGACTTCATGCTGGCGCAGGGACGCTCCGTGGCATGGAGACAACTTGGCGAGGTAGGGCGCGCTATCGCGTTTCAGGAAAAGGCGGCGCAGCTCCAACCCGATGCGCCCGAGCCGTGGCGCCGCTTGGCGAATCTGTATCGCAGCGCCGGAAGGAATGAAGACGCATTGCGGGCGGAACTAGCGGCTACGGCGGCGGAACAGAAACAGGGGAAATAATGGGAATCACTCGTCCGCATCGGCTTCTTCGTCCTCTTCCGCCCAGAAGCGATGGCCGGTCCGGCGGATGAACACGTCCTCCAGGCTCGGCTTGTGGATCGACACGCCTTCAATCTCGCCGGGAAACGCTTCGACGACATCGGTCGCAAAGCGATGGCCGCTTTCGATCTCCAGCCGGATCCGACCATCGAGCACGGCCGGGTGCACCGCGAAGCGCTGCTCAATGCGGCGTGCCAGAGCCTCCGGCTCACTTGCCTCTAACAGGATGACGTCACCACCGATCTCGCTCTTCAGCTCCGCCGGCGTGCCTAACGCCACCACGCTGCCGTTGGCGTAAATCGCCAGCCGATCGCAGCGCTCGGCCTCTTCCATCAAGTGAGTTGTGACCAGCACGGTTACGCGTTCCTCATCGCGCAGGACTTGCAGGTACTGCCAGACATCGCGACGCGCGCCGGGATCGAGCCCGGTGGTCGGCTCGTCGAGCAGCAGCACCGAAGGTTGGTGCAGCAGTCCTTTGGCCAACTCCAGGCGCCGCTGCATGCCTCCGGAGAACGTCTCAACCTTCTCTTTCGCGCGGTCGACGAGGCCGACGCGAGCCAGCATTTCGGCCACTCGCTTCTTGAGCTTCGTGCCGCTCAGGCCATAAATGTGGCCGATCAGCATCAGGTTCTCTTCCGCCGAGAGTTTGACATCGATGCTCTGCGCCTGAAAGACGACGCCAATGTTGCGGCGCACGAGCGCGGGCTCGCGCGCCACGTCGTGCCCCATGATGAGCGCGCGGCCGCCGGACGGAATCATGAGTGTCGAGAGGATGCGGAAAGTTGTGGTCTTGCCGCTGCCATTCGGGCCCAGCAGCCCGAATATCTCTGCCGGGCGGACATCAAACGAGACGCCGGCCAGGGCAATGCGGTCGCCGTATTGATGTCGCAAAGCCTGAAGCTGGATGACGGCCGATGTTTCTCTGCTGCAGCTATCAATCGCGGGCTGATGAAGAGTATTGGAAGCGCTCATGCGAGGGCCATCCAAGATTCTATTCCCTCGTGCCGGATGCAGTCGAACAGGCAACGCGTATTGCGTCACCTATCCAGCTCAGCGCCACATCTGTAGCAGAATCTTGACCGCCAGAAGCCTCGCCGGTAGAGCGTAGCGTTGCAACGAGGGCAGAACTCGATGGACCGGATGTTCAGGAACGTGATGAAGGCAACCACGATTATGACGAACCATGGCAGATGGCCTCGCATCAGCCATTCAGCGAAGCCAATAAACAGAATCCCGGTCGCGATCATCAGCACCGGGTGCGCCGATTTCTTCGTTTGATAATCGGCTGTCGCATAGAAGATCCAGCAGCCTATGCCAAGTAGTACCCAGCACGCGAAGAAAACGGCAAATGGCGTGGGCAATGCTGCCGCTAAGTCCATGGGGTTGCACGTTGGTCGAAAGTCCGCAGCGCACTCTGGCTTGCAAAGCTGCCCAAGGCCATGTATCCAGGTTGCCTTTATGCCACCGCCGCCGGCGCCCTGCGCTCGCGCAGCGTTTCCACAATCACGTACAGCACGGGAATGAAGAAGAGGTTCAGCACAGTGGAAACGATCATTCCGCCGAAGACGGTTGTGCCGACCGAATGGCGGCTTTCCGCGCCTGCGCCGGAGGCGAACACCAGCGGCAGCACGCCGAGAATGAAGGCAAAGGAGGTCATCAGGATGGGGCGCAGGCGGATGCGCGCGGCTTCCACCGCGGCTTCGCGAATCGACAGCCCCTTATGCCGCAGTTGCTCGGCGAACTCGACAATCAGAATGCCGTTCTTCGAGGCCAGGCCGATCAGCATCACCAACCCGATCTGGCAATAGACGTCGTTAAGCTGCCCGCGCAGCGACTGTGCCACCAGGCCGCCCAGCATAGCCATGGGCACGCTCAGCAAAATGATGAATGGCAGCACCCAACTCTCGTATTGCGCCGAAAGCGTGAGATACACCATCAGCAGGCCGAGCCCAAACAGCAGGGCCGACTGCTTGCCCGATTTGATCTCCTCCAGCGACAGTCCCGACCACGAGTAGTTGAAGCCCAGCGGCAGCTTCTTGGCCACTTGCTCCATTGCCTGGATCGCTTGGCCGGAGCTGTAGCCCGGCCCGGCGGAGCCGTCGATTTCGGCCGAGCGGAACAGGTCGTAATGCGTGATGACCTGCGGCGAGGTTGACTCGCTGATGCTCACCACGTTATCCAGCGGGATCATCTGGTTGGTGTCCGAGCGCACGTAAAATTCGCGGATATCGCGCGGCCGCCGGCGGAAGGTCTGGTCGGCCTGCACGTAGACGCGGTAGGCGCGATTGTTGAAGTCGAAATCGTTGACGTACTCCGAACCCATGTACACCTGAAGTGCATCGCTGATCTGCTGGATGGGCACCTGCAGGCTACGCGCTTTGGCCCGATCGATGTTCACCACAAACTGCGGGTCGTTCGCGGTAAACGGACTGAACAATCCGCTCAGGTCCTTGCGGGAATTGCCATCGCGCACCAGGTTCTGGGTGACGTCGTAAAGCTGCTGCACCGAGTTGCCGCCTTCGTCCTGCACCTCGAAGGTGAAGCCGCCGAAGCTGGAAACGCCGGAGATGGCCGGCGGCAGAAACGGGATCGCCTGCACGTCGGTCAATTGGCCCAGCGGGCCGCGCAGCCGATTGACTACCGCTGTTGCGGTGTCCTGTTCGCCTTTGCGTTTGTCGATGTTGGCCAGGTTCAGGAAGACCATGCCCTTGTTCGAGCCGCTGCCGCTGAAACTGAAGCCTACGACGCTGAAGGCGCCGATGATGTCCTTCTCCTGCGCGCAAATCGCCTCCACGCCGCGCATCGCCTGCGAGGTGTACTCCACCGACGCCCCTTGCGGCGCCTGCACCGTGATCATGAACCAGCCCTGGTCTTCGTCGGGAACAAAGCCGGTCGGCACCGATCGGTAGGCCAGATAGGTTGCGCCCAATCCGGCGAAGAACACGAGCAGCACCAGGTAGCGCAGCCTGATCGCTTTCTTGGCGCTGACCACGTAATGCGCTGTCCCCCGATGCAAAATGTGCTCGAAGCCGCGGAAGAACACATTCTTCTTGCTCCTTTCCGGGCGCAGCAGTAAGGCCGAGAGCGAGGGCGTGAAGGTCAGCGAGTTGAAGGCGGAAATCGCAATAGAAAATGCAATCGTGAGCGAGAACTGTTTATAGAGCAGGCCGGTGGTGCCGGGAAAAAACGCCACGGGCACGAACACCGCGACCAGCACCAGGGAGGTCGCGACCACCGCTCCCGTCACTTCGCCCATGGCCTCGGAGGCGGCGCGGAGCGAGTCGCAACGCTCCTCGCTCATGTGCCGCTGGATATTTTCGATGACCACAATGGCGTCGTCGACGACGAGGCCGGTCGCAAGAACGATGCCGAACAGGGTCAGCGTGTTGATGGAAAAATCCAGCAGCTTGATAAAGGCAAACGCCCCTACGAGTGATACCGGGATGGTCACCGCCGGAATCAGGGTGCTGCGCCAATCCTGCAGGAAAACGAACATCACCAGCATTACGAAGATGATCGCCTCCACCAGGGTCTTCAGCACCTCGCGAATCGAATCGCCGACGAAGGTCGTGGTGTCGAAGGCAATGGCATAGTGCAGGCCAGGTGGGAAGCGCTTCGACAGCCGCGCCAGCTCGGCGCGTACGGCGTGGTCGACATCCAGCGAATTTGCCGTCGGCAACTGTGTGATGCCGATGCCGATGCCGTTATAGCCGTTGAAACGCAGCTTGCCGCTATAGTCCTCGGCGCCCAGTTCGGCGTGGCCCACGTCGGCCAGTCGCACCAGCGCACCGTTACTGCCCGGCTTGAGGATGATGTTGTCGAACTGCGCCGGCTCCGTCAGCCGCCCTACGGCGCGCACGCTGATCTGGTACATCTGCGTCCTGGCGGTCGGCTCGGCACCCACCTGCCCGGAAGCGATCTGCACATTCTGCTGCTGCAGCGCTGCGACCACATCCGACGCGGTAAGCCCGCGCGCCGCCAATCGCGAAGGATCGAGCCATAGCCGCATCGAGTACTTGCGCTCGCCGAAGATATCGACGTCGCCCACGCCGTTAATGCGCTTCAGCGCGTCCTTCACATAAATGTCGATGTAGTTGCTGATGAACTCTTCGGTGTAGCGATTGTTTTCGCTGTAGAACCCGGCGGCCAGCACGAAGGACGTCGAAACCTTGTTAATGACGACGCCGGTGTTCTTCACCTCATCCGGCAGGCGGCCTTGTACGCCCTGCACGCGGTTCTGCACGTCGACGGCGGCGAGGTCGAGCGGGCGGCTCAGTTCAAAGACGATGCTGATGTTGCTGCTGCCGTCATTGCCGCTGGTGGAGGTCATGTAGCGCATGCCCTGCACGCCGTTGATGGCCTCTTCCAGGATGGTGGTGACCGAGGACTCGACCGCGACCGCGTTGGCGCCGGTGTAGAAGGTGCTGACCGAGATCTGTGGCGGGGCCAGCTCAGGAAACTGCGCGATCGGCAGGAAGGGGATGCATACCGCGCCGGCGATGACGATGAACAGCGACGTCACCGTGGAGAAGACCGGGCGCTGGATGAAGAAATCGGAGAACAAGAGGTTTCTCTACTGTTCAATGCGGATCGGCGCGCCGTCCGCCAGGTTCTGGATGCCGGAGACGATCACCTGATCGCCGGCCTGCAACCCGCTCAGCACGGCGTAATCGTTGCCCACGATCTCGCCCAACTCCAGCGGGCGTTGGCGCGCCACGAGCTTGCCGTTGTCCTGCTCGGCCACGAAGGCAAAAAACTGCCCGCTGACACGCGTGACCGCAAGCACCGGCACGGCGATGCCCGGATGCGTGCTCCACACGATGCGCGCGCGCACCTCTTGCATCGACCGCAGCACGTCGGCCGCTTGATCGGCCGGCGCCTTCACCAGCACCGACTGTGTTCCCGATTCAACCTGCGCCGAGATGAAATACACATTGGTGCGCAACAGCACGTTGCCGCTCTGGTCAACGACTTCCACCGGCGCGCCCATCCTGATCTCCGCCGCGTGTTCGGAGGGAATAGAGATGTAGACCTCGAGCCCGGTGCGCTCGTCGATCGTGGTCAGCGCCGTCGTGTTGGTGACGCGGTCGCCCACATGGACCGGGATGTCGCCCACGATGCCGTCGGTCGGTGCGAAGACGCTGTAATATTTCAACTGCACCTTCGAGGCGTCAATCTGGGCGTCTATTGCCTTCACATCGGCCACCGCGGCGTCGTAGTTCGATTGCGCCTGCTCGAGTTCCTGCTGGCTGACCACACCGCCCTCGGCCAGCGCCTTGGTGCGTTCGTACTGCGCCTTCGTCCAGGCCAGGTTCGCTTGCTTGGAACGTCGCTGCGAATCGTAATTCAAGACCGTCGCCTGCTGCTGCCGCGGATCAATCTCCATCAGCGTGTCGCCTTTATGCACGAGCTGGCCCGAATGCACCTGGATGCCGAAGATCCAACCCTCAACATCGGACATGATGGTGGCTGAGTGGCGCGACTTGATGGTGGCGACGTACTCCGATGAGTCGCCGATCGGCTGGTCCGCGATCTTTTGCACCTTGACCGGCGTAGGCGGGGGCCCGGCCGGCGCGTCGGCGTTGCCGTGGTTGCAGCCGGTCGTGAGTGCCAGGCCCGCGCCCACAAGCAGCAGGAGTCCAGTCCTCAACCCACTCGCCGGATTGACGCCCCAGCGCAGGTGCAAGTACCTCATAACGAATTCCGAATCGCTGTCGAGCTCAGCGGAAGTAGAGTGGCTTGTCAGAGTGCTCGGGGTAATTTTACCCCGAGTAGCGGCTTTGCGGAGCGACGACCGATCAAGATGAGATTAACGGAGCCAATGCGGGACAGGCCGCATGCGACGCAGGCGTGCTCGACACGACGCCTAATCCGCCACTTCCTCCACCGTCGCCTCTGCTCCCACCCGATGCTGCACGTGCGACCAGACGAAGTAGATTGCGGCCAGCACGATCACGCCCAAAATCAGCGCGTCCAGGCGGTGGAACCACATCTTCAGCCGGGGATCGGTTTCCCAGCGCTCGCCCAATCTCATACCGATGTAGGCCAGCACGAAGCACCATGGCCACGATCCGACAAAAGTGTAGACATGGAACTTCAGCCGTGGCATGCGGGCGATACCGGCAGGCAGCGCGATAAATGTCCGAATGACAGGCAACAGTCGCGCAATGAGCACGGCGATCGCGCCACGCCGCTCGAAAAAGCGATCGGCGATGTTCAGTTCGCGGCGGCTAAGAAAGATGTAGCGCCCATAGCGCTCCACCAGCGGGCGTCCGCCGAAATAGCCGATCTCATAGGCGAGCACCGAGCCGAGATTGCATCCCAGCGCGCCGAAGGTGGCAACGGCAACCAGCGAGAAGCGGCCCGTATATACCAGGTATCCGGAGAACGGCATGATGATCTCCGACGGCAAGGGAATGCATGCCGACTCGATGGCCATGAGGAACATCACGCCGGGATATCCCATGGCGGAGATCACGCTGACAATCCACGCTCCGACGATTTCGAGAATGTGAGCAATCATGCGAGAGCTAGTTTAACAGCCGGGAACTCCTCTCAGCGCTTACGGTGAACAATATGCCATAATATGGCTAGCCATATGAAGACAACCATCGACCTTCCCGACAGTCTCCTCGACGAAGCGCGGCGCGTGGCGCAACGCGAGAAAACCACCCTGAAGGCGCTGCTTGAGCAGGGACTGCGCCGCAGTCTGGCAGAGCGCAGGGCGCGGGGAGCGTTTCATCTCCGCGATGCGAGTTTCAAAGGCGAGGGCTTGCAGCCGGAGATGGCCGGTGCCTCTTGGGAAAAGATCCGGGACCTCATCTATGAGGGTCGCGGCGCGTGATCGCGCTTGATACCAACATTCTGGTGTATGCGCATCGCCGAGACTCGCCCTGGTTCCAACGGGCGTATGCCTGCGTTCAGGGGCTGGCTGACGGACGTGACCCTTGGGCAATCCCATGGCCCTCCGTGCATGAATTCCTTGGGATCGTGACTCACGCTCATGTGTATGCACCGCCGTCACCCATCGCAATTGCCTTGGACCAAGTCAACGCCTGGAGGGAGTCGCCATCTTTGGTGCTTCTCGCGGAGACGGAGCATTACTGGCCACGGATACAGACGCTCTTGCGCTCGGGTCTCGCCTCGGGACCAAGAGTTCATGATGCACGAATTGCTGCGCTTTGTCTCGATCACGGAATCACGGAGCTGTGGACTGCGGATCGGGATTTCTCCCGATTCCCGGGATTGAACCTACGCAATCCTCTGATTGGCTGAACCGCGAGTTCAAGGAGTTCGACGCTAATCCTTCGCGATCGCGTAGTACCCTTGCCGCGCCTGCACCTTATAGTCGCCCTTGGGGTGAATCTGGATCTTGCGATACGAGCCATCCAGCTTGCTGTTGGTGGGCGTGTAGCCGATATTGTATTGACTGCGCAGCTCGTTCTGAATCTGATCGAAGGCCTGCCTCAGCTTTTCCTGCTTGTTGCCGACCTCGATCACGCGGCCGCCGGTCGCTTGCGCCAACTTTTGCATTTCGTTGTCGCCGCTATAACCGAAGGCGCCATAGAAGCCGCGATCGGCGATCAAGATCACATAGCAGATGGCGTCGGCCTTCTGCGCGGCTTCGATCGCATCCTGAATGCGCAAGCGGCTGCCCTGGTCCTCGCCGTCGGTGAAGATGATCATCGCCTTGCGCCCCACTTCGTTCTTCAGCTTCTCATCGGCGCCCAGATAGATCGCGTCATACAGCAGCGTGCCGCGCGGTGTCGTCGGCACCGGTCCGCCGCCCAGCCCGGGAGGGCCACCGCCCATGCCGGCATTAATCTGCATCTTGTTCAGCGCCCGCGTTATGTCGTGAATGTTGTTGGTGAAGTCCTGGTCGAGGTCCACGTCCACGTCAAAGTTGATGACGAATGCCAGGTCCTTCGACCGCAGTACTTGGCGCAAAAATTCGGCACAGGAGGACTGCTCGATGTCGAGCACGCGGGTCTGGCTGGCGCTGGTATCGATCATGATGCCCAATGTCAACGGCTGGTCCGATTCCGCGGAGAAGTACTTGATGGTTTGCGGCTTGCCGTCTTCCATCACCTGAAAGTCGTCTTTGGTGAGGTTGGGGATCAGCATGCCATGTTTGTCTTTGACATTGAAGAACAAATTGACGACATTAACCTGCGCCTTGAAGGTCTGCAGGTCCTGGTCGGCGGGCGCCTGCTGCTCCTGGCCGGAAGATTGCGCCGGCGCATCCTGCGATTGCGCGCGCAGGAATGGGTTGCAACTCAGGGCCAGGCAGGCGAGAAGGACAATCGGGTGAAGCTGGAACGGCATAGGTTCTCTTTCGGGTCGATTGCATCCATTCTATTGCAGGCGCAGGGATTCGGCTATGCAAGCTGCCGGAAAGGGTGCGCTGCGGTTATACTGGGCGATGTTCCGGCACATCCTGGAGACGCGCATCTACATGTTTCGCTCCGCTTTGAGTTCTCGCATGCGAACCGCCTTGCTGACGGCGGGCCTCACGTTTTTCGCGGCGGTGTCGGCAGTCGCCCAGGAGCAGAAGCTGCCGGACGCTCCCGCCCCGCAGAACAATGCGCCCGCGCCAACCGTCAACGTGCCACAGCCAGGCGCCGACAACCAGGGGACGGGAAATCCGCAAGAGCCGACCAATATTCCGCCCGCCGAGCAGTCACCCGGCCCCGGCGCCGCCAAGCCGGGACCGCCGCCGCCGGGCTCGCAGGAAATCAAGACCGTTCCGCCCGGCAGCGTCCCTAAGCCCCGCCCGAATGGCCCCGATCAGCTCTTCAGTCTCACCAAAGAAGTGAATTTCGTCAGTGTTCCGGTCACGGTAAAGGACAGTGAAGGTAAACTGGTCGACGGCCTGCTGGCCAAGGACTTCAGCATCTACGAGGATGGCACGCCGCAGAAGCTCACGTTCTTCACCAGCGATGCCTTCAACTTATCGGCAGCGCTCATCATCGACCAAGGCTTGCCCGATCCGGCGCTGAAGAAAGTGAACCAGACCTTTTCGGCGTTGGGAGGCGCCTTTGGCCCATTCGATGAGGTCGCGGTCTTCACCTACGGCAACACGGTGAACAAGCGTCAGGATTTCGGCAACAGCAGTCGCATGGAACTCGCGCTGCACCGTATCTCTGATATTTCCGGCACCAATGCCGGTGCGTCGGTTGTAGGCGGGCCGTTTGGGTCCGGACCCGCCACCAACAGCAAGCTGCCCGACGGTTCGTTGCAAGTAACTACGCCGCGCCCGGAATTTCATGTGCTGAACGATGCGATCCTGGCCGCGGCGCAGGACCTCGCCCATCGCTCAGCCGCCAGCCGCAAAATCATTTTCGTCATCAGCGACGGGCAGGAATACGGTAGTCGCGCCAGCTACGCGCAGGTGCTCAAGGTGCTGCTCACCGACGGCATTGCGGTGTACGCCATCGGCGTGGACACCGCCGCACTGCCCATCTACGACAAAGCCGCGAAATTGCGTATCCCGGGTTTCGGCTATAGCAACATCCTGCCGAAATACACGAATGCAACCGGTGGTGATGTGCTGGACGAGTTCTCGAAAGAGGCGATAGAGAGCGCCTATCAACGCATCACCATGGAGGCGCGAAACCAGTACACACTCGGCTATAACACGTCACGACGACCATCCAGCAACTATCGCGACATCGAAGTGCGCGTGAAGCGTCCGGGTTTAGAGGTCTTCGCCAAGCACGGATACTATCCCCTGCCGCCGCAACGCGAGCAGCCACTGCCGGCCTCCGAATCCGGCGAAGCGCAACCGCCGCCCGGGAATTAAAATCGCCGCCACCGTAAAGCCCATCAAACCGTAGTGTCGCACTGCTCTGCTTGGAACGGTCGTGAGATGGCCAGCGGTTCTTGACTATGCCGATTTCTCCCGCGCGAACGGCTGCTTTTGACATTCTGCTGCGCGTTAATCGTGAGCACGCCTACGCGGACGAATTGCTGCATTCCGAGCGGTCGCAGCCACTAGGTCAGGCCGATCGCGCGCTGGCAACGGAAATCGTCATGGGCGTGTTGCGCTGGCGGTCGCGGCTGGACGAGGCCATTGCGCCGGCTTCGGTGCGTCCGCTCGGTAAGCTTGATGCCGAAGTCCTGACGGCGCTGCAACTCGCCGCTTACCAGTTGCGCTATCTTGACCGCATTCCGGCACATGCGGCGATTCATGACAGTGTGGAACTGGTGAAGCGCGCGCGCAAGCAGTCGGCAGCGCCGTTCGTGAATGCGGTATTGCGAAAGATTGCCACGACTGATTTTGAATCGTTCGTACCCACGGAATGGACAGCCACCACAATGGCGCGCGAATGGGCCCATCCGCAGTGGATGGTGGAGCGCTGGATCGCGGAGTTCGGCCTAGAGCGCGCGAACTCGATCTGCGTTCACGACCAGCGCATTCCCACAACCGCTATTCGGCTCGACGATGCAGCACTAGAAACCGAACTGAGCGCCGAGGGCATTGAGCTTGCGCCGGGAGCTTTGGTTGCCGGCGCTCGCATTGTTCTCGCCGGCGACATAACTCAGACGCACGCGTTTCGCGAAGGCCGCGTCTTCATTCAGGATGAGGCGTCGCAACTGGTAGCGCTGCTGGTGGGAACGGGAAAGCACCTTCTGGACTGCTGCGCCGCACCCGGAGGCAAAACCGCGGCGCTCGCTGCGAGGAATCCGACGGCGCAGATTCTTGCTGCCGAACTACACGCGCATCGCGCGGAATTGCTGCGCAGGCGGGTGCGTGCGCCGAACGTTGAGGTCATTCAGGCGGACGTGCTTGCGCTTCCGGCCAACGGCGATTTCGACCGGGTGTTGGCTGACGTCCCATGCTCGGGAACCGGCACGCTGGCGCGAAATCCGGAGATCAAATGGCGGCTGAAAGCGGAGGACCTCGCCGATCTTCACCAGCGGCAGGTTGCGATTCTGCGGGCTGCCCTGCGGCAGCTCGCCCCGGGAGGGCACGCGGTGTATTCGACCTGCTCGCTGGAGCGCGAGGAATGCGAGGCAGTCATCGAAACGGTGCGGCGCGACGAGCCCGGCTACGTATTGCGAGACGGTCGCGAGGAGCTTCAGCGGCTGGGCGCAGTCGGCGAGTTGGCGTGGAACGATGTCGATTCTCTCCTAAGCGGCAAGTTCTTCAGGACTATCCCCGGAGTGCATCCCTGCGACGGTTTCTTTGCCGCCGTCGTGGAAAGGCAGTAACCAGTTCCCACGAAGGCGTGACCAATGCTAGTGTTCTTTGCCACGTAAAACCACACCTGATGCGAAGCTCTCGGTGTCCTGTACTCTAGTTCGTACGCGTCGGGGAGGTGTTCTGCGCTTGCGCCAGTATGGGTTTTGACGTCTGCTGACGCTGCGCTTGCTTGCGCTGGGCTAGCTTCTTGCGGTTGTAGTCCTTGATAACGCGCGCGACATACGCGTGGGTCTCGCGGTACGGCGGAACGCCTTTATACTGCTCGACGCGTTGCGGGCCGGCATTGTACGCGGCCAGCGCCTTGGCCACGTCGCCGTGATATTGCAGCAGCAATTCGCGGAGGTAGCGCACGCCGCCGTCTACGTTGTCGGCGGGATCGAAGCTGTCCTTCACGCCCAGCTTGCTGGCGGTTGCGGGCATGAGCTGCATCAGCCCCTGCGCACCTTTGCGCGAAACCGCGCCCGGGTTATTCGCGCTCTCGGCGGCGATCACGCTGGCGATGAAGTCGGCGTCAATCTGGTGCTGGTTGCTGGCGGCGGCGACGATGGCCTTCAGGTCGGCATTCTTCGCAGGCGCTGCGGCCGCCTCCTGCGGGCCGGGCGGCGCAGGCTCATAGCTCTCGATTTCGGCGGTGGGAACGTCAACGTATCCACCCGCGGGATCGGCGCTCATATAGAGACGCGTGGTCTCGCCGATCAGTTCGTGATGTTCGTGACGCAGGCTGAATCCGTTGCGCAGGTTGGCCAGTTCGGCGGCGTGAAGCTGTGCCGCCAGCAGCGCGACGATTCCCAACTGTATGAATTTACGCATTCACCTTTATTGTGGAGCCGAGTACCTGCTCGATGGCCGCAGCAACTCCGCTTTCATCGTTGTGCAGCGTGATCGTCCATCCACTCTGTTTCAGATCGTCAGCCGCATTTCCCATGATGACCGGATGCCCGGCGAAGGTCAACATCTCGATATCATTGTAATTGTCGCCGATGGCCATGACCTCATCTCGGCTCAGCCCGCGATGCGCCGCCCAACGCTGTAGCGCGTGGCCCTTCGAACAGCCCGCATTGAGGATGTCGACAATGGTCAGATTGCGGTGAGTGTACTGCGTGCGCAACACCGTTATCTCGTTGGCAAAGCCGAGGTCGAACAGTTGCCGCTCGGCCGCCTTCATCAGTTCGACTTCGCCGCAGAACATCACCTGAATCGGATCTTCAAGTAGTGCCTTTTCGATCGGGTTAACGTACTCGATGTAGGGTGCGTTCTTTTCCATCCAGCGTTGGAGAACGCCGTACAGGCGGTCGCGCTGCTCGCACACGATGGCGCCCATGCCGTCGCGGTCGAAGGTGATGACGGTATTGTCGCGGAAGTCGCGCATGGCGCGGCAGAGCTTGATGGCCGTAGCTTGCGGCAGAAGATCGCGATGAAAACGTTCGCCGCGGGTCGAGCGCGTGACTGCGCCGTTGGAGCTGATGATCCAGAGCTCGAATCCCAGCGCCTGCGCGATGGGCAGCGCAAAATCGTGCCTGCGTCCGGTGACGAGCACGGTTTCAATGCCAGCCTGATGAGCACGTTGCAATGCGTCGAGATTGGCCGGCGAAATCTGCGAGCGGGAGTCGAGCAGGGTGCCGTCAATGTCGATGGCGATCAGGCGAACGGGGCTCACAGAATTAGTGTAGAGGATTCAGCGGGTTTTCGAGTGACGTAATCAATCACAGAAACACCTAGGCACAGAGCTCAAACACTTCAGAATCTCCCTGTCCCCTGGGTTCCAAAACCGCCTCCTGTCCCTTTGTTGTTGCGTTATCCTGCCAAGCCGTGCCAGAATCGCGCGTTTCACGAAAGGCGAACGATGAAACGAATCCTCTTCTCGTTCTCGCTTGCACTGACGCTGCTGGGCGCGAAGCTGCCGGCACAGACGAACCCTCCGGCTGCGCCGGCGAAGGCGGAACCGTTGTCAGCAATGGCGTGGTTTGTCGGCGGCACGTGGGTCTCGGAGGTGAAGGACCCGTCTGACGGCAACGTCACTAAGGTCGCGGAGCGCATCCGCTGGTCGCCGAATCACCGGGCGATCGTGTTCAATGTCGATTTCAATGGCAAGCCGCATTATGACGGCTTCTATGCGTACAACCCCGCCACGAAGAGAATCGACTTTTACTACACCAGCTCCGACGGCGACCTGACGGTCGGCACGGTTACGCCTGACGCGGACGGCAAAACCTTCCGCCAGGAGTTCGATATCATGCACGCCAACGGCAATACGGGTCACTTGCGCTCAACCCTGCTGCGGGATGGCGAGAACGCCTACGAGTTCACCGTGTTCATGCAGAAGAACGGGGATTGGCAGCAGGTATTCCACATTCGCTACGAGCGGAAGCCAGAGTAAGCCCCGATTGTCGACCGTCATGACCACGGTTCGTAACGGGCACGACTACAGCTCGCGTTTGCGGAACGGCTGTAGCCGTGCCCTGATGCGCGACTTAAAGGCCTTCTCTCCCTAGCGCTCCACCGCCAGCCCCACCGCATTCCCCCCGCCCAGGCAGAGCGCTGCGATTCCTTTGTGCACGTCGCGGCGAATCATCTCGTACAGCAGCGTGGTAAGGATGCGTGCGCCGGTTGCGCCGATGGGATGACCATACGCAACAGCGCCGCCGTTCACGTTTACTTTGTTCAGGTCGATCCCGAGCTCGCGGGTGACCGCGATGGCCGCGACCGAAAACGCTTCGTTGATCTCGTACAGATCCACATCCTCATCTTTCCAGCCTGTCTTCTTCCAGAGCTGGCGCACGGTTTCGACCGGCGTCATCATCACCCATTCGGGAGCGAGACCGCTGGTAGCTTGTGCCACAATGCGCGCCATCGCCTTCAGCCCAAGGTCTTTGGCCTTGCCAGCGGACATCACGACCAGCGCCGCCGCGCCGTCATTCACGCCGGGCGCATTGCCTGCGGTAACCGTCCCGTCCTTTTTGAACGCCGGCTTCAGAGCGCGCAGCGCTTCGATGCTTGTGCCCTCGCGTGGCGACTCGTCAATCGTGAACAGCACCGGCGGCGCCCCCTTCTTCCTGGCAGGCAGCTCCACGGGAACGATCTGGTCCTTGATGCGGCATTCCTTAATGGCGGTGATGGCTTTGCGGTGCGAGTTGACCGCGTACTCGTCCTGCTCCTCGCGCGAGATTTGATACTTCTCCGCCACGTTCTCGCCGGTGGTGCCCATGTGATAGTCGTTGTAAACATCCCACAGGCCATCGTGCACCATCGAGTCAACGACCTTCTGATCGCCCAGGCGAAATCCCTTGCGCGCGTTCTGCAGCAGATAGGGCGCGTTGCTCATGCTCTCCATGCCGCCGGCAACCACGATGTGTGAGTTGTCGGTCTGGATCGCCTGCGCCGCCAGTCCCACGGCCTTCAACCCGGAGCCGCAAACTTTATTGATCGTCATGGCGCTCACGCGATCGGAAAGCCCGCCATTGAGTGCGGCTTGCCGCGCGGGATTCTGTCCCAATCCCGCGGAGACAACATTGCCCATGATGCATTCATCCACCGTGTTGGCATCGATGCCGGCGCGGCGGACCGCTTCGCGCACGACAATGGCGCCCAGTTGCGGCGCCGTGAAGTCGGCGAGCGAGCCTTGGAATTTGCCGATGGGAGTACGCACTGCCGATACGATGACAATATCCTCAAACGCCATAACATTAACTCCTGCCATGAAGACGTAACCGCACATTATAAGATGGAGCGAACTTGACTCCCGACACACAAATCCCTCCCGAACCGCGGATGACCCAGGTCCGGAAAACCCTGCTGGCCCCCTGGTGGCATACGCTGATTCTCGTGGTTGTGCTGCTGATGGCATCGCTGAACGGTACGCGCGGCAAGCACCCGTTGGAGGCCACCACCGGCAGCAAGGTCCCGGAATACCTCGCCACCATGGTTTGGGAGTGGATGCTGGTCGGCTTTATCTGGCTCGGCATTCGCAAGCGCAGCGGCCTGCGCGAGCTGATTGGCGGGCGCTGGGCGACGCTGGAAGACTTCTTCCTCGACCTCGTCTATGCCGGAGCGTTTTGGGGCTGCGCGCTCGTCGTGCTGGGAGGCGCGGCGCATCTGATGCACCTGGACCAGGGCGGCAAGATGGAAGCCATGCGCAAGTCGCTGGGTTTTCTCGCGCCCGGCAGCAAGCTGGAGCTGGCCATCTGGTTTGGCGTGAGCGCCACTGCCGGCTTCTGCGAAGAGATCATCTTTCGCGGATACCTGCAGCGGCAGTTTGCGGCGATCGCCAACTCGATGCTGATCGGCGTCATAATTTCGGCGGCGGTGTTTGGGGCGTCGCACGGCTACGAGGGTGTTGCGCGCATGGCGCTCATCGCCATCTACGGGCTGATGTTCGGACTGCTGGCGTGGTGGAGAGGAAGCTTGCGGCCGGGGATGATCGCCCATGCGTGGCACGATGCGCTGAGCGGTGCGGTGCTGCGAATGCTGCGCTGAGAAGGCCATCCGCCGACGCAGAGTGGCAGCTTTCGCCCGGCAAAGAGCGCGTCTCGCGGAAAAAATTCCTTCCCCCACCAGATTTTTTTCTTTCACGCGTTGCGGTGGCCGTGACGGTGTTCCGCTTCATTCGATCGCGCGCGTGGTCTGCATCGCCGGCGTTGCATTTCTTGTGCGATACGAAATCGCCAGTATTCATGCGGCTTTTCGCGCGCGCTTTGCAGATGCCGAGCGGCGCGGCGAGCGCGACGATCGTTCTCGCGCGACGAACACGCGCCTCTCATGGCCACGGCATTGCCGAGTTGCGCACTTCGATGCGCGTTTTTTGCTTGACTATTTTTTTCATTGACTCTATACAACTAATCAAATTGCGATGAATTGATGTCGCAATGCTTCCATGAAAATGGAAAGGGAGAATAGAAGAAATGGCAACCAAGAAAAAGGCAACGAAGAAGGCCGCGAAGAAGACCAGCAAGAAGCACTAAGCTGATCTTCGACCGTATCAAAAGGGACGCTTGCGCGTCCCTTTTGTTTTTTGGGAGCAGGCTACCGACATCTCAGTTCACGACCGCAGTGCGCTGCGCAGGACGCGGCAGCGGTTGTTCCTGGGCGGGACAGATGCTGTGGTACGAGCAACGCGAGCATCCGTTGCCCAGCTTGGGTTCGAACTCCCCGGCTGCGATCTTCTGCGCGATCTCCTGCACCGTCGCCTCGGCATCGCGCAGGTCCTTCTCCGAGCGCTGCGATTCGACAGCGGCGCCGTTCTCCAAATTGAGAAACACGAGCGCTGAGGGATTGTGCCCCAGGCTGCGCGCGGCCAGCGCGTAAATCGACAATTGCAGGCTCTCGTCAGCTTCGTCCTGCGTCTTCGGCCTGCCGGTCTTGTAATCGATAACCGCAACCTCGCCGCTCGCCAGCGCATCCAGGCGATCCAGCCTGCCGCGGACGCGGGCTCCGCCGATTTCGAGCACAAAACGTTTTTCGGTGTAGAGGATTTTTCCGGCCGGCCGGGCGAGCTCCGAGTTGAGGAACGAGTGCAGTTGCTCGCGCCCCATGTTTTCGTACATCTGCCGCTGCAATGGCTCGGGAATGCTGGCTTTGGCGAACTCGTCGAGAAAGCACGCCACCACGGTCTGCTCGTCAGGCGGCCGGCCGGCGCGCACGCCATCGAAGTAGGCCTTCAGCGCCAAGTGCATGGCATTGCCGAATTGGGGCGCGGCACTGGCGTCCTCCGGCAGGCGCCAGTCGTAGCGCAGTTTGTAGGCCAGCGGGCAGTTTTGGTAGCTCTGCAGCGCGCTCGCACTCAACTCCAACAGGCGTGCATCGTCACCCGGAGGAAGCTGCGTCCACTGCGAAACCATGAGCTGCGGTTCGGCGGCTGCATGCAGGTGCGCGATTTGCGGAGCCGGCAACATCCGCAACGCGAGCGCCCCAGGCATCGTCGCAGTGGCGTTGACCAGCTCACGCATGTACTTCGTCGGCGGCGCAGGCTGGCGCTTGTCGCTTCCCGCCCGACCGCAGAGATAGAGCTCATCCATGGCACGCGTTACTGCCACATAGAACAGCCGCCGCTCTTCCTGCGCATGCCGAATCTTGGGATCGGGATCCATCACATCGCTGCTGCTCCGCAATTCTGCAGGAAACGCAACCAGCGACTCCTTGTAATGAGCCGGGAACGCGCCGGAACTGACGCGCACGACAAGCACGCAACGGAACTCCAGCCCTTTGGCGGCGTGGACGGTCATCAACTGTACGGCATCCTCTGCGAGCGATTGGCGAAGGTCCGTGGGGTCCAGTGCGGCAACGGGATCGTCCTCGTCGGCCTCCTCCACCAGCGCGCCGTTTGCCTCGTTGCAGAACGTCGCGACATACTGCAGAAATTCGGCCAGTGTACCTTCGGCGCTGATCTGTTTAGGCTTTTTGCACCAGCGCCCGGCGAAATCGCGTAGGCGGCGCAGCGGAACGGAATCGGGCAGCGCGAAGGCACGCTGCGCAATATCCATCGCCACAGGGAGCAGATTGCCCGCTGCAATGATTTCGTTGCGTGCGGCGCGTATCGTCTCGACGACTTCGCGACCGCCGGGAACTTTTTCCAGCGCAGCTTCCGCTGAAGCTCCCTCGCCGCACAGCGCGAGTTCGGCGCGGAAGCGCTCCGGGTCGACGTTAAATTTCGCCAGGGCGGCCACCCGAAACAGTGCCACGGGATGCGACGAATCCATAATGCGCAGCGCCCCCATCACGTCGCGCAGTTCCGGCGTGTCAAACAGGTCAACTCCCTTTACGCGAACGGGAATGCCGCGGCGGGTGAGCTCCGCTGCGATGGCTTCGCGATGGAAGTGGCTGCGATAGAGGACGGCAATCTGCTTCAGCTCGAGCGCGGGATCGTCGCGCCGCATTTTCGCAATGCTCTCGGCAACGAAGTCGGCTTCGTGCTCGGCGCCGCCATGCGCGACCGCTTGCACCGGCAGAGCGCCGGCCAACTGCGGCTCGCGCTGCAGGCGATCGCAGCTCAACGGCTGGCGCGACCAACTCTTGTCGATGCTTACGATCGCGGGATTTGACTGGATCACCTGATACGCACAGCGCAGGATGGGCATCGTCGAGCGCCGGTTCGCCGACATCGTCACGCGCTTGACGCGGTCGGGGCCGAAGATCTCGAGGAATTGATCGAATGCCCCGCCGGTCGCGCCGCGGAACTGGTAAATCGCCTGGTCGGGATCGCCTACCGCAAAGACATTTGCCTGATCGCCCGCGAGCAGGCTGGCGAGTCTGATTTGCGCGAAATTCGAGTCTTGGAACTCGTCGATGAGGATGAAGCGCGCCCGCCGCTGCGCGCGTTCCAGTACCGACTTGCGCCGCCCGAGCAGATCGACGGCGCGCGTCATGATGTGGCCGAAGGTGCCGAGGCCCTCTGTCTGCAGCAGCTCTTCCGCGAACCGAAAGGCGCGCGCGACCTCACGGCAGCGGGCCAGCACTTCCTCGTCGGGCATGGCTTCGGCGTCTTTGCGTTTGGCCATGCGCGGCAGTGGCACTTCACGCCGCTCCAGGCGCGCGACGTACGCCGCGTAATCGCCGGGCGTGCGCAGCTCGTCATGACAACTACTGAAGAATTTCAGCAGGTCTTCAAGAAATTTTCCCGGTGCGGCAGCCTTGATGTAATGCTGCAGCTTCATCTCGCCGATGCGCCGGCGCAGGAGCACGAAGAGATCTTTGTCATCGAGGAGCTGGAAGGTCGCACCCGCATCGTGCAGCAGCTTGTAGCAGTAGCCGTGAAAGGTGTGCGCCTGCAGTCCGTTGGAGAGCAGCTTGCGCGCGCCGCGCTGATGCTCGATCTCCGGATAAAGCGACGCTTGTGGGTTGGGGTAAAGAATGGCGGCGACGCGGTCGATCAGGTCGGCGGCGGAGTTGCGCGTGTAGGTGACGGCGAGGATCTCGTCCGGGCGCGCGGCCTCGGTTTGGATGAGTTGTGCGATGCGGTGCGCCAACACCGTGGTCTTGCCGGTGCCCGCTCCGGCCACGACCAACATCGGCCCGTGCACATGCTCGATGGCACAGCGCTGGTCATCAGAGGGAACAAAGTCGTTGTTGCCGTTATTGGGCACAGCGGGCCTCAATCGAAGAAAAAGCGAAGCAATATTATATGCGAGGAACTAAGCCGGCGGTGTGAAAAACGCGGTCCGCTAGGTTTCTGCTCTAGCAATGGCCAGGGCCGCGATGGCGGCGGTTTCGGCGCGGAGGATGGTTTCGCCGAGCGAGCACGAGGTGAATTGAGCAGAGGCGAACATCTGTAGCTCTTCCGGCGTCCAGCCCCCTTCGGGGCCGACGGCGAGGATGAGCGATTGTGGTTGTTCGTGCGAGCGCAGAATGTCGGCGAGCATCACAGCACGTTCGGCTTCGGCGAGTACGAGGCATATTGCCACTTCCGGCAAACAGCAGGTCCCTCCAGTCGTCGCTTCGCTCCTCGGGCGGGATGACACATCCTTCTTGTCGCGGGCATAGTAATGCAAAGCGGCGTCCAGCTTTCTCGGTGCGGTGATCTCCGGCGGCGCGGAGCGGCGTGATTGCTCGGAGGCTTCTCTGGCGATGCGGCGCCAGCGCTCCACGCGCTTCTCCGCCGCCTGCGCCAGGTGTTTCCCGGTGCGGCAGGCGATCACCGGAACAATGGTCGTGACGTTCAGCTCGGTACATTTCTCGATCGCCCACTCCATGCGATCGAACTTGAAGACCGCCAGCAGCAGCGTGATGGGCACCACGACCTCGGCTTGAACTTCTTCGCCGAGCGCAAACTCCACGCGATCGTCAGCGACACGGGTCACGGTCGCCAGCCGCACCAGGTCACCGCACGCCATTTCGAACTCCTGGCCAACGCGCGCCCGCAGCGTGCGCGCCAGATGCGCAGCATGCGCTCCGGTCAGAGCAGCGTGGTCAGCGGAGAATTCATCGGCAATCCAGCGGCGGCGCGTCATCGAGTGAAGATTAGCAGAAGAGTGGCAATGGCCAGGGCGGTGTAGGCGCCTCCGAACAGGCGGTTCTGATGCACGAGTGTTCCCTCGTTAAACGCGCGGCTATTCAGGACGAACTCGAAGGCCGAGACCATCCCGACCAGCACCGCCATGATCAGCCAGCGCTCCTGCCGCATGCGGGCGTGCACAACAAAGCCGATGGCGACGAGCGACAGGCCAAGATAGATGGTGCCGCCGATGCGCGCGCGCTGGCGGCGCTTCGGGTTTTGATAGCGCACAAGAACGATACGCGCCAGCTCGCGCGGCCGGGCCAGGCGCGCGATCGCCGGCAGCGCGGTGACGATCAGCAGAAACCAGGCGTAGATGCGGAGTGCGTTGTCCAAGAAACAGTGGCCGGTGGTCAGTGGTCAGTGGTCAGCGGCCGGCCGCAATGAGCATAGCCGTGCGCTTGGGTGAACCGACAACAGCGAGCCGACCAGCTGGCCACATCTGCGGTCGACGTCATTACAGCAGCGTTACCATCCCGCTGGCCAGGTCGTAGTATCCGGCGACGACTTTAATCTTGCCGCTCTTTACCATCTCCGAGATGACCGGCGAAGACTGGCTCAGCAGCGTCGCCTGGATCTTCGCGTTCGCTTTGATGGCCGCTTCCAGATCGTGGCCGGCCTGATCGACGGCAGGCTGGATGTGCGGGAAGAGCGAGCTGATCTGGCCGGGGACCGCCTCGCCTTTCATTGTCGCCTTCACAGCGCCGCAACTCGAGTGGCCCATCACCAGGATAGCTTTCGTTCCCAGCTCGGCAGCGCCATATTCCAGGCTGCCGATAATCTCCGGGGTGATGAAGTTGCCGGCAATGCGCGTCACGAAAAGGCGTCCGATGGTCTGGTCGAAGACGATCTCCGCCGGCACGCGCGAATCGGCGCACGACAAGATGGCGGCGAATGGCGACTGGCCGCCGGCAGTTTGCTGGCGCAGCTTCGCCAGTTCGCTTGCCGATGCGTTCATGCCCTGCGCGATATATCGCTTGTTGCCGGCCATCAGTTCGGCGATCGCAGCATCGGGAGTGGAGATGTCCTCGGCGTTTGCGAGCGATGGCACGGCGAGCTCGAAACCGCCGATGGAGAGTCCAGCGGCAGCACCGGCGAGGCCCAGTTGCATCATGCGACGGCGGGACAAATTACCCTGCGGCGAAGATTCTTTCATGGCACGCTCCTGAGTGATCTCGTGATCGTTATCGTTCAAGTGGCCCTTGCAACCCGGTAAGGTGTGACCCTGCAACACGTGCGCGAAGTGTATCTCTCCGCCGCCTGCGGCACAAGATGTCATTCACAATGTGCAATAATGTCCGCGCTATGCGCGATAGGATTCCTTGCTTCGTAATTGTTGCCGTACTGTTGCTCGTTTCCTTAACACCGGCGCTCGCTCAGACGTCGCAGCCGGCTGCGCCACAAGCTTCGCCATCGAAGACGGACGAGGCGATGGAGTTGGTCAAGCAGGGCCAAAAGCTGGCCGGCGAAGGCAAGCCCGACGAAGCCATCGCGCTCTACCAGCGGGCCTTGCAGATCAATCCCGACCTGTACCAGGCGCAGCTCTTCACGGGTGCCGCCTTGGACTTGCAGGGCAAGTATGACGACGCGCGCAAGCATCTGGCCCAGGCGATCGAGCTGGCGCCGGACGCGCAGGCCGTGCAGCCGTTGCGCGTGATGGCTGTGTCGTATGCCTTCCAGTGCAACACCGATAAAGCCGCAGAATACGAGCGCCGCGCCTTCGACCTGCAATACAAGTGGAAGAAGTTTGCCGACGCCGCGGGCACGGCCGACGAGCTGGCGCGCATCTATCTGGAATGCGGCGATTTCGACAATGCCTTCCAGTGGTATCAAACCGGGCACTTGACGGCGCTGCTGACGCCCAACCTCACGCCGACGGAGAAAGACCTGTGGGAATTTCGTTGGGAGTCGGCGCTGGCGCGCATTGCGGCGCGCAGGGCGCAGAGCGACAAGCCGCCAGGCGCAAAGGCGCAGCCTGAGCAGGCACAGCAGCACCTGGGCGCGGCCAAGGCCATCCTCGACAAGAATGACAATCCCGAACAGATGCGCTTCTATCCGTACGTGGCGGGATACGTAGCCTATTACACCGGCGATTACAAGAACGCGCTCGCTGAATTGCAGAAGGCAAATCAGCAGTTCGACGGCAGGGACCCCTTTGTGCTGGTAATGCTGGCGCAGACGTACGAGAGGTCAGGCGATAGGGCGCAGGCGATCGAGGACTACAAGAAGATCTTGACCATCAACGCCCATAACGCGCCGAACGCGTTCGCCCGGCCGCTGGCGGCAAAGAAGCTGAAGGAACTGGGGCAGTGAATGCCAGCTATTTAAGCTCTTCCGCCAGCCGCTGCGCCGTGTGCTCGACCTTGATCGCCGTGCCGTCCTTGTCCAGTCCGCCGCGGATTTGCATTACGCAGCCCGGACAATCCATCGCGACCAGCGGCGCGCCCGTATCCTTGATGTTCTTCAGCTTGCGTTCGAGGATGGGCGCGGAGATTTCCGGCAGCTTCAGCGTATACGAGCCGCCCATGCCGCAACACATGTCGGCCTCATACATCTCGGCGATCTCGTAACCGGCTTTTGTCAGCAGCTCGCGCGGCTGCTGCGAGACGTTGAGCGTTCGCTTCAGATGACACGAGTCGTGATACGTCACTTTGCCCAGTTGCCGGCCTTCTTTGAATGTCAGCCGGCCTTCATCGACCAGCTTCTTCACCAGGCTGGAAACTTCGGTGACCTTCGCCGCCAGCTCGCGCGCGCGGGGCAGCGCTTCCGTTTGCCCGAGGCTCTCGAAGTTCGCGATGAAATCATGCTTCAGCGCGACCGTGCAGGTAGGACAAGCCGAAATTACATACTGCACGTCTTCTGACAGCAGGGCATCGATGTTGTCTCTTGCGTTCTGCGCGGCCACTTCATAAGCGCCGCTGAACCGCGCGGGCGCGCCGCAACACGTCTGGCCTTCAGGGAAGATGACTTCGATCCCCGCCTTGTTGAGGATCTTGACGACCGATTCGCCCATCTCCGGATAGGCGAAGTCGATGAGGCAGCCCGAATAGAACGCAGCTTTCTCTTTGCACTTGGGCTGTTCGACCTTGGCGAATTTATCGCGCAGCGGCACGTCCGCGATGGCCGGCAGGCTGCGGAATTCCGTCATGTCCGAAAGGAAGAATGGCAGGTGGCGGATGAATCCATCTTTAGCCAGCGGCTTCTGCGCCAGCGAGGCGGTGCGCAGCATGGAGTGAAACAGGCGGCGATTGTTGACCACTTTGAAGATCGCTTTTTGCGCCAGCGGCTGCCCTTTTTCAACAGCAATGCGGCGGCGCAGCTCGAGGATGAGGCCGGGAATGTCAATCTTGCCCGGACAGAACTGCGTGCAGTTGCCGCATTGAATGCAAAGGCTCTGAATTTCATCGGACGCCTTCAGCGCGTCGAACCAGGCGGTGAGAATCGTCCCGATGCCGCCGGTGTAGATCTTGCCGAAGACGTGGCCGCCGACCAGCCGAAACACCGGGCAGACGTTCAAGCACGAAGCGCAGCGGACGCACTGCAGCGCCTGCTTGAACTTCGGGTCGTGCGACATCTCGGTGCGGCGGTTGTCCATCAGGATGACGTGCAGTTGCTTCGGCGTGCCGTCGGTGTTGGCCACCGGACCGCTGACCATGGTCACGTAACTGGTGAGCAACTGCGCGGTCGCGCTGCGCGGGAGTGCCGTGAGTATCGGCACCACGTCCGCCAACTCGGCGACCAACTTCTCAATACCGACGATGGCGACGTGAATCCTGGGCAGCGTGGTCACCAGCCGGGCGTTGCCTTCGTTGGTGATGACGACCAGCGTCCCGGTTTCGGCGACGGCGATGTTTGCGCCGGTGATGCCCATCTCGGCGCTGAGAAACTTGGTGCGCAGCTTGCCGCGCGCGAACTTCACCAGCTTGGGGATGTCGGGCGCCTGGCCCTGCTCGACCTTGTCGCTGAAAACGTCGGCGACTTCCTCTTTGGTCATGTGAATCGCGGGCATGACCATGTGCGACGGCGTCTGTCCGGCCAACTGCACGATCCACTCCCCTAGGTCGGTCTCGCGCACTTCTATGCCGGCTTGTTCGAGATGCTTGTTGAGGTGAATTTCCTCCGACGCCATCGACTTCGACTTCACCACCGTTTTGACACCGTTCTGCTGCGCGAGATTGAGAATGTACTCGCGGACCTTCGCCGGGTCGTCGGTGCGGAAGACCTTCGCGCCGCGCGCCTCGATCTGCTCGGTGAAGCGCTCGGCGAGCTCGTCAAGATGCGATGCGGCGAAGCCCTTGCGCTCGGCGATCTGGGTACGCACGGCTTCAAAGTCGATGCCCTCGTACGCTTTCTCGCGGCTGATGCGATAGGCCTCGGAGAAGCGGCCGAGCGCGCCGGTGAGATTGGGATTGTGCAGCGCGGTGTTGATCGAATCGCGAAATTCTTTGCGCATCAGTTCACCCCCGCCATGTCGTCGACGAAGACGATGATGAGTTTCTCCGGCCCATGCACGCCGATGGTGAGCACGCGCTCGATGTCAGCGGTGCGGCTGGGGCCGGTAATGAACGAAATGTAGTTCGTCTGCTCGGGGCGGATTTTGCTGAAGACCGCGGGCATGTCAGGGAGCAGGCGGCTCGTCTCGACGATCGCGATATGAGTGCTGGGCAGCGTCGAAGCCAGCCGGCGCTCGACAGGTGCGGCGTCCTGGACGAGCGAACCGGTCGAGGCCATTGCCCAGTCCAGTTGGCTGATGCCGACCTTCGCCGCCGCCGCATTCTCGCGTGTGACCTCAAACGTCAGGCCCGGAACCAGCGCGGCGACCTGCTTCTTATCGATGGTGCGCAGGAAGGGGCAATCGGCCCAGACGGCATAGCAATCGGGGGAATCCGCTACTCCGGCGTCCTGCAGATACCGAACAATGAACTGGAGCGCCGCGGTTTTCGATGGAAAGCGGTGAACTTCAGCGCTCACGGCCTCGGCACGAAGCTTGAATTGGTCGAAGATGGCTTGCATAGAAGACTCGCTTTTCGCCTTGCGCCTTTCGCCTTGCGCCTTTCGCTATTCGCCTTTCGCCCGAAATCCGTTACTTGCATTCTGGCGAAGAGCGAACAACGAAGAGCCAAGAGCGAGTCGCGAATAGCGACTCCTCAGCATGACAGGCGAGTGAACATAGCGCTGTGATGGGCGTCGCCGGGGATTGTGAGCAGGTCACAAAGCAGTTTCGATTGCAGTTCGGGTTGCGGTGTGAAGGGAGCGCAACCAACACGGGTATCGCGCAGCGTGGTTTTCCATGGTGAAGGTTCCCAGCTGCGCAGCGGCGGAATGAATTTAGGCGGGGGCGGAAGCCCCCGCACGAGGGCGATAAAACGCAGTAGCCGCAGAGCGGCGACACGGTTGATGTCGGCGCGACCGCGGTGCCGCCGCTGCCGCGGCTCGATTCTTCATTTCACGCGAGCGGGGGCGTCCGCCCCCCGCCTAATCCCATCCCGCCGCTCTGCGGCTAGCTCCGCGGCGAGGTAGTCTTCTACCCGCTCGCCCGGTATCTGCAATGACGGACAAGAAGCCCCGCCCTAACCAAGAACAGGGCACCCAGATTCAAAACCCAATTCCGGCTGCGGCAACTTGAAACTGCAAACCCGAGCTGCCTCAATGCACCACTAGGCTGGTGAACGGCGCGACGTAGGCCATCAGGAAGACGAATATGCCCACCAGGATAGCCAGCGCTATGCTGTGCCAGAAGACGTAGCGGAGAATGTCGCCTTCGTGCCCGTACCAGTTGGTTGCGGTACTGGCGACGACGATGCTCTGCGCGTCGATCATCTTGCCCATCACGCCGCCGGCGCTGTTGGCGGAAGCCATAAGGCTGGGTGAAAGGTTCACCTGCTGCGCCGTGATCTTCTGCAGGCTGCCGAAGAGCACGTTGGAGGACGTATCCGAACCCGTCAGCGCGACGCCCAGCCAGCCCAGCAACGTGCCGAAGAAGGGATAGAAGTGCCCGGTCCGCGCAAACGCCAGGCCCATGGTTGCGTCCAGCCCGGCGTAACGGGTCATGAAGCCGATGGCCATCATGGCCGCAATCGTCAGCAGCGAGAAGCGCACCTTCATGATCGTGCGGCCATAGACGGCGAAGATCTTGGGAATGCTGAGACCCATGATCAGTCCGGAGATGATGGCTGCAAGCAGTATGCCGGAACCGGTCGCGCTCACCCAGTTCACGCCGAAGACTGCGGGCTCTTTGGTCGGCTTGGGTACCACTGGCGGAACGCGCTGAACCAAGTTGTGCAACCCGGTCACCGGGAACTGTGGGTTGGTGATCTTGCTGGGGGGAGTGGACCAGTGGGCCATCGAGGTAAAGGCCTTTTCCGGCGTGTTCGCCATGGTCTTGAAGGTCTGCGTGCCCCAGACGAAAACGATGACACTGAGGATGATCCACGGCACCCACGCGCGGGTGACTTCCGCACGGCTGTAGCCGTGATCCGCGCGATGTCCGGTTTTCGCTTCTTCGTCTTCGAAGGTCCAAATCTTCTTGGGATGCCAGACGAAGAGGAACGCAACCAGGCAGATCATCGAAATCACCGAGGCGCCAATGTTGGCCAGCCACGGGCCGTGCACGTTAGAGATGATGACCTCGGGAATTGCGAAGGTGACGCCCGCGACGAGGATGGCCGGCCAGATTTCCAGCATGCCCTGCCAGCCCGCGAAGGCGACAATGAGCCAGAACGGCACCAGAATGCAGAACGGCCCCAGGATGCGGCCGGTCATCGCGCCCAGCAGAGTTTCGCTGTAGCCGGTGACCTTGGCCAGAGCGATGATGGGCGTGCCCAGCGCGCCGAAAGCCACAGGCGCAGTGTTGGCGATGAGCGACAAGCCCGACGCTTGTAGCGGCCGGAAGCCGAGCCCGATCAGGATGGCCGCGGTGACGGCGACCGGCGTGCCGAATCCCGATGCGCCTTCAAAGAACGCGCCGAAGCAGAAGGCGATGAGCAGCAGTTGCAGGCGGCGGTCCTGGGTGATGCCCGTCATCGAGTGCTGCAGCACCGTGAACCGGCCCGTCTCCACCGTGAGCTGGTACATGAAGATGACGTTGAGCACGATCCAGCCGATAGGAAGCAGGCCATAGCCCGCGCCGAAAACTGCGGTCACCGCAGCCAGCCGCACTGGCATATGGAAGGCAAAGATCGCGACAATCAAAGCCGTTGCCAGACCCATGAGCGCGGCGTAGTGCGCCTTCGCGTGCCCGAAGGCGAGGCTGCCCAGCAGCACAAGCACGGGTAACGAGGCGATCAGGGTCGAGAGGAACCAATGCCCGGTGGGATCGTAGCCCTGGTTCCAGGGCGTGCCGATCGAAGGTATCTTGAGGATAACGGTAGCGGCGATGGCCGCGATGATGACAAAAATAATCGACGTTAAAGGTTTTGCCGGAGGAGCGGCTTTGGGCGGCGCCGAGGCCGGAGCCGAACTGGAAGTAGTGGTGCTCATAAGCGTTTCACCAATGGCTGCCGTGGTGGCAGGCCTTTCTTTTTAGCAATCAGCAACTAGCGACTAGCAACTAGCTGCCGCTACGAATTACCCACTACGCAAGAACTGTGACCAGAACTCGCCGTAAGCGGACGACTTTGCGTTCTTCACTTGCCTGCTTGCTGCGATCCGGCTGAATATCAGAGCCGGGAGCTCCAAAGCTAATTGCTAATTGCTAGTTGCTAGTCGCTAGTTACTAGCTGCTGCTTCTAACAACACGCAACCTTCACTTCGTCCGTGACCGGACCGAAGGCTTCCTTTGGGATGGGCACGCCGTGCAACGTCTTCCAGCAGCGCCGTGCGGACTCGATCAACACCAGAATGACGCCGATAACAAAGATGATCATCAGCGTGGTGTCCAGCCATCCCTGGAACTGCTTTCCCGGCGTCTGGGTCAGCGGCCAGTAAATCGTCTTGATACCCAACGCGCCTGCCGTCAGCGTGGTCACGCCGACAAAGCACATGGGAATGGCCGTGATCCATGCGTACTTCGCCTTGCCCATGTTGATGATGAACGTGGTCACAACCGCTAGCCCGATGGTCGCCAGCAGTTGATTGCCGGTGCCGAACAGCGGCCAGATGGTCGAAATCGAGCCGGTGTAGATCAGATAGCCCCAGCTCAAGACCACGATGGCGGAAGTGACTAGGTTGCCGGGCAGCCACGCGGTATTGCGGAAAGGCGCATAGGCCTTGCCGATCAGCTCATGCAATACGTAGCGCGCCACGCGCGTGCCGGTATCGACCGTGGTCAGGATAAACAGCGCCTCGAACATGATGCAGTAGTGATACCAGTAGCCGGTGAGCGTCTTCATGCCGGGCAGGCCTTTGAAGATCTGCGCCATACCGACCGCCAGCGAAACTGCGCCGCCAGTACGGCCGGCCAGCTTCTCGCCCACTTCGGCGGAGATCGCGTTCAGGTTGACCGTATGCAGGCCCAGCTTGCTGAACACGGCGGGCGCGGCGTTAATGGCGAAGTAGTCGCCCGGATACATGGAGCACGCGGCAATCAGCGCCAGCACCGCGACCAGGCCCTCGCACATCATCGCGCCATAACCGATGAAGCGCGCGTCCGTCTCCTGCCACAACATCTTCGGCGTGGTGCCGGAGGAGATCAGTGCGTGAAAGCCGGAGATTGCGCCGCAGGCGATGGTCACGAACAGGAACGGAAACAGCTTGCCCTTGATGATCGGCCCGCCGCCATGGATGAATTGCGTGACCGCGGGGAACTGAATGTCGGGATGCACGACGAACACGCCGATGACGAGCAGGAAGATCGTGCCCAGCTTCATGTAGGTGGAGAGATAATCGCGCGGCTCGAGCAGGAACCATACTGGCAGCACCGAGGCGACGAAGCCGTAGATCGCCATCAGGTAGACGATGGCGTGCGGAGTGAAGGTCAGTACATGCGCAGCGCTGGAATCGGCGAAGGTCTTGCCATAGAAGACGGCCGCCAGCAGGCAGATGACGCCGACGATGCTAGGTCCAGTGATCTTGATCTTCCCCGGCGTGCTTTTGAACATGTACAACCCCATGGCAATGGCAATGGGGATGGTCATACCGATGGTGAAAGTCCCCCACGGGCTGTTGGCCAGCGCGTTAACCACCACGATGCCCAACCCGGCGAGCGTGACCAGGAGGATGAAGAGCAGCGCGATCATCGTCACCAGCCCGGCGTACGGGCCGACCTCGGTGCGCGCCACATCGGCCAGCGAGCGGCCCTTATGCCGCACCGAGGCGACCAGCACCGTGAAGTCGTGCACGCATCCGGCAAACACCGCGCCCACCAGGATCCAGAGAAACCCGGGCGCGAAGCCAAATTGCGCGGCCAGCGTAGGCCCGACCAGCGGCCCGGCGCCCGCGATCGCAGCGAAGTGATGGCCGAACAGCACCCACTTCGGCGAGGGAACGTAGTTGTGGCCGTCTTCGTAAACGTGCGAGGGAGTCGTACGTTTGTCGTCGAGCGCGAGGACCTTGGCGGCAATAAAGGCGCTGTAGAAACGATAGCCGAGGGCAAAGACGCACAATGTCCCCAGCATGATCGGAAAGGTATTCACACGAGCCTCCAGACGGGGATCCGTTTGCCGGGGGCCAATAGAGCGGGGACTTTCAGGCCAAACCCAGCAAGGGAGACCGCGAAAGTTTTCGCGATAGTAACACGTCTTTGCGCTACCAATCCAGAAGGTAGACGGAACGCGGGGAATTGGGAGTGACGGAGATCACATTTGGGCGTGATTTTTTCGGTTTGGCGCTGCCCTGAGTTGCATTCGCAGCCTGCCTTCGCCGAGTCAAAAGGAATACCCAAGACAGCCCCGAAAACCAAAAGGGCGACCGAGGAATACTCGGTCGCCGCAGGTTAGGGGTGCGTGATGGTTGTTTAGCGGACAGCAACCGGCGAGGTCGACGGCGGCACGTTCCCGCCCCCGCTGGTCAGGGGATGCACACCACGCACCGCTACTGGCGGGTTCGACGGCGGCACCGTGATGCCGCTGGCTTGCGCTTCCCGCCCGCTCGCGGCATCCGCCCCGTTGGGGATGGCCACGAAGCCAGTGTTGATGGGCGCCGTGCCGAAGAAGCCGACCAGCGTGCCCGCGTCGTTGATGCCGTTGACGAGGGTGGTGCCCACGCCGTTGGGCTCATCGATGCTCACGAACTTCGCCGTGCCGATGGTGTACACGAAACCGTGCGTCTGGCCGCCGGCGTCCATCCAGGAGCCGACCACCTGGCCCCGGTTGTTCAGACCCAGCGCCTGGGTAAAGGTGCTGTCGGGATAATCCAGAGTCATGAAGATGCCGCGGTTGATAATGTAGCCGTGGTTGACGTTGTTGGCGTCGATCCAGAAGCCGCAAACCATGCCGGAGTTGTTGATGCCGGTGGCCTGCGCTCCGCCCACCGCGCCGGGGATGGTCAGCACATGGAAGACTCCGCCCACTTCGTCATAGACGTAAGGAATGTCCGGAGTTGTGTTGTTGATGCTGTTGCTGTAGTAGCCGGCCGCTTCGTAGTAGTCGTTCTGGCTAAGCAGTTGGTTGAAAGAAGTGGCGATCTGCGGGTTGGGGAAATCGACCGTCTTGAACTGGCCGTTGCTCTTGAAGAAGCCGTGGGTGATGCCGGAGTTGTCGACGTAGAAACCGTCGGTCGTACCGCTGTTGTTGATGCCGACCACCTGGGTCATCGCCGAATTCGGAAAGTTTTCCGTGGTGAAGGCGTTGGGCAGCACCAGCGTGAATCCCTGGTTCTGCTGGAAGTTGTGGTAACCGGCGATGACGTTGTTGTTGTTGATGCCCAACAACTGGGTGAAGGAAACGTTGGGGTCGCGATAGACGACCTTCTGGAAGCTGTAGCTCTGAGCGAACAGAGAAGTGCAAAGCAGCAGAGCGAAGCAGAGACTGAGGGTAAGGCGTTTCATGGTGATTCTCCTCGTTATGAATGTTTCCGGCGCTGGCCGGAAACGTTTTGAATTGGAAGCCGCCTGCGGTCCGTGTTGAACAGCCGCATCCGCCTCCACTCACATATGCGACAGTCGCCGTCGAATTCCCTCACTGCCGCAAATAATTTCTAAGAGTCGGTGCCAGTACGAGCACATCCAACCGGAGGGCCTGAGGGGTGGGGTATAATCCTGCGCAGAAACCAGCGCGATGATGGGGTAGTGGATCAGTTTTGAGGTTCTGATAGGGCCTTAGGCGTGTCCGGGGAACGCGTCGAGTTTCAAGCGAATGTCACCTGATCGGCAGGACGTGACCAGGCTGCTCCAGCAATGGAGAGACGGCAACCAGCAGGCGCTCGATCAGCTCATGCCGGTCGTCTATGGCGAACTGCGCCGTCTCGCCAGGCGTTGCTTGTACTCGGAGAGGCCCGGTCACACACTGCGCGCCACCGCCCTGGTCCACGAGGCCTATCTCCGGCTAATGGACGCCGACATCGGATGGCAGGACCGCGCCCACTTTTACGCCGTGGCGGCCCGGGTGCTGCGCCGCATCCTGGTCGAATACGCTCGCGCCCACAGCCGACAGAAGCGCGGCGGCGGAGAAGAGTTGGTTCCTCTGGACGAAGCCATGGTCGTAGGACCGGAGGCTGCGTCTACCGTACTGGAACTAGACGACGCGCTGCAACGCTTGTCCGCGCTGGATCCCCGCAAGGCCGAAATCATCCAGCTCTTGTTCTTTGGCGGCCTCACCTACGAGGAAGCGGCCGCCGCACTCGATATTTCTCCGGCCACGGTTCACCGTGAACTCAAGCTAGCCAAAGCCTGGCTGCATCGGGAACTGGCGACAAGCCAGCCCTAGGGAGACGCTCGCAATGGCATCGCCCGACCAGTGGCATCGAATTCAAGAGCTTTTCTATGCCGCGCTGGAACTGGCTCCCGAGGCGCGCACCGCCTTCCTTCGCCAGGCTTGCGGACGCGATACCCAACTTCTCGAGGAAGTTCATGCGCTGTTGAACTCCGCGGAAAAGCCGTTGGACTTCGTACCGGAGGCGGTGTATGAGCTGGCGCACAAGATCAGCTCGCAAAATGGCAACGCCGCCGCGGCCACCCCGCAACACGCGCCCATTCCGGCCGGATCCCAGGTCGCGCATTACAAAATCATTTCCGTGCTCGGCTCCGGGGGTATGGGCGAGGTCTACCTGGCAGAGGACATGCAGCTCCGCCGCAAGGTCGCGCTCAAAATGCTTGCCCCGGAGCTGACCGGCGATGAGCGCGGCTTACGCCGCTTCGAACAGGAAGCCTATGCGGCCTCCACGCTGAACCATCCCAACATTCTTACCATCCACGAATTCGGCCACGCCGATGGGCTGCATTTCATCGCCTGCGAATTTGTGGAGGGCACAACTCTTCGCCAGAAGATGGCCGCCGGCAAAATCGCGCTGGAGACGGCAACCGATATCTGCATCCAGATTGCCAGCGCGCTCGCGGCTGCTCACGCCCGCGGAATTGTGCACCGCGATATCAAGCCCGAGAACGTGATCGTCCGCAGCGACGGCATCGTCAAGATTCTGGACTTCGGAATCGCCAAGCTCACGCGCAGGCGTGCCAGCACGACGACCCGCATCAGCCTCTCGGCGGTTGCCGTGCTGACCAGCGAGCCCGGCATTGTGCTGGGCACTGCCAAGTACATGTCTCCCGAGCAGGCGCGCGGCGTCGAGGTGGACGCGCGCAGCGACATCTTCAGCCTGGGTTCGGTGATGTACGAGCTGTTCACCGGAAAAGCGGCCTTCGACGGCGAAACCGCCAGCGACGTGATCGCCGAAATCCTGAAAGTTGAACCGAGGCCGCCGGCGGAGTTTGCGCCGGACATACCACCCGAGCTGGAAGCCATCATCGGCAAAGCTCTGCGCAAGGACCGCGATGCACGCTACCAATCGGCGGGGGATTTGCTGCACGACTTGCAGGAATTCAAGAAGGAGGCGGAGTTTCAGGCGAAGCTGCAAAGTCCGGTTGGCGGTCAACTGGCCAGGGTCATATCGGACCGAATCACGCCCGCACGCGGAGCCGCGCCGGCAATAAGCCAGAGTGCTCCGCTTCGTAACTGGCTTGTCTCGTCGGTTGCGGTCTTACTGATCGCGCTGCTCGCGGCCGGATATTGGTTCGTCAGGAAATCGCATATCGCGCCTACGCCCAAGGGCCCTCGCAGTCTGGCCATACTCCCTTTTCGCAATCTCAACGCCGATCCCAAGAGCGACTTCCTTGGATTCTCCCTCGCCAACGAGATCATCACCAAGCTGGATTACGTAAACTCACTAACCGTTCGCCCGTCCTCGTCCATTGATAAGTATCGCGACCAGATTGTCGACCCCAAGAAAGTAGCCGCGGACCTGAATGTAGATACCTTGCTTACGGGCACCTTCATTCGCGAGGGGGACGACTTACGAATTACCGCGCAACTGATCGATGTGAAACCGGACAAGGTTCTCTGGGGCGAAGCCATCGACATGAAGTACGACAAACTGCTGACCGTGCAGGACCAGGTCGCGCAGCAGATTATCAAACAATTAGAGTTGAAGCTTTCTCCTGCGGAAGCGGCCAATCTAAAACCGGAAAAGCCAATTAATAACGCCGCCTACGAAGACTACCTCAGGGGTATCGATTATTACTCGCTGAACGATTTTCCTGCAGCTATTGCCGTGCTGGAGAAAGCTACTGCGCTGGAGCCGAACTACGCACCCGCATGGGCCAGCTTGGGACGGGCTTACACCACCAGCGCTTCCTTGCAGTTCGGCGGACGCGAGCAGTATGGCAAGGCGCAGGCTGCCTATGAGAAAGCCATCGCATTAAATCCAGCCCTGGTCGAGCCGCGAATCTACCTGGCCAACTTATTGACGGATACCGGCAGAGTAGAGCAGGCCGTGCCCTTGCTGCGTTCGGTGCTAAAAGACAATCCCAACAATGCCGAAGCTCGCTGGGAACTTGGTTATGCTTATCGCTTTGCCGGCATGCTGAAGGAATCAGTGGCCGAGTGCGAGAAGGCCCGCCAGAATAATCCCCAAGTCAAGATAAGCAGCTCCGCAATTAATGGTTATTTGTATCTCGGCGAATATGATAAATTCCTGCAGAGTCTTCCGGCAAACGGCTCAGCCTACATTGTCTTTTATCGTGGGCTCACGGAATACTACATGGGGAATCGCGAGCAGGCGGCGAAGGACTTCGACGATGCCTTTGCCAAGAACTCGGCATTGCTTCCCACGAGTGTCGGCAAGGCGTTCAGCTACTCCATTAATCATGAGAATGCGCGCGGTCTGAAGTTCCTCGAACTAACGGAAGACAAGATTGAGGAGCGCGGCGTGAGCGATCCCGAAGGAATCTACAAGGTTGCGCAAGCCTATGCGATTTTAGGCAATAAGGCTGCCGCTCTACACATGTTGCGGCATAGTATCGGCGGTGGCTTCTTCTGTTATCCCTACTTTGTTCGCGATCCTCTACTACAAAGCCTGCGCGGCGAACCGGAATTTCAGGAATTAATGCAGCAGGCCTTGCGCCGTCACGAACAGTTCAAGGGTACCTTCTTCTAAGGGCAGCCCGATTAAGTCTGAGCCTTGAAAGGGTACGGCTTCGGCCGTGCCCGCAAGCTCAGCCTGAGGGCTTTAAACTAGCCCATGAGAGCGAACAGCAGCTTGTTCAAAGTTTACCTACGGAAGCCCGTGGTTCAATTGGGTTGCGCGTTGGTCCTGCTGAGGCCGCACACTGGCGAATTCATAGCGCCGAAGAATGAAGCCGGGGCCGCGCCACGAGTACGGCGGAAATTCGTCGATGATGGACGTCTCCTTGGTGCAAGCTGCGATGGCGGGTCGGACCCATCGTCGATGAATTGGTGCATCGTCGCCCCACATCTGCGCTGGTCGCATGCAGCCGCAGCCGCTGTTACCATTAGCAATCCGACTATTACGCAGCCAGACATTGTCGCCGGCGGTAGTTCCGTCTCGTGACTCCAAACCCGCACCCCGCGTTTCTTCAGGTCAGCCGCAAGCGCTTAGGCCACTGACCTGAACTCATCTTGAGATTGCTGACCAAGCCAGCCGTTCCGCTATTCCACCATCGCAGCGGCCTTCTCTTCGGCTTCGGCGACGGCGCGAATGGAGACGTGCTCGTGGCGGGCGATCGCCAGGCCGGTCGGAATCACGGACATGAAGGTCACAGCCCAGAGCATCATGCCGCAGCTCACGGCCAGTTCGTGCTCCACATGGAAGCCGGCGCTCAGCATGCCGATGGTGGCCAGTTGCGAGCCGCCGCCGACCGCAGGCAACTGCAGCATCGAGCCGACCATGCTCGATCCCATCAGCACGACCTCGCGCGCCATGGTCATGGCGCGTAGCTCAGGATATGCATGGGTGATGGCGTAATAGGCGAACATGATCAGCACCCACATCAGTACCGAAACTGCGATGAGTTGCAGTGCCGAAGCGAGGTCCTGGATGGTTTCCAGTCCATGGCTGAAGGAGAGCACTTTTTCGCGCAGATGGTGCGCGAGTTTGGGCGCGAAGCCGACGACGCGGCCATGCAGAAAGTCTGCTACACGCTCGCCCGAGCGGCGGACGATCACGCAGAAAACGATTAGCGCGACGACCAGCCCGATTAAGGCGAATGCCGCCTCGCGCAGTTGGTGGTAGAACGCCAGCCCGCGAAGCTCGGGCGAGAGAAAGCTCACCGCCAGCATGACGCCAAAGGCGCCCATGTCGAAGATGCGCTCCACGCCCCAGACCGCCATCTGTGAGGTGAAGGTCAGCCGCTCTTTTTTGGCGATAATGTAGGGTCGGATCATTTCACCGGCACGGCCCAGCATTGCAAGTGCCGCGAATCCGACAAACTGCGGCGCCAGCAGGCGCATGGTCGTTGTCTCGCGCACCGGCTTGAGGAAGATTCGCCAGCGCACCGCGCGCAGCGCATAGGCAATGTAGGTGAAGGCGAAACCGTAGAAGATGTACAGCCAGTTCACGTCCTCGGTGCTCTTCAGGAACAGCTTCCAGTCGAAGGTTTTCCAGGCGCGTACCTGTAGGTAAACGAGCAGGCAAAGCACCGCCAGAACGATACCGAAGATCAGTAGGCGTTTTCTGTTCATCAAGTACGGTAGTCGACTCGCCCGCGAGGTCTAAGGGTCAAGGTAAATGAGCGGGAGGATCGGGTCAAACGCAACAAAAAGCCCCTCCGACGAACAGGGGCGAATTGCGCGTCGGAGGGGATAGTCGTTGTTACACGACCATTCTCAGGGTTGTTATCCCACCAAACCCGCCGGCTCCGCCGAAGTTCCGCGCACAAAAAATGAGACCCCGGAAATGGACAAGCCCCGATCGGAGATGCCAGCCGTAAAGTACCGCATCGCCGTTTTCCGTTTACCGGAACCCGGCCCAAACCAGTCGGCTACAGGGTGGAACCAGCATTGGTACGGCCACTTTTCTGCCCAGGTGTGGTAAGTAAGAGGTGGAGAGATTGTCGTCGCGCCCACCGGCGGCCGCGCCCGCCACAACTCAGGGGGTAATGCGGGCATCATTTCTTGCTAGTCAATGGGTTCTGCTGAGGGCAGCTCTTTCTGGTTGAATTCGGAGTGGCAACTTTCTACTATGAGAATGGTTCCGATGGCGCGAGGAGAACGTCGGAAGCAAGCGGAGGAGCGTAGTCTCTCCGGCAAACAGGATTTTCGAGTCCAGAAATTACAGGGATTTTTCATGCGCACATGCTTCCCCGTCGCGGCGATCGTGTTGTCTGTCATATTGGTATCGGTCAACGGGTCCGCCGCCACCATCACCACCCACCCTGCAACTTCCACGCACAAGCGCAAGTCGCACCACATCACCGAATCCGCATCGGCGCAGAAGACGATGAGGCGCATGCGGCACAGCAGTGCGACCGTGGCACGGCGCAACCGCTCCACGCATGTAGTCTCCACCAGGCACTATTACTACGAGCGTTTCCACGCCAGCTCTTTCGCTGAAGATCAAACTCTGGGCGACGTCACGGCGGGTGAGGATCCGGTGGTGCGCGCGGCGGCGGTTGAGGCGCTCGGCAATATGAACGGGACGATTGTCGCGATCGATCCGGACAGCGGACGCATCCTGGCGATGGTAAACCAGAAGCTTGCGCTTTCCGCCGGAGCGCAGCCCTGCTCGACGATCAAGGTGGCAGTCGCACTCGCGGCCCTCAGCGAAAACATCATCACCAAAGATACGCTGGTGCCACTCACCAAGTACTGGAAAGTAGACCTGACCACCGCCCTGGCGAAGTCGAATAACGCCTACTTCGAGGCCGTGGGACGCAAGCTAGGATTCGAGAAGGTGAGTTATTACGCGCATCAGTTCGGGCTGGGCGAGTTGGCCGGCTGGAACATCCCCGACGAACACCTCGGCGTGTTCCCTGCGACGGAACTCGATCCGCGGCTCGGTGGAGTGGGTAAGATGTGTTCCTTCGGGGAGAGCATCTCGCTGACGCCGCTGCAACTGGCGGCGCTGATGGGCGCAATCGCGAACGGGGGGACGCTGTACTACTTGCAACATCCGACCACGCCGGAGGAAGTGGCGAACTTTACTCCGAAGATCAAGCGCAGGCTGGACATCGGGCCGCTCGTTCCTGAGATTTCCGACGGCATGTCAGGCGCAGTGGAGTACGGCACGGCGCGCCTGCTGCGGACCAACTTCATCGAGGAACCGATTCTCGGTAAGACGGGCACCTGTTCCAAAGACGGGACGCGCTTGGGCTGGTTTGGCTCTTTTGCCAACACGCAATACGGCCGGATTGTCACGGTGATCTTCCTCGAGGGGGGCCGTCCGACGTTCGGTCCTAAAGCAGCCGAACTGGCGGGCATTCTGTACCGCAACCTTTACGATCACGACTTCTTCGCGGTAAAGGCGCCGGCGACATCAGCCCAGGGCACGGCGACGCTTCCGGTGGGCGTCCAGCAATAGCACCTGTCGTCCTGCGGACCGCGGACGCTCCTTCCGCGATCGTGCAATCGGCATAGGGGGGACGGTCACCCTTCCGCCCCTGCCACACCACCGTACAGGCGGGTCCGCATACGGCGGTTCGGTTGGTTGAGTTAGGTTCCGGACAGGCGTGGTAGCCCGAGGGAGTCGAAGTAGGCGACCGGAAACGCCGCACTCAAGACGGGGCTGTTGGCCAGCCTCCACGAGGCACGTCGCTGCCGTTGTTTCCAGGTCACAGATCGCAGCCTTCGCCCGATCCACTGATCCCGACCGTGCAGCACCGAGGGCGTCTGGCAGAATCCGAAGTAGCTCTTCCAGCCACGCAAGTAGCTGCCGAGCTCGTTCACCATCTGCTGTACGCTGATACCCCGCGTCCGGCGCGTCAGCTCCCGTATCTTCCGCTTGCAGCGCAGCAGGGCTTTGGGCGCAAGGCGCCGTTTCACCTCGGCTCCGCCGCTGAGGCTGAAGCCCAGAAACTTTCGCTGCTGCACTCGCGCCACCGCGCTCTTGGACTCGTTCACCTTGAGTTGGAGCCGTCGCCGCAGGAAACTCGTCACGCTCTGCATGACTCGTTTCCCTGCCCGCTCGCTGGCCACGTAGATATTGCAATCATCCGCGTAGCGCACGAAACGATGCCGACGTCGCTCCAACTCCCGGTCGAGTTCATCGAGCACCAGGTTCGAGAGCAGCGGTGAGAGTGGCCCACCTTGCGGCGTGCCCTCGTCCACCGGACTCACCAGCCCGTTCTCCATCACTCCCGCCTGCAGAAACGCGCGGATGAGTTTCAACATCTGCTTGTCTCTAACTCGGCGAGCGATCGCACTCATCAGCCGGTCGTGGTTCACTCGATCAAAGAACTTCTCCAGATCGAGGTCCACCACCCAGCGGCGGCCGTT
>Ga0335081_10000312_pt1 | contig 90154 bp, 79 predicted proteins | sample Lox_Sample_35_FD_206713 | JGI IMG/M metagenome (GOLD analysis project Ga0335081, IMG submission 206713) | Soil microbial communities from Loxahatchee National Wildlife Refuge, Florida, United States - Lox_Sample_3.5 | ecosystem: Environmental > Terrestrial > Soil > Wetlands | place: USA... | reverse complement strand
CTTCTTCGTGTAGCGCTCGAATCCCGTCATCATCGCCAGTGTCCTCTGCTTGCCGAGAGAGTTCATGCTGGCACGACTTTATCTATACTTCCTGTGGAAAGGGAGCACTTAATCAGAGTCTCCTTAGTGTGAAAAGGGTAGTATCATAACTTCATTCCGATGTTCTTCCGTCGGTATCCGAACCGCTGTTTGGACTACGGCTTTTGTCGGCAACAGTCACTTTCGCCAGGATTGCACCGGTTTCGGTGCTCCGACGCCTGCTTCCTGCGCATGCCCTCACCGTCCTGTTAGTTGAGTATTCAGGAAAAAGAGAGAACATTTACAACGTCCTTTGGGTCGTGGTTTTCGCTTTTGCCACGCTGAACATTCTCGCCTTGGTGGCGCGACGTCTTGAACCGTCCCGCAACCGTATGAATTTCGGGGAAGTCATGGCAATCGCCGTAGTGATCGTCGCAGTGATCCTGTTGGGCTGGGAGATGCTCTACCTGTTTCGGATTCTTCCCATTCAGCTATCTCCGCGTTAGAAGCAGTGCGGTATCATTTCCTCATGGCGAAGCCGGGTCCGGCGTTTGACATAACTTGCCCCTGCTGCAATGCAGTGCTAAAGGTTGACCCCGAAGACAGGGCGGTAATTGCCCACACCGCGGCAGCGAAACCGAAGATGTTCAGCGACATCGAAGAAGCCGCCCGTGCCATGAAGGAGCAGGACAGCCGGCGCGACTCGATTTTCCGCCAGTCGGTCGAGGCCCAGAAACATGCTTCAGATCTGCTCGAAAAGAAATTCCAGGAAGCGGTCAAAAAAGCCAAGGAAGCGCCCGATACCGGCAAGCCTATTCGTGATTTTGATCTGGATTAGAAGGGCACAGGATTCGAAGATTGCCAATAAACCTTCCCCTGTTGCTTGGTCATCGCGGCGCGCGAGCGACAAAGTCAGTTCCCGAAAACTCAATTGAGTCTTTCGATCTCGCTCTTACGCATGGCTGCGATGGCTTCGAGTTTGACGTTCGTCTAACCAGCGACCGCGCCTCGGTGATATCTCACGACCCGAGGCTACGTGGGCTGACTGTTGCCAAGGTAACGCGTGGGGAAATGCCGGAGCTCCCGCTCTTACAGGAGGTATTGAGCCGGTACAGGAGCCGCGCTTTCCTCGACATCGAACTGAAAGTGACCGGATTGGAATCATCGCTGCTGATGGCGCTCGATAATAATCCACCCGAGCGCGGTTATGTGGTGTCGTCTTTCCTGCCGGCGGTGCTCAGCGACGTAAGCGCGCGTAACCCACGAATTCCCTTGGGACTAATCTGTGATCGCAAGGGCGAGTTGGTTCTTTGGCCAGAGATGCCAGTTGAATATGTGATTCCGCACGGATCCTTAGTTACGCGGCAACTTGTAGAGCACATCCGGGACGCGGGCAAGAAACTATTGGTCTGGACGGTAAACGACCCGGCAACTATGCTGCAACTTCGGGATTGGGGAGTAGAGGGAATAATCTCGGACGATACGGAGCTACTAGTCAGGACCATGCGGAGGTCCGCAAGCGGGAATTGAAACGTGACGCGAAGCCCGGCAAAATCTAAGTGTCAGCCGGCTGTTGCAGAAAACCGTCTCGCTCTGCCTCAAAAGCTTCCATTTGCGCGCCCGTTTCGGAGTCATTCCATCCCATTGCGCCTCCAATTCGGATCGCCGCTTCGCGGGTGCAGTCGGAAGACCAGCACGGGCCAAGGGCCACTGGCAGGCGACGCAGGAGCACGTCTCCCAAGGTAACCGCACATTCGTTGGTAAACGAATCTACCGCTTCGGCCACAATGTGCTGACCATGTGAACAAAGGGGTTCGCGCAGCTCAGGGCGTTGTTGAGCACTCTCCGCTATGATCGGCGAACGACGGCCGTGCCATTCGACGATTGCCCTCGCGGCAGATCGGGTGAGGCTTCCAATCCTGGCAATTTCCTGAGCTTCTCGATCCAGCAGAGACTCAAGGTAATCCGGGCCCCCACCCACAATAATTGTGCTGCGGCGGATGGATGACGATAGGCGAGTCTGCGGGATCCCAATCTTCGCCGCGCACTCCCGCGCCAATTGAGCAGCTGTTGTAAGCTTGCCTCCCACAACGGAAATAAGCCCCGCTGCGCCATCTCCCGCATGATCGTAGAACTGATGGCGGCGCGTCGTTTCCGAGGGCCCTTCGTGCGGGGAGGAGGGGAGAGGACGAACGCCTGCAAACGCGTATCGAACGTTCTTCCTGGAAATACCACATGAAGGGAAGAGACGTTGGAATGAATGCAGCAAGTAAGAAATTTCTTCAGAAGATGGTTGCACACGCCCGGGGTCGACGTTGTCCGGTACTTCTGTAGTGCCAACCAGGATTTGGCTGTTCCAGGGAATCACAAAAATGGGGCGCGCATCCACAGCTTCGGTGTACACAGCAGCGTCGGGGGCTCCGGAAAACCTTGGCAGCACGATGTGCGAGCCGCGCACCCCGCCGATCATGCGCCTGCTCATAGCGATGCCGGTTCTTTCGGTGATTCGGTCGGCCCAGGGACCGGTCGCGTTGATGACCCTCTTCGCGCTTACTCGGTCCTCTTTCCCGGTAAGCCGGTCACGCAGCACAGCACCAGTGACATGACCGTGTTGGACTTTGACAGCCAAGAGCTCGGTGTGGTTCCGGGCCATGGCCCCGGAGAGCATCGCTTCCGTCAGCCATTCAGCGACTAAGCGCTCAGGAAATTCGCACTGCGCGTCATCGAAATCAAAAGTAGACCAGCGGCGGCCGGCATCGAGCAGGCGTTCAAGGGTCCGCACGTCATCATTTCCAGAGTTCTGAACTGTCGGTGCCCCAAGGCGGCGATACAGCCACAAACCGAAGCGCACAGCTAAAGCCCGGCGATGGCTGTTCTCATCCAGCGTCAACAGGAAATGCAGCGGACGAACGAGGTGGGGGTAATCTGTAAGCAGACGCTGCCGTTCCCGCAGAGAATCCCTTACCTGAGCAAAATCCCCGTGCTCAAGATAGCGCAAGCCGCCATGAATAATGCGGGTCGAGCGGCTCGTTGTACCCGAAGAGAAGTCATGCTGCTCTACCAGCAGCGTTTTCTGCCCGGCCAGCGCGCACTCGCGTGCGATCGCCACACCGCTGATTCCTCCACCGACGATTAGGATCTGGAAAATCTCACCGTCGAGCGATTTTCGGATGTCAGGCAAGGCACTTTTTCCATCGGGCATTCGTTCCGGTTTATCTTGCGGCAGACCGAAGCCGCAGAAAAGATGACCTAAGTTTAGGAGTGACTGGCGCGAACCTCGGCTATTTCTCACGCGCGACCACGAAATCCGGCGCACACAGCAGCGCTCGTTTGATCTCGCCGTCAGGGAAGTTGCAGATGGAGTTTCTTGCCAGGGTGGCGTACTGCCGGGCCCGCGCATGCGCGGCATCGAGAGAGCCATAGCGGTCAAGAATTTCCAGAATCTGGGGATGCGTGACCCCATCGAAAGAGCGGTTGCGGATGATGGTTTCAATCGCGGCACGCTCTACAGGAGCGCACCGCTCAAGGGCATGGATTACGGCCAGTGTCACCTTCCCTTCGCGCAGGTCGCTGGCGACGGGTTTGCCGAGAATGTCTTCTGAGGCGGTCAGATCGAGCACGTCATCCACGATTTGAAAAGCCATCCCCAAGTCGCGTCCGTATTGGGCAAGGCTATGTTCCTGCTCAGGAGTCGCGCCGCCGAGAATTGCTCCCATGCGCATGCAAACTGAAAACAGACATGCCGTCTTGCGATAGATGAGGTCGATGTGTTCATCCACTGAAATCAGCTTTCCCAGCTTTTCCATCTGCAGCAACTCGCCCTCAACCATCTGCTGGGTCAAATCAATGAGCGTATCAAGAATGCGGAAGTTACGTTCCTGCACGGCAACTTTAAAGGCCTGCATGTAGAGCCAATCCCCGGCAAGCACGCACTTGGAGTTGCCCCATTGCGTGTTGGCTGCCGGACGGCCACGGCGGATTTCGGCTTCGTCAATGATGTCATCGTGAACAAGGGTCGCAGTGTGAATGATCTCAACAACGGCTCCCAGTTTGATGGCGCCACGGCCGCGATAGTTGAAGAGCCTGCAGGAAAGCAGAAGCAGGGCAGGGCGTATACGCTTTCCTCCGCCAGCGCGCAAATACTCGCCAATCTCCGTAATGGCCTCAACGCCCGAGACGGTATCGCGTCCGAACTCCCGCTCGATCGCCGCCAGGTCGTCGCGCAGGAATTCGAAAACCTCTCCGCCGTTAACGGTCGCAGGTGTGCTCAAGCATCTCCTTGCGGATGGTTGATCGCAGCCCTATTCGTAAAGTACTCACCCTGTTCTAGTTCGTCCTGTAGTTCGTGAACTGCATGTCGATGCCGAAATCCTGCTGGCGCAGCAGAGCGATGATCTCCTGTAAAGTATCGCGGTCCTTGCCACTTACGCGCACCAGATCGCCTTGAATTGAAGCTTGCACCTTCTTTTTCGAGTTTTTGATCAGCTTGACGATCTCGCGCGCCTTTTCAATCGGAATCCCCTGCTGCAACGTGATGCGTTGTTTCGCGGTCCCGCCCAAAGATGATTCTAGCGCTCCATATGTCAGCCCCTTCAGTGGCACGCCGCGCTTGACCAGCTTCTGTTGGAAGACATCATTGACGGCCTTCAGCTTGAATTCGTCCAGCGAATGCAGCACGATTGCGTCTTTGCCCTCAAGGTCAATCGTGGACTTCGAGTCCTTCAGGTCAAAGCGGGTATGGACTTCCTTCAAGGTCTGTTGAATGGCATTCGACACCTCTTGCAAGTCAACTTTGCTTACAATGTCAAAGGTGTTTTCGGGCATACACTTCCTGTAACTAGAGATTAGCTTGTTCCAACGAAAGATTCACCTACAAGCTAAACGGAATTGCTCTTTTCGTGAAGTGAAAAGAAGCGGCGGAAGTTTTCGGTAGTTTGGACGCCGATTTCTTCAGTCGTTAGCGAAATCAGTTGTCCGAGCTGCCGCGCAACTTCCTTTACAAACAACGGTTCATTGCGTTTGCCGCGATGGGGAACGGGTGCAAGAAATGGAGAATCCGTCTCGATCAACATTCGATCCAAGGGAACTTGCTTGGCCGCGTCCCGAATCTGCTGCGCCTTGGGAAACGTCACATTTCCCGCAAAAGAAATCATGAACCCGATATCAAGAGCCGGTTTTGCCTGCATCCACGTTCCGGTAAAACAATGGAGAATTCCGCCTAGCCCCGTGGCCGCCCAATGCTGGTTGAGCAAGAGCAGGCAATCATCCCAGGCATTGTCGCTGTCTTGCGAGGGTCGGCAGTGGATCACAACCGGGAGTTTGGCATGTTTCGAGAGTTCCAACTGCTTCAAGAAAACTGCCCGCTGCACTTCACGCGGCGAGTGATCGTAATGATAATCAAGCCCGATTTCTCCCCATGCAATCACCTTCGGCTGTCTTGACAGCACCGCCATCTCACTGAAATCAGCCTCCATTGCCAATTTGGCTTCATGCGGATGGATGCCAATCGTGGCATAGATAAACGGGTATTGCTCCGCCAGCCGAATGCCACAATCAAGCGAACCGGGACCGGTGCCACCACCAATGGCGACGATCGTCTCAATACCAGCCTCACGAGCACGGGCAATCACTTGCTCGCGGTCGCCATTGAACTGCTCCATTTCGAGATGAGCGTGGGAGTCTATGAACACGGTCGTAGGTCGTCCCTTATTGCCTAGGATTGCGTCAAAGTCGGCAATATCCCCCGGACTACTTCAGCCTGGCTCCCACCGCTACGTCTTCAAGGAATCCAGCCAGCACGGGCTTACCGCCTTCCAAAGACGCCGCCACAATCATGCCGTTTGATTCCAAACCGCGCAGCTTTCGCGGCGCCAGATTTGCAACGATAACCACCTTGCGGCCAATGAGGGTCTCCGGAGCGTAAGCCTCCGCGATGCCCGCAACCAATTGCCGAACCTCTGTGCCAATGTCAACTTCCAAGCGCAGTAATTTGTCTGCGCCTTCTACTTTTTCCGCGACCTTCACCAAGCCCACCCGCAGCTCGATCTTCGAGAAATCGTCGATGCTGATCTTGCCGTCAGGCACGAACGGCACCGACTTTGCCGGGATTTCTGGAGAAGGCCGCGTGGGCTTGACATCGGTGGGAGTAGCGGCGATTCGTGTTTTCTCTTCCATCTCTTGCATGCTTTCAATTGCGTTCTTGTCTGCCCGGGGGAACACCGGCTCGATGCTGCTGAGTTTCGTTCCCAAAGGCAGTTGTCCCCATTGCAGATCATTCAAGGGGAATTTACGAAGATCGCCTAGACCTAATTGCGACCAGATCCTTGCGGTCGCATCTGGAATGACTGGATGAGCCAGTGCAGTGACGATGCGGAGAGTCTCAGCGCTGGTATACAGCACAGTCGCCAGCCGCGCACGGTTATCCTCGCCCGGTTTCTCGGCGAGGGACCAGGGCTCGTTTTCCACGATGTACTTGTCCACTGCAGTCACTAGATTCCACGCAATTTCAAGCGCACGCGAGAACTGGTACGTATCGAACAGGGAACTGAAATCCGCAATTGTCTTGCGGGCCGCATCGGCGATGGCGTCATCGGCTGCCTGCCGGTTCGAAGCCGACGGATAAGGCATCTCGGCACGGAAGTAGCGCCCGATCATGGTCAGCGTGCGGCTGGCGAGATTGCCCAACCCATTGGCAAGGTCGGCGTTGTAGCGCTGGACCAAGGCATCGAAGGAAAATGAGCCGTCTTGCCCGAAAACAATTTCGCGCAAGAGAAAATACCGCAGTGCGTCGGCGCCGAGAACGTCGAGGATTGTCTCCGCCCGCACAATGTTGCCGCGCGACTTGGACATCTTACTTTCTTCAAATAGTAACCAGCCGTGCGCCACAATTCCTTCCGGCAAAGGCAACCCGGCAGCCATGAGAAACGCCGGCCAGTACACGCAGTGAAAGCGGACGATTTCTTTGCCGATCATCTGTACATCGGCGGGCCAGAATTTGTCGTACAGGGCGGTGTCGCCTGATCCGTAGCCGAGCGCGGTGATGTAGTTCGATAGAGCATCGAGCCATACATAGATCACGTGCTTGGGATCATCTGGCACGGGGATGCCCCACGAAAAGGTCGAGCGGCTCACTGAAAGATCGCGCAAACCGGAGCGAACAAACGAGATTACCTCATTGCGGCGGGTTTCCGGCCGGATGAACCCGGGTTGGGCTGCGTACAAACCCAACAACCTCTCCTGAAAGGCGGAGAGCTTAAAAAAGTAATTTTCTTCCTGGACAGTTTCCGTGGGCCGCCCGCACTCCGGGCAGGGCGAACCAGGACCGGCAGCATCAACATAAAGTTCGTCAAAAATGCAGTACTGGCCGGTGTAATGGCCCTTATAGATGTAGCCATTGTCGCGAATTCTCCGCCACAGGGCCTGGACGCCGCGCTTATGGAGCTCGGAGGTTGTCCGAATGAAGTCGTCGTAACTTAATCCCATGCGCTCCCACAAGGCGCGGAACTCGGAAGAAACTTCGTCGGTAAGCTGCTGCGGGGTCTTCCTCGCGGCTTGCGCGGCACGCTCGATCTTCTGCCCGTGCTCGTCAGTCCCGGTGAGAAAGAAAACATCTTTGCCCAGCATGCGTTGCCGCCGGGCGATCGCATCGCACGCGATCGTTGTGTACGCATGTCCTATGTGGGGGCGCGCGTTCACGTAATAAATCGGCGTCGTAATGTAGAACTTACTGCTCATTTCTCGAGTTGCATTCGGAAAAATACGCCTGCAACGCCTCCTGCATAACCAGCTTCAGGGGCACATTGTGCTCGGCGGCAATGCGGCGGCAATCTTCATATTCTGGTGCGCAATTGGAGACCTTTCCATCAAGGCTGCCGATCTTTATTCTCACATTGCCCCACCGAGTAGCAACCGTAATCCATTTGCGGGCCAGGACTACGCGTTGTTCCTGGCGTTGACGGATCCCAAGCGTAGTTGTCTCGGCAAAAATAACCTGTTGCAAAGTTGCCGCATCCTGCGGACGGCATAATGCCGTGATCGTCGCCCCTGGACGGTTCTTTTTCATCTGGACCGGAATTCCAAAGGTGTCCAGCGCGCCTTTTTCCAGCAGCCGGTCCATCACGTATCCAAAAACTTGCGGATTCAAATCATCAATGTTGGCCTCAAGCACGGTAATCGTCTCGTGTTGCGCGCCGGCGAGCATGTCCGATGGAATCTCGCCGACCGTTAAGCGCAAAACGTTGGGCTGTCCGCGCAATTCGCGCGTGCCAGCGCCATATCCGGTTTGTTTGATCGTCATTGCCGGAAAGCTGCCAAATCTCTTTGCCAGCCTGTTCACGAGCGCGGCGCCAGTGGGCGTAACCAATTCCGTCTGAATCCCTGATGAATACACGGGAGCCTCGGTCAGTAGCTCAACCGTGGCCGGAGCAGGAACCGGCAAAATTCCATGCGCGCAGTTCACCGTGCCGCCACCAACATTCAATGGAGAGCAGATGATTTCATTCACCGCCAACGCTTCTACACCCACTGCGGCGCAGATGATGTCGACCATCGCATCCACGGCCCCGACTTCATGAAAGTGGACGCTTGCAATATCAGTGTTGTGGATCTTTGCTTCGGCTCGACCCAGCGCTTCAAATACCGCAATCGCAGTTTGCTTCGCGGACTCGCTAATGCTTGCAAGCCGAATCATCTCGCGGATCTCTCCAAGCCCGCGCCCGTGCCGGTGGTGATGATCGTGTTCCCCGAAAGCAGGCGGACGCCCAAAATTGTGTTCAGCCAGTTCAACTACCGTGTGCGTATGCTCGTGAGGGCCGTCGAAATCGTGAGCATGCGGATTGGTATCCGCGCCATGGTCGACAGACGAATTCTGTCGTTCGCGCTGCTGCCAATAAACTTCGCGGGGGAAATCTTTTTCGCCACGGGCGATGACGTCTACTTTGGTGGCTGCCATCCCGCCGCGAGTTACCTTGCTGATCTCGAGTCTGGCTTCAAGGTTGAGCGCCTGTACTGTGTCCTCCAACAGCCGGAGCGGAACACCGGCATCCACCAGCGCGCCCAGAAACATGTCGCCACTAATACCGGAAAAGCAATCGAGATAGGCTACGCGCATAGAGAAGGTTCTTGGTTGTGAAAAGCGACCTGACTAGGCTAGAAACGGTAAGCGAACTGTCAACTTTTCATCTTAGGGAAGACCGTACCTACCGTCAAACCGCGCTTCGCGCTCTGCTACAATCACTGTTTTCTTTCAACGCTTACAGAGACACCCTTGTATCGCTATTTACAACAGCAGCTCGCAACCCGGGTGCTTGACTTTCTGCGACGAACCTACGGCTTGGAACTGCCCAAAATAGTGATTGAGCAGCCCCCAAACGTAAGGCTAGGCGAATATGCACTGCCCGTGGCCTTCGAGTTGGCAAAGCAGCTGCGCAAGACTCCCCGCAAGATCGCTGAAGAAATCGTTGCCGGTGTGGGCGCGATCGAGGGCTTTGAGAAACTCGAGATCGCCGGAGCGGGGTATATCAATGCCCGAGCGGACCGCGCCGCGATGGCCGCCCAGATCCTCAAGGGCCCAAAACCGCCAGCCCAAATTCCCTCGGGCAAAGTCTTGGTCGAGCATACCAGCATCAATCCCAACAAGGCCGCCCATATCGGCCACCTGCGCAACGCGGTCCTGGGCGATACGTTCGTTCGGTTGTTGAAATTTGCGGACAGGGAGGTGGACGTTCAGAACTACATTGACAACACCGGCGTGCAGGTCGCTGACGTCGTCGTTGGATTCCTTCATCTGGAGAAACAATCTCGGGCCGAGATTGAACAACTCGCCGCGAGCCCGCGCTTCGATTACTACTGCTGGGACCTTTATGCCCGAGTTTCGCAGTGGTACCAGAACAAGGAAAATCTTCCGGTTCGTCAGAAAGTGCTGCATGAGATCGAGCAAGGCGACAACGAAACGTCGCGAATTGCTGAACTCATCTCTCGTGCGGTCCTGCGCCGCCATCTTGAAACCATGGAGCGCCTGGACATCGAATACGATTTTTTGCCGCGCGAGAGCGAGATTCTTCACCTGCACTTCTGGAATGCCGCATTCGAAAAACTAAAGGCTGCGGGTGTGCTAACTCTGGAAACAGAAGGGAAGAACAAAGGCTGCTGGGTAATGCGCCGAGCGGGTGTGGCCCGAGCGCCCTCGCCCGCGAATCTTGATGCGGAAGACGTCCTAACGCCAATCGGCTTGAAGCCCGGCGTTGACATTCGCTCCGAGATCTCCGAGGAAGACCAAAAAGTCATCGTCCGTTCCAATGGAACCGTGGGTTACGTTGGCAAGGACATCGCCTACCACATGTGGAAGTTCGGAGTTTTGGGACTCGATTTCGGATACCGCGAATTCTACTGCTATCCCAATGGGCGTGAATGCTGGATTTCGGCTACGAAAGGCCAAGATCGGCATCCTCACTTCGGCGATGTGGCCGAAATCTACAACGTAATTGATGCCCGGCAGGCGGAGGCTCAGAGCACAGTGATCGAAGCCCTGCGTGAGCTTGGCTATGAAGATCAAGCTGAGCATTACACACATTTTTCCTACGAGATGGTAGCGCTAACTCCGCGCTGCGCCGCTGAATTGGGCTATGAGTTATCCGAAGAAGACAAGACCCATCCCTATATTGAGGTCTCCGGACGAAGGGGTTTTGGCGTAAAGGCTGACGATCTTATGGATACCTTGATTACCTCCGCCAGGCAGGAAGTCGATAGCCGCCATCCCGAAATAACAGAGAAGGAACGCGCCGCTATCGCTTCTAGAATCGCAATCGGTGCGCTGCGCTACTTCATGCTCAAGTTCACCAAGTCTTCAATCATCGCGTTTGATTTCAAAGATGCGCTGAGCTTCGAAGGCGAGACTGGTCCCTATGCGCAATACGCTGTGGTGCGCGCCACGAACATCTTCCGTAAAGGCGAACTGCATCCAGACCCATTCACAGCAGAGAGCGTCGATTTCAGCGAGTATCTTCCATCTGGTGGCGCGGACGACATTTGGGAACTCTGGCTGGCTGCTTCGAAGACGTCCTACGTCGTTGACCAATGTGTCGCTACGGCTGAGCCAGCCTACCTGGCGAAACATGTCTTTCAATTAGCGCAGCTATTCAACACCTTTTACCATCGCTTCCCGATCCTGACCGAGGCCGATCAAAACCGCAAGAAATTTCTGCTAGTTACCGTCGCAGTGGTCCGGCGCGAACTGATTCGCGCGTTGGCAATTATGGGTATCAGCGTTCCGCCCGTTATGTAGGCAGGCTCACCCTGCGAAGCCTTTGGCCATTTCCACCAGCGTGCGTACTGCGATGCCTGATGGACCTTTGGCAATCCAGGGCTTGTTTTCCTCCATCCACGCTGTGCCGGCGATATCCAGGTGCAACCACGGCGTGTCCTCGGCAAATTCTTTCAAAAACATCGCCGCGGTGACGGCACCGCCCCAGCGTCCGCCGGTGTTCATGATGTCGGCGATGTTGGAACGAATGCTTTCTTTGTATTCATCATCAAGCGGCATGCGCCAGAACTTCTCTCCCGATTTCACCAGTGCCCGTTGAAAGCGCTCATACATTTTGTCATCGTTGGCGAAGACTCCAGCGTTGACATAGCCGAGAGCTACAACAACCGCTCCAGTCAGCGTGGCAGCGTCAATCAAGTGAGTACAGCCCAACTGCCGCGCGTAGCTCAATCCGTCCGCCAGCACCAGCCGCCCTTCGGCATCAGTATTTATGATTTCGATGGATTTCCCCGACATGGCGATTTGTATGTCCCCAGGTTTTTGTGCCTTGCCGGAGGGCATATTCTCGGTGGCGCAGATAATCGCCGTAACTTTGACATTGGGTTTGAGCAGCGCAATGGCGCGCATAGCGCCGATCATGGCCGCGCCTCCCGCCATGTCATATTTCATCTTTTCCATGCCGTCAGCGGGCTTGATCGAGATGCCGCCGGTGTCGAAGGTTATGCCTTTGCCCACCAAGCCGAGTACAGGACCCGCAGCGGCGGCGGCAGACTCGTAACGCAACACGATTAATGACGGAGGCTCGTCCGAACCCTGTGCAACTCCCCAGAAAGCACCCATTTTCAGCTCTTTGATCTTCTCCGCTCCGTAAACTTCGCATTTCAAGCCAACTTCCTGGGACATTTTGCGGGCGCGGTCTGCCATGAGAGTTGGAGTCATACGGTTGCTCGGCTCATTGACCAGATCACGGGTAAAGTTCTGGGACTCAGCAACAATTTGGGCTTCATTCAGGGCATGCCGAAGGCGGGGATCATTTTCACTCGCCACTACAGTCAGCGAGTCCATTCCTTGATCCTTGCGGTCACTCTTGTAGGTGTCGGGATCAAAGTCGGCAACGATAGCACCCTCAACAACGGATTTCACTGCCGGTTCCGCGCTGAGGTTCTCGGGCACGAGGAACGCGAGTTCGCGGATGCCTCTTGGTTTCAGGAAGCGCACCGCCGTGCCTGCCAGCTTGCGTAATTCAGACAACGTGAAAGCCTTGGCCTTGCCTCCACCGAGCAGCAGGAGACGTCGTGCCCTGAGTCGGGCGGGATGATGAATCAAGGCGGCTTCGAACAACCGTGCGGAGATCTCGCCGGTCGCAATCAGCTCTTCGGCTGCGGCGTGCACATTTGCGTCCCCGACGGTAGCGGAAACCTGCGCTTTATCCTTAGGCGCATTATCGAGCACAACAACCGCCAAACACTCCGTTTCAACCTCTGCAGGCGAAGAAAATGCAAGATTAGTTTTCATAGGGATCTGACTCCAGTATCATCGGGGACCTCCAATTTAGGCAAGATACGCGCGCGGTTCTTGTCTCGCGCTGAGCGCGAGACGCCGCGCGGCTCGCCCAGAGTCCCTCGACTTCGCTCTGGACAGGCTCTTCGCAGCGCAAAAGAGGCTTGCTCAGGGTGACAACTGAACGGCGCCACTACCCAAGATGCCGCCGAATCAGTGGCCTCTGCGCCCTCGTGCGACGGCTTCCCTAGCTTCCTTGTCAGCGGTGCGGCGCCGTTCGGTCTCGCGTTTGTCCCAGAGCTGCTTGCCCTTGGCCAGCGCGATCTCAACCTTGACCTTGCCGTTTTTGAAGTACATCCGCGTCGGGATTAGGGTGAGCCCACGTTGCATGGTCTTTCCCACTAACTTGCGTATTTCTTCCTTGTGCATCAGGAGCTTGCGCGTACGCAGGGGAGCATGATTGAAGATGTTGCCGTGCTCGTACGGTCCAATATGGCAATTTAGGAGCCAAAGCTCGCCATCCTTGATCAAGCCATATGAATCCTTCAGGTTGGCGCGGCCGGCACGCACCGATTTCACTTCGGTTCCAGTTAGAACCACCCCAGCCTCAAATTTTTCCAGCAAGAAATAGTTATGGGCAGCGATCCTGTTAACGGAGGCGTCGCGTTGACCTGCGGCCGTGGGATCGCGCCGCGGGTTCCTTTCCGGGTTGGGTCGAACTTGCTGAGTCATCTGGCGAGGCAAGCAGGCAATAGATTATCAGGGAAGGTCAGAGCTGATCAGACGTCGAGACGTCGGGTTACCCTGCTTCGAATGCAAAGGCCCATCCCTTTAGGGATTAGTACCAAAGAGTGCAACTGCAACCAGAACAGTAACTTCGGCAGTCCCGGGGCAATGTTATAATCACGCAGCTGCGGTGGTATTCGCTCGGAAAGTGGAATCCCATGGGGTCCTAGCCCCCTTCGGGAATTGTGCCTTGTGAGGAATCTGATGAAAAGTCTTTTGCGGCCAGCGGCGATAATTTTGTTGATCGCAGGCGTAACTTTGTGCGCTGCCGCCGATAAGGCTAAGGCCCTGTATAAAAAGGGCAAAGACGCCGAGGCCCACGAAAACTATGAGCAGGCGTATGACTATTACAAACAAGCCTTCGACCTGAAACCCACGGATTTGTCTTACCGGTCGTCCTTTGAGCGGCTACGATTTCTTGCCGGGGCGGCCCACGTGCACCGCGGACAGCTCTTGCGGTCTGCCGGCAAGCTGGAAGAAGCCTTAGACGAGTTTCAGCGTGCAAGCGAAATTGATGCCTCGAGTGCGGTCGCCCAACAGGAATTGAAACGCACTCGGGAAGTGATCGAACAGGCGAAGGCAAAACCCCAGGCTGTTGCGCCTCCAGTAGGTCCCCTGCAGAAACGCCTGGATGAGGCCGCTGGCCCTGTTGATTTGGCGCCGATTTCGAACACCCCGATTACCCTCAAGCTCACGGAAGACAGCAAGGTGATTTACGAAACCGTGGGTAAGCTGGCAGGGGTTAATGTCTTATTCGATCCGGATTACACGTCACGCCGGATCAAGATTGAATTGAACGGAGTTACGCTGCAAGAAGCCCTGGAAATTATTGCTCTGGAGTCAAAGACTTTTTGGCGGCCAGTGACGCCTAATACGATTTTCGTCGCCGCTGACAATCCAGCGAAACGGAAAGACCTGGAGCAGAGCGTAATCAAGACGTTCTATATGGCCAATTTGGGCCAGCCCACCGAATTGCAGGATGTCGTCAATGCGCTACGCCAGATTCTTGAGATATCACGCATCCAGCCGCTGCCCTCGCAGGCGGCAATCGTGGTGCGCGGAACTCCGGATCAGGTGGCTTTGGCGCAGAAGCTGGTTTCCGACCTGGACAAGTCCAAGGCTGAAGTCATTGTGGACGTCGCCATCATGCAGATCAACAAGGACAAGTCCAAAACCTACGGAATTACCCCTCCAACAAGCGCAACCGTAGGTTTGCAAAATAACATCAATACAACCACTACCAGCAGTATTGGTACTACGACTACGCCTACCACAGGTTTGACCAACACGACCGGGGGCTCGCCCAACCAAATTAATTTAAACGCGTTGGGCAATCTGAACGCGACCGACTTCATAGCCACCATTAGCCCGATGACGGCGACGGCGCTCTTTTCTGATAGCAGCACCAAGCTGATTCAAAAGCCCCAGATCCGAGCGATTGACGGTCAGAAGGCTTCCTTAAAGATCGGTGAGCGCGTGCCGGTAGCGACGGGATCATTCCAGCCCGGTATTGGCGGCGTTGGCATCAATCCCCTGGTTAACACCCAGTTCCAGTACCTCGATGTGGGCGTAAATATCGACATTACCCCGAAGATCCACCCCGACAACTCGGTAACTCTTAAGATTTCCATGGACGTTTCTTCGGTAACCGGCACGTCAAGCATCGGTGGAATTGATCAGCCGATCATCGGCCAGAAGAAGATTGAACACGAAGTGCGGTTGCAGGAAGGCGAGGCTAACCTGTTGGGCGGCATGCTTGAAGACCAGCAGACTCGGGCAATCAGCGGGATTCCGGGGCTAGGCCAGATACCGATATTAAAGTACCTCTTCAGCCAGACCACTACCGACCACAGCGAAACAGAAACGGTGTTCGTCCTGATTCCGCACATTGTGAGGGAGCACGTTCTGGATGAGTTTAACGAAAGGGCGCTGGCTGTTGGCACGGGGAGCGCCATCGAGTTGCGGCGCGAGACGCATCCTTCTCCGGGACAGCAAGGCGGAGGCGAAACGTCGCCGTCGCAGCCCGCGGCTGCGAAGCAGGTGCCACCTGCATTGATGAATGCCTCTGCTGTTTCAACAGTCACGCCGGCACAAGGGTTAGCCAGCTTCGCCTTCGATCCCCAACAGATCAGTCAGGCTACAGGTTCTACTTTTGCTGTCAACGTCGTTCTCAGCGGCGCGCAGAACGCGCATTCGGTACCTCTGCAAGTCAGCTATGACCCGAAACATTTGCAGGTGATCAACGTGTCAAACGGCAGTTTTCTATCTCAGGACGGCCAGGCGGTTGCGCTTGTGCACCGCGACGACGATGCGACTGGAACACTGCAAATTACAGCGACCCGGCCCCCGGGCGCGACGGGAGTTTCGGGACAAGGGACGGTCGTCACTTTGACATTCCTGGCAAAAACGGCGGGCCAGTCCACGCTTACCATTGCGAAGGGTGGGGCGCGCGATCCCGGCATGCAGGCGCTCCCGGTAGCGGGTACGGCGGCTACGGTAACAATCCGGTAAGGTCGGGAAGCGCGGCCGTTGCCTGCCGCCCAAACAGACTCTGCCGAAAATGGGTGTGAGTGAAGGAAATCTAACCCTCCCCAACGATTGCCGCGGTTGAGCTCAGGATTGATCCGGGCGATATCCGATATGAAGACCCCCATGTTTCAGAAAGGGCTCCGAAAAAGACACGGCTCACGCAATCAGCGTGGTTTCACGCTGATTGAATTGATCGTTGCGACTGCGATTTTGGTGATTCTGACCGGGCTAGCGGTTCCTCTTGCACGCATCACGATCAAGCGGGAGAAAGAACACGAATTGCGGCGGGATCTGTGGGAGATGCGCGATGCTATCGACCGCTATAAAGACGCCGCCGACCGTAACGCATTTCAGACCAAAGTGGGAACCGAAGGTTACCCTCCCGACTTGGATACGCTGGTCAAGGGAGTGGATGTGCAAGGCAAGAAACTGAAGTTTCTGCGCAGAATTCCGGTGGATCCGATGACTAATTCCACCGAGTGGGGCATGCGTTCGATGCAGGATGATCCCGACAGCGACTCCTGGGGCGGCCAAAATGTTTTCGATGTGTTTACCAAGTCTGATGGGACGGCCCTCGACGGAACCAAGTACAAGAGTTGGTAATGACACAGTCTAGGAAAAGTCGTGGCTTTACTCTGATTGAGCTGATGATTGTCATCAGTTTGATCCTGATCCTGGTGTCGGTCGCTTTGCCTGCCTACAACCAGTCCATTCTTCGGGCGAAAGAGTCGGTCCTGAAGCAGAACCTGTTCACGCTGCGTTCGGTAATTTCCCAATATACGCTGGACAAACAGATAGCCCCGCAATCTCTCGAAGACTTGGTCTCTGCCGGATACTTGAAGCAGCTTCCCACTGACCCGATGACTGGGCGGAATGATTCCTGGGCCGTTGATGAAGAAGAAGCAGTGATGTCTATCGACCAGCAGGAGACGGGCATCTACGATGTGCACAGCGGATCAAGCGCGGTCGGCAGCGACGGCACCGCGTACAACACCTGGTAAAGCAACCCGGGTTACTTCCGCCCTACCCTCCAAGCTTTTCAAAGAACAAACAGATAGATTCAATCCCCCGGTAGAAATTCGGGATATGAAATTTCTCGTTGGGCGCATGCAGGTTGTCATCCGGCAAGCCAAAGCCCATCATCACCGATGGAATTTTCAGAACATCTTGAAAATCGGTAACGATTGGAATTGATCCGCCGGAGCGAATGAAGACCGTGTCTTTCTTAAAGATTTCGTGCATGGCCTCAGTTGAAGCCTTCACAAATTTATTGTCAGTTCCGACCACGCATGCCGGCCCTTTGCTCCACACTTTCACCGTGGTCTCAATCCCTTTAGGCGTGAGTTTCTTCACATAATGCTTGTAGCGCTTGAGGATGTCGTCCGGGTCTTGGTTGGGCACCAGTCGCATTGAAACCTTCGCCGCGGCCCGGGCAGGAATCACGGTCTTTGCACCCGGTGCCGTGAATCCCCCGGGCATGCCGTGAACTTCAAGCGTTGGGCGCGCCCAGGTGCGGTAGAGCACTGAGTATCCGGGCTCTCCGATCAGCACTTTCGAGCCCACTTCCGTCTTGCGGTAATGCTCCTCGTTGAATGGTAGCTTCTTCCAGGCCTTTAATTCATCTTTGCTGGGAGCTTTGACTTTCGAGTAAAACCCGGGGATCAGAATCCTGCCCTTGGCATCCTTCAGCTTGCTGATGATCTCAATCAACGCGAAGAACGGATTCGGCGCAGCGCCACCATACATGCCGGAGTGTAAATCGGTCTTGGCTCCGACTGCCTCAATCTCGGTATAAACAAGACCGCGCAAACCGACGCACAACGTCGGAAGATCGGGTGCGAAAAGCTCCGTGTCACAAACCAGCGCGAAATCGGCTTTGAGCCTGGACTTTTCTTTCCGGATGTATTCAGCGATCGATTCTCCGCCAACCTCCTCTTCACCTTCAAAGATGATCTTTACGTTGAGCGGGAGCTTGCCGTCGTGGCCAGTCATCAGCGCTTCGAGAGCTTTGATCTCCATCCATAGCTGGCCTTTGTCGTCCACGGCTCCGCGGGCATAAATGTTGTTGTTGCGCTCGGTCGGCTCGAAAGGAGGAGAAACCCACTCATCCAGCGGATCGGGGGGCTGCACATCGTAGTGCGCATAACACAACACGGTCGGCTTGCCCTGGGCGTGCAGCCAGTCGGCATAGATCAGCGGATGCCCTTTAGTGGGTATGATCTCGACATTCTCCATTCCGATGCGGCGCAATTCGTTGGCAACGTAATCGGCTGCCTGCTGTACATCAGATTTGTGTTCGGGCGCAGTGCTGACGCTGGGAATGCGGAGCAGGTCTTTCAGTTCATTGAGAAAGCGTTGCTGATTTTCACGGGCATAAGCCACTGCTGGAGAGGCCATATCGGGATCCTTTCTCGCGGACGAGTTCGATTGCGAACCGGAAATGAAAACAAATCAGTATAACGTAGCAGCGAAAAAGAAAGTATGAGCAAGGTCACCAGAGCTCGGTTGCGGATCCATCAGTACTGGTGAGGAAGTAAGACTACGCGTATGCCATCCGTACGCGCCTTCCAACGTTTGCAACGAGCAGCAGCACCGCTGTAAAGAGCAGATATGTCCCTGTAGCACGCGAAGCCGCGGTCGTGCCCATGAAATCCCATCCCGGCGTCTGGTGGAGAGGACCAAAATACCACCAAACTGGATACATCGCCTCGAAGGGCTTACCGCTTCCGAAGCAAACTCCTTGTGCGAGGGCCAGCGTGGGGATGAACAGCGCTCCGACTAACCATGCGGCAAGTCCGGGCCAGTTCGCACTGAAGCCAAGTCGGCTTCCGACGCCCCCTCCGGTAAGAATTGCCGCTAGCACTCCGGCGAGCCAAACTGCGGGCAACTGACGTTGGGCGCTGCGATAAGACGAGAAAATCAGCGAAGCGGTTTCATTACGCGACTCCCTTGCGCCCATGTGCGACCACATTAATACCGGCCAAATCCACGCTGCGACCAACCAGCCCTCATAAGTTTCGCGTGGAGACACCAGTTGGCCGATCAACATTCCGCCGGCTGCGGCATACCACCACCAGCGCTTGCCTTTGAGCATGAGACGAAGTTCGGAAACGAGCAGTTGGCCGAAGCGGCCTTTTCTGAGGGCATTCCCAATTGGGGTCAGGCGGGTGTGTTGTGCTGCCGCACGGGTGAGTTCCGTCCGATCTATAAATTCATCTTGCACCGGTTCAGGCCTGCCCTTTTTTATCTGCCACTCACGGGCAGGGTCAAAGCGATGAAAAAACACAGAGGCCAGCATCGCAATCCCCGCTGCAACCAGTATCCATAGCGCGCGATCTCCTATGAGAGAAACAGTCCACTCCACGCCTCCCCAATAAAATGTGTGGATAGCACGCTGGCCGCCAATGGTAAGGCTGAAAGTGTTTTGGTTGGAAGGATCAATCTTCAGCAAAGCCGCCCGCATGCTCCGAAACAATACTTGCAAGCCGGTTGGCTCGAAAGTGCCAGAGTTGACGCTGACGGCCAGGCCTGCCGTCCACGCAAAAAAATAAAAGACGTTACCGACGCCGCCGCGGAGCAGCGGCAACATCTCAAAGAGCAAGGCCAATGCGGCTGTGAGCGCCATTGCCGGTAGTGTGATGAGCAGAAAGGGAGACCACAATTTCCACAACGAAATATCCGGCGCTTCGGTCTGAAGCAACTGAATGACGATCGCCGCCGCCATCAAAATCGCGACCATTGCGCTAAGCACGGCGAAATTGCTCACTGTCTTCGCAACCGCATAAAAAGTCTTGCGCATGGGGGTTGCGGCGAGAATCTGGCCCACCCGCGTGTCAGAGTCGCGCTGCACCGCATCCTTTACGATGTAGAAGCCGGACAGGGAAAGAAAGGTCGAAGCACAAATGGCTGTCAAGGCCCCGATCCAGGCCGAGTTGTACACCCCGCGGTAGCCGTTGCCGATGACAATCCAGACTTTCTCTGTCGCAATACCATACGCGAGATAGAGTGCCGCAGCGAGCGTCAACAGAAAACCCAACCGCCGAGTTCGCTGAAAAAAATCAGCGCGGACCATTTGATAGAGCACCCGTACCGGCCTCATGCAGCGGCCCCGGCGCGATGTTGTGAAAGGCAATAGAGGTAAGCATCTTCGAGAACGGGCAGTACCGGTCTCGCCGTTGAAGACGGTGCATCACCCAGCACGCGGGCGTGAACCCCATCGCTCCTCCTGACCGTACTGCTGATTAGGAAACGCTGCTTTGCCGCGGTCAACTGGCTGCTGGGCAGCACCCATTCCCAGACTTTTCCCTCAACGCGGCCCAGCAATTCTTCGGGAAACGCGTGGGCCACAAGAGTGCCGCGTGATATGAGAGCAACATCCGTTGCGGTAGCCTCGATATCGGAAACGATATGAGTAGAAAGAATCACAATTCGTTCGCCGGCGAGATCAGACAGCAAATTGCGAAACCGGACTCGTTCTTCGGGATCGAGACCGGCTGTAGGTTCGTCCACAATGAGCAGTTGCGGGTCGTTTAATAATGCCTGCGCGATACCCACCCGCTGCTTCATTCCGCCGGAATATTGGCCCAACGGACGTTTGCGGACATCGCTCAAGTTTACGAGATCAAGCAGTTCGTCGATGCGCCGCCGGGCTGTCTTCCGGTCTAAATCCTTCACGGCCCCGAGATATTCCAGGAACTCAACCACGTTCAGATTAGGGTAGACACCGAAATCCTGCGGCAAATAGCCAAGCACATTGCGAACGGCGTCGGGTTCTGTAGAGATGTCAATTCCATTCCATCTCACGATACCGCGTGTTGCGCGTGTGATCGTGGCCAGGATGCTCATCAAGGTTGTCTTACCGGCGCCGTTAGGCCCCAACAGTCCGAGCACTCCACGGCCCACTTCAAGGCTGAACCCCTGTAGCGCCCAGACGCTGTCGCGATAACGCTTGCCAACGTTTTCAATAACAAGCTGCAATGAATCCTCCATCAAAAGGCTACTGAATGGAACGCGAGTCTGCGGCCGAAAGTTCCCCTGAAAGAAGAGCAGGCTCTAATCGATATCACTGAACCGCATCGAAGTAAAAGCCGAGATATCGTGCTCAGGCTGAAAACCGCCCAGCACCTCTGCCATCACATGTGCGGTAACCGGTGCCAGCAAAATGCCGTCCCGGAAATGTCCTGTCGCCACGAAGTACCCAGGTGTTCTCGCCTGCCCGAGGATCGGGAGATCATCCGGTGTCCCCGGTCTCAAACCAGCCCACGCCTCATGCACGCGCGCTTTCGTTAACCCTGGAACCAGGCGAATTGCCGCTGCGTGCAAGCGCTGGATGGTTTCGCGGTCCGTCCGTTTGTCGAATCCGACATCCTCGACCGTGGCGCCGATGAGGATACGCCCATCGCTACGAGGAATCAGATAGACCTCCGGAGCACGAATAACATGACGCAGGATGGGAGCACCCACCACGTTCAGCATCTGGCCCTTCCGTGGCCGGACCGGAAAATGATGCGGGGAAAGTTGCCCAGCCCAGGCACCGGCACAGTTCACTAGTGCTGGCGCGGTGTAGGTGGCCTTGTCGGTGCGAACCCCAGCGACCCTTCCGTTCGAAATGACCACCTCTACTGCCGGGCTGCCGGAAGCGATATCCACTTTTCGGTGTTTCGCCGCTTTCAGGGCAGAGGCGGTGAGTGCCCTTGGGTCCACGCTGCGCTCTTTAAGAAACACCATTCGCAATGCGGTTGGAAGTAGCATCGGCTCGAGTTTCGCCAGGTCTGGATCGGTGACTATTTCACCGTCGGATGCACGGTCAAGTTCTTCAGGGGCGGCGGCCAGCCGCAAGGTGCCATGTTCACGAAGGTCGACATTCATGCCCGATTCGTCCTCAAGTTCATGCACAAATTCCGGATACATGCGGGCACTTATCTTTGCCAAAGAGCGCAGCGCGACGGGAGTCTCCAGCGGGCTATCCACGAGCATACCTCCCGCAGCGTGTGATGCTTCCCGGCCCGGTTCACCCCGCTCCACAACCAGGACTTCAGCGCCACTTTTGCGGAGCTCGATAGCGAGCGACAGACCGATAATCCCGCCACCGATAACTATAACGTCCCAGGTTTTCACCATCGCATTGTAGAGGAACAGCGCATTCAACCGAAGGAAGTGGCAGTTGTGGAGGGCGAATAGCAGCCGGAGAAGATGATTAAGGGCGAAAAAACCGGATCTCGCCAACTGCGCACGATGCAGTTGGCAAGATCCCAAGGAGGGAAATCAGGCTATTGAACAGTAACTGTAACTGTCATCGTATGAATCGTGCTTCCGCTGGTTGCGATGAGCGTGATGGGATAGGACCCCGCAGGCGTAGACTTGCTTGTATTCACGGTAAATGTGGCAGAGCTCGAGCCGCTCATAGTGCCCGGGCTCCAGTTGCCACTCATTCCCGCGATACCCTGCAAGCCATCCGATGCCAGGGTCACGGTACTCCCAAAATTCAACGGCACGAGATAAGCAGTGAAGGTCGCGGCCTGGCCCGGCGACACGGTCTGATATCCATCAAACGCGTTCATGATGAACCAGTAGTCCGGCTTGTCAACAGCGGGGTTGCACTTTTCGTTGGTCGGCTGTTTCCAGCTCGAGTGTTTGTCCTGGTCTGTGTCAGTTTGCCAACCCGAAAACGTGGTAGCCGTCCATTGGACGGGCGTAGGCACCAAAAACGCTTTGGTGGTGCTGCCCTCCCACCAGGTGTTGTAGTCCGAGGCCAGAGTGCGCTGAAAAGAAGTCCAGTCGGATCCGTCGAGTTCGCCGTCGCTAAACAAGTATTCTCCCGAGCCTATGTCAAAAATGTCGTTCTCCAATGTCATGTTTTGCGTGACCAGATTGTATGTCTGGCCAGTCTGCCAATTGGTTATCTCCGCTCCTCCGGCTATTCCAGTGACCACCAGACCATTTTCGTTATTAAGCAAGGTGTCTCCGGTCAGGGTGATCCGTTCAGAATTTCGGGCTTCGAATCCCTGGTTATTCGGGCCAGTGTAGGGGGTTCCGCTGCAAAAAAGGCTATTGGAAACCGTTATCGGTCCCTGGCTCAGTTCAACGAACCCTGCACTGACAAGGTTCTCGCTGGAGGTTATGGAAGTAACCGTATCGTCCTCATTGTCCGTATCCCAGTGAAAACCGAAGGTCTGATTGTAGGTGCTGGTGACATCGGTGACAGTTTGGTTGTGTGCGCCGCCGAAATGTGTACCGGCTGCGCCCCATCCATAGTAGACCCCCTGCGCTCCGCGCCAGCCGTTGAATGAAGTTTGATCATCCTGCCATAGAGCGTTCAGCGTATGGTAATCCTCAAGGCCGCTCACGCCGTTATGGTTGCCAATGCTGTTCTGAATTGTGGTGTACTGGGTCCCGATCAATTCCAGGCCGACGGCGTTGTTCCAATAGAAGAAGTTAGTATCAATCAGAACGTTGGTCACCACGTTGTCAGTCTGCACGTCAACTGCTCCACTCCCGCGGCAAGTGCTGGCATACTGGAAGGTCAAGCCCCGCAACACCAGGTTCGACATTTTCTGAATCGTGAACAAAGCCGGTCGTGTCGAAACCTCGACAGTTGCGGTGTTCATGTTGGTCCCAGATGGCGGCCAAAGATACACCGTCGCATGTGTCTCATCCACGTAAAAGGTGGACTGCCGCATCGCGGATAAGGTCATCACCTGCGTCATCGCGGTGCCATTGACGAAAATCATCTCTGAGCGCCTTACGATGTCTTCCTCCGGATTCGGATTGCCCACATCGGCCGGACAGAGGCCCCATTTATATGGCCAGGAATTGGTGTAGGCTCCGTTGCTGCCGTTCACCTTCCAGCCGGTCCATATATCGGCGCCCGAGACGATCGCCGTGCCGGTAGTGGCGGCCTGAAAGGTAATTGGGAGGCTGGTGGTCTTCAAGCTTCCGACAATTGAAACAGCTTCACGGTAAGTTCCGGGGTTAATAATTACTTTGCTTCCAATGCTGGCCTGGTTATTGCTCATGGCCATGTTGGCGCCAGCCCCGATCGTTTTCAGCGGAAGCTGCTTTGTGCCCGGGTTGGAATCACTGCCCTTATTGACGTCAACGTAGATAAATGCGGTCTCAAGACCTTCGTTTACTGTGGCCTGGCTCCATGCGGATATGCTGTACAAGAAAAGTGTGAGGACCGCGAGAAGGACACTACAAATGCGGCTCATGGGGATTGAGCACTCCTTTTGGGTTGGCTGCTTTGTTGAAAGCGGCTGAAAATACAGAAGCGTGGTTAACCTTAACCTCTGTTCAAAAGGGACTACAAGGTCACAAAGGTTTTAATCCTGCGTAAGCAAAGATCCTGTTTCCTGCTCGCCGAGGAAATGATTTGGCAGGGTCTGGTTTTCAAGCAACAGCGGAACTACTGAGGCAGACTACAGTTTGTTAAGGAAATCGACGATTTCAGGTTGGCCCCATTCGACCGGTCCGATGAATTTTCTGCGGACAGTTCCGTTGCGGTCAATGATGTAGGTCTCCGGGTACTTGAACGTTCCGTAGAGATTGCTGGTCTTATGGTCAGGGTCGCGGACAGTGAGAAAATCAATCTTGTAGGTCTGAAGGAAGCGGTGATAAGCGTCGCCGTCAACATCCACGCTGACGCCCAGGACCACGACGTTCTTGTCCTTAAAGCGCTGCTGCAACTGGACAAGTGAGGGCATCTCTTCCACACAAGGGGGGCACCATGTTGCCCAGAAGTTAAGTACAAGTATCTTGCCGCGAAACTGATCCAGGCTGATTTTGCGGTCCGAATCCTGCACAGTGAAATCAGGGGCCGCCGTACCAATCCGGGGCGGACGCGAACCGCTGTAACATCCTGCCAACAATAGCGCTAAAAATCCTGGAAGAAACAAGCCCCGTCGCACACAGCTATAATAAACAATTCTGATGAATGCGGCGTCGAACCCCTTGCACGGCAGACCTACCGTTTCGGTTATTGTGCCCGTGCGGAACGAAGAGGCAAGTCTGGGCTCATGTCTGGAATCGCTGGTGGGGCAGCCCGGAGTGGATTTCGAGCTTATCGTTGTCGACGACAGCTCGAGCGATCGGACGCGTGAAATCGCTCAGTCTTTTCCGCCAGTTACGGTAGTTGAAGCAGGCGTGCTACCGCAAGGCTGGGCCGGCAAAAACAACGCCCTGGCAGTTGGAGCCAGAGCGGCCCATGGGGAATGGTTGCTGTTTACTGACGCCGATACGATTCACCTTCCCGGTTCGTTGGCTCGCAGCTTTGCGGAAGCCAAGCGACATGACGCCGCACTGCTTTCTTACTCGCCTGCGCAAGATGTTCACGGATTTGGGCAAAAGGCTGTCATGCCGGTTATTTTTGCTGAGCTGGCTTCGACATACAGTCCATCCCGCGTCAGCGATCCGCGATCATCTGCCGCCGCTGCCAACGGCCAGTACATCTTGATGTCCCGCAAGGCCTATGACGCCATCGGGGGACACGCCGCTGTCGGCTCGAGTTTGCTCGAGGACGTAGCGCTGGCCAGGCTTGTGAAGCAATCGGGAAGAAAGGTATTTTTTCGCTACGGCCCAGACGCCGTTCGCACGCGGATGTACCGGAGCTTCACCCAGCTCCGCGAGGGCTGGAGCAAGAACCTCGCGTTATTGTTTCCGACCCCGGCACGGCTGGCCTTTCTGCGCCTGGCGGAGTTTGCCTTGATTGTTGGCAGCGCCGCTCTTGCAATGGCATATGCCGTAAATGGACGGAGGGTGGCAAGCCTGGCAATGGTCATGCCAGTGATCATTCTGTACGGGTTGTTCCTGAACCGCATCCGCAAGGCGCACTTCTCCTGGGATGCCGATATTGTGGCGCTGCTCGGTCTGCCGATTTTCTCCTACCTGCTACTGCGCTCACGAGCTCTCTACAGGAAGGGCGCGGTCACGTGGAAGGGAAGGACTTATCCAGGGAACCTCGCGGTCGATGACGCACATCACCCTTCGGCTCCGTCGATGGCGACAGATCGCCCCGCGCCACCAGTGCCCCAACGGGAAAGGTATAGCCACTGAACTACTATGGTTTATCTCACGCGCAAAGCGGAATTCTCAGCTTCGCACTATTACCACAATCCAGAGCTTTCTGTGGAAGAGAATCGGCGCCTCTTCGGCAAGTGTAATAATCCTAACGGGCACGGCCACAACTACACGCTTGAAGTGACCGTTAAAGGCGAAGTTAACCCTCGTTCTGGCTTCGTCGTGGACCTGAAGCAACTGAAAGAAACGATGAACCGCGAAGTGCTCGACGCTTTCGACCATCGGTTTTTGAACAAGGAAGTCCCGGAGTTTTTCTCTCAGATTCCCACGACTGAAAATATCGCCATCGCCATCTGGCAGCGGCTCACGTCGAAGCTGCAGACTGCACAATTGCACCGCGTGCGCGTTTATGAGACTCCGGATCTTTTCGTGGATTTTTACGGCGAACCATGAAAGCGCACCTCACCCGCCGCTATATGTTCTCGGCTTCGCACCGCCTGCACAGCGATACGATGTCTGCCGAGGAAAACAACGCCACGTATGGGAAATGCAACAACCCCTTCGGCCACGGACACAATTACATGTTGGAAGTAACGATGAGCGGCCAGGTAGATCAGAGCACCGGAATGGTTTGCAATCTCGTGGACCTGGACCACTTTGTTCAGAGCGAAATCCATGAGAAGTTCGACGAGCAGAATCTGAACGTTTTGCCTGAGTTCGCCGCAGCCGCTCCTACAACCGAAAATCTCTGCATCGCGATTTACGATATTTTGCAGCGCGGCGTTCATTTGGCTCATCTTGAAAAAGTACGGCTTGAGGAAACCATGATGAACTCGTTTGAGTATTCCGGCGAGAACAGCTCGAATTGAGTGAATGTGCGATTTGAAAATTGAGCAATTGTTGACTCGTTTCCCATTGGCAAATCACTAAATTATCCGATTACTCAATTGCCATGAAGTCCGCCATCGAAACTCCGTCCTTGACGAGCGCCAGCTTTGAAGAACTGGTTCGCGAGATGATCGTCCGCCTCGGCGAAGATCCCACTCGCGAAGGCCTGTTGCGCACGCCTGAACGCGTGCAGCGGGCTTACGAATACCTACTGAAGGGCTACAAGGAAGACCCCGAGTCGCTGCTGAAAGAGGCGCTTTTTACAGTGACTTACGACGAAATGGTCATCGTAAAAGACGTCGAAATGTTCAGCCTGTGCGAACACCACATGCTGCCGTTCTTCGGCAAGGTGCACGTAGCTTATATTCCGAAAGGGAAGGTCATCGGCCTGAGCAAAATTCCACGGTTGATCGAAATTTTCTCACGCCGCCTGCAGATTCAGGAGCGCCTCACAACCCAGATCGCGGAGACCATTCAAAAAGCCATCGAGCCGCAGGGAGTTGGGGTCGTCATTGAGGCTCGCCATCTTTGCATGATGATGCGCGGAGTCGAGAAACAGCACTCAGCCGCGGTGACTTCGTCCATGCTGGGCTGCTTCCGCGATGAGCAGGAAACGCGAACGGAATTTTTGTCGTTGATCCGTCAGAGGGCGAACGGCGTCTAACGAAATTTGACCCTTGTCATTCCGAATGGCTTTAGCCGTGAGGAATCCGATGTTCAATGTCGCGGCTGCCCGACCCGTCGTGGTTCTTGAAGGGTAGGAACCACAGCCCTCAAAACGCGTCTATCCCTGTCACACTCTGCCCAATAATCAGCGTGTGGATATCGTGCGTTCCCTCGTAGGTCTTCACCGACTCCAGATTCATCATGTGCCGCATCAGCGGATACTCATCCGCCACGCCATTTGCTCCCAGAATGTCGCGGCCCATCCTGGCGCACTCGAGAGCCATCCAAACGTTGTTTCGCTTCGCCATTGAAATATGTTGCGGGCCTGCCACGCCCTTATCTTTGAGCCGTCCCACTTGCAAAACTAATAACTGCCCTTTCGTGATCTCGCTTATCATCCACGCCAGCTTCTCCTGCACAAGCTGGTGCGACGCGATGGGCTGATCATGAAACTGCTTTCGAAACAGCGAATATTGCAGCGCGCAGTCATAGCACGCCATCGCTGCGCCCACGCCTCCCCACGCAATGCCGTACCGCGCCTGATTCAGGCACTTCAGCGGAGACTTCAGGCCGTTGCTGTTCGGCAGCAGATTTGACTCGGGGACCCGCACATCCTGCATTGAAAGGCTCGAAGTCACAGAAGCTCTCAATGACCACTTACCATGAATATTCTCCGCGCGAAATCCCGGCCGGTCGGTCTCGACAATAAATCCGCGAATCTTGTTGTCTTCATCCTCGACCTTCGCCCAAACAACTGCCACGTCTGCAATCGAACCGGAAGTAATCCACATCTTCTCGCCGCTGATCACATAGTCTTTGCCGACTTTTTTCGCCCGTGTTCGCATGCCGCCGGGGTTCGAGCCAAAATCCGGCTCGGTCAGTCCAAAGCAGCCGAGCTTTTCGCCGCTTTGCAGCGCGGGCAGCCAGGTCCTTTTCTGTTCCTCGCTGCCAAATTCATGAATCGGATACATCACCAGCGCCGACTGCACGCTCACAAACGAGCGCACACCGGAGTCGCCGCGCTCCATCTCCTGCATCACCAAGCCGTATTCCACGTTCGACATGCCGGCGCAACCGTAGCCTTTGAGCGACGCGCCAAAAAATCCCAGCTCGGCCATGGGCTTGACCAGTTCGCGCGGAAAGCGCCCTTCGCGGTTGCACTGCTCAATCACCGGTATGAGATTGTCTTCAATAAACTTGCGGCTGGTGTCGCGCACCAGGCGTTCTTCGTCTGTGAGCAAGCTGTCGAATTCGATGAAATCCACTCCCTGGAATTTAAGCGCCATAGGATTCTCGTTTCTATGCGATTACGCGCAGATAAATGCTGCAAAAGAGGGAACTTTAGAAAGTAGCAAAGGGCAATGAAGGGCGTCAACGCGGGGGATTCACTTGGCCCAGATCCTCAGCGGCGAGAGATTTGTAAGTCCGAACCTGAGCGTTCAGCCCAGGCTGACTTTGAGGGTGGCTGCAAAGCCGCCCTTGGTATTTCGGTCTATTCGTGACCACCGTGCAGCATGCCGTGGAAGGGCACGGCTTTAGCCGAGCCGATAGGGTCGCCTAATAGAGTCTCGCGTCGGTACGACGCAACTCCCGTGCACCGGGAGTCCTAGTAGTTCGGGCCTATGGCCGCGTGATCGGAAGCCAACTTTACCTTGCGGCTAAAGCCGCGCCCTGCCACAACCACTTTTCGCGATGATACGTCCACTCGCGCAAAGAGCGCGACAACCGCGGGGCATCCGACCTCTAGCAGCAATCTGTGCTCATCCTGTGATCTGAATCGACCGGTGGCGCAGGGCGCGCAGGTGCGCTCGCACCGCCCGGTGCAGGCGCCGATTCTGGGCGCGCATCCTCGACCGCTCGCGAACCGGGACTTTGTATAGCCGCATGGAAAGTTCCACCAGCCGCCGGTCCAGCGTCAGCAGATTGTCCAGCAGAGTATTGAGGTGAACCCCTTTGCGCAATCGTGAAGGCATTCGTTTCATAGGCGTTGCGTGTTGCACTACAAATAGCAGAGCCAACCCGCGAACGGAAATTGAAAAAACTTATGTATGCGATAAGCTGAACTGGGACCAGGCGCGGTAGGGTAAGAAGAAGTTTCTTGAACACTCCGGTGGCATAGAAACGATATCCGCTATCCGACTTCGATAATCGACTTCCATGATTACTGTTCGCCCGATTGTTGTTGCAGATGTTGTTGCATTCAAAAGGACTCGCCTGCGTGCCTTGCAGGATACCCCATTTGCGTTCAGCTCGACGTTCGAGCGGGAGGCTCAATTTCCGGATGGTGAGTGGCTGGCGCGCGTTGAGCGAATGAATGGTGAGAAAGGCATCGGATTTCTGGCGCTGGACGGCGAAGACCCATGCGGAATCGTCGCTTCATTTCTCGACGAAAAAGACGCCAGGCGCGCCGATCTGGTGTCCATGTGGACCGCGCCAACGCACCGAAGGAAAGGCGTTGGAAAGAAGTTGGTGGATGCCGTTTTGAACTGGGCTCAGGCACGGAAAGTCCGCACCGTGGTCCTGTTGGTCACGGGCAATAACGAATCCGCGATTCAGTTTTACGAGGCGTTGGGATTCGCTCAAACAGGGCGAACCGAGCCTTATTCTAACGATCCAGAGGTGCTCGAACACGAGATGGAGTTCTTCGTGGCATAACCCAAACGATGTCGAGTGCTTGCCCTTCTCGTGTTCCCTCGCGACGCGCCCGGATCGCCCGCATGGTCGCGTCATCGCAGCAAGGCCAAACTATGGCGCAGCCGAGCCCCACTCAAGAAGAGCGATCAATCTAATGCAAGCATATACCCAGGCGTCGAACCCAACTTCCCGCCGAAGGCTTGGGCGTCCAGTGCCGCCATGTCCCAGGTGAACCACCACGCAGGGGTAATCTTTAACGTGATGTCGTCAAACGCCGCAAACACCTTCTCGACCTGCGGATCCGCCATTGCCGCCCCACTCAAGTAGCGTTCGTGGATGCGCCGGCCGATGGCCTGCGATTCGCCGCCCGAAATCACCTCAACTTTCCCCGCGGCAGTCACCCCGCGCTCTTTTGCCGGTTTGCGCGAATCCACCATCAAGGAGGCCCTGGGCCGCGCCATCGCGTTGAGACCTTTCCGGCTCTTCGAAGATGTTGTCACGTACAAACAGCCATCTTCGAAGAGATACCAGACCGCCGTGAGATGAATGCTTCCATCTGCATTCTCAGTGGCAAGTGTGGCAATGTGGCGGCCGCGGAGGAATTCTTGAGAAGCTGAGTCTAGTGTTTGAGTTGGCAATTTTCCTCCTAAAAGCTTTTACCGTACAAGTGTGCCCGATTCTCTCACAGGGGTAAGACGATTGGAATCAGGATAATTCTGCCGGGCTGGGAGATCCCTCGCTTCGCTCGGGATTTCGTCTGACAGACTCCCGTTCGGCGCGCGCCCCTCCCTCACGCCGCCAGAACGCCTCAATTTTGACAATCTTTTTGCATCCGATCCCACACCGACGGCCTAGACTGGCATCGAAACTCGTATGCGAGAGAGAGACAAGGCAGTGATTGCCGGATTCGCCAAGCCGATGGTTTTCGCGCTCATGTTGATCGTGGAGATCTCTAGCGGCTTCGCGGCAGACACGATCTCTGCTCCCACCGTGACTCTCGATCGCGGCTTTTCGCTGCTCTACGATCTCGACTTCCCCGGCGCGCATCAGGTTTTCAATTCCTGGCATAGGCAGCATCCCGATGATCCGCTCGGACCGGCCTCTGAGGCGGCTGGACTGCTTTTTTCTGAATTCAATCGCCTCGGTGTTCTGGAGTCTCAATTCTATGAGAACGACAAGGAGTTCGCGGCGCGCAAGAAACTCGATCCAGACCCCGCCATCCGCGATCGATTCTTTGCCGCGACTGATCAGGCTGAGAAGCTGGCGCGTGCGCGCCTCACGCAGAATGCGCGAGACCGCGATGCGCTGCTGGCGATGACATTCGCTTCCGGCCTGCAAGCCGACTATGCCGCCCTGATTGACAAGCGCAATCTCAACTCGTTGGGCTTTACCCGTGAGGCAAACAGCTGGGCCGAGGAACTGCTGGCGGTGGATCCCGATTGTTATGATGCTTATCTTTCAACCGGATTCAGCAAATACATTGTTGGCAGCATGTCGGCGCCGGTGCGTTGGTTGGTGCGAGTGGGTGGCATCCCGGGCGACAAAAAAGCTGGAATTTCAGAACTCAAGTTGACGGCAGAACGGGGGCATTATCTTGCCCCGTTCGCGCGGATCCTGTTGGCGATTGCCTACGTCCGGGCCAAGGATAAGGTCCACGCAAAAGAGTTGTTGGTTTCGCTGCGTGAGCAATTCCCACAGAACCCGCTCTTTACCCGGGAAATCGGCCGGTTAGACAACCTTCCATAGTTTGCTAAGTGCCTTCATTCGTTGACGATCTCCGGAGAATTAACCAGTCTGTAATCGTTCTGTAATGATTCTGTAACAATCCAGAAGTAAAAGCGAGATTACTACTAATTTTCAGGAGGAATCGCGTGATTCGTCGCATCGCAGTCTTGTGTCTTGCCTTTGGGCTTCCGGCTGTTGCGCAGACTACGTTGAATGGGGCGGGCGCAACCTTCCCAAATCCGATCTATCAGAAATGGTTTAGCGAATACCACAAGGCCCACCCTGAGATACAAATCAACTATCAATCCATCGGCAGCGGTGGCGGAATCCGACAGGTGCTGGCCGGGACTGTGGATTTTGGCGCCAGCGACGGGCCGATGTCAGATGAGCAGCTTTCGCAGGCAAAAATGAAGATTCTCCATGTCCCCACTGTACTGGGGGCGGTCGTTCCCGCCTACAACATACCGGGGGTAAGCGAGGATATTAAGTTCACTCCCCAGGCATTGGCAGGAATTTTCCTGGGAAAAATAACTTCGTGGAACGATAAGGTGCTTACCAGCGCGAATCCAGGAGTGAACTTTCCTAATCAGCCGATTGTGGTGATTCACCGTTCTGATGGCAGCGGAACCACGTATATCTTTACCGACTATCTCTCCAAGGTAAGCCCGGAGTGGCAGACCTCGGTCGGGAAGAGCGTCTCTGTAAAATGGCCCGTCGGACTTGGCGGGAAGGGCAACGAGGGCGTAGCCGGCATGATTCGCCAGATGCAGGGTGCCATCGGTTACATCGAGCTGATTTACGCGGTCCAGAACAAAATTCCATACGGAATCATGCAAAACTCTTCCGGCAATTTTATAAAGGCCAGCCTGGAGAGCGTGACGGCAGCGGCGGCTTCCGCCCCCAAAATGCCGCCTGATTTTCGAGTCTCCATCACCAATGCACCAGGAAAAGATGCCTATCCTATATCGAGTTTCACCTGGCTGCTGATCCCGGCGCAATCGAAAGACGCTGCCAAGGGCAAGATTCTCTCCGACTTCCTTAGTTGGATGGTGGACAGCGGCCAGAAGATGACAGCCGAGCTAACATACGCCCCCCTGCCCGACAATGTCGCGACCAAGGTCAAGGAGGAGATCAAGCAGGTACGCTGAGCGGTTGGCAAATGAACGTTCGAGGCGCTGGTGAAAAGCCAGCGCTTTTTTCGGTCTGAAATCAGGGTCAGGAGAATGCTTTATACTAGGAGTGCGCCGGGAACTGTTACACCGACGCCCGCTGGCGGGAAACCTGCCTGGAAAACCTGAATAACCTGGCTCGAAGCACCAGTCGCACGGCCTACATAACATGGTTCGCAAGTCGCTGGACAATACGTCCTATTACATCAACCGCGAGCTTTCCTGGCTGGCGTTCAACAGGCGAGTCCTTGAGGAAGCCTATGATGAGCGAAACCCCCTGCTGGAGAGGCTGAAGTTCCTTGCCATCAGCGCCAGCAACCTTGACGAATTTTTCGAGGTCCGGGTGGCCGGACTGGTACAGCAGATCGAAGACGGTTACACCGAAGCGGGACAGGACGGGCTGACTACCTTACAGGAGCGGGACGCGCTCTCTACGGAAACCCGGCGGTTTGTGGAGGACCAGTACCACTGCTGGAATGAGGACCTGCGCCCCGGGCTGGCGCGAAATGGCGTTCGGGTGCTGGGTATGCACGAACTCGACACGCGTGCCCGCACGTTTGTTGATCAATACTGCGAAAGGGAATTGGACCTCCTGCTGACCCCCGTAACCGTAGATCCCGCGCATCCTTTTCCCCGCGTCATTAACAAAGCTTTGTGCGTGGCTTTCCTGCTGCGCCGCCGGCGCCGGTCATCCACAACCTACACGGGCGTTGTGACCGTTCCTCGAGCCCTCCCTCGTCTGGTGCGTTTGCCTTCGGATGGCACAGACGATTTTATCTTTCTTGCAGATCTCGTCACCCATCACGCAGCCCGCATGTATCACGGCTACGACATTATTTCTTCCGCTGCGTTCCGCGTCACCCGCAATAGCAATCTCTACCTGGCAGAGGAGGAATCTCGCAATCTTCTTGAATCGGTACGCACCGAACTCCATAACCGCCGCAAGGGTGATGCCGTCCGGCTGGAAATCGAGTCGGAAGCCGACCCTGAAATCTCTGAACGCCTGCGTACCAACTTCGATTTAGATCCGTGGCAGGTATTCCTTGTAAACGGGCCGGTGAACCTCTCCCGCCTGTTCAACATTTACGAACAGACTGAACATTCGGATCTGAAGGTCAAACCTTTCGTTCCGCGTGAGCTCCGGTTGACCGCCAAGTCCCAGGACCTTTTTGAGGAGCTTCGCCGTCATGATGTACTTTTGCACCATCCCTACGACTCTTACGATGCCGTGTTTAACTTCATTGAATCTGCCGTAGAGGATCCTCGGGTCTTGTCCATTAAACAGACTCTGTACCGCACCAGTGAGCATTCGTTGATTGTGCCCTCGCTGATCGCAGCTGCTTCCAAGAAGGAGGTAACTGCGGTTGTTGAGCTGAAAGCCCGGTTTGATGAGGCATCGAATATCCGATGGGCGCGCGACCTGGAAGATGCAGGAGTGCAGGTGTTCCACGGTCTGGTAGGGCTCAAGACCCATTGCAAGCTTTCGCTGCTGGTGCGGCGAGATTCCGACGGTGTCCCTCGCCGGTACGCGCATCTGGGAACAGGAAACTACAACACGACCACGGCACGCATTTATACCGACCTGAGCCTTCTAACCGCCGATCCGCAGATTACGGGCGCAGTCCACGACGTCTTCAGCTTTCTGACAGCCTATGCCGAACATCCCAGCTACGATCCATTGTTTGTCGCGCCGCTGGATTTGGCCGAGCATTGTCTTGGACTGATCGCTCGCGAGACTGAACACGCCCGCCACGGACGGCCGGCGCACATTATCGCTAAGATGAACGCCCTGCTCGACAGGAATGTGATCATGGCCCTTTATCGCGCCTCGCAGGCGGGGGTACAGATTGATCTTATCGTGCGCGGCATCTGCGCGTTACGCCCAGGCATTCGTGGAGTGAGTGACCGCATTCGTGTACGCAGCATCGTTGGACGCTTTCTGGAGCACAGCCGCATTTTCTACTTTTCCAACGGAGGCCAGGAGGAAGTCTATCTCGGCAGCGCCGACTGGATGCCGCGCAATCTATACGAGCGCGTGGAAGTGCTTTTCCCTGTCAAAGACGAGCTTCTGCGGGAGCGGATCCACCAGGAGATCCTGAATGCCTACCTGGCGGACAATGTGAAGTCCCGGCTGCTCCAGAAAGATGGGAGCTACACCCCAGTATGGAAGGCGCAGGGAAAGAGGAAGCGTCCGTCCGGAGTAGAAGCTTTCAGCGCGCAGGATTTTCTGATTGGAATCGCTGAAGGAAAACTGGCGCCGGAGGCAATTCCAGGAGCGCCAGCCAGGAAAACCGCGCGACTTCTTGCCGGGAAGGAACGATAACGCATGATGATCATTTATTTTCTCCGCCACGCCAACGCGGGAAAGCCGGGCAGCAACCCCAAGAAAGACGAGAAGCGCGCTCTAGACAAAGAAGGCATCGAGCAGTGCGGCCTGGTGGGTCGCGCCCTTGTGGCGCTGGATGTGCAGGTAGATGCCATTATTTCGAGTCCTTTGAAGCGCGCTGCGCAGACAGCCTCTCTGGTCGGGAATGAATTAAGTTACGAGGGCAAGCTGCAATTCGAAGATGGGTTGCGGCCGGGGGCCAGCTTTGCCGATTTTCGCAAACTGCTGGACAAGTGGGCCAAGCTGGACTCCATTATGGTTGTCGGCCATAATCCCAACCTCAGTGAGTTTCTGGGACTCGTGCTCACCCAGAACGGAAGCGAGGTTGGCTTCGAACTGAAAAAAGGAGCCGTTGCCAGGGTGGAGGTGGGACCCAACTCCGCGGTGTTGCAGTGGTCCATGACGCCAAAAGTCTTGCGGTCGCTCTATGCAGCCGCGACGGAAAGTTCCCGGCCAAAGACTTCCCGGAAATAGTCGCGTTCCTTCTCTACCGCCCACAGTTCCAGGTCCACGCTGGTGCGTGGTCTGGTAATGAGTTGCAAGACGACCGCTCCATCACGCGATCGGACTTTTAGGGTGCGGACGGCGCCACTACGGCCCAGATTCAATGCCCGGGCCAGGCGCAATAGTAGCGACGCCTTGGAGATGCATTTCTGATCGTTTTCGGGCAGAACCTTGATTGCCGCGTCACCAGTGGTCGGCCGCGATTTTCCCAGGTAGCGGGCGATCGCAGCGATTAACTTCCTCTGTTCTGGCGTGTACCCTAGAATCTCAGAGTTGGAAATGATGTAGTACGTGTGCCGGTGGCGGCCGTTGCGGTTTACGTAGTCGCCCACTTCGTAAAGCATGGCGGCGGCGGCCAACCATTCCTCGTATTCGGGAGGCAGGCGGTGCATCGGCTTCAGGGTTGAAAACAAGTACATGGCAGAGTTGCGTACTTGCAAGACATGTTTCATATCCACGTGATAATGCCCGACTGCGGTACGGATCGAATCCCACCTCTCTGATTCGATCTGTTTGCCAGGCCGCGTACTGGCATCTCGCTCTGCCGCCATCTGCGCCAGCAGACCGTCACGCAAGCCCAACGAAGAGAAGCGAAACCCCGCCAACTGGCAGCGCTCCAGCAGTTCACCATAGACCGCGGCTCCTGCCACAATGATTTCGGCCCTTCGAGGGCCGACTCCGGAGAGCTTGCGGCGCTCCGCCAGACTCTCGCGAGACAGCAGTCTGGAGATGCGCTGCATCTGCGCTCGTGAAACCAGGGAGGCGCGGGATCCTTTCGTTTTATAGATGCCGTGGCAAGCCGCCACCAGCGATTCAGCTGTTCCGGAAGTCGCGATGACGGCCCTAGGCCTCGCTCGCTTTACACGCTCGGAGGCGCGGCCAATCTCGCGCGCGATGAAACCGTGCATCTGACGCAGCTCCGGCTTGCGCGGCGGATCATGATGCAGGAACTCGTTCGTGAGGCGCACGGCTCCCAACGGCAAACTGACGGTGTTACGGATGTGCCCGGCGACGGAAATCGTAAGTTCACAGCTGCCCCCGCCCAAATCCACCATCAGCAGGGAGGAGGTATTCGTCCGTAAAGTGGAGATGAGCCCGAGATGAATGAGACGCGCTTCTTCCACGCCTGAGATAATTTCTACTTTCCACCCCGTGGAAGAACGAACCCACTCCAAGAAGGCCTGAGAGTTGCGTGCCTCCCGCAGCGCGCTGGTCGCCACCACACGAATCCAGTCCGCGCCTGCATTTTGCACTGACCGATGAAACCGGCGCAAAACTTTAACCGTGTTTGCGATGGCATCGGGAGACAAGTAGCCGCTGCGGAAGACCGATTCTCCCAACCGCGTAACCTCTCGGTCTTCGTGAATCTCGACCAGCCGGTGCCTGGTGAGGCGCGCAATTTTCAACCGAACCGAGTTTGACCCGATATCAACGGCCGCTAGAGTAGGCATGCAGAGTGCGACCAGTTTACCGCGTGGCGTCGCGGGATGAAACTGACAGCACGCCGCAGGAAAAGTGGGACTGGAAGGCGAACCCAAACGCAACGAGCGATCGAAGAGGGACCACGGTATTTACTTCCTTATGCAACTGCCGCGGCCTCATTATCTTTATCTTTACCCGCAGCGGTTGGCCTTCGGCCCACCCGATCCGGGTTCGGAATCAACCCAATAGTGTTTCCTGAAAGCTTGGTCCGCATTTCCACCAAGGCATCTACCCCTTGACGGAACTTCGCGCGGGTGACATTGCGCAACATCGCCACCAACGCTGAATCCTTGACTCCTCCCAGCAGATTCTCTGCTCTGACACTCAGTTCCAGCCAATCGTGCCAATCGCCCACGACATCCTGCACGGCTTTGAGCTCTTTGATCAGGAAAGCCGCCTCCCGCTGCCGGTCAGACAGTTCGGCAATGTAGCGGGCTCGCTTTCCCATAATGCGGTATTCGTGCAGAGTTCTCTCGGTTAAAGGAGCGTGCTCGCGCGCCAACCGCGCCAGTTTATTCAACGCGACCAGCAGGGGCTCGGTATTAGGTGGAAGGGCTAGCTTTCCCGTCTCGCGCTTCAGACGCTTGCGGATCTCAGCGACGGCCTTCCTATCCAAAGCGTTCACCAGCCTCTTTTCCCGCCGCATACGTTCTTCCAGCAGACTTTGAAGCAAACGCGACCGTTGTCCGTTAGCCTCATGGCCCTTGAGATCCCGCAAGGCTGCAATCTGTATATCGAGATCGCGCAATCGCCCGGCTTTCTTGCGAATCTTCACCAGCTGCTTGGATAACTTGCGCGCGTTACGGTTCGTGCGCGGCGCCAACTCCTCGAGAATTGTTTCCACGCGGCGGCTGATGGTGCGGAACTGGTGTACATTCCGCGGAGTTGCTTTGTTCGCTAGTCTTGATAACTGGCGATCCAGTTTGCGAAAACTTTCGCGAGTTCGTTTTAGATCAATCGGCATGTCGAATGGAAGGTATCAATCAAGCAGACGAGTCAACCCTGCAACTCCACGAGTGTACGCACAGCGATTCGACAGAAACCAGCGGGCCATTTTAACACTGCTGTAACAAGTTTCTGCTAGCCTGCGTGATGATGGCCAACCGAGCTTTCGGAGCGCCCCGCTTGTCTGGACCACAACCTATTGAAAAACCAGATGTTGTGGCCATGCCGAAGGCTTCCGCCCAACCTCTCATCACCGCGGGAAGCAGTCATGTGGCAGACCGGATATTTTACCTGGCCATGCTGGCATGCGGCGTGTGTGTGCTGGCTCTAGTTGGTTTGATCGTCTATCAACTGATCAGCAAATCCAGTCTTTCCTGGCAGGCCTTTGGGTGGAGCTTCTTCTTCCGCAGCGAGTGGGACCCAGTCAACGAGCAATATGGCGCCTTTCCATTCGTATATGGCACGCTTGTCTCTTCCTTTCTGGCGTTGTTGCTGGCGGTGCCGTTGGCGGTTGGGGTTGCCGTGTTCATTACTGAAATGTGCCCTGGCTGGCTGAAGGGACCGTTGGCGTTCACGACCGAATTGCTTGCGGCGATTCCCAGCGTGATCTACGGCTTGTGGGCAATTTTCGTACTTGTGCCATTGCTGCGGCAATATGCGGAGCCTTGGCTGATGCGATATCTCGGCTGGACCGGAATGTTCGAAGGTCCTCCCTACGGCATTGGCATGCTGGCGGCGGGAATCATTCTAGCGATCATGATCGTTCCGATAATTTCTTCCATCACACGCGAAGTTATGACGGCGGTTCCCCAGCAGCAAAGAGAAGCTGTATTGGCACTGGGCGCGACGCGGTGGGAGATGATTCGCACCGGCGTGTTGCGAAATGCGCGCGCAGGCATACTCGGTGGAGTCATTCTCGGGCTTGGCCGAGCGCTCGGGGAGACTATGGCGGTGACGATGGTGATTGGCAACCGGCCAGAGATTTCCAAGTCCTTGCTGGCTCCTGGCTATACCATGGCGAGCGTGATCGCTAATGAATTCAGTGAAGCAACGACGGACCGTTACCTAAGCGCCTTGGTGGAAGTGGGCTTGGCTCTGTTCCTGGTAACCATCATCGTGAACATTTTCGCCCAGTTTCTGGTTTGGACTGTGACGCGCGGAACTCCAGCGAGGGCAAATGGCTGAAACAACGATCCCCGCGCAATTCTCGGCGGCACCTATCAGCCTTTTGCGAAGGCTCACGAACTCCCTGGCGACGCTTGCAGCGGGCTGCGCCGTGCTTCTGGTTCTTCTGCCTCTCGGTGCCATCTTCGCTTATCTCCTATATAGGGGAATTGGTTCCCTCAACTGGGCGTTTCTCACCCAGACCCCAAAACCAGTGGGGGAACCGGGTGGCGGCATGGCCAATGCAATTGCCGGCTCGGTCTTGATTCTCGCTATCGCCAGTGCCCTGGGCGTGCCCATCGGAATCGGTGCTGGGATTTACCTTGCCGAATATGGCCGCAACCGCTTTGGCGATTTAATTCGCTTCACTTCAGACGTTCTAAATGGCGTGCCTTCGATTGTTGTTGGCATTGTGGCCTACGGCCTGGTGGTGCTTTCGCAAGGCCATTTTTCAGCCCTTGCGGGTGGAGTAGCCCTGGCGATCATGATGATCCCGACGGTTGCCCGGGCCACGGAGGAAATGCTCCTGCTGGTGCCGAACACTGTCCGTGAAGCCGCCTACGGCTTGGGAGTTTCCCGTTGGCGGACGACTTTGTCCATAACTCTGCGCACCGCTACGTCTGGAGTTATTACGGGGATCATGCTCGCCTTTGCTCGCGTGGCAGGAGAAACGGCGCCGCTGCTGTTTACTGCATTCGGCAACCAGTATTGGAACTGGAAAATCAGCCAACCTACGGCCGCGCTCTCTCTACAGGTCTATACCTATGCCATTTCACCCTTCGACGAATGGCATCGCCAGGCTTGGGCGGGAGCTTTCATACTGATTTGCCTGATCATTCTGGCTGTCAGCGCTGTGCGCGTGGCCGCGAATTACGGTACCCTTAAGGGAGCGCGGTGAATTATGGGCGTCGGAATTAAAGTGCAAAAACTGAACGCCTGGTTTGGCAAGACCCAGGCCTTGCATGACATTAGCATGGAGGTACCTGCGAACCATGCCACTGCTGTCATCGGCCCGTCCGGTTGCGGCAAATCCACGTTTGTGCGTTGTCTCAATCGCATGCATGAGACGATTCCTGAAGCCAGAGCCACGGGAAGGGTACAAATCGGGGAAATTGACGTTTACAACGGCTCGTCGGCGGTACAGATTCGTCGCCGCATCGGCATGGTTTTCCAGAAACCGAATCCGTTCCCCACCATGACCATTTACGACAACGTCGCTGCGGGTCTAAAACTTAACGGTTTCCGCGACCGTAAGCGCCTGGATGAGATCGTGGAGCGGTCTCTGGAACTGGCCGCGCTGTGGAACGAAGTAAAAGACGTCGCCCGCAAGAAATCCGGCGCCAGCCTTTCCGGCGGCCAGCAGCAGCGCCTGTGCATTGCACGCGCGCTTGCGGTTCAGCCAGAGGTTCTGTTGATGGACGAGCCCTGTTCGGCTCTTGATCCCATTTCTACCGGCAAGATCGAGGAACTGATTTTTCAGCTCAAAGAGAACTTCACCATCGTGATCGTAACTCACAACATGCAACAGGCTTCTCGCGTGGCTGAGTTTACTGGCTTCTTTCTTTTGGGTAAGCTCATCGAATTTGAAAAGACCGAAAAGATCTTTACCACTCCGTCCGACAAACGGACCGAGGACTACGTCACAGGCAGGTTCGGATGATGCGCACGCGCTTTCAACTGGGATTGGATGAGCTTCGCAGCCGGCTGCTCCACATGGGTGGCTTGGCCGAGCAGGCCGTGGACCGCGCCTGTCAAGCCTACATTGACCGCGATCTGCAACGCTGCCAGCTCGTACTCGAGGGCGAATCTCAAATCAATGCCGCGGAGCGCGAAATCGACGAGATGGCATTCGACCTCCTCGCCTTGCAGCAGCCCGCCGCCGTGGATCTCCGCTTCATTCTTGCTGTGACGAAAATAAACTCCGACCTCGAACGCGTCGGCGATCAGTCGGTCAACATCGCCGAAAGAGTGATGGACATGGTCGAGCTTCCTAAAGCCGATCTTCCCATCGATATTCCCCGCATGGCCGCCGCCGTTTCCGCGATGGTTCGCCGTTCTCTCGAGTCGTTTGTTGAGGGCAAGGCTGAGCTCGCACAGGCGGTGCTCGAAATGGACAACGTGATTGACCGCATGCGGGATGACGCTTTCATCACGCTGGTCAAAACCATGAATGACCGTCCAGATGTTACCCGACAGGCCCTTGATGCGCTGCTGATCGCCCGTAACCTCGAGCGTGTCGCAGACCACGCCACCAACATCGCCGAGGATGTGATCTTCTGGGTGCGCGGAGCCGACGTGCGCCACAATGCAGGACAGGAAATACCCGCCCACCAGGAAGCCGCTGACGCTCACTGATGCCTGATAGGAGTAAGCGGCGCCTCAGGAAATAACCTGCGGGAGGAACTTTGAACCGTATCTATCGCCATTCCACCCTCCTTTTGATAGTCTCGGCATTTTCGTTATTGCTCGCTCAGAACTCGGACGTTCCGCGACAGATCTCTCTTCCATCAAGTAAACGCATTTGTGCGCTTTCTCCCGGCGTTTTCGCGCGGCTGAATGGATTTGCCGCAAATATCGCTCTGAGTCCCGACCGCCGCTATGCTGCCATCCTCAACGACGGTTATGGCACGCAGCGGGACCAGGCTCACCAATCCATTGCCATCCTCGATCTGAACACAAACCAACTCGTGGACTTTCCTGAGTCTCGCCTCGGGGAAGAGGCACATCAAAGCTATTTCATCGGTCTGGCGTTCAGTTCCGACGGCAATCGTATTTACGCTTCAATGGGGTCAGTTACGGACCCCACAGGCGAGAAACCCGGCGACATCGGCAATGGCATCGCGGTATACAGCTTCCATGAAGGCAAGGTCGCGTGGGACCGTTTCATCAAAATTCCGCCGCAAACACTTGCCACCGGCAAGAAGCTCTCCTTCGACTTGCAGAAGACACCGGAGGGAACCGCTTTGCCTTACCCGGCCGGCCTCGTTGTGATTTCCGGGCAGGGCGGCGAGAAGTTACTGGTGGCCGATAATTATTCCGACAACGCCGTGCTGCTCGATTCATCCAGCGGGAACATCGTGCGCCAGTTCGATTTGAGCGCTCACGAACTGATCCCTTCCGAATTTCCCTACACCTGCGTTGCCTCCCATGACGGTCAGCGCGCCTGGTGCAGCCTGTGGAATGCATCGCAGGTTGCCGAACTTGATCTGGAAAAGGCAAGTGCGGTTCGTGTCGTATCGCTTGCCCCGCCCAGCGATTCGCTCCACCCCGGCTCACATCCTTCAAGCTTGTTATTAACCCCTGATGAAAAGCTGCTCTACGTTACCCTTTCCAATGCAGATTCGGTTGCGGTGATCTCAACCAACACCGGCAAGGTCATTGCAACGCTTGGCCTCATTTCGCAGAAAAATACTTTGAGCAGCGGCTTCAACCCCATCGCCCTCGCCCAAACGGCAGATGGCAACCGGCTGTTTGTCGCCTACTCGGCCATCAATGCTGTGGGTGTTTTCGATGTCTCAGGCCTCGGCAACCATGAAGGTTCCCATCCCCGCGAGCTCGGGTTAATTCCCACCCAGTGGTATCCCAGCGCGCTCGCTTTTGTTGGCGATGATCTACTGATTGCCACTTCCAAAGGCGAGGGTACCGGCCCCGATAACGGCACCAGCGTGCTTAGGAGCGAACACCGCCATCGCGAGCATCCTTATATCCCTACTTTGCTGTACGGCTCCCTTGCCCGCCTCAGTCTGCACGATATCGAAAAGCATCTTCCTGAATTTACCCAACAGGCCGAGCACAATAATCTTTTTCAATCGGATCCTGGCAACATCCAATTTGCCCACAGCAAGAATCCCTTTCGCCACGTCATCTATATCATCAAAGAAAATCGCACATACGACCAGGTCCTCGGCGACTTGCGCGTTGCCGGCAAGCCCGTCGGCAACGGCGATACTTCTCTCACTACCTATGGCGTTGACATCACACCCAACCAGCACAAGCTCGCGCTCCAATTCGGCGTTCTCGATAATTTCTACGACAGCGGCGAAGTGTCCGGTGACGGCCACGACTGGTCGACAGCGGCCATTACCACCGACTACAACGAAGCCACATGGCAGATTGGCTATCGCAGCAAAGAGCGCACTTACGATTACCAGGGCTCAGTCGCCGATGAGATTCCGCTCGAGAATAACGAGCCGGATATTGATGATCCGTTTACCGGCTACATCTGGGACAATGCGGCTCGACACGGTCTCACCTACCGTGATTATGGGGAATATTTGGGCGCAATCTGGTGCCGGCCCAACGGCAGCAAAGGATCGGTGAATGAAGGCATTCCTGCGCAAAAAGGGCAGTGCCCACGCGATTTTGTGAATAAGGGCGATGCGTTACCCTCAAACGTCGGCGATCCGCATGGCTCGCCCAGTCCGTGGCCATGGGCCATTCCGTTGCTCAGGGAAATGAAGCCGACAAAAGCTGTTCTGCGCGGGCATTTCGACCCCTTGTTTCCGGAGTTCGCCACCGACTACCCCGACCAGCTCCGTGCCGACGAATTTCTCAACGAATTTGACGGCTTTGTCCGGGCGAAGAAAGAGGGAAAGGGCGCTGAGCTTCCGCAATTTGTGCTGCTCTATCTGCCCGATGACCACACCGGAGGCACCCGCCCCGCCCATCCTCGTCCCACCGCATCCGTTGCCGATAACGATCTCGCCGTGGGCCGTGTGGTGGACGGGGTTTCGCACAGCCCCTACTGGCAGGACACGGCAATCTTTGTCGTCGAAGACGACGCACAGGACGGCGCCGATCACGTTGACGCGCACCGCTCCATCGCCCTCGTCATCAGCAAATATTCCCCCGGCTCACCCGATCATCCGTTTGTGGACTCGCGCTTCTACACCACCGTCAATCTGATTCACACTCTGGAATCGCTGCTCGGTCTTCCTCCCATGAACCAGAACGACGCTTGTGCCCCGGTCATGGCACCGCTCTTTGTTGGAGAAGGCAATCAACCCGCTTTCAACGCCGATTGGAGCAACCGCGATAATGGCCTGATCTACAAAACCAATTCGCTCATGTCGTTCGGTGCCGGCGCCTCGGAGAAAATGGACTTCAGCCGCCCCGATGCCAACAACGCCGCGGCGCTGAACGCCATTTTGTGGGGCGACCGCAAGGGCAATGTCACGATGCCTGGATCCAAACATTCAGTCATGCCGCAAAAAGCTGGGCGAGACAACGATTAAGTGGTGTCATCGCCCCGTAACACGTCCTGCTATTGCATCATTTAGAATGCCCACATGTCCGTCGCTGTCCGCTGCCGCGATCTGCGCAAAACCTACGACGCCAAAACCGGCAAAGTCGAAGCCGTCCGTGGCCTGAATCTCGAGATAAATACGGGAGAATGCTTCGGTCTGCTGGGCCCGAACGGAGCAGGCAAGACCACGACGATCGAGATTCTCGAGGGTTTGCTTGAGCCCACATCCGGTGAAGTAACCGTGCTTGGACGCTCCTGGAGAGACCATCCCCGCGAGCTGCGCGAATGGCTGGGAATTTCCTTGCAGGAGACGCGGCTTTCGGAAAAATTGAGCGTCCGCGAAACCATTGAGCTTTTCGCCAGCTTTTATAGCAACCCGCGTTCAGCCGATGAGGTACTTGAAGAAATGCAGCTTGGCGAAAAAGCCGACGCCTGGGTTGAAAAGCTCTCAGGCGGCCAACGCCAGCGCCTCGCCGTGGCAACCGCCCTTGTAGGTAATCCTAAAGTTCTGTTTCTTGACGAGCCCACGACGGGTCTCGATCCACAAAGCCGCCGCCAGTTATGGGACATTGTCCGAGCGTTTCAGGCAAACGGCGGAACAGTGTTATTGACTACCCATTATATGGACGAAGCCGAGCGCCTTTGCGACCGCCTCGCCATCGTGGATCACGGCCAGATCATCGCCGAGGGATCACGCTTCGATCTTATCAACAGGCTTGGTGGCCATCACGTCGTCGAATTTTCCACCAGCGCAAACGGCAACACTCCACCGGACGTCTGGCGCGCTTTGCCCAGCGTCGAAGCAGTTCATCACGACGACGGCCTGGTTTGTTTGACCGTGCGCGAGCCGCATTTGACGATTCCGGCACTGCTCAACGCAGTTAACAAACAAGGCTCTCAGCTAATGCACTTGAGCACCCGGCAAGCGAGCCTCGAAGATGTCTTCGTGCGCCTGACCGGGCAGCACTTGAGAGAGGAATAATAACGTGGTGACAGCTGCATTCGCCTGTCCAACGAACGGCTACTTATGACTGTTGCCCAGCAAACTCCACCAGTGGAATCTCCCAAACAGCCGGCTTCCGTTGCCCGTAACGGCCGTTGGTCGGGCTATACACACCTGCTTGTCGCCCGGCTTCGTGAATTGCAGCGCGAGCCTGAGGTTGTCTTTTGGGTCTTTGGATTCCCCATCCTTCTCGCGCTCGGCCTCGGCATCGCCTTTCGCAACAAGCCCGCTGATGTGACTTCCGTTGCTATCGTCTCCGGCCCCGGTGCGCAGGAAGCATTGTCTTTGATCCAAAACTCGCCGCAGAAATTTTCTATTCACGCCGAGGTTCTCGACGAGTCTCAGGCCCAGCAAAGTTTTCGTCTCGGCAAGTACGATCTCGTCATCGCACCCGATGCGAACGGCGGATATCAATACCGCTACGACCCGGCACGCCCGGAGAGCGTTCTGTGCCGCGCCGAAGTTGACGACGCCCTGCAATCTGGCGCGGGGCGAAAAAATCCACTGCCGACCACTAGCATCGTTTCCAGTGAGCCCGGCTCTCGTTACATTGACTTCCTTATTCCCGGCCTGCTCGGCATGAACGTGATGAACGCTGCTATGTGGGGCATCGGCTTTGCCGTCGTAGATATGCGCCAGCGCAAGCTTCTCAAGCGCTTCGTCGGCACGCCCATGCGCCGCACCGACTTTCTGCTCGCCCTCGCCAGCAGCCGCCTCGTGCTCATGATCGTCGAGGTCGGTCTGCTCCTGGGCTTTGGTGTGCTCGTATTCAAAATGCGCGTCCTCGGATCCTTGTTCGCCATTTTGCTGATCGGCACCATTGGCGCGCTGTCCTTTGCCGGCCTCGGCCTGCTCACCGCCAGCCGGGCGCAGAAAATCGAGAGTGTCAGTGGATTGATCAACCTCGTCATGATGCCGATGTGGATTTTCTCTGGCGTCTTCTTTTCCTACGAGCGTTTCCCCGCCGCGGTTCTGCCTTTCATCAAAGCCTTACCGCTCACTGCGCTCAATGACGCCCTGCGCGACATCATTCTGCAAGGCTCTTCCATCGCCTCGCAGTCCGGACGGCTCCTGATCATGGCAGTTTGGGGAATAGTTTCTTTCGCGCTAGCCCTGCGCTGGTTCCGCTGGACATGATTTGGCCTACATCACAGCGGGCGTGGAGTGTCGAAATCCGTGATGGGTAGTGTAATATTAACCCCACGGGCGGGAGTAGTTCAGCGGTAGAACGCCAGCTTCCCAAGCTGGATGTCGCCGGTTCGATCCCGGTCTCCCGCTCCATGGATTTGGAACGCGCTGCAAAAAGCCGCGATAATCTCGCGGCTTTTGAGTTTCTCAGGAGATTACGAATCCTTATGGGATGGTGCCATTCGCGGCGCCGGCAGGCCAGTTGTTGCTGAAGGTCGCCCAACCGGCTTGGCCGACATCGCCCGCGGTGTTGGCATTATTGGAGGATTGCCAAACCGCCGTGGTCTGCGGCGATTTCGTATCGTTGGTGGTTACCCCGATCCAATACTGGGTTCCGGCGGTGACGGCCGTCGAAGGTATGGTTACGCTGACTAGAGTGCAGCAGGTCCCGAAGACCGGAATCCTGGTCGAGGTGGCCGAGGCCAACAGCGTTCCGACGGTGCCCGCATTATCGCTGTAGAGACCAACAACGATAACCCCGGTTGATCCCCCGCTGCAGTCGGTGGTGCAAAGGCCGACAGCTACCTGAAGATTAGTAACGTGGGCGTTGGCTTTAGGAGTAAATGGCAAGGCGATCCATTGTTCGGGGTCGCCTACCGTGTTGTCCAGCCCCAGAACGTAATAACCAGTCGTGTCGTTATAGTTGTTGCTTGCAGTTGGCCCGAGGTTGGTGAAAATAGACTTGAGGGCGGGTGGCTGGTGTGATGGGGTAACCGGTCCAGAATGGCTGGTGTGGGCTAGCAGGGGCCGCTGGACTTCAACCATCTGTGCCTGAAGCGCGCCGCTGGCAAGCGCCAGGGTGGCAAGGCATGCGAGTGTTCGGGCTAGGGCTTTTGCAAACATCGTTATCTCCTTTTGGGTTTGGAATTCACGTTCGGCTTGCATCCATCGACAGGCTGGGGCTCCAGCTCTTCAATAATCTGCCAATGCGAGGCGGGCGAATTCTATCTAATCTCACGTCCGCGCGCAAGAGGCTTCTTGGCGCGCTTTTTCAGATTTGCTTGTAGAATCCATCCGGTTGGCCGGCGCATCAACTAAAACGCGTTGAGAGCGGATTCTATTCATGAAAATTGGCGTGCTTGCCATCCAGGGAGACTTTGACGCTCACCGCAGACGGCTCGAAGAACTGGGCGCAGAAGTCGTGCTGGTTAAGAACCCCGAGCAACTCGACGAGATTGATGGTCTTGTCATTCCCGGAGGGGAATCCAGCACTATCCTGGAGGTGCTTGGCGACCGTGGCTTTGCCAAGCTCAAACAGTTCGTCCACACCAAACCCGCTTTTGGGACTTGTGCGGGTGCTATCCTGCTTGCCAGCGAAATCGAGAATCCCGGCCAGCCTGGCCTGGGCGCGCTCAACATGTGCATCCGCCGCAATGCCTACGGACGGCAGCTCGAGAGCTCTATCCGCGAAGGCCGCCTGGGTCTTGGTTCAAACGGCTCGGCGATAGAAATGGTCTTCATTCGCGCCCCGAGAATTGAGCGCATCGGACCGGAGGTTGAGGTCCTGGCCACAGAAGGTGAAGATAATGATCCGGTCGCCGTGCGGCAGGGAAGAGTTATGGCGACTACATTCCATCCGGAGCTTTCGGAGGATTCGCGCATACACCGGCTCTTTCTCGACTTTGTAGGCAACGGATGAGGCGGCTAAGGCAGTTGGCTGCCTCTCATTGCTACCTTCACTCATACCCGGGAAGGAACATCGCAGAAAACTGGAAGAAGTGAATTTCAATAAGGAGCAATCAACCATCGCAAGGAGGAAAGTCATGAAGCAAGTTATTCGCGTTGCATGTTTCACGATTATGGCGGCGTCGTTGGTGTGCGCGCAATCCAGTGCGCAAAAGTCGTTCGATCAACTGAAATCTTTGGCAGGAAATTGGGAGGCAAAAGGCCCGGACGGTCAACCCATGCAGGTCTCGTTTCGAGTCACCAGCAACGGCTCTGCGATTATGAGCGAGATGACCGGCCACGAGGACATGATCAGCATGATCAATCTCGATGGCCCGGACAAGTTAATCCTTACCCATTATTGCAGTGCTGGCAATCAGCCGCGCATGAAGGCGACGGCCTCGCCAGATGGCAGGACGTTGACCTTTGATTTCATGGACGCCACAAACCTCGCCAGTGTCGATGACGGCCACATGCACCGGGTGGTGATTACTATACTGGACGCGAACCATCATACCGAAGAATGGAGTTTTGCTGATCATGGCAAAGAGGTGAAAGAGACTCTGGACCTGTGGCGTAAATAATTTTGGCCCAAAACGGCAACGGTAGCGGAAAAGAAACTAAGAACCGGGGAACAGCCTCCCCGTTAACGCCGAAGATCGCGCCAACAGAAGCGGAATGCGGTGTAACGTTGGGTCATTTCTTTCGTTCCACCAAGTACCGGGATAACCTCTTCAGGGTTTCCGCAGGGCTGCCAAATTCGTCGAGTGCAGCGCTGGCGGAATCCGCCAGAACATTGGCTTTCTTCAATGACTCTTCGACGCCAAAGAGCGCCGGATATGTGGCCTTTTCAGCCGCAGTATCCTTGCCCGCAGTTTTGCCGAGCTGCTCCGATGTCTGGGTAATGTCGAGGACATCGTCAACGATCTGAAAGGCCAGCCCGATGGACTGACCAAACGATCGCAGATTCGAGGCCGCACCCTCGTCCGCTCCGGCATACAAACCGCCGCTTACCAAGCTGGCCGTGATCAAGGCAGCGGTTTTTGCCTGATGGATGTATTCAAGGGTCCTGGGATCAACGCGCGCATGCTCGGACTCCAAATCGGCGACCTGCCCGCCGATCATGCCATCTACCGTTCCGGTGCCACGCGCAATCTCCCTAATGATGCACACCCGCGCGGCTGCCGAGCAGTGCACTCCCGCCAAAGTGCCATAAGCCTGCGTTTGCAGCGCATCACCTGCCAGAATGGCTATGGCTTCGCCAAACGCTTTGTGACAAGTGGGGCGGCCACGCCGGAGATCGTCATTATCGAGGGCGGGGAGGTCATCGTGGATAAGCGAATAAGTGTGGAGCATTTCCAGCGCGGCTCCCAGTTCTTCGATGCCAGAAGGAAGGGAACCCGCCGGGGAAGCCCCGATCATGCGGCCCGCTTCCATGCAGAGGATAGGGCGCAGCCGCTTTCCACCCGCGAAAACGCTGTAACGCAGCGCCTTATGGATGGAAACCGGGTGCCGCGTGGCGGCAGGTAGGAGCCGGTCCAACGCAGCGTCAGTCAGGGAGCGTCCCTGCTCCAGAATCTCTTCGAGCATGACGCTGAGTATAGCAAGACGGCGAAGCGCTAAAACAGCGCGGTATCTCGCCCCAAACAATCCGGCAAATTGAAGAATGCCCCAAGGCACCCTGATTTCCACAAACGCCAAGCATCTAGGCCGCAGCGGAGAGTGCTCTAGTCCGACTGCGGACTGCGGCGCTGACGATTGACCGGGTATCAGCAGAGTGGCACATGTCAACCGCGCCCGCATTCAACGCCTCGGCCCACATTTGCCAGTCGGCCAAGCGGTGATTGCAGACGATGCTCGCTTCCGGAAATTCTCGTCTCAGTTTTTCCAAGTCCGGGATGCTAGCCATTTCCATATCGAGAATGGCCACTTTCGCGCGATGTTTAGCGATACCACGATGCAACTCTTCGAGAGAAGTGGCTATAAACACCACTCGGAAGGAACCAGCCAGGGCAACGGAAAGCGACTGGGCAATTCTGGAGTCGCCTTGCAGGAGAACTAAGTTTGGGGAATGCATAACGACCTCTAATGAGCCGTAGTTCACGGCTTGCCAGGCTGCGGCAGAATTCGCTGGCGCGACTCGCTGCCGCAGACGGGAACATCAAATGGAAACTCAAAACCGAGCAGAACCTGTGGTTAGATGCTTACTTTCGGCCAGATATCGTTTCCGCGTCAGGCTCGAAAGCCTCGGCTTGGACTTTCCCGTTCTGCTTGAGAAGGATCTCCACCTTGCCCTCAGCTTGCTCCAACTCTTTGCGGCAAGTGACGGAAAGTTGCATACCCTCTTCAAAGAGCGACAGGGACTTCTCCAGTGGGACATCACCTTTCTCGAGGTCGTGCACAATCTTCTCGAGCCGCTGCAGGCAATCTTCGAACTTCGCCACCGGAGTCTCCTGTTCGAAACATTTTACCGCAGCACGCAAGTCGAACGGTGTCTCGATTGAGCGCTGACCTCAGATGGACCTCATTATTTCTGCGCCGAAGCAGCTGCCCGTGATGTTCCCAGCACTTCGAGCACATCTACTGCCGACGCGTAGCGGCCTAACGGAGCGCTGATCTGGGCGCCCTGCACCATTTCGCGAACCGCAGCCAGCATGTCGCGGGCTATTGCAATCCCTTCCTCTCGCGCAGCCTCAGGAGACTTGGCACTGGCCATTCGCTGCACGATGGACTCCGGAACAGAAACTCGCAGTTCGTTTTTCATGAACTCAGCATTGCGGACACTCACCAAAGGCCAGATGCCTGCCACAACCGGAATTCTACAATGTTCGATACGACGGAGGAATTTCTCCAGCAAAGCCAGATCAAACACGGGCTGGGTCACTGCATACTCGGCCCCAGCCTCGACCTTGTATTCAAATCGCCGAATTTCTTCGTCGAGGTTGGGCAAGCCAGGATTGGCCCCGACCGCAATCACGAAGGAAGTACCGTCGCCAAGGGGATTGCCCCCCAGATCGAGGCCGCAGTTGAGATTGCGCACGATATTCACCAACCCGATTGAATCCACGTCAAAAACCGCGGTGGCGTCGGGATAGTTCCCCATCTTGGGCGGATCCCCAGTAATGCAAATCAGGTTGCGAATTCCAGTAGCAGCTGCCCCGAGCAGGTCTGATTGAATGCAGAGTACATTGCGATCGCGACAGGTGTAATGCAGGATGGTTTCAATTCCCACAGTTTGCTGGATCAAGAGTGAGAGCGCTTGATTGCTCATGCGGGCGGATGCCCGAGGACTGTCAGGGATATTAATCGCGTCCACGCCGACCGACTTCAGGAACCGCGCCCCTTCGATTTCTTTGTGAATATCGGTCCCTTTCGGAGGGACGATTTCGACCATAGTGAGGAATTCCCGGCGTGCGATTCGAGCGCCCACGTGCGAACGCTTTTCGAGCGGTAGAGACTGACTTACCGCCGCGTGGGCGACATCGTGAGCTGCAGGCACGGCCACCTTGGCCCGAGCTTCTCCGGCGCGCAGCGCAGATTTCATTACACGAATGTGGTCTGGCGTTGTTCCACAGCACCCTCCGACCAGCCGCACGCCGGCAGCAACGAACTTTCGCGCATAGCTCGACATGTACTCCGGCGAACATAAGTAGATGTTTCGTCCCTCGACCGAACGCGGCACCCCTGCATTTGGCTGGGCGGATAAGGGAAGCGAAGTTGCCGCCCGCACTCGCTCCATGGCGTCGAGCATGGCCACAGGGCCGACGCTACAATTGCAGCCGATGACGTCGGCACCCCACTCCTCGAGCCTGGGGGTGAATGTCTCGGGTGTCGATCCATCCAGACAGTTTCCGTCTTCGTCGATTGTCACCTGGGCAACAACCGGAATCTCGGGATTCACGTCGCGGGCTGCCAGTATCGCCTGATGGAGTTCCTCAAGATAGCCAAAGGTTTCCAAGATCAGCAGGTCCACGCCACCTTCAACTAAAGCCGAAATTTGCTCGCGAAATGCCGCGCGCGCTTCCGCAAACGAAATCTTGCCCAGAGGTTCGATGCGTATGCCCAAAGGACCCACCGAGCCGGCCACCCAAACGTCAAAGCTTTTTGCCGCTTCTCGGGCCAAGCGCGCCCCAGCAGCGTTTATTTCTTTGACCTTGTCGGCTAGGCTGTGGCGAACCAACCGGAACGAGTTGGCTCCAAAAGTGTTAGTTTCAATAATCTCTGCACCCGATTGAAGGTAATTATGATGTACATCTCGAATTAGATCGGGCTGCGACTGATTCAGCTCGTCGTAGCAGCGATTGATGAAGATTCCTTTGGCATAAAGCAGTGTGCCCATCGCGCCATCGCACAGGATGGGAGATTCTTTCAGGCGATCCAAGAAATCGATAGACATCGGCTTAGACGTGCACTTATTCGTTGAGAATACAGGATGCCGTCGGGTTTTGCATCCCTCCACACGGGGTTTGCCTGAGCTTCTCTCGCCGAGAAAACGGAAAATCTGGCTCTGCTATAATCCGCTTTCTTGCATCCCAATCATAGTCCCCTCATGTGGCCCAGAGTCCCAGGCTTGAGAAGCGCCATTGGCGTGGCTCTGCTCCTGGCGGGCGGCGTGCTAATCGTTTCCTGCGGAGGCTATTCGACGCCGTCCAGCACGAGCAGCACCCACACGCCAAGCGGGTTTGTATTTCGCGCTTTTGTCTCGAACCCGCTGTTTCCCAGTGGCACGGCTACCGAGCCGGTAGTCCAGATCATAGATGCACTCCACGATGTACTTTCCCTGTCTCCAATCACGTTACTAGGATCGGTCAGCCAGCCGGGTTTGATGGTAGTCTCACCGACTAAACGTTACACCATGATATTCAGCCCTGCCGGGAATACGCTTGGGATCATTGACAATGCGAGCGAGAGTTCGGCCTCGATCACGCAGCTTCCGGGTTCTACCCAGAGCATCGCATTCGGAACAGGAGAAACGACCGGATTCGCTGCCGTGCCATCGGCACCAGTGACCGGGCAAGCACCCGGAGCTGTGGTTATGTTCGGAATAACCAAGGGAGGCGTGTTGGCTACGATACCCGTGCCCAATGCTGAGTTCATCGTGCCCACTCCGGATGGCACAAGCCTTCTGGTTTTCAGTACGGGTTCGGACACGATCACTGTGATTTCGACAACGCTGATTGGATCAGCGACCGATCCCAGGAGTTACATTACCGGGTTTGACCGACCGGTGTGGGCTATTTTCACCAATGGCTCCGCAACGTATATCTTCAATTGCGGGCTACAATGCGGAGGAAATTCGGCCGGAGTTGCCGTGCTCAATTCGCTCCCAGCACCCGGGACGTCTACTGTTTTTTCCGGAGCAATTACTCCCACCGCCGGCGCCACTTATGGACTTTTGTCTTCCACGGGGACGCTTTACGTTGCGGGTTCTCGTCCAGGTACCCCATGCAGCTCAGGGACTGTTGCCACCAGTTGCGGCACTTTGAGCCTGGTGGATACTGCATCGATGAAGGTCACCCGCACTGCGGTCATTACTGACGGTTATCACGACCGCATGCAGATGAGCCAGAATGGGCAACTTTTCATCGGCGGTCAAAACTGCACAGAAATCAGCATCCTAGGAGGAGAGGTTCGTGGTTGCCTTTCGATTTTCAATAGCACGAACGATAAGGTCATCGTACCGGCGTGGAGCGGCGACGTAACCGGCATTCAGGAGATCACTGATCGCGACATCATTTACTTGTGTCAGGGCGGAGTGTTTCACATTTACGACACAACTACCGACAGTATCCTTGTGCAAGAGGTACCAGTCGTGATTGTGGGGAATGCCGTGGATGTCAAACTGGTGGACTGATCGAAGGTAAGGCCCAACCCCGTCGAGCACCGACAAAGTATGATTCACCAATGATGGAGAGACCCCAGAGCACCTAAGTCGGGCTGAAGCTCCAATTCATGTGCGCGGGCCGCTGTGACGGAACTCTCCGAAAATGGCAGCTTGAACGTAAACCCCTCATACCACGCGGTCCACTCATCCATGTAGTAAGGACTAAGAAAGTTCCCTGCTTCGCCGGTAACCAGGTTCAGAGTCGACTCATCCAGGTTGGACAGATCCACCGTCATCCGTTCAGATGGTCCATGATCCTCCGCTACAGCTTTCACGGTCAACGTGCTTCCCGATTGCTCATGCGGCCCGGTTCCAGTCCACCACTTGAGCAGAGGGACCTTGCCCAGGATTGGGTGTTGAATATCAATCGGGTGTAGCTTGCCCCAGCGCCAGGAATTGAGGTCGGCAGGCGCGTCCGGTGCAGTAACCGCCGCTTGCACGGCAGAAGCGAGCAACTCATTGTAATTGGCGTAAGTGGCTGGGAGCCAGCGGCTTGGCTGATGCTGCAATACATTTTCAAGCCAGATGGTTGACATCATCCAACGGTAGCTCTTCCAGCTGAGAGTCGATTCGTCTGCTTTCGGATCCTTGGCAGCAGGCCCCAGTTTGGGCTCGAGAAGCAGACGTACTAACTCGCTGCGCGTGCGGGATTCAATGGTAGCGGCGGCCGACGCCCTCCGCATTTGCCCGTCCCACTCTCGCATAATCTCCGCTGCCGCTTTCGCCCTCGCCGAGGCGTTTCCGGCGTGATCCACGGCATAGACCAGGCGCTCAGCCACAAAGCGATCGAACTCTGAATAGACATCAGTCTCGAGCCCCAGCATGTCGGCTGAGGAGAACCTCTTTCCCGACTCCAGTACCCGATAAATGCGAGCCGTGCGCCACGGCGCTTCCCATTCGACGCTCATTGTATAAGGAAAGGCATCCGGCGTGATTCTGCTGTTTGCGGTCGCTGCGATGCCGGAGGGGGGATTCAGAATACTTGGCAGTTTTTCGTAAGGGATGTAGGCGATCCATTCATGGGCGTTATCGCTGCCGTTTTCGGGCAGACTCCCGTCTCCGGAGGCGCGAATCGGGATTTTTCCCGTAGCCTGATAGCCGATGTTGCCATCCACATCCGCGTAGACCACGTTTTGTGCAGGTGCGTCAAATCTAGAGAACGCTTGGCGGAATTGCTCCCAGTTCTCAGCCGAATCAACATCGAAAAACACATTTCTTGGCCCATCGTAGAGCGTCCAGCGGAGAGCGATCTTGCGCGTTTCACCGGGAATGAGGTCCGTGACAATTGGCCCATGCCGTGTCACCTGCACGTCCACCGCTACATCCGGCTTGCCCTTGACCTTGATCACTTCATGGCGAAGTTGCGGCGCCCTCCATCCCTCTGGAGCAAGGTATCGACCGCCCGAGTCGAAGCTCTCAATGTACGCATCTTCCACGGTTGGCCCGATATTGGTAAATCCCCAGGCAACACGCCGATTGTGTCCGGCGATAACATAGGGATAACCTGGCAAACTGACCCCCTCAACGTCGAAGCTACCGCAGCGCAGGTGCGTCGCGTACCACAGGTTGGGCATGCGATGGCCCAAGTGCATGTCATTTGAGAGCAGCGGCTTGCCTGATTCGGTATGCTCACCTGAAACTACCCAGTTGTTCGATCCCACGTGAAAGTCATCGCGCTCTCCCGCTGGCATCTGCGACCAAGGCAGCCGATCTATGAAGCGAAGCCCGGTCACCGAACTGTCGGGACCTGAATCATCCTGTTCGTCCTCGTTGCTCGGCAAACGATCCTGCCCCATACCTGGGCGAGTTACCGTTGGCGGGTGGTCATGCCAGGAAGAATTCACATACAAATCGGCGGTCAACTGTGGCCCCAATTTAGCAAGAATTTTTTCCCGTGTCAGCGCATGATAAGGACTCGCACTCAGATCTTCGATCATCATAGCTGCGATCGAAGCCGAGTCCACGACTGTCCACGGCTTCGGAGCATAGCGCAGGATGCGGAACTCAATCGGCAGATTGGAGCGATGCGACTCGATAAAGGCATTCACTCCCCCTACGTAGGCCTCGAATCGTGAGCGCTCCTCGGGAGATTGAAGCTCTGCGATATGCTGGGCGGCTGCGCGAATGCCAAGAATCCGCTGGCGGCGATCTAATTTCAGTAAATCGTCACCGAATATTTCCGAGAGGTCTCCGGCTGCAAAGCGGCGCATTCCATCCATCTGCCATAAGCGATCCTGCGCCGTCACATAACCCTGGGCGAACAGCAGATCATCCAAATTCGATGCCGTGATGGTGGGAAGGCCGTGCTGGTCGCGAACCACTCTAACCTTCTCAGTGATTCCTTTTACCGGCACAGTTCCGTCGAGTCGGGGCAGAGCGGAAGTGGCAATCGAATAGAGCCAGACAGAGATGCCTGCGGCCAATAACAGAAACATCGTTAGACTCCACACCACGGCGCGAAGCACACCGCGAAGAATTGGGTAGCGTGCAGGAGATTGCATGTTAACTGCGCGGGCAGGCATAGCGGAGTTTCGATTCTAGGGCGTAGATGCTGGCAAAGACAAATGATCGCGATGTCCGATCGGCGCAAGGTTAGGGTTTTTCGTCTAGATGAAACGTCGAGACCCTTCTGTGATGACTAGCTTCAGCGGACGATATGGCCGGCGTGAGAAGATAGCGATGGCCGTATCGCAAACGAGAATCCTGGAATGGGAGATAGTCATGGCGTTTTGCAGTTCCTGCGGGACTCTGACGCCGGATGGCGCCGCTACCTGTCCGGCATGCAATCGTCCAGTTGGAGCGACCAAAGCCCAGCCGGCAGGCAGGCTTGCGAATAACGTCGCCGGCATGCTTGCCTATGTCACTATCATCCCAGCGATCATTTTCTTGGCGCTTGAGCCCTATAACAAGAACCGATTTATCCGCTTCCATTGTTTCCAATCCATCTTCTTCACGCTTGCAGTGGTAATGGTTCAGATCGTGGTTAGCGCAATTAGCAGCATTCCGCTCCTTATCTTTATCAGTCTTCCGTTGTATGCCCTCCTTTGGCTGGCATCGCTTGGTGCCTGGACCGTGCTTCTGGTCAAAGCGGCCCAGGGCGAGGAATATAAGCTGCCCATGATTGGCGATTTGGCCGAGAAGCAAGCCGGCGTCTGACGGGGCTTTTGTCCGGGCAATTTCGACACCTGTTCTCGACCTGCCCGATGGGATCAACCGATTTTTCCCGTTCGAACAGATTTCCTTTGCTTGGGTATCTCTAGTCACTTTTCCTCGGAACCACATTTCCGGTACTCTGTTTGACTCGGCTTAGCGTGGAGGGCGGTTTTGAAAGTTCGGGTTTTCTATCACGATCGATGTTTTGACGGGGCCTCTTCGGCGGCATTGTTTGCGCGCTTCTACCGAGAGCGCATTCGCAATGATGCGAATTTCGTTTTTACCGGGTTGCTGCACCGGGCAGGTTCGCTTTTCAACGAGGCCGACTTCGATGGGAACGAGAATGCCATTGTTGACTTCAAGTATTCCAGCTCACCCCGGATCACATGGTGGTTCGACCATCATGAGAGCGCCTTCCTCAGCGCTGAGGACGCTGCACACTTTGAGCAGGACGAAAGCAATTGCAAGTTTTACGATCCCGCGTTCAAATCCTGCACCGGCTTGATTGCGGCGATTGCGGAGCAACGTTTTGGTTTCAATCCGGTCTCGGTCGCGGATTTGGTCCACTGGACGGACATAATTGATGGCGCGATGTATGATGACGCTCGCAGCGCTGTCGAAATGCAGGCCCCCGCGATGAAGCTCACCATGATCATTGAATCCACCCAGGACCCGGTGTTCCTTCCGCGATTGATTCCTCTGTTAGCCGCCAAGCCGATGGCCGAGATCCTTGAAGAACCGTTCGTGAAGCCGCTGTTACCGCCACTGCTGGAACGACACCAACGCTCGCTTGCGATTCTTGGCGAGCGCATTGAATCGAAGGATAGTACGTTGTTTTTCGATGTCAGCGGTTACGACCTTGAAGGCTATAACAAGTTCGTTCCCTATTATCTGCATCCAGAGTCCATCTACAGCGTGGGATTGAGCAAAAGCAGTTTCCGGGTCAAGGTCTCAGTTGGCTCCAACCCGTGGGCGCCGGTAGAACCGCTCGTGAATCTGGCAAAAATTTGTGAGCGGTATGGCGGCGGCGGCCATGCGCGAGTGGGTGCGATCTCTTTCGACGTTACCCAGGGGGCTGAAGCCATCCAGGCCGCGCGCGAAATTGTAGACGAACTGCGCACGGCGGTTCGTGGTCAAAGGCAGTAGTCTGCGGAACGCTGCCTAACTGTCAGCCTGCGCGGCATTTGCAGGCAAGAACCCGTAATGACCTTGATAACCTGAGAAACCGTTATTGACAGCTCTTTAACATCGCCTGCTCGAGCGGGTAGTATCGTACTCAAAGGGGCGTGAATACCAAAGTGTCACGGCAGCCTGGGGTGTGCTGAGTGCGTTCGACTACCTTTCAAGTCGCTTTCTCGACGACTGTTCCGCGTTCTAGCTGCGGGTTACTCCGATGAGCACGACTTTGATTCGGCAGTGGATGCCTGCCTCTTGGGATAGAGCTGCCTCTTCCTCCAGGAAGGCGCTTGACTAGATGGACCTGAATCGCCAAGACAGCGGCCCGCGCGGCAGGCACCGAAGGACCGAACTTCCGGTTCTGCGCGGTATTGCTGCTCTTGAGTTCAGCAAAGGCGTTCTAATCTTGCTGGTCGCGTGCGCATTTCTCTTCTTCGTACGCCGAGAAAGCTCCGATTTCGGGCAGGCTATCCTCGATCTCCTCCACATTAGCCCGGACCATCACTTTGCCCGTATCCTGCTGCGCTGGTCAGACACTCTTACCGATATGAAGACCTGGGCCGTTGCCGGTGCCGCTTTCTCTTATTCGCTACTTCGTTTCGTGGAAGCGTACGGGTTGTGGAGAGCGCGAGCTTGGGCCGAGTGGATTGCCCTTCTCTCCGCCTCGATATACGTTCCGTTTGAAGCTTACAGTTGGATCCGCGAACCCAACGCTTTTCACACCTGCCTGCTGCTGATCAACCTGGCGGTCGTTTTCTATATGGCGTATTTGAGGATCTCCGCCCGCCTGCAGAAAAGGGTGTATCAGGGCGTCTGAACGCGCCTTGAGCCAAGGCCTGCCCATAGGTCGGCACACCTCTACCCCGCGCTCCGCTGCTGGCAAGACTCTCTCCGCCCAGACCGTTAGGCTCTGCTTTTTTCGCCTGCCCTGCGCTCGCGGTATAGCCGGTTTTTCAATTCACGATGCTTCGCCTGGCAGGCATCGCAGAATTGTTTGTAGTGCTTTCGCTTCTTCGCACAGATCGCACAACGGCCTTCTTTCACCTTCGCGATCTGCCATCTTCGTTGCCGAGATAGTTCTTTTTTCATTGGTGGTAGTGTATAACCCGTTTTCCGAGCCTTACCCAGGTTCATCCTAGTTCCAGCAGACGCTGGAGGGAGAAACTCGAATCGAACGATCAACAAGGTTACTGGCTATACTATTTCTTATCCAGTCAAGTGTCCATAGGCAGAATTAAGAAATTCGAATTGCGCGACTCGGGCCTTCGCCGAATCGAAAGCTCACGCAGAACTCGCCTGAGTCTTTTCTGCTGCCTCCATGCAGGCCTGAAGTTCCTTCCGATCGTCTTCTGTCAAGTCCTCGAACAGGATGCCATTCCCGACCTGCGGCGTGTTTGTTACCACTTTGCCTTTCAAGTAAAGGGTGTGCCCAAGTTCGAGATAGAGGTCTAGCCTGGTTCCAACAGGAAAAGTAAACCTCATCTCGACGTAGCAGCCCGTTAAACTGAGATCGGAAGTGGTGCCGCGCATGGGCGTGCCGCTGCCTCCGGGCCGCAAATCCACTGGGACTTTAACATTTACGCGCGGGCTTTTCCGGTGATCTTCCATGAGATTTGGCCGGCCACTACTGTGGCGGGAAGAGTTATACCACAAACCGCTGCCCTTGTAACAATCCCTTAATTCGCCGCTTCACGAGGCCCGGCGAGCACCGAGATCCGATGCAAGATCGTTGGAAACTTCAAGCGTGCCGCTGGCACATGGTGCGCGACGACCCCGAGAGGAGCCTGGGTTACACTGATCATCAGCAAGGAAGGTTGCTCCATCACGGCCCCGTAGCTCAGATGGATAGAGCAGCGGTTTCCTAAACCGTTGGTCGGCAGTTCGACTCTGCCCGGGGCCTCCACTCGCTGTTCATCCATCGGACACCAAACTGAAACCTTTCGCCATAGCTAGACGTTCATTCGCTGGGCGATCGTGGCCCGGGAAGGGGATTTGGCTATACTAGGTAAGTATGCCCGTCTTGAGAAACATTGCCGCGATCGCTAAAGGTATGAGCATCACCTTCAAGGAGATGTTCGAGCCGACGCAGGTGGAAAATTATCCTGACGGAGCGGGGCCGCTCAGGGGCGCGCGGTTCCAGGAGCGTTACCGCGGCGTTCACGTGCTCCAGCGCGACGAGAATGGTCTGGAGAAGTGCGTAGCGTGTTTTCTCTGCGCCGCGGCGTGTCCCTCAAACTGCATCTACATCGAGGCTGCTGAGAACACGGCCGAGCACCGCGTGAGCGGGGCTGAGCGCTACGCCAAGGTTTACAACATTGACTACAACCGCTGCATTTTTTGCGGATACTGCGTGGAAGCCTGCCCCACGGACGCCATCACCCACGGCCACGGATTCGAGCTTGCAACCTTCAACGCCAGTAATCTGATATATCGCAAGGAGCAAATGCTGGCTCCCATGGCGGCACATATGGGCGCAAATGCGGTGTTCAATCAAGCAGAGGTAGCGGGAGGGGCGCCGGCAGAACCGGTTCAAGGTGGGTGAGAGCTTTTAATGATTCTCGACCCGACATGACGCCGGTTCCGCAATGCGGACCGGCGTTTGCCGTAATGTATCCTGAAAGAGATATCCATGCAGAAACGGAAACTTGGAAGAAGCAATCTGGAAGTCTCAGCCCTCGGCCTGGGCTGCATGGGGATGAGCACTTCGTACGGCCCTCCCCAGAACCGGCAGGAGATGATTTCGCTTCTGCATGCGGCGGTGGACTGCGGCGTCACGTTCTTCGATACGGCTGAGATTTATGGCCCATTCACCAACGAAGAACTTGTGGGTGAGGCTCTTTCGCCGATTCGCGACAGAGTTGTACTTGCAACCAAGTTCGGATTCAAGCCCGATCCGAACGGAGGATCGAGGCCAGCCGGGTTGGATAGCCGACCGGAGCACATTAAGCAGGTGGCCGATGCATCGCTGAAGCGGCTGAAGATAGATGCCATTGATCTCTTCTATCAACACCGGGTTGATCCGGACGTTCCAATCGAGGATGTTGCGGGAGCAGTGAAAGATCTGATCACAGCAGGCAAAGTGAAGCACTTCGGTCTTTCGGAAGCGGGGGTACAAACGATTCGGCGGGCCCACACAGTCCAGCCGCTAACTGCCGTGCAGAGCGAATACTCGCTCTGGATGAGAACTCCGGAAGCGAAAGTACTGCCGGCTCTTGAAGAGCTTGGAATCGGATTCGTCCCGTATAGTCCTCTGGGGCGCGGATTTCTTACCGGCAAAATGGACGAGAACACGAAATTCGAAAGTAGCGACTTCCGCAATAACCTTCCACGCTTCACAGCGGAGGCCAGGAAGGCAAATCAGGCTCTGGTCGATCTGCTGGGCAAGATCGCAGCGCAAAAGCAAGCAACTCCGGCTCAAATCGCTCTCGCCTGGTTGTTGGCGCAGAAACCGTGGCTTGTTCCTATTCCCGGCACAACCAAGCGGAAGCGGCTGGAAGAAAATATTGGGGCCACGACCGTCGAGCTTACGCCGGAAGATCTTTCTGAGATCGAAACGGCGATGGCAACCATCAAGATCGAAGGCGAGCGCTATCCCGAAGCGATGGAGCAGTTGACTGGCCGCTAAACGACATGGGTGATTTCCTACAACTCGTAAACGAACGTGTCGTAGTTTACGACGGCGCGATGGGCACCAACATCCATAAGCGCAATCCCACGCTCGATGACTACTGGGGCAAAGAAAATTGCAGCGAAGTACTGGTGTTGAGCCGGCCAGATATCATCCGCGATATTCATTCGGATTTCCTGCGTGTCGGCTGCGACGTCGTCGAGACCAATACCTTCGGGGGCACGCGAATCGTTCTGTCGGAATTCGACCTCGCTGATCGTACCCACGAGATCAACCTGAAAGCCTCGCAGTTGGCCAAAGAAGTCGCTCGGCAGTTTTCCACTCCCACCCAACCTCGCTTCGTTGCCGGTTCATTGGGGCCGTCTACCAAACTGCCTTCTCTCGGGCATATTTCGTTCGACGAAATGGTCGCTGCCTACGAAGAGCAAGCATCAGCGTTGATCGAAGGGGGAGTGGACGTCCTACTGGTTGAAACCTGCCAGGATTTGCTGCAAGCCAAGGTCGCAACAATTGGGGTTTTAGAAGCTCTGCGAAAATCGGGCAAAACCCTTCCCGTTACCGTGCAAGTGACCTTGCAGGAATCGGGAACCATGCTGCTGGGCACTGAAATTGGGGCCGCCCTGACCACGCTTGAACCCTTCGATGTAGACATTATTGGTCTGAACTGCGCCACCGGGCCAGCCGAAATGAATGATTCCGTTCGCTTTCTAGCGGCGAATTCGACGAAACATGTTTCCGTGTTACCGAATGCCGGCTTGCCTGTAAACGAAGGCGGGCATGCCGTTTTTAAACTCACACCGGAAGAACTGGCAAAGTATCACCGTCATTTTGTTGCCGATTATGGCGTACGTATTGTCGGCGGATGCTGCGGTACGACGCCAGAACACTTGAAAGCAGTAGTCGATGCAGTATCCGGCCTTGAACCGGCCAAGAGGGAAGTGAAGGCAACCGCTGCGGCTTCAAGCGCTTACACGTCTGTCCCGCTGGATCTTGATCCCAAGCCGCTGATAGTGGCCGAGGAAATGAACACGACTACGCGAGTAGAGCACTTCCGCAATCTGGTGCGCGCAAAGAAATACGACGACATCCTTACGCTCGCGAAAAAGTTAGTCAATGATGGTTCGCACATGCTCGATCTGTGCTGCGCCATCGTGGGCGAAGACGAGAAGGGTTACGTCACTTCGATCTTGGAGAGAATTGCAACTCGCGTGCCTGCGCCGATTCTGGTGGATTCAACGGAAGCCGATGTCGTCGAAGAGGCTTTAAAGCGGATCCCAGGCAAAGCAATTATCAACTCCATCAATCTCGAAGATGGCGAGAAACGCACTGCGAAAATTTTGCCAATGGCCAAGCGCTACGGTGCTGCCGTGATTGCGTTAACCATTGACGAAGAGGGCATGGCGCTGACCGTGGCAAAGAAAGTCGCCGTCGCTAAGCGAATTTACGATCTGGCTACAAAGAAATACGGCATTCGCCCGGTGGATTTGATTTTTGACGCGCTGACGCTGCCGATATCCACCGGGCAAGAAGAATATCGCACGGCGGGTATTGAAACGCTCAACGCGATCAAGCGGATCAAGCACGACCTGCCGGATGTGAAGACCATCCTCGGGGTCAGCAACATCTCGTTTGGTCTTGATGCCTATCCGCGCCGGGTTTTGAATTCGGTGTTTATGCATGAAGCGGTGGACCATGGCCTCGATATGGCCATCGTCAACTACACGAAAATCTACCCTCTCTACAAAATTCCTCATGAAGAGGTTGAGCTTGCGCGCAAACTGATTTACCGGGACGCGGCCGACGGCGATCCCTTGCAGAAGTACATGAACCATTTTGCCGGGGTCAAGGGCAAAGCACAGGCCACTACCACGGCGCATGTCGAGAAGTTGTCTGTGGATGACAAGTTAAAGTTCGCCATCATTAACGGGGAGAAGTCAGTCGGCGAAGGTGCACATAAGAAGAGCCTCGAAGATTTGTTGGAGGGTGCGCTGCACGACTACACGCCGCTGGAACTGATCAACACTGTGCTCCTTGACGGGATGCGCACCGTCGGGGAACTTTTCGGTGCGCGCAAAATGCAATTGCCATCTGTCCTCGATTCGGCCGGAGTCATGAAGCAGGCAGTAGCCTATCTTGAACCGAAAATGGAAAAGAAAAGCGGAGCACAAAAAGGTACGATCGTTCTAGCGACTGTGAAGGGGGATGTCCACGACATCGGAAAAAACCTCGTAGACATTATTCTCAGCAACAACGGCTATAAGGTCGTCAATCTTGGCATCAAGCAGCCCGGGGATACGATTATTAAAGCCGCGCAAGAGCACAAAGCAGACGCGATCGGTTTGAGTGGACTCTTAGTCAAGTCAACCGTCGAGATGAAATATGTGATCCAGGATTTGCAGCGACAACAACTCGAGTTTCCGGTGATCTGCGGCGGGGCGGCGTTGACCCGCAAATACGTGGAAGACGATCTCCGCCGCGAATATGCAAATGCAGTTTTCTATGCAGACGATGCCTTCGCGGGGCTCCACATCATGGAAGATTTGGTCACAGAGAATGGCCAACGCGACTCGCGTTTGAAAGAGGGCCGGACCGTCAAGGAATACGCGAAGGCGGCGGCAGTTGATGAAGAATCCGGGCCGGTCTTTGCGGAACGCAGTGCGGTTGTCAGCGACGCGCCGAATATCCCCATGCCTCCATTCTGGGGCGTGCGGGTGCGCAAAGATTTCGATCTGCGCGAAGTCTTTCAATATATCAACGAGACCGCGCTTTTCAAGAATCAATGGCAGTTGAAGACGGCGTCGCAGGAAGATTATCTGCGATTGGTCGAACAGAAATTCCGGCCCATTCGAAAACAACTTGGAGATGAGGTGATCGCGAGCGGCCTGTTCGAGCCAAAAGCCGTTTATGGATATTTCCCAGCCCAGAGCGAAGGCAATGATGTCATCGTTTTCGAACCGCGGGAGGCGGACCCGGGCAGCGAGATTCTCCGTTTCAGTTTTCCGAGGCAGCGCGAGGGCCGCAGACTCTGCATTTCTGACTTCTTCGCTCCGAAGTCTTCCGGCAAGATGGACGTGATCGGCGTTTCGCTGGTAACCATCGGGGCCAGGGCCTCGGCTGAGACTCAACGCTTATTCGAAGGTGGGGAATACACTCGCTACCTATACCTGCACGGCCTTAGCGTCGAGACTGCCGAAGCACTCGCGGAATATGTACACAAGAAGATTCGCGAAGAATTAGGCATTGCGGGCGACGATTCACCGCATATCCGCGACCTGTTTCATCAGAAGTACCGCGGCTCCCGCTATTCGTTTGGTTATCCGGCGTGCCCGAACCTGGAGGACCAGACGAAGCTGTTTGTGCTGCTACATCCGGAAGAGAACGTCGGCGTGCGCCTCACCAGCGGCTTTCTGCTTGAACCGGAGCAGTCAACGTCGGCAATTGTGGTGCATCATCCAGCGGCCAAGTATTTTGTGGTTTAGCGAACCGCAGGTTACCATACAGTGCGGAGCAAGGGACTGCGCCGCATGTTTTCGTCGCGAGTGACCAGCGTCATACCCTCTGAGCGGGCTGTTGCCCCGATTAATTTGTCGCCGGAATTGCCGGGAAACTCCGCAGGAAACTGCGCGGCCAGCGCTGCGATCTCCGGCGTGATCGGCAGGATGGTTACGTCCCGCGTTGTTAAGCGAAGACTATTTTCAAACGTGCCATAGCCTTGGATTCTGCCCGTATGCAGTAACCTCGCCAGCTCCCACAGGGTGATCGCGGAGATTGCGACTCCATCCGACCGTCGTGCCCGCCGCACCGCCGCGTCAGCCAAGCGCGAAAGCGGTTTGTGCCGGGTAACGATCCAAACGAGCACGTGAGTATCGAGCAGTATCACCGCATGACTTCCCAGGCTTCGGCGGGATCGAGGGATGACTCAATGTCCCCCACGACACGAATCTTGCATTCCAAGCGCGCGAAGAAATCATCACGGTTGCTGCCTGCAGGAACAAGTTTCGCTACGGCTTTGCCTCGCTTGGTGATGAGCACCGGCTGCCGCTTGGCCTGAACCTCATTCATCAGGGCCAGACACCGAGCCTTGAATTCCGCGGCTGAAATAGTCTTCATTGGCACATTTATAACACTATGGTCATAACAAACTGACCATAGCGACCTTTATCCATGGGCGGTCTTATACTCGTCGAACTTTGCCAGAAACCGGTCAATCTCCCGCTTTTGTAGATAGTAGGGGGTTGATAGCCGCAGTTTCGACGGTTCCCCACCGCGAATGCGGATCTGATGGGTCTTCCACATCCAGTTTTCCAGATCTGTGCGCTGGATCGGTGGAACGTTCACAGTCGCAATTGCGCACCGTAAGGCTGAATCGGGCGAAGTCCATGACTCCGCGCCACGCTTTATCATCTCGGCGAGCATATAGTCGCACAACATGCGATGCCGCCTCTCTATCCGATCCATGCCAATATCGTTGGCGAGTTTGATTGCGGCACGTAGTCCCCACAAGGCCGGAACATTCGATGACCCGATGCGTTGAAATCGCTCGGCCCGGATCTTTACATCGTCCCAACCCTCGGTGGCGATGGTGTTCCATAGCCGGTCAATGACGTCATCCCGTATAAAGAGAAAGCCAGAGCCTTTGGGGGCTTGCAGCCATTTATGCGGACTTGAGGAATACATGTCGCAACCCAAGTCATGCAGATTGAGCTTCATCATGCCCGGGACGTGCGCCCCGTCCACGGCCGACAAGATTCCTTTTGACCGGGCTAGTGCACACAACTCCTTTGCTGGAAGCACCACACCACTGAATGTGGTGATGTGGCTAAAGAAAATGACTCGCGTTTGCGGCGTAATCGCGTCGCTGAAGAGGTTCAGGACCTGGGCAGCATCCTTCACCGGGCGAGGCAGTGTTACCTTCTTTACTACAATCCCATAGCGCTTGGCTTTGAGATCCCAGGGGTGCTGCCCACCCGGATGCTCCTGATCTGTCATCAGCACTTCGTCGCCGGCTTTCATCTCCACTCCGTTGGCGATATAGCTGTTGGCCTCTGTGGCATTTCGAAGGAGAGCAATTTCGTCCCGGTTGCACCCCACGAACTCGGCCAAAGGATCGCGGAATTCGTTCCACGAAGCATAGCCCCAGATCGGGTAATCTTCGGGGTCCTGCTGGTCCATCTTTTCTGTTGTGGAATATCCGTCGAAGATGGCACGCAGTACTGGCGCTGGGCTGGAGCCGACTGTGCCGTTGTTCAGGTAAATTTCGTCAGCGGGAATCAGAAACTGCTTACGCAATTCGGCCCAATAAGCCTCGTCGTCGTGCGCATATTTGGCTGAATCGGGAAGAGGCGAAGGAAGCTTATCAAGTTGGGCCAATAGTTCGCGGCTGGACACAAGAGCCGCGGCGAAACCGCTGGCGGTGAAGAGAAAGCGGCGGCGATCGAGCAAGGAGCACCCCCTAAAACAATGGAAGGCGTCATGTTACGACTGCCCGGCCGATGGCTGCAAGCCCCGATGTGGTGGGTAACCTTCTTGTTCCCCTTTGCGTCAAACTTATGGAAGTTAGCGCGCCAAACGGGTTGCCCAACCGGCGTATAATGAAGCAAAAGGCCCACTCGGGGCGGAATTGCGGGGGTATTTCTATGAGGCTCAGATTCTTGCTGGCGCTGGTTGTTCTGTTGGCGTTCGGTCTCGCCGCGCCGGAAGCCTTTTCACAAGACCAGGGCAAAAGCAATCCTGGCAGCCAACCCGCCGATACCGCTGCCCCGCCGACCGATCAAAACAGTCCCGGGCAGACCAACCCCTCCTCCACTGGTGCTAAGACTCCCGACGCTGCGAGCCAAGGCACGAACGCCCCTGCCGATCAAAATGCTCCCACTGGAAAGGCCGATGCCAAAGCACAGGACAAGCAGAACGCCGCGGCCGCTCCCGTCGAAGAAGCCGACCCCAGCAAAGTTAAGCACGATGGCGGCCTAGACGATGTGGATGCGATCGGCAATCGCAAGATCGGCGGGCGAGGCCTGGGCAACTGGTATTCCATCGAAGGTGAGATTCGCATGGGCAAGCAATATGCCCAGATGGTCGAATCGAGCTCCAAGATGGTTACGGACCCGGTCATCACTGAGTACGTGAACCGGATCGGCCAGAACCTGGTGCGCAATTCCGATGCGCAAGTACCTTTCACAATCAAGGTCATTGACGCCGATGAAATCAACGCTTTCGCTCTCCCTGGTGGGTTTTTTTATGTCAATACAGGCTTGATTCTCGCGGCCGACGAGGAGGCGGAGCTTGCCGGAGTGATGGCGCACGAAATTGCCCACGTATGCGCCCGTCATGCCACCCGACAGATGACGCGTTATCAGTGGGCTAATATTTCGACCATTCCCTTGATCTTTGTCGGCGGCGGAATTGGATATGCGGTGCGTTCCGCGGCAGGGCTCGCCTTACCAATGTCGTTCCTCACATTCTCGCGTGAATTTGAGGCGCAAGCCGACTATCTTGGCCTGCAATACATGTACAAAGCAGGATATGATCCTAACGCTTTCATCGCATTCTTTGAGAAGATCGAAGCCCAGGAGAAGAAGAAACCCGGTTCGTTAGCCAAGGCGTTCTCCACGCACCCACAAACGCCAGACCGAATTGAAGCCTCGCAGAAGGAAATCGCTACGATCCTGCCGGCGAGGGAGGAATATACGGTGACCACCTCGGAGTTTGACGAAGTGAAAGGGCGCCTGGCCGCGCTTGAGAACCGGCATAAGGTTTTTGATCAGAAGGAGGCTGGCAAGCCCAGCTTGAGGCGCGCTTCCACATCTGATTCGAGTGGCAAAGATTCCACCACCAATGACGATGACCGTCCAACCCTGAAGCGGCGGGACGACAGCAACTAACTAGTCAACAAGCTCCGATCAAGCGGCATGCTTGCTGACCAGAGACTGCGTATAGTGCCGTGCCTGAGAAGCGGAGCCTATGACCTTCATATTGTTCCAGTCGTAGGCTAGCTCTTTCCCGCAATCAAGACAGACAACGTAGGTACCGGTGAGTGAAGCCGCCGTAGCGTGCCGGGCCACACCGTGTACCGTCCTGGGAAAGCTGTAATGACCATGAGAGCATCCGAAGACCACGTCAAGTAATTTCGCCAGCATGCCTCTGCCTCCAACAGAAACTATCAGAGAAAATCTTTTGTGCTATACCCTATTTCTCGTACATGTAGTTAGATTCGATGGTAACGCAAAAAGGTTCGCCGTTCGCCTCTTGGTTTGAAAACGGATACCAGAAGTGGCGACGGCGGGGGAACTTTACCGAGGGCTGACAATGAGATGGGTGAGGTTAAACGCTTTCGGGGCCGAGCTTTTTCTTGGCCTGGCACTTGGAGACGATAGCCGAACGCAGCCGACTTCGCAGGTCCTCAGGCAGTTCGTACAGTTGGGAGTCGCGGTAAATCTCGATGGTCTTCTTCGTGGTATCGCAGACCACATAGCAGTTATGGCACCAAGAAAGATGGTCTTCCAATTCGGCCTTGGTTCGGGCGTCAATCGCCCCGTCTAAATAGTTGGTTAGCTCCTGCAGAAATTCAGAGCACTTCACTGGTTGCCATCTCCGCTGCTCGTTTTGACCTTGCCACTGCCGTTGTGCCTCCGGAAGTAACGGCTGAGCCGGTCGCGCAATTGCAGCCGCGCCCGCAACAACCTCGACTTCACCGCCGGAATGCTGAGGTCGAGGGCTTCGGCAGTCTCTTCCGTCGAAAGACCTTCAACATCCCGCAATACAAAAACCGTGCGAAACCCTGGCGGCAATCCCTGAATGGTGCGGGTCAGGATATCGCGCAACTCGGCCTGTGTGTACTGCTGCTCAGGATTAGGGCTCCAATCTGCCACTTCCCGCGGCAGCGAATCTTCTTCCGTCTTTACGTCCTCGTCGAGCGAAACCATGCGCTCGGGACGGCGGCGCCGCAACTTCATCAGCGCCTCGTTGACTGCAATGCGCACTAGCCAGGTGTAGAACTTCGATTGTCCCTGAAACTGTTTCAGATTCCCATAGGCCTTGAGGAACGCTTCCTGCACCACATCTTCCGCGTCTTCGCGGTTTTGAGTGATGTGCTGCGCTATGCGAAACACATTGCGGTCGTAGCGCCGAACCAATTCTTCGAAGGCGCCAACATCGCCTGCTTTGGCCGCCTGGACGAGCCTCAACTCATCGCTAATTGGCTCCGTTACCTTTGGTTGGATGGTGGCCATTCTTCCTTCGATGCAACAATTTTCAAGTCGGTGGAGCGCGGAACTGTTATTTTACTTGGTAACCGGGGGTTCCGTGGCGATTCTTTGACGTATTCTGACGAAGTTCTGAACTCGTTGGTTTTAGAGCGATGTTTCCAATTAAAATAAACGGTTTTCCCCGGATTTGACGCACTAGAACAGGTACTTGCGTGTACATGAGAGAACGGGGCAGTGGCTCTATAATCAAAGCCTTACGTAGAGGATAAGGGCGGGCAGAAGCCAGCAGGGAGCGAAAGGACAAGGTGGAATCATCTTCTTCCATGCAGCAGGCGGTAGAGCGCGCGGTCGCACAGGCGCTCGAAAATCATACCCCACAACTGCGAGACGAGTTAGTCCGCCGCGTGCTGGAGGGGGTGGGGCCGCAACTCGATCAGAGCAACTTCCTCGCGCCTTCCCCAGAGAATGGCGCGTTCGGATTGCTCAATGCAGTCCTCTCGATTCACGGAGGAACCAATCAGAAAGAAATCCTCCGAGCTCTGCTCGATGCGGCGGCACCGTACAGTGGGCGCACAGCGTTGTTCGTGATTAAGGCGGGCGTGGCCGCAGGATGGCAGGGGCGCGGCTTTGCCGATGACGACAGCATCAAAGATTTCGCGCTGAATGTGCACAGTGGAGCACCAGAAAAGGCCCTGCAATTCCGCGTACCGGCGATAGGCAGCGCGTCCGAAATGGACACTGCGTTCATTGCGAAATTTGGCGCCCCGGCGCAAGACCAAGTTGTGCTGCTTCCGTTGCAATTGAAGGACAAAGTTGCGGCCATCGTGTACGCCGACCCCGGGTCGGATCCAAGTAGAAAATGGGATGAGCCAGCGCTGGAACTTCTCGTAGCTGCTACCAGTGCCTGGCTGGAAGTGGTGTCACTGCGCAAGCAGGCACAAAAGGAAACTTTCTCTGAGTCTAGCGCAACGCGGCCTCCAGTCCAAACAGCTACGTCATATTCCGATCCATTCGCTGGACATGCTCCTGCGTATGCTGGCGTGAACTCCGCAGGCGCTGAGATGCATGAAGCTCCCGTGACTGCGGTTGCCGCAGGCGCAGCTGCAGCAGCAGCCCCGGCACTTGATTCTTCAGCGCAAGTGTCCGCTCTGAGTGCAGACCAGGTAAAGGCCCAGCGCTTTGCCCGTCTTCTGATGGATGAGGTCAAGCTTTACAATCAAGCCAAGGTCACAGAAGGGCGCAAGCACAAGGATCTTTACGAGCGGCTCAAGGAAGATATTGAGAAAAGCCGGACGACCTATCAAAAGCGCTACGGCAAGGTGGAAGGCAGCGCTGATTTCTTTCAACAGGAGCTCATCCGCAGCCTTGCTGAAGACGATGTCGCCTTAATGGGCGCCAATTTCCGCAGTTAAGAGAAGAATATAATCTGAGAAAGTGGTTGTGCTTCGTCGTCTCCTAGTTTTCGTTCTGGCCATCGCACAAGGGGCGCAGGGGTTTTCCGGCCAGTCCTCGGCGGCCACGGCAGAGTCCGCGGCTCAAACTGCATCCCCAAACTCGTCCGCACAGCCCAGAAAAAAACCCGCCTCCAAGAAAACGGCTACCTCGCGGAAGCGCGCGGCGACCAAGACACGGCGATCCTCGCTTCGTTTCCAGCGCATGCATCATGCATTTGTGGCTTCGCTTAACCTGAAGCCGATGGCGCGCCAGTTGCTGCAAGATCGGACTCTCGCCGCATACGCAGGGGTGCAGGCTTATGCGGTGCAGCACAATCGCGAGGATGCAGGAGCATTAGCATGGCTCGTGATCGGATATAGCCATGTTCTCGATCATCACTACGAGCAGGCAATTGATCCGCTGAATCGGGCTAGAATCCGCGCCGGCGATCTGGGTGATTACGTCGATTACTATCTCGGGCTGTCCTATTTTCAGATCAACCGTCTGGCGGAAGCTACCGCGACGCTGAACACATTTGCGAGCAAATATCCCGAGTCGTTGCTCATCCGTGATGCGGATGTGTTGCAAGCGAACACGCTGCTCTCCGAGGGCCATCCTTCCGACGTAATTTCCTTGTTGGAGAAGGAACGCACACCGCAGCGAGCCGACCTTGAACTCTTGCTGGGCCGCGCCTATGCCGCGAGTGGCCAACCGGATAAGGCGGCGCCGATCTTTCACAATCTCTACTTCAACCTGCCGCTCGCACCGGAATCTTCTCAGGCTGGTATTGAACTGCAGAAGCTTTCCGCCGCAGGGCTTTCACCTCTGGCTGATCTTGCGGAGAGGAAGAGTCGAGCCGACCTCCTCTTCAAGGGGAAACGCTATGACCAGGCGGCCAGCGACTATCGCGGCTTGCTTCCGGAAGTTCCTCCCAATAGCCGCCCTGAGCTTGAGATAGCGGTGGCGACTTCGTTGCGCCACGCGGGAGACAATCGAGAGGCGAAAAGGATTCTGGAGACGGTCCCTGCTTCGACCAACGATCTGAATGCGGAGCGCTTATTCAACTTGGGCGAGATCGCGCGTGCCTCAAACGATGAGAACGGGTTTCTTCAAACGGTTTCGCAGATTCGCCAGCTCAGCCCGGAAAGTCCTTGGCTGGAGCAAGCACTTTTATCGGCAGGAAATATTTTTCTGTTGAAAAAGGATTACGACCACGCCATTGACTGCTATCGCGAGTTGCAGGAGCGTTTCCCCAATGGCGGCCGGGCGACTTATGCGCATTGGAAGGTCGCCTGGCTTAACCTGCGGCTGGGCAGAACCGCCGAAGCAAAACAAGGTTTCGAAGCGCAAATTGCTCTCTCTGCTTCTTCTCCGGAGGTTCCGGCAGCCCTCTACTGGCGGGCGCGGCTGGCCGAAGAAGAGGGCGACCTAGCGATGGCGCGGGCATTCTATCAGAAGGTTTCGGAGCGCTACCGGAACTACTACTACGGACCACTCGCGCGAATGCGGCTCTCGAAGATCAAAAGTGGCGATGCGCCGCCGGTACATTATGCTTTGCTCGATCGCATCCCACCGATTGACGCCAGCCTGAAACTCTCTGCCGATGCCGTACCCGCTGACGACCTCCGGGTACAGAAGGCCCATCTCCTGGAAAATGGCGGCCTCCTGGATTTTTCAGTTCGGGAGCTGCACGCGGCTGCCGAAAAGGAAGGGGGGAATTGGCTGGCGCCGGAGGTTGCCCGGGTGTACGAAGATGCGGGCCGGTATGACCTTGCGATTGAAACCCTAAAGCATGCCGCGCCGAATTATTTCGCCGTGGATTTGCAAGCGCTGCCAAGGTCGTACTGGGAAGCATTGTTTCCCAAGGCCTACTGGCCGGACCTGACAAAGTTTTGTTCCAGTAACGCCTTGGACCCTTATTTGGTGGCATCGTTGATACGGCAGGAGTCCGAGTTCAATCCGGGCGCGGTCTCAAACAAAGATGCTGTGGGGTTGATGCAGTTGCTGCCCAAGGTTGGCCGAAGTGTGGCGAAGCAGCAAAAGCTGAAGCATTTTTCGACTACGCAACTGTTCACGCCGGGCATGAATCTGCAGCTGGGCACTAAATATTTTCGCAGCATGGTGGATAAGTTCGGGTCCTTCGAGTATGCCCTCGCCGCCTATAACGCTGGCTCGGAACGGGTGCAGGACTGGCTGGGTGATGGAAGGTACCGGGATCCACAGGAGTTTGTTGAGTCCATCCCCTTCACTGAGACCCGCGAGTATGTGGAAGCCATTCTGCGGAATGCCAATGTGTATCGGCAGTTGTACGGGACGCCTTAGAGGGGGAGCTACGTCTTTTTACAATTTTTAATCCGTCGGCGATTGGCGAAGGAATAGAATTGCCCTCGTATTGACGTAATCCAATTCACCAGCCGTGGAGGAAGTTATGCCGGTCAAGCCAGTTCCAGAGGGATTTCACACTGTTACGCCATCGTTGATTCTAAGTAACGCCGCTGAGGCGATTGAATTCTACAAAAAGGCCCTAGGCGCAACCGAGGTGATGCGCATGCCTGCGCCGGGTGGAAAGATCGGACACGCCGAAATCAAGATTGGCGATTCGGTCGTATTTCTTTCTGACGAGTGGCCGAACATGGGCGGCAAATCTCCGCAGTCGCTTGGCGCATACACCGGCGGCCTGTACCTTTATGTGCCGGATGTTGATAGCTCGTTCGATCAGGCAATAAAAGCCGGAGGAAAAGCAGGAATGCCAGTGCAGGACATGTTCTGGGGAGATCGCATGGGCTCGCTTACCGACCCGTATGGCCACCAGTGGACCCTGGCGACGCACGTGAAGGACCTATCGCCCGAGCAGATCGAAGAAGGCGCAAAGGCTTGGCAAGCACAGATGGCCGAGCATGCGCAAAAGAAGACTGCATAAAAGTTTTGCGGGTTCTGACATATCGCGCGATGGGGAAACATCCCGTCGCGCTTAACCTTGATCGGGTGCAAGAAAGTCGGGGATCGGTTGCAAGTCAGGGTCGAACAGGTTTTTCTTCCTCCGACTTGCTGAACAGAATCTCGATGATTAATAATCCAGCACCAACAACGATCGCGCTGTCGGCGACGTTGAAGGCCGGCCATTGATATTGGCGGACATAGAAAAGCAGAAAGTCTACTACCCGTCCGCTAACGAGACGATCCCACAAGTTGCCGATGGCCCCGCCAAGAATCAGCGCCAAGCCGATCCCCGTAGTAGTCATGGTATGGTTGTTTCGCCATAACAGCGCCGATACCACAACCAGCGCGACCACGGAAAACAGCACCAGCATGAAAACTTTCCATTGTCCGGGCGAATCGGCGAAAAGTCCGAAGGCTGCCCCGCTGTTCTCGATGTGAGTTATCCGGAAAAAACCTGGAATCACCTGGATTCCATCATGCAAGGAAATATCTTTGGCCACCATCCACTTGGTGGCGCGGTCGAGGGCGACGACCAGAAAGGCAATTAGGAACTGAATTTTCCGCATGAATAGTCCAGCATGAGGTTGGTTTAGGCAGAGTGGCCGACGGTTTCGATCTCCCTTAACGCGGCGCTGCAGCGCTCGCAGGTAGTGGGATAGGATGCATTCTCGCCGACGTGAACCGAGTAGTTCCAGCAACGTTCGCATTTCTGGCCGTCCGCCCGCCGGACCTGCACCCCGCCGCCGCCGCTACCGTTTCCCGAGCCCCGCACCAACTCAACCGCCGATACGATGAACAAATAGCGCAGCTGATCGGCGTAGCGAGCCAGTACCGAGTAGACCGGATCGGCGGCAGTGACAATTACCTGCGCTTCCAGCCCCGTACCAATCAGCTTGTCATTACGAGCGTGTTCGAGCGCTTTGAGAACCTCGTCACGTACGGCACGTAAAACACTCCAATCCTCTTTTTGTCCCAGATCATCTTGCGGAGTGCGATTGCCCAGAATGTCCATGGCTTTTGGAAAAGCCGCCAGGTGCACGCTTTCCGCACGGCCTTCTATCTTGGGAAGGTGTTGCCAGACTTCCTCACAGGTGAAACTCATGATAGGTGCGAGAAGCCTTACGAGTGCTTCGCCGATTCGCCAGATGGCGGTTTGCGCCGCGCGCCGCGCGCGTGAGTTCGGAGCGGCGGTATAAAGCCGGTCCTTGAGGACATCGAAGTAAAACGCGCTGAGATCCACAATACAAAAGTTGTTTATGCGCTGGTAGATTTTGTGGAAGGCGAACTCTTCATACCATTTTTCGACATCGTTGCATGCCCCCCAGGCCAATCTTAGAACGTACTGATCAAGCAGCTGGAGATCGCCGGACGAGACGGCATCTTTCTGCGGGTCGAATCCATACAGATTGCCCAGAATGAAGCGGAAAGTGTTGCGGATTTTTCGGTAATTTTCGGCGACAGTCTGCATCAACCGTTCGGAGCCGACTACATCTTCGCGAAAATCCACCGAGGCGACCCACAGGCGCACAATCTCGGCCCCTAGACGATTCGCGATGTCCACGGGGTCTACGTCGTTGCCGCGCGACTTAGACAAGGCCTGACCAGTTTCATCGAGCGTCCATCCGGGAGTAAGCACCATGCGGTACGGCGGTGTCCCTTGGGTACCCATTCCACAGAGAAGGGAAGACTGGAACCAGCCGCGATATTGATCTCCGCCTTCGAGATAAAGATCAGAAGGCCAGAGATACGTTGGCTCTGCACTGCGTAGTGCCAGATAACTAGCGCCCGACTCGAGCCACACATCGAAGATATCCGTCTCGCGCTCAAACCTTGTGCCCCCGCAGTGCGGGCACTTCGTCCCGGCGGGCAGAATCGACTCCGCTTCCCGTGTGTACCAGGAGTCGGCGCCAGCGCGGGCGAAGAGCTCGACTACTTTTAAATTAATCGCATGATCGTTGAGCGGTTTGCCGCAGCCCTCGCAAAGGAAAACCGCAATCGGAACGCCCCAAACGCGCTGTCGGGAGATGCACCAGTCCGGGCGGTCCTCAATCATGTTTGCCATGCGCTCCTTGCCCCACGCCGGGTCCCACTTGACGTTGTTGACTTCGTCCAGTGTGCGCCCGCGCAAGGTTCCGCCGCTGCCCATCGCTGCTTCCATCGAAATGAACCATTGTTCGGTGGCGCGAAAGATGATGGGGTTGTGGCAGCGCCAGCAGTGGGGATAGGAATGCTCCAGTTTGCCCTGATGCAGCAGCGCGCCGCGTTTGTTTAAGAGCTCGATGATGGCAGCGTTGGCGTCAAAGACTTTCTTGCCATCGTACTCAGGCAAACCGTTGTGAATGATGCCTGCTTCGTCCACGTTGGTCGTCAAGTCGAGCTTATATTTCATCCCCGTATTGAAGTCGTCAGCGCCGTGCGACGGCGCGGTATGGACGACTCCCGTGCCTTGGTCCATGGTGACGTAATCGGCCAGCACGCCGATGATGTTGCGCTCAAGAAACGGGTGGGCAAAATTGGCGTATTCAAGCTTGCTGCCAGGGAAATATGCGAGAACCGAAAAACCTTCTTGCCCCAGCCCTGTCTGCTCCAGAAAAGTAGCAGCCAGCTTCGCGGCAACTATGTAAACCTCATTCGTCCGGTTCGAGAGAATCGCCTGATACTCTTCTTTAGGATGAAATGCGACCGCCATGGATGCGGGCAAAGTCCAAGGTGTTGTGGTCCAGATGACAGTGAATACAGATTTTCCTTTCAATGCGGGGTCAAGCTTCACGGGGTCATCTTTCAGAGCGTATTTCACCCAGATTGTCGGACTGACGTGGTTCTCATACTCGACTTCGGCTTCGGCAAGGGCGGTCTGGTCATGAATGCACCAATAGACCGAGCGCAGACCCTTATAAACAAAACCATGCTCGTAAAAAGCGAAGAATGTCTCGAGTACGACGGCTTCGTACTGTGCATCCATAGTGACGTAGGGACGGTCGAAGCGGCCGAAGACACCGATGCGCTTGAACTGCTGCCGTTGTAGATCCAGGAACTTCTGCGCGAACTTGCGGCATTCGGCCCGAACATCGAGCGGGCGCATTTTCAGTTTCCTGCCGCCCAACTGCTGATCCACTTTTATTTCTATTGGCAGCCCGTGGCAGTCCCAGCCGGGAACGTAGGGAGCATCGAAACCCGCCATGGTTTTGGACTTGACGACAAAATCCTTGAGCGACTTGTTCAGGGCCGTGCCCAGGTGAATCGGGCCGCTGGTGTAGGGAGGGCCATCATGCAGAACGTAGGCGGGCGCTCCTTTTCGCGCCGTGCGAATGCGTTCGTAGATTTTCATTTCCTCCCAATGAGCCAGGATTTTCGGCTCGTTCTGCGGGAGATTCGCCTTCATGGGAAAATCTGTCCGGGGCAGGTTTATAGTTGATTTCAGCTCGAGCGGCACTCGGTGTGGATTCTCCAAATAGTTGATTTCTCTCATTATAGGGACGGGTGAGGGGCACGTCTATCAGCGCATATGTGATGCCCCTGGAACCATAAAGCCAGCCCGCCGCACCAAAGGGAAGCGCCAAAAGCAATGCGCAAATATCGAAACCAAGTGTACAATTTTCCCAGGGGTACATTTCCTGAGTGCGCGCATCTAAGTAAACGTTGCAGGGGATTGCCTTGGAGCCGGGGGTGCAACTCGCCCGACTGTGGGGCCATCAGACAAGGGAAGGGTTTGAGTTAGTTTTTGGCACTCGGGGCTAAATCAATGGCAACAGTCGAAATTCGATCACCTCGCGCCCAGCAAGAGCCTGAACTAAATTTGCTGCTCCCGCAATCGTCTCTCGACGAGCCCTTGTGGAGGTCGCTTAAGCGAAATCTGAACGACTTCTTTTTCCCCAAGAAACAGCCTCCATTAGTCCTTACATCAAAACCGATTCCAGTTAAAGATATCTGGGGCTTTTACGACTATAAGAAGAACGGCGCGGCGGTTTCCACCGCAGTGCACGTCGTTGCTTTGGCAGTCATTATCGGACTGACACTTTTGGGCCGGCGCGTCGTACAGCAGATTACGAAACCCAAAGACACGATAACTTTGGTTGCTCCCGAGGATATTCCACCGCTGCAGCCTTCGAAAACTCTCTCCGGAGGAGGCGGCGGAGGTGGCGATCGCGATAAGCTGCAAGCCTCAAAAGGCCGTCTGCCCAAGCTTGCAATGGAGCAGATCACCCCGCCCGCGGTGGTGGTGCGCAACGATCATCCCAAACTCACGGCTGAACCCACTGTGGTTATTCCTCCCGAAGTTCACCTGGCAATGAACAGTCTGCCCAATCTGGGAGATCCGCTGTCCCACTTGCCCTCCGGACCTCCATCCAATGGAACCGGATCGGGCGGCGGCATCGGCTCAGGCAGCGGTGGTGGCGTTGGTTCGGGAGAAGGACCTGGATTTGGTGCCGGCCGAGGTGGTGGTACGGGCGGTGGAGTATTTCACGTCGGTGGCGGTGTCTCCGCGCCGAGAGCAACCTATGCGCCTGACCCAGAGTATTCCGAAGAAGCCCGCAAGGCAAAGTATCAGGGAACCTGTGTGTTGTGGCTGATCGTTGGCCCTGATGGACGCCCTCGCGACATCAAGGTAACCCGAACCCTCGGCCTGGGTCTCGACGAGAAAGCAGTCGAGGCTGTTAAGCAGTGGAAGTTTGATCCGGCGATAAAGGACGGCAAGCCCGTCGCCGTACAAATCAGCGTCGAAGTCAGCTTCCGCCTGTACTAGTCCTCCCCGCGTAACATCTGCCTATCAGGCCTTCCTGCGCAGTACTACATAGTGGTACTGCAATCGTGTCTTGAATCCGAGACGTTCGTACAATGCGATGGCTCTGTTATTATCGCCCCGTACATGGAGGAACGGCGTCTCGCTGCGGCGGCGAATGCGTTCGATGAGCAGCGAAACCAACCAGCCTGCGTAGCCCCGGCCCAGATGTTGTGGATGGGTACACACGGCGCTGATTTCGGTGTATCCGGGGAGCCGCAATCTCTCGCCAGCCATCGCTGCCAAGGTTCCATCCCGGCGGATTCCAAAAAACTCTCCCAGTTCATGTGTTTTCGGATGAAATGGACCCGGCTTGGTGAGGTGTGCCAGTTCAGTCATCTCAACCGCATCGGTGTCCCCCAGTCGAAGCACATCAGGAATTGGCTCATGGACCATTGGCCCATCGTGGATCATTTGCAGCAGATCTCCGCTGGATGCAATCTCCCAGCCAACTGACAGTTTTGGCAGTTCATGCAGGAACAGGCCGACCTTCGTTCCAGATTGCAGCAGCGTACCCAGGGATGCAAAGGACCCTTCAGATGGGTCTTCCAGCCCTCCGAGTGGGCTAACGTCGGGGATAAACCGAACGGCTTTTCCACAAACTTCTGCTACAGAGGATTGCCTGGTGGTTAGCGCGTGCCAGATGGGATTGTCAAGCGGGTGCATGGTTCGCCAGAGATTAACCGTACGGTTCCAGGCCGTCTATCCGAATTTTGCCTGGAAAAAAGGCCGGGCAGCTATTCCTTCAAATCCACGTGCTCGACGTTATCAATCTGTCTATCAAGAAAGAGCGCGCCCAGGCGCCGAAACTTCGCAACTGAATCGGTGGCGAAGAATTGCAGGCGCGGCAAGTGGCGGCGTTCACTTTCAACGCCCGCAGGCAATGGCTCGCGACGCAGTAATTTTTGGACCGCCGCTGCGGTTGACTCAGCGGAGTCCACGATGGTCACGTGAGATGGGGCGACGCGTTGCAGGACTGGCTTGAGCAATGGATAGTGGGTGCATCCCAACAGCAGCGTATCGGCGGACTTGAATCCATCCGAGAAAGCTTCGTTCAGATAAATGCGTGCTACCTGCTCGGTTACAGAGGTTTCGATCCAGCCCTCTTCAACCAACGGGACGAGCAGTGGGCAGGCCTGCTCGCGGGCCTGAACGCCGCGCGTTTCCAGGGCTCTCAAATAAGCGTGGCTGCCGACTGTGGCCTCAGTGCCGATCACCACCACCTTCTTGTCCCTGGTGGTCGCTGCGGCGCGCTCGGCGCCAGGTTCAACCACCCCGATGACGGGCAGGCTTGCTGCCTGCTTAATCCGGTCAAAAGCTAAGGCAGTGGCAGTATTGCAGGCGATTACGAGCAGTCTTGCGCCACGGTGCTCAAGAAAATGCGCAGCCTCAACCGCGTACCTGGCAACCGTATCCACCGACTTCGAGCCATACGGGAGGCGCGCCGTATCCCCGAAATACAGATAATCGCAAGCCGGGAGAAGGTGCAGTAATGCTCTAAGGACAGTCAGACCCCCGAAGCCGGAATCGAATACAGCGATGGAGAAGCGGCGGGCGGGCATGGCAAGACTAGACAATGCGACCGAGTTCGGAAGAATTTACGCCGGCAAAGGAAGCCGCCTGACCGCAACATGGCCCTGGCGGAATCAGCGCTCCATGCGGGCAAGTCCGGGGATGTCCGAGGAAGGCGCAGATTTTGTCGGTGGCTTCCGGCGACAAAATATGTTCGAACTTGCACGCCTGCTGCTCGATCTCGGTTTCGCTATCAAGAGCGAGACTGTCGGTGAACAAACGCTCGGCCAGGCGATGCCGCCGGATGATATCCGCGGCGCGTTGCCGCCCGCGGGAAGTCAATTCCACGACCATGCTGCCATCCCCGACCGATACGCCAGTGGGCTTCAATGCATCATGGCAGGGATTCACAAAAGGCTTGTGATCGTGCGCCTCAGGGGGATGGGGTGTTGTCGTAACCAGCCCCAGCGCGGTCATCTTTTCGACCGCAATGCTCACAGGTAGCGCACCATGCACTTCCATGCGACCGACCTCGGCAATTTCTTCGTGCTCTGCCAGCACCCACAATTCCTCCAGAACCTCATCAAACTGCTCCTCATCCGCCATCGTAAAAACCTCTTGGGCAAGAATTTTTCCGTGATGCAATTCGATGCGCCGGTCGGCGAGGCGAGCCACCACGGGGTCATGCGTCACCATCACGATGGTACGGCCCTGGCGATGGAGTTCTCGCACCAAGCGCAACACGATTTCTTCGTTGACCGCGTCCAAGTTGCCAGTAGGCTCGTCGGCGAGCACGATCTTAGGGTCGTTGATCAGGGCCCGGGCAATGCATACACGCTGCTGCTCTCCTCCCGACAACTGTCCGGGGAGATGATGCGCACGGTCCTTCAGACCCACGCGTTCCAAAGCCTCGAGCGCTTCCGGCTGGTCGGTCATGCTATGGAAGTATTGGGCCAGCATGATGTTCTCAATGGCTGTCAGGTACGGGATAAGGTGAAACTGCTGAAAGACAAATCCGATCTTCTCTGCGCGCACCCGGTTCAAATCTGTTGCAGAAATGTCCGCCACATTTTCGCCATCGAGCCAAATCTCGCCGCTGGTGGGGCGGTCGAGACAACCAATGAGGTTCACCAGGGTTGATTTACCGGAGCCTGAGGGCCCCATGACGGCGATCCATTCGCCCGGTTCAACGTGCAGCGAGAAATCATCCAGCGCGCGAATCACGCCGCCATTCGCTTCGGCCCTGGCGGGATACAGACGGCTGACACTATTCAGCTTGATCATTCAATTTCACTCTTGAGACGGCCTGACTGCCTTCCCAAATTACTCGCTGTGCAGAATCTGAGCTGGTTCCACTCGCCTCAGCAAGGAAATCGGCAAAAGCGCCGAAAGCAAGGCAACCACAACACTGCCCAATAATACGACAGGCAAGACGCTGAACCGAGGCGTCACAGACGCATTGAAGTTGACTCGGCCAATCCAGTCCGCCAGGGCAATCCCTAACAAAAACCCGATCACCGCTCCCACCCCTCCCAGCGCCGCCGCCTCGGAGGCGAAAAACCCGCCAATCAGGCGCTCGGAGGCGCCGAGCGCTTTCATGATGGCAAAATCTCGCCGCCTATCGAAGATCCACCCCATTAGCGTTGAGAGCACGCATAAAGCAGAGGTCAAGATAATGAGGACCGCGGCCGCCAGCAGGGTTGCCCTGGTTTTACCCAGAACGCGCGCCTCCCCTTCCATGATCTGCCGCACGGGGCGCACATCAGCTGCAGGAAGAGCCCGTGACAGCTCGCTCATTACCTTATTGACATCTTCAGCCGGGCCAGACACCGCAACTTCAATGGTTGAAGGTTGAATGCCTGTCCAGGCCTGGAACTCACTAAGTGGCAGGTATATGCGACTGTCCTCTGCGGACCCTGTGTGCAGTGTGCCTGCGGCACGGACGTGAATCGTCCTTTCCTGAAAGGTCAAGTCGAAAGGTTGGCTGTTCGGACTGACTACACTGGCCGCACGAATTCCGACGAGCGCCTCCTTTGGGTTCTGCGGCCACCTGTTTACCGACCACCAGCTGTTCAGCCGGCGTACCTCATCGAAATCAGTACCAGCAACCACCACCGGCTGGCCTTCCGCGGTTCGCGCAACCACATAGGCAAAGGGCGCAGCCAAACCATGTCCGGCCAAGACTGAATTCACCTCTCGGAAGGAGTCCAGCGAAAGGCCTTGGCCGTCCTTGGCGACGACCACGACGTTGGCGCCATACCCGCGGAATTCTTTGCGCAGCTTCGCCTGAACATCTGCATATAGGTCGAGCATTGCGGTGGCGACGGCTGCGGCAACCGTCATCGCGAGCAACGCTGTCGCGGCCCGTCCTCGGCGCAAGACCGCGGCCCGCGTCATCATCCGCCAGAACATGGAAGGGTGCGGCCCGCGGGCGCGATGAACATTCACGTGGCTCTGGGTGGGATGAGGAGTCATGCCTCACCTCGCAAAGCATATACCGGGTCCAACTTAACCGCACGACGTATCGCCAGCGCGCTGCCGGCGAAGGTAACGATCACTGCCACGGCGAGGATAATAGGGAACAAGACCGGCTGGATCACCAGCCGCGAATCGAAGACCGAGCTGCCAATTTCTGCCGCCAACAGAGCTCCGCCACCAAAACCCAACAGGCCGCCGCCAAGCGCCAACAATGTGGCTTCAGCAAGAAATACCGCAGCGATCGACGGTTTTCCCGCGCCCAGAGCTTTCATCAGCCCAACTTCATTGCGCCGCTCAAAAATTGCGGTCGCCATAGCGGCCGAAACAGCCAGTGCGGAAGCGAGCAATGCAGCGATCGTGACCAAAATCATCAGACCCATGATGTGACGCAGCAGAGTGCCCTCGTTCTGCTCCATCTGACGGATCAGGTCTGCATGCGAGTGCGGGATCGCTTCCTGCAACTGGTACGCAATTGATAAGGCGTACGGCGAACAGTACCAGCGATCGTAAAGCTCCGGCCCCATAGACCTGGGATCGCGCTGGGCCAGGGCGTCTTCCGGCTTGGTCATGGCGCTCACGTACACACGCCGCACCGCTCCCGGTTTGCCCAGGATTTGCTGTGCCAGCCCCAGTGGCGCAACGATCTGATCATCCTCCGCACCACCTGTAGAAATGACCCCGCTGATTTTGTGAGTCGTGCCGGCCAGGTCAATTTCATCGCCCGCTTTCTTGCCAAGTTTCGCTGCGAGACGATCGCCCAAAAGCACTTCCTGCGAGTTGTCTTCTGGCCATGTTCCCGTAACTCTCCACCACGGATGCGTGATAGTTACGCCGGTCACAAACTCTTCTTTTCCAAACACCAAGCGCTTGGCAAAATACGTTCCAAGTAAAGCTACCTTGCTCCCGTTCGTCTCAACATTGACTGGAAGCATTGGGGAAAAACCAACAATATTGTGGTGCCAGAATGTGCCCCTGATTTTCGGTAGATCGGCCTCGCTCAGGTAGGTTCCATCGCTTGGCGGTTTCAAATCCACGCCGCCAATTTGCAGGTCGAGAGTGTCGTCCTGAGGAATAATAATCAGGTTCGCGCCGTAAGCCCGAAGTTCGCGGTTCATCTTATCCCCAATATCGGTTGCGACCGCGATCATCGCCGTGGCCACAGTCACGCCTAGGGTAACCGCGATCCCGGCCAGCAGTTTGCGCCGTTTTTGCCGCCGGAACGATTCGTAAACCACGCGGAAGAACATGGAATTATTTTTCGAAGACCCGAGAGCCGGCTGCGAGATCCGCTTCTCGAATCACGATGGCGTCGGCGGTCTCCCGCGACTGCAATGGGATCGGGTTGCATCCACCACGCATTCCCACCGATTGCGGGTTAATGGGAGCCGCACAGTTCTTGCATATGACGCCGCTTGCTCCTTTATAAAAACCCACAGCGCCGCAAATCTCACACGCATCGAGAACGGTGGCAATCTTGCCGTCCGGTTTCTGATACAACCAGAATCGGACTTGCGTGCCGTTTTCTTTAGCCTGATAGCGATGCAGGTCGCCGTCCTGCACCTGAGAAAGCGGGATCGCCACCTGCCCGTTGACGAAAGTGACCTCGACGGCGGGCGAAAGCGCGCTGACACTCTTGGCGTAAATAAACTCAGCAGTTACCAGGAAAATGAAAACGAAGGAACTGGCATAAACCGACGCCATCCACAGTCGTTCCCGCCGGGCCAGCCAGCGCTGCTTGCGCTGTTCAGCCTGAGAGGCGGGCAATGGCCCAGGCTCCCTTCGCTTCATTTCGAACAACACCATCAGCGCCGCCAAAGCGAGAATCGTCACAAAGAAAAACAGATCGTTGCGCACGATCGGGCCGATGATCGCCATTTCTTCTCTGGACGACGGCAGAATTCCGTTCTCCGACAGTTCGTGAAGCCCAGCCACCAGGAGTTGGGCAGCCACGAAGAACAGAATCACAGTGGTCACCTTGAAAAATTTCTGCAGATTGATCCGCACGCTGCCTTTGACAAACATCACGCCAAACATCACGGCCGCAAGCATGCCCAGCAAGGTACCCAGGAAACTCAGCAGGGCACTGGAATTCAGCGAGACCGCCGAGAGAATCAGTACCGTTTCAGCGCCTTCGCGCAGGACCATGAGAAACACGAAAGCGAACAGCCCCAGCCACGAGCTTTCGCGAGCCAGGGTGCCAACTTTGCCTTCAATGTCGCCCTTCATTTTGCGGCCGGTCTTTATCATGAAGGTGATCATAGTGACGACGAAAAATGCGGCCACCAGCATGATCCAGCCTTCAAAAGCTTCCTGGTTCCAGTGAGTCCGGGAGATAACGATCGCGGCGGCGATACTCCCCAGGAAGGCGGAAATCAGGCCCGCGTAAACGGCTTTCCTTAATTCCGGCCGGCCGATTTTTGCCAGGTAGGCCAGGGTAATGCCTACAATAAGCGCAGCTTCCACACCTTCACGCAATGTAATGATGAACGCCTGTAGCATGAATTCTTTCCCCGGCTATACGTTGTTCTTGCAACTCAGTTTCAACTAGCTCAAGCATAATCTGCGCATCCACATGAGTCAACGTGTGCCGCCACCGTTTATTGTGATGCAGATCACAGCAAGATTACGACTCTTACGTCCTCCAGTTCCAGATGTGAGAATCCCCCGCGATAGAATCTTGCCATGCCCAAAAAGAGAATCAGTCACGGTCACGCCCCTGACTATGTTCGTTTGCAGAAAAACCATTGCTTCGCCTGTGGGATGAACAACCCCGATGGCATGCACCTGAGGTTTGTTCTCGATGAAAAGACGCGAATCGCAAGCTGTAACTTCCGCCTCAGCAAGCGCTATACCGGCCCACCGGGTCACTGCCACGGCGGTATTATCGCAACCATTCTCGATGATGCCATGGGCAAGGTCAACAAACTGCACCGCGTAGTCGCGCTCACTCGCGAAATGACCATTGAGTACTTTAAGCCGGTGCCGCTGCGCAAGCCTCTGCTTGTTGAAGGCCGAGAGGTCAAAGTACGCGGCCGCACCCATATCAATCAAGCAGAAATATTCAACGAAAAAGGCGAGTTACTGGCCAGGAGCCGGGGAACGTTTGTCGCCATCGATCCGCACAAGATGTTCGCGAAATTTGTCGAAAGGTAACGCTCGTGTGGCGACGGACATTCCTGTCCGCGTTAGGGTTTCCGGGGCTTCTGCGTCCCACTGTTTCCCCTTGTCACCCTGAGGCAGCGGAGTCGTTCGCTCGCGAACGGCTTCCAACGACGAAGACCAATGAACCGGCCGAAAGCACAGCGAGTACGGGAAAGAGTCTCCTGCTCACCTTTTACTCCAATGGCTTCGCAAGCCCCGCTGCGGAGCAACGTACGCCTAGCCTAGCGCAGATTAGGGGTGGGGGTACCGCGAATTGTGAGTGGGCAGTAAAATAACTACAGAGCCGCTGGCCGACGTTGCGGCTATTCTTCGCGATTGCGAAAAGGTACCCACAGGGTATTTATCATGTCACAACACAACGGTTCTTCTCAGGATAAAAGCGGCACTTCTCTTCGCCTCAAGACCGGCTTGGCTGAAATGCTCAAGGGCGGCGTCATTATGGATGTCACCAACGCCGAGCAGGCCGTCATCGCCGAAAAATCCGGGGCTGTTTCCGTAATGGCGCTCGAGCGCGTGCCCGCGCAGATCCGCGCGGAAGGCGGCGTGGCGCGCATGGCCTCGCCCAAAAAGATTCGCGAGATCATGGCCGCCGTTTCCATCCCAGTGATGGCCAAGTGCCGCATCGGCCACTTCGCCGAAGCGCAAATTCTGCAGGAACTCGGCGTGGACTACATTGACGAATCCGAAGTGCTCACCCCCGCCGACGAAGCCCATCACGTTGACAAGCACGCCTTCAAGGTCCCGTTCGTCTGCGGCGCGCGCAATCTTGGAGAAGCCCTGCGCCGCATCGCCGAAGGTGCTGCCATGATCCGCACCAAGGGCGAAGCCGGCACCGGCGACGTGGTGCACGCGGTGAAGCACATGCGGCAAATTGTTCAGGAGATGAAAATTCTCACCGTCCTTAACGAAGAAGAACTCTACGCCAAGGCCAAAGAGCACCAGGCGCCCTATGAGTTGATTCGCATCGTCGCCAAAGCAGGGAAGTTGCCGGTGCCGAACTTCTCTGCCGGAGGCATCGCCACCCCCGCCGACGCGTCTTTAGTCATGCAGCTCGGGGCCGAGGCCGTTTTCGTGGGCAGCGGAATCTTCATGGGCGGCAAGCGCACCTCGTGCGTGCATTGTGCGGACGACAAGCATTCCTTCGACGAGTCCTGCTGCTTCGCGCCGCCGGAAGAAGCCGAGCGCCGCGCCCGCGCCATCGTAATGGCTGCGACGCATTACCAGGATCCTAAAGTGTTACTCGAAGTCAGCGAAGACGTCCCCAGCGCAATGAAAGGCTTGGCCGTGAGCGCCCTGGACGAAGCGCAGATGCTGCAGACGAGGGGATGGTAAGTTTCGCCTATAGAAGCCGTCGGCCCCGAATATTCGGGGCCGGCTATTACGACTCGTGGTGTAACACTCTGTCCAAATCAAGTATTGGATCGGCCGAGGGCGAAGTCAACTCAAGTCTCAATGCTTTCTGCCGGCTTCTCGACAGGCGCGGGTTCGCGTCCACCGTCCTTGGTTCTTTTCAAACGGGGTCTCAGGGCTCGGAATTTTGTAGAAATAACAAGAGGCGCGGAGGAATCCGCGCCTCTTAGGCTTCATTTTCAGAATATCAAAGTGGATAGGGTAAGTGGGCCAGCCTTAGGAACTTCCTATTGCGAATTGATTGTGTGGGTTAGCGGAAAATTATTGTTGAATGGGGCTTGACAAGACTTTGGGGCGCCGGATAGGCCTGGTGAGGGCTTTCGGCGTGGTATGTTGGTGGCATCGAATGCCCGAGGCGGTGTGAAGGGTTTAGCCGAATCACAGAGGCGATTGCTACCAACTGCTCGCCAGTCTGTACTTCATTTTGCCCATCAGCTTGTGCGAGATGAGGCTATATACGTATATTCTTACGGCCTTGTCTCCATCGGCCTCCGCCGTGTAAGTACCCGGCGCGAGGTTTGCACATTTCCGAAGCCCTGCCTGACACCACAGGGTTACGTGTTGCCCTTTCAAAATAGCGTGCACCGACTCTTGCTGGATCGCATAGTGCGTTGTATATGCGGGAGTCCCCGGCGCGCTGGTCGTAGTGCAGTTTGTCATTGCGTTGACATTGCCGGTGGTGGCGTCGCCATATGTGGTGGCATTAACGGTTCCATGAGTGTTGCAGTTTGTGTCCGATGTTCCGGCAGTGGCCGCGTGGTGAATCGCCAAATCTCTCTGCCAAGCGTCCGTCCCAACTACCTCAATTTGAAACGTTGGCTTGTCCGCGGCGAACACGGCCAGAGATAGAGAGACGCAAATGACAACGAGAAGTCGACTCGTCATGATCCCCTCCCAAATTCGCATTTTGGCCCGGCCCGACGCACCACCCACGAACACGGAGTGAAGGATAGGCAAAATCGCAGGCGCCGTCAAGTGCATATTAGCCAGCTGTCCATTCAAGCCCGGTGTTGGTTTAAGCTGGGCAGTTGGCATCATTCAGCGGCGTCATCCCGAAGCCCCGCGCTCTCACCAGCGGGGCACCCTCCAGCTTTTGGGTGGCGCAGCGGTTTACCGCTGCGGCTCAGGCGCTCACCCCGAGCGGCTTCAGCCGCTCCAATCGGCGCGTGGCCGAGCTTTGCGCGTTCTGTTGCGAAGGCTGCGGCGTTGGCGCTCAGACACGCTTCGTTCTAAGAAATCAAAGCCCCGCTAGTCGGGCGGGGCTCGGCCAAGGCCAGTCGGTACGCTGTTTGCCAAACACTACTATTATAGCGTCGCTCGCAAATCGATTGTTCCGAAACGTCGAGGGCCGTGCGGAGGACGACGGAGTCGAACCGTAATGGCTGACTAGGCCACTCGACTGACGGCCCAGCGATAACCATTGCGGCCACGCCAGACTCTTCAATCAGGAAACCTGTTCGACCGTCAGCTTGCGCAGCGATCGGACTTCCACTATGATTCGCCACCAAAGCTCTAGGGAGACTCTGATTAAGTGCTCCCTTTCCACAGGAAGTATAGATAAAGTCGTGCCAGCATGAACTCTCTCGGCAAGCAGAGGACACTGGCGATGATGACGGGATTCG